>Ga0100377_1000051_pt1 | contig 87695 bp, 58 predicted proteins | sample CryGeymeta201501_FD_83664 | JGI IMG/M metagenome (GOLD analysis project Ga0100377, IMG submission 83664) | Groundwater microbial communities from Crystal Geyser aquifers in Utah, USA - Crystal Geyser metaG 2015-01 | ecosystem: Environmental > Aquatic > Deep subsurface > Groundwater | place: USA... | reverse complement strand
TCTCCCCTCGACGGGGAGAGGGGGGTAGAACAAGATATCTACTTATTAAACAACGACTTACTGTCCGGCTCCCCCTCTCCCCTCATAGGGGAGAGGGGGCTGGGGGGTGAGGGCCTCCCCCTCTCCCGTATGACGGGAGAGGGGGCTGGGGGGTGAGGGCGGGCAAGGCCCATGGTTGCCGAGCACACACCACCTCGCTATAGTGCGCCGACTTCCGCGCCCTGACGGCGCTCTGACCCTGCGGTTCGCCGCTGCTCCATGAAGAGGTCACCGTGTCCCAGGCCCTGAACCCGCGCACGATCACGCATCTGCGCGCCCTCGAAGCCGAGAGCATCCACATCATCCGGGAGGTGGCGGCGGAGTTCGACAACCCGGTGATGTTGTATTCGATCGGGAAGGACTCGTCGGTGATGTTGCGGTTGGCGCTCAAGGCGTTCGCGCCGGGGGGGCTTCCGTTCCCGCTGCTGCACATCGACACGACGTTCAAGTTTCGTGAGATGATCACGTTCCGGGATAGCTTCACGCAGGAGCATGGGCTGGACCTGAGGGTGCATTCGAACGCGGAGGGGATCCGGGCGGGCATCGATCCGTTCTCGCATGGGTCGAACAAGTACACGACGGTGATGAAGACGGACGGGCTGCGGCAGGCGCTGGACCTCGGTGGCTACGACGCGGCGTTCGGTGGAGCGCGGCGGGACGAGGAGAAGAGCCGGGCGAAGGAGCGGATCTATTCGTTTCGCGACCGATATCACCAGTGGGATCCGAAGAATCAGCGGCCAGAGCTGTGGAATCTGTATAACGCCAAGGTCAACCGGGGTGAGTCGATCCGGGTGTTTCCGCTGTCGAACTGGACCGAGCTGGACATCTGGCAGTACGTGTACCTGGAGGATATCCCCATCGTGCCGCTGTACTTCGCCGCCGAGCGGCCAGTCGTGGTGCGGCAGGGACAGCTCATCATGGTGGACGATGACCGGCTGCCGCTGGAGCCGGGCGAGGTGCCGAAGATGGTCAAGGTGCGCTTCCGGACGCTGGGGTGCTACCCGCTGACGGCGGCGATGCGGTCGGACGCCACGACGCTGCCGGAGATCATCAAGGAGATGCTGGAGGCGACCCACTCGGAGCGCCAGGGCCGGCTGATCGACTTCGACGAGGACGGCTCGATGGAGCGCAAGAAGCGCGAGGGCTACTTCTAGCCGCTCGCCGCGCGACGTCTCCCTGAACCCTGACCCGGCCGGGTCGACCTCGACCTGGCGCCACCCCTCTTGCCTCGGGCCTTGCGATGACCCACGCTGATCGTCTCGACACCGACATCTTCACCTTCCTCGAGCGCCATGAGCGCAAGGATCTGGTGCGCTTCGTGACCGTGGGCTCCGTCGACGACGGCAAGTCGACGCTGATCGGGCGGCTGCTGCACGACACCCAGGGCGTCTACGAAGATCAGCTCGAGGATGCGCGGGGTGGGCGCGGTGGGACCACGATCGACTTCGCGCTGTTGACCGACGGGCTCAGGGCCGAGCGGGAGCAGGGCATCACGATCGACGTGGCGTATCGGTACTTCACGACGCCGCGGCGCAAGTTCATCATCGCCGACACGCCCGGCCATGTGCAGTACACGCGGAACATGGCCACGGGCGCCTCGACGGCGGACATCGCCATCATCCTGATCGACGCGCGCTACGGCGTGCTGACCCAGTCGCGGCGGCACGCCTGGATCGCCTCCCTGTTGGGGATCCCGCACCTGGTGGCGGCCATCAACAAGATGGACCTGCGAGGCTACGACCAGGCCGTCTTCGAGACGTTCAAGGCGGACCTGAAGGCCGTGACGGCGGCGATGAGCTTCCGCGCGGTGCACTTCATCCCGATCAGCGCGCTGGAGGGTGACAACGTGGTCGCCCGGTCGGCAAACATGCCGTGGTACAGCGGGCCCACCCTGATCGAGTTCCTGGAGACGGTCGAGGTGACCCGCGACGTCGACCTGGAGGCGCTCCGGTATCCGGTGCAGATGGTCATCCGACCGCACCAGAACTACCGCGGCTTCGCCGGACAGATCGCCTCGGGCGTGGTGCGCAAGGGCGACCCGATCATGGTGCTGCCGTCGGGCAAGACGAGCCACGTGCGGGCGATCGACACGATGGAGGGTGAGCTGGAGGAGGCGTTCGCGCCGATGAGCGTGACGTTGCGGCTGACCGACGAGGTGGATGTGAGCCGCGGGGATGTGCTGATGCACCCCGAGGCGCCCGCCAGCGTCGCCCGCCGGATCGCGGCCCACGTCGTGTGGATGCACGAAGACCGGCTGGAGCCAGGTCGGACGTATCTGCTCAAGCACAACGCCCGGTACATCCGGGCGCAGTTCGGGGCGCTGTCCTGGAAGCTCGACATGGAGACCCTGGAGCGTCTGCCGGCGAGCGAGCTGCACCTCAACGACATCGGCGCGGTCGAGATCGCGTGCGACCGGCCGCTGATCTTCGATCCGTACCGGGAAAACCGTCTGACCGGCGCGTTCATTGTGATTGACGCGCTGACCAACAACACGGTCGGCGCCGGCATGATCATCGGCGCGGTAGAGGAGGAGGCCAGCGCGCTGGATGTGGTGACGGCAAGGGAGCGGGCGATGCGGCTCGGCCATCGGGGCCTGGTGGCGTGGCTGGTCGGCGACGCCGCAGCGACGGAGGTCGCCACGATCGAGCGACGCGTGTTTGACCTCGGGCTGCTGGCCTACGTGCTCGACGCGGGCGGTCCCGAGGCGGTCGAGACCAGCCGCCACCTGGCGCAGGCCGGCCTGGTGGTGCTGGTGGTGGACCCGGACGGTCAGCTGAGCCCGGACACGCTCTCTGCTGAGGCGGTGCCGCACCTGGTGGTGGATGTGGGGTCGATCGGCAGCGTCGCTGCGGCCGTGGAGCGGATTGGCGTCGCGGCGCGCGTAGAGGTCTGACCCGCCAGGTCCCTCCCCTGCCCCGAAAACTTGATGGCCCCCCAGAGTGTGGTTCCATGGCGTCCGAGCACGGCGCAAGGCGGTGATGGACGTCACCGCACGGTGCCGCGCGGTGCCCTCCAACGATGGAGGTCCCGCCGGCCGAGCGCGCCCGTGGAGCACGTCGCTGTGTCCGTTGGATGCGGCGCGTGCAGGATGTCGCTCGCCAAGGACCGGAAGGTGCCAGCCATGACCAGATCACCCACCCTGACCCTCACCCGGCACCTGCTCATCGCGGGCGCCCTCACCGTCTCGACCGCGCTCGCCGGATGCGGCAGCGACGAGCCGGCTCCCGCCGCCGAATCAGCCCAGGCCCCGCCCTCGGGCGCGGTCGCGGTCGCTGCCGCCGAGGCCCCCGCCGCCATCGAAGCGCCGGGCGTGGAGGCCGAGGAGGCTCCTGCCCCCGTGCGCGAGCTGGCCGATCCGGCGCCCGAGGGCGACGAGATGACCTTCGACCCGGAGGGGGTGCCCCCGGTCGAGGATGAGCCCGAGGTCGCCGCAGCGGCCGTCGAGGCACCGCGAGCGAGCAAGAGCGACAAGGCGCGCAAGCGCGACGAAGGCCCGGCCAACCTCAAGCTGGTCGAGGTGTTCATCGCCCCGGCGGTCGAGGATCGCATGCCCGTGCGGCCGGAGGTGAACTTCACCGCCGACGTTCAGCGGCTGTGGGCGTGGGTGAAGATCGAGAACCACGATCAGCCCAGCCACGTCACGATGATCTGGAAGCACCGGGGCGTGGAGAAGACGCGGGTGAAGCTCAACGTCGGCGTCAGCTCCGGCTGGCGGACGTGGTCCAAGCGCGAGATGGGCCGCGAGGACGTGGGCGCGTGGCACGTCGAGATCGAGGACGCGAACGGCAAGCTGCTGGACACGATGGAGTTCTGGATCAAGCCGGGCAACAACCCGAAGGTCCGGAGGCTGTAGGCTATGGAGCGAGGATGGATCGAGGCCTTCGAGCAGCGGCTCGAGGCCGAACCCGAGCTGGCGCCAGGCCAGCGGGCGGTGGCGCCACGCGTCGCCGCCGCCGCCGCCCCGCGCACCGTGGATGGGCCGCCGCGCCGCGCCGCGCGCCGTCCGGTGCGCGAGCACGCCACCCCGACGGCGTCGCGCTGACTCCCTGCGGGTGAGCTCCGCGCGTCGCCCTGCCCTGCCCATCGGCCAATCCCGCTTGCCACCTGCCCCGAAGCGTCCTATCACCCGACGTGCATCCGCACGGCGAACAATTCTTCGCGGCGAGTGACACCTTCGGCCAGAGGCGGTGTTCCAGTCTCCGGATGCGCGAACGGCGGTACGCTGCCGTTCATGAGGAGGGATGGCAGGTGGCCGTCGACGTCGAAGACTTCTACACCCAATACGGTCCGATGGTGCTTCGTCGTTGCCGCGCCCTGCTCAAGGACGAGGACCACGCGATGGACGCGATGCAGGAGACCTTCGTCAACCTGCTGACCCATCAGGACCGGCTGGACGCGAGCGCCCCGTCGAGCCTGCTCTATCGGATGGCCACCAACATCTGCCTCAACCGCATCCGGACGAACAAGCGTCGGCCCGAGACGCGCGACGACGAGCTGCTGCTCCGAATCGCGGCCGCTCCCGAGGCCGAGCAACGTGGCATCGCGCGTCGCATGCTCGATGCGATCTTTGCGACCGAGCGGGAGTCGACCCGCACGATCGCGGTGCTCCACCTGGTGGACGGCCTGACCCTCGAAGAGGTCGCCGCCGAGGTGGGGATGAGCGTCTCGGGGGTGCGCAAGCGCCTGCGGACGCTCAAGGCGAACGTCCTGGGGCTTGAGCGTGTGTGAGGCGTCATGACCACCGAGACCAAGAACATCCCCGATATGTTGCTCGAGAAGCTCGTCGCTGACGAGCTGCCCGAGGACGCTGCCCGCGCGCTGCGCGCTCGCATCGAGGCGGACGACGCGCTGGCCGCTCGGGTCGAGGGCCTCCGGCGCTCGAACGCCGAGGTGCTGGCGACCTATCCCGCGCAGCGCATCGCCGTTGAGATCGGCCATCGCGTCAGGGCGGAGCAGGCGAGGCAGGCGCAGGAGGCGGGCCGGTCACGGCGCTCGGCGCTGCTCGTGCTGGCCCCCATGGCCGCGGTCGCTGCGGCTGTGGCGCTGGTGGTCGGCCTGTGGCCCGCGGACGCGCCGGTCGGCCTGCCGGTCGAGCCGCCGGACCAGATCACGTTCAAGGGCGACCCGAGCATCTCGATCCATCTGCAGGCGGAGCCACGGACGGTCGCGCTGGGCGACGGCGCCTCGGTGCACGCCGGTGACACGCTCCAGGTGGTCTACAACGCCCGCGGCAAGGCCCATGGCGTGATCGTTTCGGTGGATGGTCGGGGGACCTCGACGCTCCACTTCCCTGAGAGCGAGGATGCGGACACGACGCTGACGCAGGGTGGGGTCGTTCACCTGCCCCACGCGTACGAGCTCGATGACGCCCCGCGCTTTGAGCGCTTCTTCTTCGTCTGGTCATCCTCTCCGATTCACGTCGCCGACGTGATGAGTGCCGCTGAGACCCTCGCGCGCTCCGACGCGGGGGCCACGGCGTCGCTGGCCCTACCCGCGGGGCAGCCCTGGGGTCAGAAGTCGATCTCGCTGCGAAAGGTGGAGCGATGAAACAGCTCACGGCTGCGTTGACGATGATGTTGTGTGTGCTCGCCTCCGCCTCGGCGATGGCCCAGGACGACGCCGTGCGGCGCTTCGCCCTCGTGGTCGGCGCCAACGACGGCGGGGCGGCGCGGCCCGTGCTGCGGTACGCCAACAGCGACGCCGAGTCGGTGACCAGGGTCCTCCAGGAGTTCGGCGGCGTGGAGGTGGACGACACGATGCTCGTGCTCCAGCCCTCGGCGGCGACGTTCGAGCAGGCGCTCGGCGAGATGGCGAACCGGCTGGAGGCCGCCCGGGGCAGCACCAAGCGGACTGAGGTGCTATTTTATTATTCCGGTCATTCTGATGAGCAAGGTCTGAGATTTGGTGAAGAGCTGCTGCCGTACACGAAGCTGAAGCTGTACATCCGCGCGATGCCGGCGGACGTGCGCGTGGCGGTGCTCGACTCCTGCGCCTCGGGGGCGCTGACGCGCTCCAAGGGCGGGAACCGACGCAAGCCGTTCCTGGTGGACGACGCCACGCAGGTCGAGGGCTACGCCTTCGTCACCTCCAGCTCGGCCGATGAGACGGCCCAGGAGTCTGAGCGCATGGGCGGCTCGTTCTTCACCCACTATCTCCTGACCGGGCTCCGTGGCGCGGCGGACACGACGCGCGACGGTCGGGTCACCCTGTCGGAGGCCTACGACTTCGCCTTCACCGAGACGCTCAAGCGGACGGAGACGACCGTGGGCGGCGCCCAGCACGCCAACTACGACATCCAGCTCTCCGGCAGCGGCGATCTCGTGCTGACCGACATCCGAGGCACCAGCGCGCGGCTGCGGCTGAGCGACTCGATCCATGGGCGATTCTACATCCGGAACAAGGACGGGAGGCTGGTGGCCGAGCTGTTCAAGGCAGACGGTCGGACCGTGGAGCTGGGGCTGGATCCGGGCGACTACACCATCGTGGTGGACGACGAGGGCAGCCTGCGCCAGGGCAAGGCGACGGTGACGGCCAGCGAGATCACCACCCTGACCCACAAGAACTTCGACGTGATCGAGGCCGAGCTCACCGCGCAGCGCGGGGACCTCATCCCGACCGAGGTCAACGGCGACTACGATGACGTTCCGTTCGATCTGGGCGTGTTCCCGGGGATCCAGCTCAGCGGCGTCCACACCCGCAAGACGCGGCAGCAGCTCCAGCTCAACCTGTTCGTCAGCCAGGCTGACCAGATCCGCGGAGGCCAGGGGGCGCTTATCGGCAACATCGTCAACGAGAACTCGCTCGGGGTGCAGGTCTCGTCGGTGTTCAATGTGGCGGGCAGCGACCTGACCGGTGGTCAGTACGCCTCCACCTTCAACGCTGTGGACGGGCAGCTCGACGGGATCCAGGTGGCAGGCGCGGTGAACGTCGTGGGGCAGGATCTGTACGTGGGGCACTTCGCGGGTGCGGTGAACGTGGTCGGCGGCAACGTGTGGGGGGCGCAGATCGCTGGCGCCGCCAACGTGACCGGCGGCAACGTGCATGGCACCCAGGTGGCTGGCGCGGCCAACATCGCCGGCGGGCTCGTCAGCGGCCTGCAGGTGGCCGGTGCGACCAACGTCGGCGCGGAGGTCGACGGCACGCAGATCGCGGCGGTCAACGTCGCCGGGGAGCTCGACGGTGCCCAGATCGGCGTGATCAACATCGGCAGCAAGGTCGACGGCGCGATGATCGGCTTGATCAACATCGCCGGCGAGCTCCACGGGCCGCCGATCGGCCTGCTGAACTTCATCGGGAACGGCCAGTTCCACCTCGACTTCTGGAGCGATGACGTGACGCCGTTCAACGGGGGGCTGCGGTTTGGCAGCGAGCACTTCTACACGCTGCTCGGCGCTGGCGCGTCGCTGGATGACACCGAGCTGTGGCACCTCATGGCGGGGCTCGGTGGTCACATCCCGGTGGGACCGGTGTTCTTCGACATCGACCTGTCGGCGGGGCAGGTCCAGCGCGGCGCGATCGCCGAGCGGACCAACACGCTCACCCGGCTCCGCCTCGCCTTCGGGTGGCAGATCTTCTCCCATCTGGCGGTCATCGGCGGCGGCTCGCTGAACCTGTGGCTCTCGGACGAACCGGACCGGGCCCAGATCAAGATCGGCCCGGACGTGCCGGCGGACGCCATCGGCACCACCCTGTCGATCTGGCCGGGCTTCTTCGGCGGTGTGCAGTTCTGATGGGCGAGGGGAGCCTCCTAAAGACCGCCCGGACAGACCCGCTCGAGGTTCCGAATGGCGAAGGCGCTGTTGGCGTCCGCGCGGACGTCCTGATCACCGAACGCCATCATGCCGGTCAGCGCGAAGTTCGCCCGCGACAGCGCCAGCTCCCCATCGAAGAAGACCATCGCCATCCCGGTTGCGTCGACCTCCAGCCGGTAGCTGTGCCAGCCGCCCGTGGTGTCGAGGGCGGCGGTCTCTTGACCGTCGCCCCAGGCGATCCCGGTCTCGGCGATCACGATCATCTGCTCGAGGTCTCCCGGCTCGCCGCGGCCGCTGGTGAAGCTGCCGAAGAGCGCGAGCGCCGCCGTGGCGGTCTGACCGGGCTGCGGCGCGGTGTCGACGCGGAGCTCCCAGGTGAGGATCACGCCCTGGTCGGGCCAGGCCATGAGCGGTCTGGACAGGATGGCGAAGGCGCCATCGGCGCCGCCGGGATCCTGGCCCAGGGTGCTCAGCTCGACCGCGCCGCTGACGGCGATGAGGCCAAGCGCCGCGGTGTTCGTGTCGATCGCCCAGCCTTCGTCGCCGGGCAGGACGGCGCCGGTGAGGAGCGAGGAGGTGGTCTCGACCACGCAGATGGCGTCGGTGCAGGTGCCCGCCGGGGTGCAGGGATCGACGTCGTCGCAGGTCTCGCCCTGCCGGGCGGGCTGGGGGACGCAGCTTCCGTCGGCCGGGTCGCACGTGCCAGCGACGCACTGATCGTCCAGGGAGGAGCAGTCGACGGGGTCGCCAACGCAGCGTCCGGCGAGGCAGGCGTCGGTCCGGGTGCAGAGATCGTGGTCGTCGCAGGTGGAGCCTTCGTTGATGGCGATGGCCTCGCAGGCGCCGGTCTGGCGGCTGCATTGACCGCGGCTGCACCGGGAGTCGAGTGAGGTGCAGTCGAGCGTGGTGCCAGCGCACTGACCCGCGTGACAGACATCTCCGTCGGTGCAGAAGTTGGCGTCGTCGCAAGTGCCACCGTCGTTGGAGGGCACGCTCTGGCAAGCGCCTGTGGCGGGGCTGCACGTGCCGGTGGTGCAGGCGTTGCCGAAGCCCGTGCAGTCCTTGGGGCGGCCACGGCAGGTGCCGGCGGCGCAGGCGTCCTGGACGGTGCAGGCGTTGGTGTCGTTGCACGGCGTCCCGTCGTCGACCGGCGCGCGCTCACAGGTGCCGGTCGCAGGGTTGCACGCGGCGACGCCGCAGGTGTCGGACATCGGCGCGCAGTCGAGCGCCGCGCCGGCGCACGTCCCCGCGCGGCACACATCGGCGGTGGTGCAGGGGTCGGCGTCGTCGCAGGAGGCGGTGTTGTCGGGGTGGGTGCAGGTGCCCGCCTGACACAGGTCGTCGGTGCAGGGATCGCCGTCCGCGCAGTCGGCGGCTGCGACGCACTCGGGCGGGGTGTCAGCGGCGCCGTCGCCACCGCACGCCGCGGTGAGGAGTGTGATAAAGACGAGGACCGGGGAGAGCTTCCGCAGGGCGGTCATGGCCATACCTCCAGGGGTCTATCGCGCGCGGCCGACGCAACGGTTGAGCGACGCTTCGACCGGAGCTGCGGGGCAGCGGGGTCGCGCCTGCGGCAGCCGCTCAGCCCGTGTTCATGCTGGCCGCGCCTTGCAGGGGAAGCAAGCGGCGGGTGCGGTGGCCGGCCGCGAGGGCGCCGGCGTCACCTCGCTCCGGTCAGGGGGCGACCTTCGCCGCCGTGGCGTCGTGGATCGCCTCGTACAGCGCGGTGCGCATGGGGCCGGTGGTGTGGTGCGCTACGCCAGCGAACGGCGTCATCGTCACGGGCAGCCCCTTCGCCTTCCAGGCCTCGGCCATCTCGTTCGTGGGCCGGAACGGGATGCGGCCGTCCTTGTCGCCGTGGAACGCCACGATCGTGGGGACATGATCGGGCGGCGTCTGCATGGCGGGCGGCAGCGCGCCGGCGATCGGGAAGATCGCCGCGAACAGGTCGGGGTGCCGCACGGCCAGGGCCCAGCAGAGGATGCCGCCCTGCGAGAAGCCCGTGACGACGGGCTTACCGGCCGCCGGAGTGGCCTTCAGCTGCGCCTCGACCACCTCGGCGATGCGGTCTGCGGCCGCCTCGATCTCGGGCTGGGAGCCGAGGCTCCCGTCCTCGTTGCGGGCGATCGGGAACCAGGAGCTGCCCAGGGTCTGCGCGATCGGTCCACGGGGGAGCAGCACACGCGCCGGGTGGGGGTAGGCCTCCAGGAGGCGCCCGAAGGTCTCGGGCTTGTCACCCAGGCCATGCAGCGCGACGATGAGCGGGACGGTATCGCCGGCCTTCGCGCCGCCGACCCAGAGCTCGGTCCATGGCGGGAGGGTCTCGGGCTTTGCCAGCGGGACGTCCGTGATCGGCGCCTCGGCGGGCCTGGCGTCGGCGTCGGCCTCGACGGGAGCCGTGGGTGTATTCTGCGCCGGCGAGGAGTCGCACGCCACCGCGAAGGAGAGCACGAGGAAGAGCGCCAGCATCGACTGGCGCACAAGGTGTTGTGTATTCATGATCTCATTTGTGCCGCCTGGGTCCCACTTCGTCCCGCGATGCAGGCCCCCCTGCGAGCTCTCGCTCGCGCGGCTGGCTGCTCTGCGGGTCGGACTGTCACCCAGGCTGAATCAGTCGAGGAAGAAGTCGGGCATCAGATCGATGCCCGGCACCATCTGGTATTTGTCGAAGTCGGTCTCGCCAGCGGCGCGCAGCACGTCTTCGTCGATGAAGAAGTTGCCGGTGCACTCCCCGGCGGCCTGAGTCAGCACCCAATAGGCCGCGTCCGACATGATGTCCACGGTGCGCGACCGCTTCGTCATCTCGTCGCCGCCCAGCATGTCGACGGCCGCGGTGGCGATGGCCGTCCGGGGCCACAGGGCGTTGGCAGCGATCCCCGCCTTCTTGAACTCGGCCGCCATGCCCAGGACGCACATGCTCATCCCGTACTTCGCCATCGTGTAGGCGCAGTGGTTCTGGAACCAGTGGGCGCTCATGTTCAGCGGCGGCGAGATGTTGAGGATGTGCGGGTTGGCCGACTTGCGCAGGTGCGGCACGGCGAGCTTGGAGCACAGGAAGGTGCCGCGGGTGTTGACCTGATGCATCAGGTCGTAGCGCTTCATCGTGGTCGACTCGGTGTCGGTCAGCATGATCGCGCTGGCGTTGTTGATCAAGATGTCGATCCCGCCGAACTTCGCCACGGTCGCGTCGATGGCCGCCTGCACGAGCTCCTCGCTGCGCACATCCACGATGCACGCCAGCGCCTTACCGCCGGCCTGCTCGATCTCCTCGGCCGCCGAGTATATGGTGCCGGGCAGGGTCGGGTGGGGGGCCGCCGTCTTGGCGGCGATGGTGACGTTGGCGCCGTCTCGCGCGGCGCGGAGCGCGATGGCCAGCCCGATGCCGCGGCTTCCGCCGGTGATGAAGAGGGTCTTGCCGCTCAGATCGCCCATGGTGTTCCTCCGGGTGTGGGTTCGAGCTGCCCAAGGGGGTATCCCATCGCCAGCGATTCGGCAAGCGTTGCGCGTCGCGGAGGGGGCGCTGCCCTTCCCTGCCGTGGCTCGCGGCGCTACCCTCCTGCCACCACCTCGCGGCTCGCGCCGCCCTCCGACGGAGACCCCGATGACGACAGCCCACAGCCCGGCCTTCTCCACCACGACGATGACCGAGATCGTCCTGCCTCAGCACGCCAACGCGCTCGGCACCGTGTTCGGCGGACAGGTCATGGCCTGGATCGACATCTGCGCTGCGATCACGGCGCACCGCCACTGCGGCCGGATCGCCGTGACCGTCTCCGTGGACGACCTCACCTTCCTGGCGCCGGTCCACGTCGGCGACATCGTGATGCTCAGGGGCCGTCTCAACGCCGTCTTCGGCACCTCGATGGAGGCGCAGGTCGAGCTCGACGTGGAGTATCCGGACACGGGCAAGCGCAAGCGCTGCGTGGAGGCCTTCCTGACGTTTGTCGCGCTCGGGCCTGACGGCAAGCCGGGTCAGGCGCCGGCGCTGCTGTGCGAGTCGGAGGACGACGCGACGCGGCGTGCGGCGGCCGAGGGCCGCAGGGCGCACCGGTTGGCCCGGCGCGGGCGAGGGTGAGGGGCCGGCGCACTGGCCGCGGTTCGGCGAGTGCGGTAGTGTAGCGGCCGCAGCGCAGGTCTGGATGTTTCTTGTCGACCGCGGCCGCTCGGGGAGTGGGCCGGGACGGAGCTGTGATGACGCGACGCCTGGACGACATCCTGCAGCAACTCGGCACGCTCCCGGCGACGCCGTCGCATTGGGCGTTGGTGTGTCGGGCGCTCGACGCGGTGGACGACCGGACGCTTGCGGGAGGGCTGGTGGCGCTGCGCGCGCGGCTGGCGCGGTGGCCGGCGGAGGTGCGGACGGCGACGCCTCGGTGGACGGCGAGCCTGTTCGGGCATCGGCCGGACTTCCGGCTGCGGCTGGTGGGTGCGCTGTGGCTGGGGGCGGAGGGGGTGTTCGCCGCGGACGGACTCGACGCGTTCCTGCGCCACCTCGAGGGGCTGTCGGTGGAGCGGCTGGAGCTGGGTCACCTCGCGCTGGGTGCGGCGATGGCGCGGCGGGTGGTCGAGCACGGCGCGCTGCGCTCGGTCCGGAGCCTGGGGCTGGCCGGGACGTTCAGCGAAGGGGTGGAGGTGGTCCGGGCGGTGGCCTGCGCCCCCGCGCTGGAGGGGCTGGAGCGGCTCGACCTGTCCTACGACGACCTGACCGACGCGGGTGCGAACGCGCTGGCGAGCAGCCGGACACTGACGAGGCTGCAGTCGCTCACGGTGCGGAACGTGAATCCGGACCGCTTCATCACCGCGGAGGGGGTCCGGGCGATCGCGGCCAGCCCTTGCCTGCACGCGCTGCGACGGCTGGACCTCTGCGGGCATCGGGTGGGTCCGTCGGGGCTGGCGGCGCTGGGGCGCTCGCGGCACCTGCGGGGGCTTCGGGAGGTGGACCTGTTCGCCAACGGCCTCGACGCCTCCCACCCGGAGCTCCCGATCCAGCTCGCCGCGCTGCCGGCGCTCGAGCGGCCGGAGCAGGTGGTGTGCGGGGCGTGGCCCGCGGTGCCCGATCGCACCAGCGCGCGGCTGGCCGAGCTGCGGGAGCTGCTCTACGGCACCCCGCGCGCGGTCACCTGGCACGCGCTCTGCGAGCTGTTCAACGACTGGCCCGACGCCGAAGACCTCGGTCTGGGCCTCGACTACGCGGCCAAGCACCTCGAGCGGTGGCCGGATGAGGTGCGCCGGGCGCCGTGGCACTGGAACCAGACGCTGCTCTCGGAGCGGCCAGACCCGCGGCTGCGGCTGTGTCGTCATGTGGAGCTTGAGCCCCAGCGCATGCTGGTCGAGCGACGGTTCGAGCAGCTCGAAGCGACATGGTCTCTGTTCGGTCTGACCGGTCTGACGCTCGTCGGCTTCGATGTGGACGTGGAGCGGAGCTGCCTGCAGCAGCTTCGGCTTCCCGGGGTGCGGCACCTCGCGCTGCCGAGGCACTTCCACGCCGGCCTGTCCGTCGTGCGGGCCGCGCTGGGGTCGCCGTGCTTCGGCGCGCTGAGCTCGCTGGATCTGCGGTTCTCCGAGGCGGGGCCGGCGCTCATCGACGAGCTGCGCCATGCCCCCACCGCGGGCACCCTCGAGTCCCTCGCGCTCGATGGGTCGAACGTGGGCTCGGCAGTGGTCGGGCTGGCCACCCGCGGGGAACTGTCGGGCCTGACGACGCTTGGGCTGGAGGGGCTGCGTCTGGGCAGCGACGTGTTGACCCGGCTGCTCGGTGCGCCCGGCCTCCAGCGGCTGCGGAGCTTGCGACTGTCGCACAACGGCTTCCCCGAGGAGGTCGCCGGGCAGCTGCTTCGTCAGGATCTGCTGCCGGCGCTGCAACGGTTGGAGCTGCGGGATGCATCGCTGACGCCCGCGGCGCTGGAGTCTCTGTGCGCGAGCCCGGCGTTCCGCCATCTGGACGCCCTGGACGTTGGCGCCAACCGACTCGGCGCCGAGGGGCTGCGCGCCATCGTCGAGGCAGCGCCGCCCACGCTCGTCCATCTCGGGCTCACCGGCACGGAGCTCGATGCGAGGGATCTGCGGGAGCTGAGGCGGCTGCCCCACCTGCTCGAGCTGGAGAGCCTGGAGCTGGGCCAGAACCCGCTCCGGGCCGACGCCGCCATCGAGCTGGCCCAGGTTCCCTGGGCGCGCCTGGAGGTGCTGAAGCTCGATCGAGCCGCCCTTGACGACCGGGCGGCCCTGGCGCTGGCCCACAGCCCGCACCTGCGCAACCTCGTCGAGCTGGAGCTGGGCCGCAACCGCATCACCGACCACGGCGCGACGGCGCTGCTGCGCTCGCCCCACCTGATGCACATCCGATGGCTGAACCTGGTCCACTGCGCGCTCGCTCATCCCCACCTGGAGAGGCTGCCGGACATCCGGCCTCTGCGGTACGGGCTGGAGCCTCGGTTCGCGCCGCCGGACGGGGTGGGGTGAGGGCGGGGGGTTGACACTTGAACATTAGAACAGATACTCTGGCCCGGTCCGCGGGGCGCCGGTGGAGTGATGCCAGCGCCGATGGGGTCAGGTGCATCCTCGACAGGGGCCTTTGGGCCCGCTCCTGAAGGCGGTGTCCGGTTCATGCTGACGGTCTGGTACTCCAATCGCGCCGAGCGGCTCGTCGAGGCGTTGGCGGTTCAGCTGAAGACGAGCCGGCCGGGGCTGTTCGAGCGCGTGCCGGTGGTCGTGCCCCACGCGAACCTGGGCCGGTGGCTTCGTTTCGAGCTGAGTCGGAGGCTCGGTGTGGCCGGGCGGCTGGCGTTTCAGCCGTGGGTGGACTTCTTTGAGGGCCTGGCCGGCGACGGGCCCGTGCGGCCGCTGACCCCGCTCATGCTGCGCAGCCTCCTGCACCGCCTCCTGACCACCCTCGATCAGCACCCCGGACCCGAGTCGAAGATCCTTCGGGGCTATGTGGAGGCCAGCGCCGCCGCGCCGGATCAGGTCGAGCGTCGGGCGTTCGCGCTGGCGGGGCAGCTCGCCTCCCTGTTCCTCCACTACCGGGCCCACCGCGCTCCGATGCTGGAGGCGTGGCGCGGCGGCCGGACCCTCGAGGCCGAGCCCTGGCGCACCCTCGAGCAGTGGCAGCGGTTCGTCTATCTGTCCGTGTTTGGCGACCACGGCGCGCTGGCGGAGTTCGGGCAACAGCGGGGCCAGCGGATCGTGCTGCTGGCCGACCTGCTGGACCACCTCGCCCCCGTCGACCTCAACGCACCCGCCACCGTGCACGTCTTCGCCGCCGGCCCGATGCCGCCGGTCTTCTACGCGCTCATCGCGCGCCTGGCCGCGCTGAGGGACGTGCATGTCTACGCGCTCAACCCGTGCGCGCTGTTCTGGGAGGAGATGCGCACCGGCAGCGTCGACGAGGTGGAGGTCTTCTCCAGCGAGGCCGTCACCGGTGGCCACATGGGCAGCGAGGCGCCGAGCGACTTCTGGGCGCCGACCCAGGAGAACCCGCTGCTGCGCGCGTGGGGACGACCCGGTCGCGACGAGGTCTGGGCGCTCAACCGGCTGACCGGGCACGGCGCGCGGGAGCTCTTCGTCGAACCTGCTCGCCTCACCACCACCCTGCTCCGCGCCCTCCAGCAGGACATCCTCTACGCCGTCCCCGCCGAGGAGCAGCGCGAGCGGCTCGAAGCGGACGGCACCGTGGTCTTGCTCGACTGCCCCGGCATCCAGCGGGAGGCCGAGGAGGTGACCAACGCGATCTGGTCCCTCATGCAGTCCCACGCTGGCTCCGGGCTGCGCCTCAACGAGATCGCCGTCCTCGTCAACGACGCTCAGCGTCAAGCCTACGTCGCCCACCTCGCCGCGGCCTTCGACGCCAACCGACGGCTGCCGATGAACGTGATCGACGCCGACGCGTTGGCGCCGTCGCGGCTGCTGGATGCGATCGTCCTGCTGCTGGAGCTGCCGTTTGGCACCTTCCGGCGCCAGGAGCTGCTGCGGCTGATGGTCCATCCCAACGTGGTCGGCCGGTTCTCCGACGTGGACCCGGCCCTGTGGCTGTCCTGGTGCGAGGGGCTCAGCATCATCCACGGCGCCGACCGGGACGATCACGCCGGCACCTACATCGATCAGGACGTGTTCAACTGGGATCAGGGCCTGCGCCGCCTCGTGCTCGGCGCGTTCATGGCGGACGACGACGACGCCCTCGTCTTTGAGGCGGGGCCCGACCGACGCTACCTGCCGGAGACCATCGAGCCCTCCCAGCTCACCGCCGCCGCCCGCTTCACGCTGCTGGCGCGCTCGCTGATCGCCGATGCGCGCTGGCTCCGCGACCACCGCGCCCCGCTCGCCGCCTGGGCGGCCATCCTGTCGAAGCTCGTCGACACCTACCTCGTGACCACCGAGGACGACAACCCCGACCACCTCCTGGCCTACCGCAAGGCGTTGGCCTGCCTGGCCGAGGCCGACCTCGGCGAGCACGACCTGGCCTACCGGACGGCCTTCCACTTCGCGCGCGCCGCGCTGGCCGAGGTCGAGCTGCACGACGGGCTGTACAGCGGGGACGGCGTGGTCGTCGGCGGTCTGTCCAGCGCGCGGGGCCTGCCGTTCCGGGCGGTCTTCGTGATGGGGCTGACCGAGGGACGCTTTCCGGGGTCGGACAGCGCCGATCCGCTCGACCTGCGCAGCGTCTCCTGGCAGCGCGGCGACGTCGCCCTGCGCGACCGGGACCGCTACGACTTCCTCGGCGCCGTGGTTTCGGCGAGGGATTGGCTGACGGTCTCGTGGACATCGACGGATGCGACGACGGGTGATGATCTCGAGCCTTCGGGCGTGATCCTCGACCTGCGGCGAGCGATCGAGGCGTTCGGTGTGCCGGCGCTGTCGCAGGGGGCGTGCACGATCGTGCACCGGCCGCATCGGTTCGATCCGGTCTACTTCGGGGGGGGCGACCCCCGGAGCGCCCTGCCCCCGAGCCACCACCGCGGGGCGCTGGCCGAGGCGCAGATGCTCGCCCTGCGCACGAGCCTCGCGGCCTCGCTCGGCCACGATCACGCCGACGCCCTCGACCTGCGCCACCTCCGCCACGACACCCCCGAGGCCGTCCGTGCAGCGCTCGCCACCCAGCTCCGCCCCTGGCAGACGCCCCCGGCCGTGCCGGCCCCCCGCCCCACCCGCGTCGCCCTCACCTTGCGTCGGCTGGCCGACTTCCTCGAGGACCCGTTGCAGGCCACGGCCGCCCTCCACCTGACCGCCTCTGCCGACGCCTACACCGACGTCCTCGACGTCGAGCACGAGCCCTTCGAGAGCGACCGCCTTGTCGACAGCCACCTGCTCCGCCGCGTGGTGCGCCGCGCCCTGTCCACGCGCCTCGACGACGACGCGACCCACGACCTCTACGACGCCCTTGCGCTGCGGCTCGTCATGCGCGGCGAGCTGCCCGTGGGCGTCTTCCAGGACGCCGCGCGGACCCGGCACCTCGGCGTCGTCGCCCGGTGGCGGCAGAACCTCGCCAAGTTCGACATCGCGCCCACCGACCGGATGCTCACCTTCGCCTACGGCCGCGAGGAGACCGACGGCGCCGAGGCCGCCCCGCCCATCACGCTCCGCATCGTCGGCGCGGACGGCGAGCCGGTCCAGATCGAGCTGTTCGGTCTCACCGAGGGTTGGGTGGAGTCGCGGGACGCCGTCGTCAGCTTCATCAACCGTGAGAGCCCGATGCCGCGGGATTTCCTGCGGGCGTTCGTGACCCACGTCGTGCTCACCTCCACGGGCGCCGTCGCCGCCGAGGAGGGGCGCCGCCTCGTCATCAGCTCGACCAGGGCCCACACCTCCCGCACGAAGGCCGACCCCTTCGTCCTCCGCCTCCCTCCGCTCGGCCAGGCGGAGGCGGAGACGTGGCTCCAGGGGCTTCTGGAGGATCTGCTCTCCGGCGCCCACGACGTCCTGTTGCCGCTCGACGCCATCGACGCGTGGATCCGCGCGGGGCTGCAGGGGCCCTTCGAGGAGCACCTGCGGGAGTGGCTGCATCGGTACGGCCCGCGCAGCTTCCAGGCCGTGCACGACCTGCGGCCCTACGGTCCGCCAGCGGACGTGGAGGCGCTGGTGCACAGGAGGTTCGGCCCCCTGTACTTCGGCGTTGACAGCGGAGGCCGACCATGACGACCTTCCGCTTCCCGAAGCCGCCCATTCTTGACGCGATTGAGCTGAATCAGAATACAGTCATCGAGGCCTCGGCCGGCACGGGCAAGACCTTCACCATCGAGCACCTCGTCATCGACCTGCTGCTCAAGGGCGAGGCGCGGATCGACCAGATCCTGGTGGTGACGTTCACCCGCCGGGCCACCTTCGAGCTCCGGCTGCGCATCCGCGCGCTGCTCAACCAGGTCCTCCAGCCCGGCCAGCACGTCGTCGAGGCCAGCCCGGAGGCGCCCCACTGGGTCGTGGATGACGAGCGGCTCGCCCTGCTGCGGGACGCTCAGCTCCGGTTCGATCAGGCGCCGATCTACACCATCCACGGGTTTTGCCAGCGGGTGCTCGTCGAGCACGCCTTTGAGCATCAGCGGTTGTTTGGCGAGTCGCATGTGCACGACGATCCATTGTTCGTGCAGACCTTCCACGACCTGCTGCGGACGACCCTGTCCACCGGGCCGGAGACGCGGCCGTGGCTCGACGCCTGGCTGGCGCTCGGCAGCTCGGTGGAGAGCCTCCAACAGGAGCTGCTGCTCTGCCATCGCTCCCGGCTCGACCTCGCCCCGGCCCTGGGCCCCGCTGAGCGGCTCGCCCTGCTCGACGAGGCCCGCGCGGCCGTCGAGGGCGCCAGGGCCTCGGACACGCTCGGCGTCCGCGTCCAGACCGAGGCCCTGCGCACCTTTCTGCCGCTCGTCGCCGACGCGCTCGCTACCCGCAAGGCCGAGCTCGGCGTGTTCGCGTACGACGACATGCTCGACATGGTCTGGTCCAGCCTTCAGAGTGAGGAGCGCGGCTTCCGGCTCGTCCGGGCGCTCCGCGACCGGTACCGCTACGCCCTCATCGACGAGTTCCAGGACACCGACCCGGTCCAGTGGCGCATCTTCGAGTCGATCTTCCTGCAGAGCCAGGGCCGCAACACCTTCTACCTCATCGGCGACCCGAAGCAGGCCATCTACGGCTTCCGCGGCGCCGACGTGCACACCTACCTGGCCGCCCGCGACCAGGTCATCGCCCAGCGCGGCAAGCGGCTGCACCTCGTTGACAACTTCCGGTCCACCGCCTCCCTGATCGACGCTTACAACCTGATCTTCGACCAGGAGGCCGCCAGCCCCTTGTTCACTGGCCGCATCCAGTACGACGCCCCCGTCCGGTGCGGACGGCCCGAGCTCGGGATCGAGGGCACCGCCGGTGAGCCCGTGGCCGCGATCGAGCTGCTCTGCCTTGACACCCGCGACAAGGTCACCGCCGACACCGTCCGGGCGAGCTTCGCCGACGCCATCGCCGAGGAGATCGCCGCCATCCTGGCCGGGGGCCTCCGCGTCGTCGGCCGCGCCGAGGGCCGGGCCGAGGCCCGCGGTCCCATCCGCCCCCGCGACATCTTCGTGCTCACGCGCACCGGCGACGAGACGCGCACCGTCGGCGCCGCCCTCCGCCGCCGCGGCGTCCCCCACGCGTTCTACAAGGAGGCCGGCCTGTTCGGCACCCGCGAGGCCAGCGACATCCTCGACGTCCTGACCGCCGTGCTCGACCCCAGCCACCGGCCCGCCCGCCTGCGCGCCTGGCTGACCCCCTTCTTCGACCTCACCGTCGCCGAGCTTGAGGGCTTCGACGCCGCCGAGCCCGAGCCCATGGGCCCCCGCACCGTCCGTCAGGTCCTCGGCCTGTGGCACCAGCTCGGCAAGCGCCGCCAGCTCGAGCGCCTCTTCTCGGCCATGCTCGACCAGAGCGGCCTCGTCCGCCGCTGCATCCTCTTCGAGCCCGACGCCCGCGCCCTCACCAACTACCAACACATCCTCGAGCTCCTCACCGAGACCGCCCATCAACGCTCCGCCGACCTCGCCGAGCTCGTCTCCACCCTGCGGGCGTGGATCCAGGAGCGCGAGCGCCCCCCCGGCGACGAGAGCGACATCCAGCGCATCGAAGGCGACCGCGACGCCGTGCAGGTGATGACCATGCACAAGAGCAAGGGCCTGGAGGCCGAGGTCGTCTTCCTGTTCGGCGGCTTCGGCCGCGGGCGCTCGGGCCGGGTGACCACGCAGGACGAAGCCGGCTCCCGCTCCCAGCTCCTGTCCGTCCGGCTCCTGTCCCCCGCCGAGCGCACACTCGCCGATGCCTACCAGCGCCACGAGGCCGAGCGCCTCATGTACGTCGCCATCACCCGCGCCCGCGGCCGCCTCTACCTCCCCTACATCCCCCGCGACCGCGCCGGCAAGCGCGCCTTCGCCTCGCTCGCCGGAGACACCGCGGTCCTCATCGAGCGCCTCGACGCGATCGTTGAGGGACTCAACGATCTGCCTCCGGGCCTCTTCTCCACCCGCCCCGTCTCCCTCGTCGAGCCCTCGGACGACCGCACCACCCCCGACCCTGTCCCCCCCGAGGCCTCTCTGGCCACCTGGGTCGCGCCCGAGCTCCTCGACCAGCGCCCCGCCTCCGACCGCGCCTTCCGCGACCTGCGCGACCGCCACCCCATCGTCACCTCCTACTCCTCCCTCAAGAACGCCCACGGCGACATCCCCGCCCTCGACGCACTCGCCGCGGAGCGCTCGGAGCCCGAGGTCGACCTCGCCGGGGTCGACCTCGACCTCGACACCCTGCCGCGCGGTCCCCGCTTCGGCGTCATGATCCACTACCTGTTCGAGCACCTCCCCTTCGACCACGCCCCCACCTCCCCCGACCTCGAGGCCTGGCTCAGCGTCGAGCCCGTCCACCGGGTCTTCGAGGCCGCCAGCCACGAGCTCGGCCTCAGCCGGGAACACCGCGCCTACTGTGAGCGCCTGTGCTACCAGACCCTCCGCTCCCCCATCCCCCTGGGCGACCACACCCTGTCCGCGCTCGCCGAGGTCGAGGCCGACAGCCGCGAGGTCGACTTCACCTTCCCCCTGCCCGAGAGCGCTCACCCGCCCCTCGGCGCCGCCCCGCGCGGCCGCCTCGAGCTCGAGAACGGCTACGTGGTGGGCGTCATCGACCTCCTCTTCCAACACAACGGCCGCGTCTTCTTCGGCGACTGGAAGAGCGACCTGCTCGAACGATACGATCCCGACTCGCTCGCCGCGCACGTCCAGGGCCACTACGGCGTCCAGGCCCGGCTCTACAGCCTCGCCATGATCAAGTTGCTGGCCGTCCGGGGGCCGGAGGACTACGACCGGTTCGGCGGCTTCGTCTATTTCTTCGTCCGCGCCATGACCCCCGACCGCCCCGGCCACGGCGTCCACTTCGACCGCCCGTCGTGGGAGGAGCTCGTGGCCTGGGACGCCGACCTGCGCGCCATGGGACGCCCGTGACCGACTTCACCTCCAGCCCCCGCGGCGCCCTCCGCACCCTCTTCGACCCCACCGCCGAAGACGCCCACGCCACCGCCCTGTTCGACGTCCTCCAGCGCGTCGCCACCGAGCACCAGCTCGATCCCGCGGTCATGGTCACCGCCCTCGAGCTGGCCGATCTCGAGCCCGGCCTCACCCCGCCCGCCCGGACGGCCCTCACGGTCCTCGTCGCCGCCTCCCTGCTCAGCCTGCAGGAGGGCAGCACCCGCATCGACCTCCGCCTCGACCCCGATCCCGACAGCGACCTGCAGCGCAAGCTCGGGCTCGTCCACCAGCTCGCCGCTGAGGTCCTCCCCCCCCACCACGCCCTCCTGCCCGAGCTCGAGCCGAGCGCCCTGATCCCCCGCCTCGGCCCCCTGCTGCGCGGCGGCGCCCCCGTCGTCATCGGCCTCCCCGGCGAGTTCAAGCCCCTGCTGGTGACCGCCGACCACCTCTACCACCAGCGCGTGCTGCTGTGCGAGGTCGAGCTCGGCGACCTCCTCCGCGCCCGCCTCCACCGCGCCGCCCCCGTGGCGCGCAACCCGCTCGTCGCCGAGGCTCTCCACGCCGTGCTCGCCGACCTGCCCCGCACGGCTGGCGGGCGCCCCCTCGAGCTGACGCCCGAGCAGCAGTTCGCGGTCCTCTCGGTCCTGCACCGGCCGCTGACCGTCATCTCGGGCGGCCCCGGCACCGGCAAGACCTCCACCGTCGTCTCGATCCTCCGCACCGCCCTGCGCGCCGGCTTCGATCCCGCCGATATCGTGCTCGCTGCCCCCACCGGCAAGGCCGCCCACCGCATGGGCACCGCCATCGCCGAGCACCTCGAGGCCCTCTCCGACCGCGCCCCGGCCGACCAGCGCCTGCGGGAGCGGCTCGGCGAACCCCAGACCATCCACCGGCTCCTCGGCTACGCCCCGCAGCTCCGACGCTACCGGTTCCACCGCCACAACCCGCTGACCGCCCGCCTCGTCGTCATCGACGAGGCCTCCATGATCGACCTCTTCCTCATGACGCGCCTGCTCGGCGCCGTCCCCATCGACGCCCGCCTCGTCCTCATCGGCGACGCCGACCAGCTCCCCTCCGTCGAGACGGGCGCAGTATTCCGCGATCTCCTCCCTCGCCGCGTCGACACCTCCGCCCCCTGGGCCGCAGACGTCTTGGGCGAGCCGCTCGACCTGTCCCGGTCCGACGAGCCCACGGCGCGCTCGGCCATCCGCCTGCTGCGCTCCTTCCGCATGCGCCAGACCGATCCCGCCGGCCGCAACGTCCTCCAGGTCGCCCAGTGGATCAACACGGGCGGCATCCTCGGCGAGCTGTTCGGCGACTACGGCCTGATGCGCCCCGTCCCCCGACCGGACCTCCTGGCCTGGTCCGGCGTCGAAAAGCTCGCTGACACGGCCGGCCTCGGCCCTTTCCTCGCCACCTGGTTCGAACGCTGGCTCGACCCCCGGGCCGAAGGCCACCCCCTCCTCCTCGACGCCGGTCCCCTCCTCTACCGCGACGGCGCCTTCGAGCCGGCCTCCCACGCCATCCTCGACGCATTGTTCGCCCGCTACGCCCTCGCGCGCCTCCTCGCCCTCACCCGCGTCCTGCCCACCGGCGCCGACAACTTCAACCGCGCCCTCCACGCCCGCTGGCTCGACGCCGCCGGGCTCCCGCCCTCCACCGAGCTCGCCCACGGCGAGCCCGTCATGATGGTCCGCAACGACTACGACCTCGGCCTGTTCAACGGCGACCAGGGCATCGTCGTCCGGGTCGGCTCCCAGCCTGACGACCCCCGCGGCTCGCTCCGCGTCGCCTTCCCCGGCCGCACTGCCTTCCGCCTCTTCGACCTCCACCGCGTCGCCGCCCACCTCGAGCTGGCCTACGCCATGACCGTCCACAAGAGCCAGGGCAGCGAGTTCCAACACGTCGGCCTCGTCCTGCCGCACCGCGACATGTCCATCCTGAGCCGCGAGATCCTGTACACCGCCATCACGCGGGCGAGCCGGTCGGTCTGCATCCTCGGCCAGGAGGAGCTCGTCCTGCGCGCCGCGCAGCGGGTGTTGAGGCGGTCGAGCGGGCTGAGGGCGCGGCTGGACGGAACCGGGGAGGCGGCGTCAGGCTGACGCGCGGCGCGCAGGCCCCGGAGGGTCAGGCGCCGAGGCAAGGCTTCTGAGGCCGCGTCGCTACTTTGCGCACCGGAAGCCGAGCGCGGGATAGCCAAAGATCCCGCTGCCGAAGCTCGGCCCGGGCGCGGCGGCGAAGATGCCTGCAGGGGCTCCCACGCAGCCCACACCCGTCCAGCCGCCGCCGCAGGTGTTGCCCGCCGAGCCGATGTCTCCGTTCCAGCTCCCGCCGCGCCAGAGAGTCCCGTAGGTGTGGTAGCCCCAGAGGTTGCCCATGCCCTCGGCGCTTGAGAAGCTCGTGTTGGACGGCGCGAAGGTCGCGCGGACCTCGACGTCGGTGACCAGGGGCGCGTTGTACTCGACCACCGCGTTGACATCGCCCCCGGCGCCCAGGCTCGAGATGTGCCCCGGGATGATCACCGCCGTGGCGACATGCTCGTAGACGTTGCCTGCGAAGTCCCAGATGACCTGACCGTTGGAGAGCACGTGTGTGCGCTTCTGCTCGGCGCCGCTGCCGGCGCCTTCCTGGGCGTTGTTGCCGGTCTGATCCCAGGGGTCGGTGGGGTCGTCGATGCCGAGGGCCTGGTCGGGCGCGCCGTCGCTGTGGCCCGTGTTGATCATCCCTGCACCGACCGACCGACCGCTCCAGTTCGCGGGCGTGCTCTCGATGTTGCGGCCCACCGCCATCCACTCCTTGTTGGTGATGAGGTGAAACCCGTCTCCCATGGCCGCACACGCCGCCGCGGCCTCGTCCCGGCCGAGGTCGGCCCAGGGCGCATCGGCGGCCTGCGAGACCGCCGCGCCCGCCACGTCCTTCATCTCGAACTGTGCCACGCAGGTCGACTGCAGGGTCTGCGTCGGCCAGGGCGGCACCAGCACAAAGCCGGGCGGACAGCCGTTCGGGGCGCACAGCGCGTTGGTACACAAGCCCGACGCACAATCGCTGGCGACATCGCACCGGAGCTCATCATCACATCGCGGGCAGGGGCCGCCGCAGTCCACATCCGACTCGCCGCCGTTCTGGATGCCGTCGGAGCAGGTCGGCGTCACGCAGAGCCCGGCCACACAGCAGCCATCGACGCAATCCAACGGTCCCCGGCAGCCCTCGCCTTCCTCGCAGGGCGCGCACTCCGGTCCGCCACAGTCGACCCCGGTCTCGGCGCCGTCGCGATGTGCGTCCGTGCAGGTGGCGGCCTCGCAGAACCCGCCGACGCAGCTCAACGACGTGCAGTCCGAGGCCTCCACGCAGAACTGCCCGTCGGCGCACGGCAAGCATCCCAGCCCGCCGCAGTCCACATCCGTCTCCGAGCCGTTCTGCGTCCAGTCGATGCAGCTGACGAGCCCATCATCCACGACGCATCCATCGAGGCACGTGCCCTCGCCGGACGGCAGCAGGTCGCCCAGCGCCGCGACCTCCGCCTCCGTCGGCACCCAATCGACCATCTCTCCGCCTTCGAAGGGGTTCGACGTCGCCGACAGCTGGTTCGTGGCCCCCGCCGACAGCGTCGCGCCGTCCCACGTCAGCAACGTCTCGTAGACGCCGTCCGTAGCGGGCCGGCCCTGGTCGGACATGTTGAAGAACTGGAAGGAGAAGTCGCGCGCCCAGGTCAGCACCCACACGCCGCTCAACGTTGGGTGGACCTTGAGCTCGCGAGGCCAGGCCGCCCAGGCGCTGTCTGGCGCCACAGCAACGACGGACGCCGTGAAGCTGTCGGTGCCCGCCCAGCACCGGATGGGGACCGCTTCGATGTGTCGCTGCCCGGAGTCGGCGGTGGCCCGGTGATCGACATCTGAGGCGCAGGCCACCCGGACCCCCGACGGCGATCGCAGCGCCACCGCCAACAGGTAGCCGCCGGGCGCGTCGGAGAGCAACGTCTCGGTCGTGTCCGTGCGGTGGAGCAGGTCGAACTGACACGGCGCGCCGTTTGGCCGAATGATCAGCGCCTCGTTGGCGGCTCCCTCGAGGTTGGCCACGGTCAGGCTGTCGCTGACCGCGTTCGCCAGGCAGGTGAACTCGAGCACCGGCACGAGGTCCTGGTGATTCACCTCCGCCGGGTCCACAGGCTGCTGGGGGATGTCGCGGTAAGGCCCAACAAATTCACAGATATGGCCATCACCGTCGTATCTTGGGTTGCACGTGCAGGTGAAACCGCCGATCGTGTTGGCGCAGGACGCGTTCGGGTCGCAGGCCGCGGCCCCCGTGGCGCACTCGTCGAGGTCGGAGCAGTCGACGCCATCGCCCTCGTAGCCCTCGTCGCAAGCGCAATAGAAGTCGCCTGGCGTGTTGAAACAGGTCGCGTTGGCGCCGCACCCCGCCGTACCGAGCACGCACTCGTCGAGGTCGGTGCAGACGTGGCCGTCGCCCTCGAAGCCGTCGTTGCAGGTGCACGTGGCACCGCCGATCGTGTTGGCGCAGGCGGCGTTCGGATCGCACCCTGCCGCCCCTGTGACGCACTCGTCGAGGTCGGAGCAGCTCGTCCCGTCGCCGAGGAAGCCCTCGTTGCACGTGCAGGCGTGACCGCCAGGTGTGTTCGAGCACGTCGCGTTGGCATCACACCCCGCGACGCCGGTGGCGCACTCGTCGATGTCGGTGCAGAGCTGGCCATCACCGTCGTAGCCGCCAAGGCAGGCACACGAGGCGCCCCCGGCCATGTTGGTGCAGGTCGCGTTGGCGTCGCAGCCCGCCGCCCCCGTGGCGCACTCGTCGATGTCGGCGCAGAGCGCACCGTCGCCCTCGTAACCGCCGTTGCAGGTGCAGCTGAAGCCCCCGGCCATGTTGGCGCACGTCGCGTTGGCGTCGCAGCCCGCCGCCCCCGTGGCGCACTCGTCGATGTCGGCGCAGGCGGTGCCATCACCGTCGTAGCCGTCGTTGCAGGTGCAGGTGAAGCCACCCACCGTGTTGCCGCAGGTCGCGTTGGCGTCGCAGCTCGCCGCGCCCGTCGCGCACTCGTCGAGATCGGCGCAGCTGAACCCGTCGCCGGCATAGCCGTCGTCGCACACGCAGGTCACCGCGCCGCGCTCTCCCGAGCACGCGGCGTTGGCGTCGCAGCCTCCATGCCCGATGGTGCAATCGGCCAGCTCCGAGCACGCCAGACCATCCCCCCGATATCCGTCGTTGCAGACGCAGGAGAACCCGCCTGGCGAGTTGGTGCAAGTCGCGTTGGCGTCGCAGCCGCCGTTGTCGACCGCGCACTCATCGCCGTCGCTGCACGTCTTGCCGTCGCCTGCGAAGCCCGCAGCGCACGTGCAGACGACCTCGCCGGGTGCCCCCGTGCAGGCGGCGTTCGGGTCGCATCCGCCGTTGGCGATGGCGCAATCCACGATCGAGACCGCCGCGGAGTCTGAGCACGCCGCGATCAACACCACGCATCCGAGCGCCAGCATGGCAGACTTGAAATGAGAGCTCATGGTCTACTCCGGGAATCTCAAGGACCGGGTGACGGTGCACTCCGTTGAGTTATTTTCCCAATGTTGGCAATCCTGGCAACTACATCTGCCACACGAGTTGGCCTCTGAGCAGCCGCTGCTCGACCGGGAGCAGTCGCCGCTGACCGCCCACCACCCGTAGGAGAACGCGACCTTCGCCTTCAGCGCAGCCTTGGCGTCCACCCTCACCGAGACACACGACTCCGTCTCACAGGCCCCCCACTGGCTGTTGACCGCCCCTGTCTCGGTCAGGGAGAACGAGAATCCGCCCTCGACCTCCGAGCCCACGTTCACCTCCGGCACACGCGCGGGCCCCTCGGCGCCGAGCGAGCAAGAGCCCCCGAGCGAGGCGGTACCCGACAGGCTGACGTCCAGGTTCGTGCAGTCCGCACAGCCCGCGCCTTCATCCCGCGTCGAGCCGTAGCCCGCCGTCGTGGTCAGGGTGCCGGACAAGCCGCCTGCGCACTTGATCTCAAAGGACAAGGGCCCGGCGGAGTGGGCGGTGCCCCACTCGAACTTCTTGACCGGCCTGCCGGTCACGCTGACTGACCCGTCCGCCATCGTCGTGGCACAGCCCTTACTCGAGCACCCTTGCTCGCAGGTGCTCTCCTCACAGTCGAGCTCCTGCTGGCGCTTCACCGAGCCACCACCGCTGCCCGAAGCCGGCCCCCAGGTCCCGCTGCACAAGGTCGCTGACAGCTCCACCTTTCCGGAGCCGTTGCCGTTGCCCTCACACCCGTTGGTGCAGCTCGGATCGGTGAAGCTCATCGAGGCGGACAGCTCGCCCGACGCCGAGGCGCTGCCCGGCAACGCCATGCATGACAACGACGGGAACGTGTACGGGGGGGCACCCACCTCGATCGTAGACCGAATCGGCTCTGGACCCGGGCACTCACAGGCGCCAACGTCGATCTCCGTCGCGCAGAGATCGTGGACCGCGTCGCAACGGTCGATCGTGCAGGTCCGCTGGTCATCGCAGTCCATCGGAACCCCAGGCTGGCAGCTCTGGTTGACGCACGTCTCGTCCCCGTTGCACATGCGATGGTCATCGCAGTCGGCGTCGGTCAGGCACTCGCCGGGATAGTCGCAGACGGGAGGCGTGACGTAGGAGTTGAGCGTTGTGCCGGGCGGGCAATAGAGACAGTCCGCGAACTCGCTGAGGCCGTTCCCGCCCCGGATGTCATCGGGGCTGTAGCCCCAGCCGTAGGTGCAGCCGCACCGCCCGCCGGGGCAGATGTACGACCACGGGCTGACGTACGGGAAGCCATGCGCGTCCGGTTCCCCCCACAGGACCGAGCACGCCGCGAGGCCCGGCCGCACGTTGAAGCATGGCCCGGAGCCCCAGTAGGTGGTGCTGCCCGTCGTGGTCGGGGTCGAGTTGGCGCCAGCGATCGAGGGCAGCAGGACGATGGACGCCGCCAGCAGCCCAGCGAACAGCGCGCCGCGCAGGCCAGCGCCGCCCATGGCAGCCCGACCTCGCCGCAGCGCCACGAGTCTATCTAAGGCAGGCATCTTGTCCTCCAAATCGTCGCCGCATGACTGTAGATGCGAATCTGCTCTAGAGCGCTGATCGGTTTGACTCCCTTCGCCTGAGCTTCGCCCCGCATCCACCGGAGCCCCCGTCCTCGTCGAGGCTGCCGGCAGTCCAGGACGAGGAGCGGCCTGGTTCTGGACATCCCCGTGGGCACGGTGGGATCCGTGCGCTTGACTCACTGCTTCGTCCTGGACTCGCATCGCGCGACCTGGCTCCCGGCCTGGCGCCGCAGCGCGCCGTCGTCTATGTTCCTACGCCTGCCAGGGAGCATAGCGCAGGGGCGGCGCAGATGCGAGGGGGGGGCGTCGAGGGGCAAGAAAGAACGCAACGTCGTGGTGTCGAGTCCACGCCCCGCGCGAGACGGCGCGCCGAGCGCCGGATGAGCGTGGGATGCCGCCAGCGCCGCGTTGCGATGCCGCCGGTCGAGGCTTCCGAGCGGTCGTGCGCTGGGCAGGACGATGAGCTCCGGATCCACGGCCATCCAGACTGTCGCGTCTACTTCGCCGCCAACGTCACCGTCACCCACACCGCCTCATCCCGTTGCAGCTCAACGAGATCAGGCACCCACCCCTTCGCCGACCCCTTGTCGTCATAGCGCAGCCGGACGGTCCACACATGCTCGTCGACGACGCCGCGGCCGAGCAGGAACCGAACCGGACGGCCGAGCTCGCGATCCAGCCACACGGCCACGTCGCCATCCCCGACCGCCCAGACATAGGCCCCGTCGATGCGGTCGAGCGTCATGAGCTCGCGTGGCAGCTTGCCGCCGAGGCGCCGCGCGCCGCGCTTGAGGTCGACCGTGCCGAGCGCGAAGGCCAGCACGCGCACCGCCGAAGGGGTCCGACGCAGGCCCAGGTTCTTGTGCTCGAGCGTCTCGCCGTCGGCGCCGCCGAGCTGGAGCTGCTTGTCCCGAGCGAACGACCACGCCAGGGGCGCAGGCTCCGCTTTGGCGTGCGCCCAGGTGCGCACATCGGCGGCGCCGGGGCCGGTGAGGGTCGCCGTGCCGGTGGCATGGGTGGCCACTCTGAGGAAGGTCCGGGCGTCGCGCAGGAGGTCGCTGGCGCGCGGGCCGGCTTCGGCGAGCTGGGAGGCGAACACGAGGGCGCCGCAGACCACGACCGCCGCCACGCGACGGCCGCGCCTGCCCGAGCGGGGGAGAGAGCAAGAAACGCCAACCGTATCAACAACTTGCATGGGCTACATCATGGTCTGGGGGTCGACGTCGACGGCGACGTTGACGCCGGGGTGCGGATCACGGGCCTCGAAGTATCCCGCAGCCTGCAGGAGGTTGCCAAGAAAGCGGCGGGTGGCCGCGCGGGTCTTGCCCTTGACGAGGAGCTGCCAGCGGGTCTTGCCGCGGAGGCGGGCCAGGGGGGCCTGGGCGGGGCCGAGGAGGGAGACGTCGTCGGCGTGCTCGGTCGAGGCCGTGAAGACGCGGCGGCCGGCGGCGGCGAAGGCGCGGGCGGCGCGCTCGGTGGCCAGGGGGTCCGCGCCCTCGAAGACGATGGCGGCCAGGGTGGCAAACGGCGGATACATCATCTCGCGGCGCGCGTGCAGCTCGTGGGTGACGAACTCCTCGTAGCTGTGGTGGCGGGCCGCCTCGATGGCGTAGTGCCAGGGCGAGTAGGTCTGTACGAGCACGCGGCCGGCCCGCTCGCCGCGCCCGGCCCGGCCGGCGACCTGCGTGAGCACCTGGAAGGTGCGCTCGCCGGCCCGGAAGTCCGGGAAGTTCAGGCCAAGGTCAGCCATGATGACCCCGACCAACGTGACATTATGGAAATCATGGCCCTTGGTGACCATCTGGGTGCCGAGCAGGATGTCGATCTCGTGGCGGCGGAACCGGCGGATCAGCTCGTTCAGCTGCGTGCCCGTGTCGCGGTCGAGGCGGGCGATGCGGGCCTCGGGCAGCAGCTCCTTGAGGGTCGCCTCCAGCTTCTCGGTGCCCGTGCCGAGCATCCCGATGTCCGACGAGCGGCACTGGGGGCAGGTCTTCGGCATGGGGATCTGGTGGTCGCAGTAGTGACAGCGCAGGGCGCGGGGCCGGTGGTGGTAGGTCAGCGACACCGAGCAGTGCGGGCAGCGCCAGGAGGTGCCGCAGTCCCGGCAGATCACGAAGGGCGAGTGGCCGCGACGGTTCAGGAACAGGATGATCTGCTCGCCCGCCGCGAGCGTCTGGCGCATCGCCGCCTTGAGCGGCTCCGACAGCACCGGCGCCTCCTCGTCCGTGGCCGGCCCGGCGACGACGGGGTCGCGCATGTCGACGATCTCCACCTCGGGGAGCTGGCGGTCGGCGACGCGGGTCGACATGGGCAGGTAGCCGATGCGCTGCTGGCGGGCGTTGTAGTACGTGTCCACCGAGGGCGTGGCCGAGCCGAGCACGACGAGGGCGTCGTGGCGCTGGCCCCAAACCTGCGCCAGATCGCGGGCGTGGTACCGGCACCCCCGCTCCTGCTTGAAGCTGCCGTCGTGCTCCTCATCCACGATGATGATGCCGATGTTCGTCAGCGGCGCGAAGATCGCCGAGCGCGCCCCGATCACGATGGTGATCCTGCCCTCCCGGATCCGCCGCCACTGGTCGTTTTTCTCCCCCGGCGTCAGCGCGCTGTGCAGCACCGCCACCTGCTCGCCGAAGTGGCTCCGGAAGATGCCGACGAACTGCGGGGTGAGGCTGATCTCGGGCAAGAGGATCAGGGCCGTCTTGCCCGTGTCCAGCACCGTGCGGATCGCCCGGATGTAGACCTCCGTCTTGCCGCTCCCGGTCACCCCGTGCAGCAGGAAGGTGTAGAACTGGCCGAGCGACAGCCGCGCCCGAAGCTCCCCCAGCGCCGCCGCCTGATCCGGCGTCGGCTCCACCACCACCGGCTCTCGAGTCGGCTCGCCGAGGAACGGGTCGCGATAGACCTCGCGCTCCTCGGTGGCCAGCATCCCGCGCTCGACCAGGCCGCGCAGCACCGCCGTGGACAGGTCGGTCATCTCGCGGATGTCCGTCCACGACCAGACATGCCCGAGGCCCTCGGTCTGGAGCAGCGCGATCAGCTCCTCCTGGCGCCGGCCGAGCCGCTCATCCTTGTAGGGATCGCGGCGCAGCGTCACCATCGTCTCCATCTTCTTCTGCACGCTCGCCTTGCCGGCGATCCAGGTGCTCACCAGCCAGCGCACCTGCTCGCACTCGGCCATGGCGCGGTAGGTCAGCCGGGCGTGCTCCTGCTTGAGGGCGTCCGAGCGGAGCGGCTCGGCGGCGCCGTCCAGGGCCTCGAGCAGGAGGAGATGCTGGGGATCGCGCACGACCCGGCTGCGCAGCGCCGCCCTGCCGAGCTCCGTGATCTCCAACAACCGCTCTCCCGCCACCCGCAGCCCGGCCGGCACGGCCATCTTCATCACCTCGCCGATCGGCGAGAAGTAATAACGGGCCGCCCACTCGAGCAGCTCGATGTGCGCCTCGGACAGGATCGGGTCGACGTCGAGCACGTCGACGAGGCTCACGATGCGGGCCAGCAAGGCCTCCTGCTCGGGCGGGCCAGTGCGGCGCAGCGCCAGCGCCGTCCTCGGGCGCCCGCGGAACGGCACCAGCAGGCGGACGCCGGGCCGGACGGCCTCGGCGAACTCGGGGGGGACGCGGTAGGTGAACGCGGTGAAGACCGGGACGTCGATGGCGACCTCGACGAAGTCGCCGTCGGCGGCCTCGCGTTGGGGGGTCTCGCTGCGTCGGATGAGGGTGAGCTGTTCGGTGGTCATGGGCTGCGCCGGGGGCAATCCTGTGGCCGGGGTGGAGCCGTGTTCGGGCCGCCGTGGACGCCGGCCTTGCGTGTCGAAGGGTTGACGGCGAGCGTCAAACCGGACAACGCTGTCGAACCGGTCGAACACGCTCGGCTCGACCGCGCAGCAGTGTACCACGCACTGAGCGGATGTGCACGCATCCATCCCCCTTCCGACCGCCCTGCCCTGCGGCCGCCGATGCGGCGCAGCGCAGGCCCTGACGCCGCGGCGGTGCCGCCCACAACCCAGGAGGCGATGTTGAACCTTGACATGCTCGATCCCGGCCTGATGGCGTTCTTCAAGCAGGCGGGCCAGGCCTACCAGGAGCTTCGGGTGGCCGAGTCGCAGGGCAAGCTGAACAAGGCGCTCCAGAAGTACTGCGGCGACACCATCCCACAGAGTCCGCTCGACCCCAACTTCGTCGAGCGCTGCACGCTGTACGCCGCCAAGGCCTACGCCACCTCCCACATCGAGGGCACGGTGACGTGGAAGGAGATGCGCGCCCTGCTCGCCTCCTCCTCCGCCTGGCCGCCCGCGCCGACCCTGAACGCCGAGGGCCACCTGTTCCTGTCCTACATGCTCGGCTTCCTGATCGGCTCGGATCTGCCGCCCGACAAGCACGCGAAGATCGAGCAGATGATGCCCATGGCGGCGCAGGTCGCCGGTAACCCCCAGGCCTTCGCCCAACAGCTCGGCCTGACCCCGGACAAGATCGCCCAGCTGGCCCAGGACCCGCGCGTCCGCGACCTGATGGGCCGGTTTGGCGGCGGCAAGGGAGAGTAGCCTGATGAGCGCTGACGGATCGAGCGGCAACGGCGCGCGCCCTGCCCCTTGCGAGAACGAGGAGACCTTCGACCGCGTCGAGGACGCCCTGATCGACCTGTGGAACACGGTCGACACGCTGTCGAAGATCCGTCCACCCGCCCCGAAATACTACCGCGTCACCCTCTTCGGCTCGGCGCGCATCAAGCCCGGCGACCCCGTCTACGACGCGGTGCGTGACCTCTCGGCGAGGCTCTCGGCGGCGGGCTGCGACATCGTGAGCGGGGGTGGGCCAGGGCTGATGCAGGCGGCGAATGAGGGCGAGAACCTGGGCGATCCGCATAACGCCACGCGGTCCATCGGGGTGGGCGTGGAGCTGCCGTTTGAGGACGCGGTCAACCCGTTCGTGGAGAAGGTGTTTCATCATCAGACCTTCTTCACGCGCCTGCACCACTTCCTGCGGCTGTCCAACGCCTTCGTCATCGTCAACGGCGGGATCGGCACGACGCTGGAGGCGATGATGGTGTGGCAGCTCCTGCAGGTGCGACACATCCACGACATGCCCTTTCTGTTTGTCGGCCCCATGTGGCGCGGGCTGGTGGAGTGGGCGCGCACGACCATGCTGACCGCCGATCCGCCCCTGGCCAGCGCCGCCGATCTGGCCATCCCGCAGTGCGTCGACACGCTGGATGAGGCGGTGGAGATCCTCCTGGCCCACAAGGCGGCCACCTACGACCGCGGCCGCTGGGAGCGATGACGCGCCGCGTCGAGGCCGATGGCTGCGATGTTCGCTTGTCCTGCGCACACCTATCTGATAAACGGAGCCTGCGTCGAGCCGGCTGTCGCTGGTGCCGCACTCCGATGCCGTCCGAGCGGGCGCGCATCGGTCCTCCTGGCGTGGGGAGACGTTCGATCGGTCCCCACACGACTTGCGTGAGGTCCTCATGGCGAACCATACCGAACCCCACATCGACTCCGCCCCGATCCCTGCCCATGCCGTCGCGTCGGCCACCCATGGAGGGGGCTCGAACGGCGTCGAAGCGCGCCAGGCGAGCTGGCACGGCCTGAGCGCCGAGACCCTGGTCCAGTTCTACCGCAACGTCTGCACGTCGCGGACCCTGGACGACCGCGAGATCTCGATGAAGAAGGGCAACAAGATCTTCTTCCAGATCTCCGGGGCGGGTCACGAGGTGCCTCTGGTGGCGGCCGGCATGATCCTGGACCCTCGCAAGGACTGGTTCTACCCCTATTACCGTGATCGCGCGCTCTGCCTCACGCTCGGCATGACGCCCACCGAGATCCTGATGGAGGCGACAGGCGCGGCGGCGGACCCGAACAGCGGCGGACGCCAGATGCCCTGCCACTGGGGCCACAAGGACCTCAACATCGTCTCCCAGTCCTCCTGCACCGGCACCCAGTTCCTCCAGGCCGCTGGCGCGGCCCAGGTCGGCCGGATCATGAGCGAGCTGGCCGAGCTCCGGGGCTCCGGCAAGTACACCGACGACGAGGTCGTCTACGTGTCGAGCGGCGACGGCGCCACCAGCGAAGGCGAGTTCTGGGAGGCCGTCAACACGGCCTGCACCGAGCATCTGCCGGTCCTGTTCATGATCGAGGACAACGGCTACGCCATCAGCGTGCCGGTCGAGGTCCAGACGGCCGGCGGCAGCATCTCCCGCCTGGTGTCCAGCTTCCCCGGCTTGCACATCGCCGAGTTCGACGGCTGCAACCCCCTGGAGTCCTACAGCGCCATCGAGACGGCGGTCCAGTACGTGCGCGACCGCAAGGGCCCCGCCCTGTGCCACGCCCACGTGATCCGCCCCTACAGCCACTCGATGAGCGACGACGAGAAGCTCTACCGCTGCCCCGAGGAGCGCGCCGACGAGGCGCGCCGCGACCCCACGGTGACCTTCGGCCAGTGGCTGATCGACGAGGGGATCCTGACGCCGGCCGGCCTCGAGGCCCTCAAGCAGGACGTCCTGCGCGAGTGCATGGAGGCCGAGGACGCCGCGGTGGCCGCGCCAGCGCCCACCCCCGACTCCTGGAGCTTCGGCATCTACAGCCCCGACGTGGACCCGACCAGCGCGGCCTTCGACACCGATCCCTGGCCCTCCGAGGGCGAAAAATCCATGGTCGACCTCATCAACGCCTGCGTCCGCGACGAGATGCGCCGCGATCCCCGGATCGTGGTGTTCGGCGAGGATGTGGCGGACGTGACGAAGGCGGGGGTGCTGGAGGATCTGAAGGGCAAGGGCGGGGTGTTCAAGGTGACCGCGGGGCTCCAGCGCGAGTTCGGCAGCACGCGCGTGTTCAACTCTCCGCTGGCCGAGGCGAACATCATCGGCCGCGCCATCGGCATGGCCACCCGCGGCCTTCGCCCGGTGGTCGAGGTGCAGTTCTTCGATTACATCTGGCCGGCGTTCATGCAGCTCCGCAACGAGCTGTCGAACATCCGCTGGCGCAGCAACAACCACTTCTCGGCCCCTGTCGTGGTGCGCGTGCCCATCGGCGGCTACCTCAAGGGCGGCGCCCCCTACCACAGCCAGAGCGGCGAGGTCCTGTTCACCCACATCCCGGGCCTCCGCGTGGTGATGCCGTCCAACGCGGCGGACGCCAACGGCCTGCTCCGCACGGCCATCCGGTGTGACGACCCGGTCATGTTCCTCGAGCACAAGCACCTCTACTACCAGCCCTACAACCGCGCGCCCTACCCCGGCGACAACTACATGATCCCGTTCGGCAAGGCCCGCGTCGTCCAGGAGGGCACCGACCTGACCGTGATCACCTACGGCGCCCTGGTCGAGCGCGCTCGCAAGGCCGCCGAGCTCCTCGCTCGCGAGCAGAACATCCACGTCGAGCTCATCGACCTCCGCAGCCTCAGCCCCTACGACTGGGACGCCATCAGCACCTCGGTCAAGAAGACCAACAAGTGCCTCGTCGCCTACGAGGACCACATCTCCTTCGGCTACGGCGCCGAGATCGCCGCCCGCGTCGCCGACGAGCTGTTCGAGTGGCTGGATGGTCCCGTCCGCCGCGTCGGCGCCAAGGACACCTTCGTGGCCTACGCGCCCGTCGTCGAGGACGCGATCCTGCCCCAGGTCGAGGATCTGCGGGTGGCGATGGAGAGCCTGCATCGGTACTGAGGACAGCTCCCCCGCGGCTCCCCCGCGGCCGTAATCGCGGAGCAAAGCTCCGCGATTACGGCCTCGGGGGCGCGCCCTACCCCACCACCATCTCACTGTGCACCGCACCCACCGCCCGCCGCGCCGGCACAGCCTCGGCGGAGGCGGCCTCGCGGACGTCCATGCTGAGGGCGAGGCAGGACAGGAGGTTGGTGGCGCCGATCTCGCGGAGGCGGCGGCCGGCCTCGGGGTCGCCGTCTGCGGCGAGGGCGAACATGACCCCGAGAGCGGCGAAGGAGACGCAGTCGTCGCGAAAGAGGCCGAGGGAGTCGCGCTCGGAGCGGTGGAAGCCGATCATGGCACCGAACAGCGGCGGTGCGGCGAGGAGGCCGACGTCGCAGGCGAGGTCCTGGCGGCCGCAGCGGGCGAGCCAGCGCTGGAGGCCGGCGTAGTCGTGGCCGGTGGGGCACTGGATGCGGACGAGGCCGCGGAGCATGGACAGGACGTTGGGGTCGAGCTCGTGGGGCTCGTGATCGACGACGACCTGGAGGGTGGAGAGGAAGAAGTCGTCGAAGCGGCCGAGGGTGACCAGCCAGCGGTTGTCGCCGAGGGGGAGGCAGGTGGCGTAGAGGGTGCGCTCGACGAGGGCGGTGGGCTCGAGGTCGTAGATGGCGCCGATGGTGCGGTGGCCGTATTCGAGGTCGGGCGCAAAGCCGTGGCAGTGGGCCGTGCCGTCGATGTTGAGGGTGTGGAAGCGGCGCGTGGTGGTGACAGTCGAGGTCGCGGTCATCATCATCCTCCATGAAGCGGCGTTGGGCGTGGCGACTTGAGCGGAGGCTCGGTCGAGACGCGCAATGAAGTCGAGGGAGGTGAGCGTTGCGCGCGTCCGTGCGCGCACCTCACCCGTTCGAGGCCATGGCCCGCCCTGCAAAGGCGTGTACCCTGAACAAGACTGTTGTACTGAAGGCCCGTGCGGTGGTCAAAGTTTATCGGACGCTTTTTACTGAAAAAACGCGCAGCCCGTGCTGGACGGGCACCGTGGTCCACCGTGGATCGCCGCAGCCCACGCGCGCCGTGCTGGCGGGGGTTGAGCGAAAAGGTGTGATGGGATGGGGGGTTGCGTGACGCAGATCGGGCGGTCGGGGCTCTTCAGAGGGCGCGGATCTGCTCGGGCGTGAACGTGTAGAGGTCGCCGCAGAAGTGACAGCGGACCTCGAGGGGGCCAGCGGTCTCGACGATGATCTCCTCGAGCTCGTCGGAGGAGACCATGCGGAGGCCCGCCTCGATGCGATCGCGGCTGCAGGCGCAGCGGAAGGCGATCTCGACCGTCTCGAGGGCCTTGTAGCCCTCGGGCATGAGGTGGCCGAGCACGGCGGCGGCGAAGTCGGGGGCGCGGAGCAGCTCGGGCAGCGGGGGGAGCGCCTCGACGCGCTCGGCCATGCGCTCGGACAGGGCCAGCTCGCGGAGCTCGTCCTGGAGGTCGCTGCTGTCGGGCGGCATGCTCTGGACGAGGAAGGCGCCGGCGGCGGTGATCTGTCGACCCTCGACGATCTCGTCGAGGCCGACGGCGGACTTGATCTGGTCGGAAGAGTAGATGTACCAGGCCAGGTCGGCGGCGATGTTGCCCTTGACCAGCGGCACGATGCCGCTGTACGGCTCCCCGAAGCCGAGGTCGCGCACGACCTTGAAGTGGCCGGCCGTGCCGACCGCCGACTCCGCCGTGAGGCCGTCGGGCACGGTGGACACGGCGGCGTAGGCGCGGACACCGCCGTGGCTGTCCACGGTGGCGCGGACAAAGCCGAGGGGGCCGTTGCAGTGGATCTCCGCGGTGAGAACCTGGTCGTCCTTGAGGGTGCTGGAGAGCAGGAGCGCGGCGGTGGCGACGCGGCCCGTGGCGACGCCGACGGGCATCGACATGCCGTGGCGCCGCCGGATCTCGTTCATCAGAGCGGTGGTGGTGATCACGGTGGCGCGGGTGCGGCCGTCGTTGGAGATCACGCGAAGCATCGTGTCAGGGGCGGTCATGCATCCTCGGGGTCGAGCTCGGGGTTGTCGTCGGGAGGATCGAGCAGGCCGAGGCTGCGGAGACGCTCGACCAGGTCCTCGACCTCTTCGGTGTCCTCGGTGGCCGGAGCGCGGAGCTCGGGCGGGGTCGAGATGAGGCGCAGGTTCGGGCGGCTGACGGGGCGCGCGGCCATGGGGATAGCGGCCGACGGCTGCTTGACGAGGCGCGTCTCGTCGCGCTCGTGGGAGGGGCGCGGCGCCCGGGGGTCGTTCGACTCGTCGTCGCGGACGACCTCGAGCAGGAGCTCGCTGACGCGGAAGTTGAGGGGGCGCGGCTCGCTGACGCCGAAGCGGGGCAGTGAGCCGCCCTTCATCTCGCGGAAGATGAACTGGCCGCGGTGCATCCGGCAGATCTCGTAGAAGTACGCGCGGGCTTGCAGCCGGAGCGCCGCGCTGAGCTCCTCCTCCCCGATGATGCCGACGTCCAGGAGGCGAGCGCCGAGCGGCAGGTCGTCGTCCTGGGAGAGGGCGATCTGGAGCGCCTCGGGCTCGAGGTGCCCCTGGGCGAGCAGGATGCGGCCGAGCAGGAGGTCCTCGTGGGGGGTGCGGGGCTCGAGGTACCGCAGGGTGTCGCCCCAAACGGTCAACCGGAACGACACCGCTTCGCAGGACAGCTCAAGCGCTCCGCTCAGATGGCCCTCGCGAACGATGCGAAGCAGCGCCAGCGGGCTCAACAGGACCAGATCGCCGGAGAAGGTCAGGGGCTGGAGGGCCAGTTCGTTGGAGCGGGCCAGGGGCAGCGCCGGGATCTGGCCGCTGATGCGGGCCGGCAGGTGTGCGTCGGGCTCGGGCTCGATGTCGATGACCGCGGTCTGGATGAGCTCGGCGCGTCGGGTGAGGTCGGTCTCGAGGCCGATGTGCTCCCAGTCCTGGGCGAGCTGCACGGCCCAGTCCGCCACGGCACGACGAGGGCGTGACGACTCGGCGGGCGGGACCTCGGCGCGGTCCTCAGCGGGCGGCTCGGGGGCCTCGGTGAGGACGGGGAGCACGACCGATGGGTGCTGGGCGGGGGTGGAGGTGGACCGGGGCGGCTCGTAGACCGAGGGGATCTCCTCGTCCTCCCACAGGATGTCGGCCTCGTCGATGGCCTCCTCGTGGTCGCCGTGCAGGTCCAGCGGCTCGAGGTCGTGGAGCGAGCCGACGATGGTGCCGTCGACGGCGGGGGTGGGCTGCAGGGTGTCGAAGTCGAGGACGGGCACGTCGTGGAGGCTCCCGTGGCGCTCGTCCCAGTCGTCGAAGCCGTCCGGGGTGAAGTGCTCGGAGGTGCCGCCGACGTCCCCCATGAGGTCATCGAGGTCCTGCATCGTGGACTCGTTCAGGAGCTGAAGGACCTCGGGGAGCTCGCCGACCTCGGCGCTGTCGTCGCCGTCCACCATGATGTCGACCTCGACGTCGATCAGCTCCTCGGTGGTGCGGGGGGTGAGGCGAGGGACAAAGGGGTTGTCCTGCTCCAGATCGAGCGCCATGCGCACGACCTCGACGAGGCGGAACGGGGAGAAGGGCTTGGGGAGGGTGGGCAGGACGTGGGAGCCCTGGGCGAAGCTGACGGGGATGCGGGTCGGGTGGACGGTGATGGGCAGGATGTCGGCGCGGCCGTCCTCCTGCCAGCGAGAGAGCGCCATCCAGTGGGCGTCGTCGGGGCGGCTGCAGTCGACGATGAGGAGCTGGAGGGCGGCCGTGCTGTCGGCCAGGAGGTCAACCCCATCCAGGGCCGGCGCCTCGAGGGAGGGCAGCCCGACGCGCTCGAGGGCGCGGGCGACGGCGCGGCGCACGGTGGCGTTGCGGTCCACGACGAGGACGCGGGCGGCCTCAGGCAGGTGCGAGATCGGGTCACTCATGGGCGCGAGGCTCCGTACACGTCAGAAGCCATTCGGAAAATAGATGCCGATGGATCCGACGTAGATTCTGTCTCCAGGTGGCGTCTGATGGGAGGGAGTGGGCCCAGAGGCCCATGACCGAGCAACCCAGCCTGAGTGGCAGTCCGACCCGCAGGGCAGGGACCCGTGCGAGCGACAGCTCGCAGGGGGCCCTGCTTCGCGGGACGAACTGCCACTCACGGCGGTACAGAAGACCCACCTGGAGACAGAGGATACGATGAAACAAGGCATATATTTTCTCGAACGGCTTCTTACACGCGAAGGTCGACGTGGTGGCCCCTGGTGGCAGTTGGCGCGCATGGGGTTGTGGTGTATGGTGCCCTCGACTGAGATCAGGATTCGCGGTCCCGGCATGCTTCGGTGTGATCAGGTCGGGCAGACCGGAGGCGCCCATGCCAGAGAGCGACATCAACACCTGGATCAACGACGCCATGAGGGGTGGCGGGTTCGGTGTCTGGCGCTGGATCATCCATGAAGGCGTGGTGACGTGGAGCCAGGGCCTCGCGGCGCTGTTCGGGCTCGAGCACGACATCAGCACCTTCGACGAGTTCGTCGCCCTCATCTACCCCGGCGACCGCGAGCGCGTCGCAGACGCGCTCGGCGCCGCGATGCGCTCCGAAGCGGAGTACGTGATCACGTTCCGGTTCGGCGCCACCCACGACCTCCGCTGGATGGAGGCCCGAGGCCACGTCCTCTGCGACGCGTCCGGCGAACCGACCGAGATGCGTGGCTCGGCCCAGGACGTCACGTCGAGGGTGCGCAACGAGCAGGCCATCGTCCAGATCGCCGATGGGGTCATGGGCCGCCAGGGCGAGGGCTTCCTGATCTCCCTCGTCGAGAACCTCGTCCACGTACTCGGCGGCGACATCGCCTTCGTCGGCGCCTACGACGGCGAGGCTGCGACCGTGCGAGTCACCTCGGTCTGGATGGACGGCGCACCGGGGGAGGCCTTCTCGTACCTGCTCAAAGGGACGCCGTGCGAAAACGTGGTCGGCCGGCAGTACAGCGTCTACCCCCGGAACGTGCAGGCGCTCTTCCCCGACGACGAGATGCTCGTGCAGATGGGCATCGAAGCCTACGCCGGCTTCCCTCTGTTCGGCGAGCACGACGAGCACATCGGGCTGGTGGTCGTGCTGTGGCGGCGCTCGGTGCCCGACCCGGCGCTCGCCCAGTCGGTCCTGCGCATCTTCGGAGCGCGGGCTGGCGCCGAGGTGGCCCGGCTCTCGGTCGAGGCGCAGCGGCGCAACAGCCTGGAGCTGCTCGAACGTCACGCCGCCGCGCTCGCGGCCCTGTCGCGCAGCGGCGTCTGGCAGCACAGCACGCCGGACGCGCCGCTGCAGGAGCTGACGAAGCGGGCGGTCGAGACGCTCCGCGTCGACCGCGCCTCGATCTGGTTCTTCAACCACGACCGGCAGCAGCTCCGGCTGGCCGACATGTACACGACGGCCACCGGAGCCCACTCCGCCGGCCTCCGGCTCGATCGCACCGGGCACGGGCTGTACTTCGCGGCGCTGGAGGAGGATCGCACCATCGCCGCGCACGAGGCCCGCTCCGACCCTCGCACACAGAGCCTCGTCGAGCACTACCAGCTCCCCGACCAGCTCGGGGCCGTCCTCGACTCGCCGGTGCGTCGCGGCGGGCAGGTGGTCGGCGTCCTGTGCTGTGAGCAGCACGGGCCGCGGCACTGGCTGCCGGAGGAGCAATCGTTTGCAGCGTCGCTCGCCGATTTCGCGGCCCTGGCGCTCGTGCTGTCCGAACGCCAGCAGCTCGAGGAGCACCTGCTGCAGGCGCAGAAGATGGAGAGCATCGGGCGGCTCGCCGGAGGGATCGCGCACGACTTCAACAACCTCCTGACCGCCATCAGCGGCACTACCGAGCTCGCGCGCATGATGCTGCCGCCCGGCCACGCCGCGCAGGCCATCCTCGACGAGTCCCTCGACGCTTCCGCACGGGCTGCCGAGCTGACCAGCCAGCTCCTGACCTTCGCCCGACGCCGCGCCGTCGAGTCCCAGGTGATCGTGCTCAATGGCTACGTCAGCCGCATCCGCAGCGTGCTGCAGCGGCTGCTCGGCCACCCGCACACCCTGGTCTGTGACCTCGACGCCGATCTCTGGCCCGTCCAGCTCGACCCCGGCCCGTTCGAGCAGATCCTCGTCAACCTCACCGTGAACGCGCGGGACGCCATGACCACCGCCGGGACGCTCACGGTCAGGACGCGCAACATCAGCCTGCAGGGGCGTCTCGGCAGCCTGGAACCTGGCCACTACGTGGCGCTGGAGGTCGGCGACACCGGGTGTGGCATCCAACAGGGTGACCTCGACCACATCTTCGAGCCGTTCTACACCACCAAGCGGCGCACGCGAGGCACCGGGCTCGGCCTGGCCACCTGCTACGGCATCGTCGCCCAGTGCGGCGGGCACATCGCCGTGCTGAGCGAGGTGGGCGTGGGCACCACCTTCACCATCTACCTGCCACGCACCGACGGCGCCGAGAGCGACGGCGCCGCCCCCCTCGATCGCACCGGACTCGCCGCCGGCACCGAGACCGTCCTGCTCGTCGAAGATGATCCGAACGTGCGGCTGATGGCGAGCCGCGGGCTGGAGGCTCACGGCTTCACGGTCATCGCCGCGAGCTCTGGTCAGGAGGCCCTGGCCATGGTCGAGAGCGACGGAGAGGCGATCGACATCGTCGTCAGCGACATCCTCATGCCGCAGATGACCGGCGTCGAGCTGACCGAACGCCTCGTCCTGGTCGCCCCCGCCCTGCCCGTTCTGCTCGTGTCCGGCTCGCTCGAACACTGGAGGGAGGGCGATGCCGGCTTCCTGGCCAAGCCCTACACCCCGGCCGTGCTGGCCAGGCGGGTTCGCCTGCTCCTGGACGCCGACCGCGAGCGGTCCTGATCGCCCCGCCCTCGCCACAGACCGGTGCGGGGTTGACGTCCAGCCCCGTGTCGGGCCACAACCTCATGCATGTGGCGCGTGCCTGCTGCAGTGTCCCCACCCACCCTGCGGGTGTTCATCCTCCGAGGTATCCCATGAAAGCCCATCTCCTCATCGCCCTGGCCACGCTGCTGCTCGCCACGGGGCTCGCCGCCTGCGGACAGGCGCACACCGAGCAGACCACACGGCCAGACACCGTCGACGACAGCCTCAGCGACGAGGCCTACGAAGGCTCCGGCCGCGACGACTCCTGCGGCGGCGACTACGACTGCAAGCGCGGCTCGATCTGCGCGGGCGACCACTGCGAGGCCGTGTGCCCCAAGCCGGAGCCCGTCAGCATCGCCTTCCCGACCTCGGAGGCCCGCGTCCCGGACAAGGACATGCCCGCGCTCGAGACCATCTCGCTCTGCATGAGGGCCTGGCCTGACTCCAAGATCCGGCTCGACGGCCACACCGGCACCCACGTCACCGTGGACGGTGCCAGCAAGAAGCTGACGAAGGAGGAGATGGAGTCCTCCGCCGACCGGTTCGCCCGCTCGGTCTCCCACCAGCTCACCAACCAGTTCCTGGTCGTGCAGCGTCGCATCGTCGTCGCCTCCAAGGGCGCGACCGAGGCCGTCTGCACCGACCCCGACGAGGCGTGCCAGTCCCGCAATCGTCGCGTGGACGTCGTCTGGGAGCGCCTCGAGCGCCAGCAGGCCGGCGACGAGGACTTCGAGGTTCAGTGAGGCGCAGGGCCGCCCGTCATGGACGGGCGAGCTCGACCCCATCCAGCGTCATCGTCCAGCCGGAGTCCGTCTGCTTCGGTGGGGCGTCGATGTGGAAGGTGGTGGTGATGAAGGCGATGCCCACCTCGATCTCGGAGTCGGTGAACTTCTGGATGGGGCCGTTGACGCTGGTCTTGCCGGCGCCCTTGCTGCGCTCGTAGGTGACGGTGCCGCCGCTACTCAGGTCGAACACCATCCCGTCGCCGGTCCAGTGCCCGACGTAATCGAGCTTGTCCTCGGGGACGGGCTGCCCCTGACAGCAACAGGCCGACAGGCCGACCGCCAGGACCGCGGACAGGAGTGCTACGTGCGCCCAACGCTGAAGAGAGAGTTGCGTCGTCATGGGACCTCCGTCGTTGCGGGGCCCGCAGCTCGAAAGGTGCATCGAACCACGGACGCCCTGTACTCGTGCCGGTACGGTCGTGGTATACACCATCCGCACGACGACCACCAGGGCCACCGCGCGTGCGCCTGCGCGCCCTGCCCCACAGCCGGACGAGAGCCATGAGCAGGAAAGAGAAGTACTGGAGCAAGCGCCACGACGATCCGGGCCCCTGGGACGCCATCGTGATCGGCTCGGGCATGGGCGGCATGACGACCGCGGCCATGCTGGCACGCCTGGGCAAGAAGGTCCTGGTGCTGGAGCAGCACTATGTGCCGGGTGGGTTCACGCACATGTTCGACCGGCCCGGCTACAGCTGGGACGTCGGTGTTCACGCGGTCGGCGAGGTGACGACGCACAGCCTGACGGGCAAGCTGCTGGCGGAGCTGTCGGGGGGGCGGCTGGAGTGGGCGTCCCTTGGTCCCATCTACGACGAGTTCCACTACCCGGACGGCTTCCGGATCGACTTCCCGGACAACCCGCGCCAGTTCCGCGACAACCTCCTGGCGGCGTTCCCGGACGAGGTCGCGGCCATCGACGGCTATCTGGCGTACGTCAAGGAGGTGGCCGCCGGCATGAAGGGCTACTACCTGGTGCGCAGCGTGCCGTCGTGGCTGACCTGGCTGCTGGAGCTCCTGCTCGCCCGCGACGTCCAGAAGCACTTCCTGCGGCGCACCTCGGACGTCGTGGCGGAGCTGACGAGCGACCCGCGTCTGCGCGCCCTGTTCGTGGCGCAGTGGGGTTATTACGGCTCCACGCCCAGCGCCTCCTCCTTCGCGATCCAGGCGCTGGTGGTGCGGCACTTCGCCCACGGCGGCTACTACCCGGTCGGCGGCGCCGGCCAGATCGCGGCGACGCTCCTGCGCACGGTCGCCGAGGCGGGCGGCTGGACCCGCATCAGCACCGACGTCGATCAGATCATGCTCGAGGAGGGCCGCGCGGTCGGGGTCCGGCTGGCCAACGGCGAGGAGCTGCGCGCCAGGCACATCATCAGCGCGGCCGGCGTGGCCTCGACGCTCCGCCGCCTGCTGCCTGCCGAGGTGCAAGCGCAGGACTGGGCGCGCTCGATCCTCGCCCTGCGGCCGGCGGCGGCTCACGTCTGCCTCTACATCGGCTTCAAGGGCGACATCCGCACGGCCGGCGCCTCGGGGGCCAACAAGTGGTTCTACGAGACCTGGGACATGGAGCTGGAGGCCTGGCGCGTCGGCGACGACCCGATCCCCGACGCCCCCTGCCTCTATTGCAGCTTCCCCTCCCTGAAGGACCCCGAGCACGACCCGGGCGAGGAGCTGCGGCACACCGGCGAGGTGGTGACGTTCGTGCCGTGGGAGAGCTTCGAGCCGTGGCAGGGGACGCGGTGGAAGAAGCGCGGTGAGGACTACGACGCCTTCAAGGAGCGCCTGAAGGACAAGCTGCTCGAGCAGTTCCTCCGCCACCTGCCCGAGCTCGCGCCCATGATCGACTATGTGGAGCTCTCCACGCCGCTGTCGACGGACAACTTCTGCCGTCCGACCCAGGGCTCGATCTACGGCATCGAGCCCACGCCGGAGCGCTTCGCCAACCCGTGGCTGCGCCCGCACGCCCCCATCGACGGCCTGTTTTTCAGCGGCAGCGAGGTCGCGACCGTGGGCGTCATCGGCGCGATGATGGGCGGCGTCATGGCCGCGATGGCGGTGGAGCCGGTCGGCGCGCTGCGGATGCTGTGGGGCATGCAGCGGTAGGCGCCGGCTCACCTCCCGCAGCCCAGGCCCACATCGGCGATGTCGGCGTCCATCACGAGCATGACCTGCGCGGTCCCGTCGGCGGCCATGAGCTTCAGCTCGTGGCCACCGTCGCTGCCGAGCCGGTTGAGCCACAGGCTCGCGATGCGACCGTCGGGCAGAACGCACGGCGTGTTGTCGTTGGTGAGCTCGCCGTTCACGAGCGCTGGCGGCCCTCCGTCGGCGGGCAGCCGCCAGAGCTGCTCTCCGCTCGCGTACTCGGCCTCGAAGACGATGCTCCCATCGGGGGTGTAATCGGCGTGATGCACGCCCGGCCCGGCCGCACCACCCGGCCCACCGTCGCGCGTGATGACCGTGCGGAAGCCGCTGCCATCGACGCCCACCTCACAGATCGCCGACGCGGGGAAGCTGTCATCGCCGCAGTCCATCAGCACGCGCGCGCCGTCGTCCGACAGGGCCGGACGCCAGTGGAACGCGTATGGCGAGCTCGCCGTCAGCTCCACCGGCGCGCTCCACTGCGACGGCCCCCGCGTCGTCGCCCACAGCTTCCAGTCCTCACCGTACACCACGAGCTCCCCGCCCGACGCCACGGCGAGGTCCTCCGGGTGGACGAGCCCGGAGGGCGTGCGCACGAGCCCACCGGCCGAGAGATCGGCGCGGACCACCGCCAGGCACTCCCAGCCATCGCACGCGTCGTCGAAGCGCGTAGTGCGCAGCCCCAGCCACGCGCCGTCCGGCGACAGCGCCAGCCCCGTCTCGGACGGCTCTTCGCTGTCTGGCCGCGCGCTCAGCGCGTCGAGCCCGGCCGAGAGATCGACCGGCGCCGCCCCGACCGTGGCCTCCTGCAACCACGGCACCCCGTCGAGGATGTAGCTCACATGGCCGACGCCGTCGACGCCGTTGTTGCCCCCGTTGTTGCCCCCGTTGTTGCCCCCGTTGTTGCCCGTGGCGCTCCCCGCCCCCGAGCCCTCCCCACACCCGACGACCCCGGTGAGCACGACGGCGACGACGATGACGAGCACCCTGGTCCGCGACATGGCGGCCTCCCCGTGTGACACAGCCGCTCGCGCCGAGCCTCGCCGAGCGCGACAGCTATGGATGTTTGACCTGTCCCCGTGTCCATGCACGCGGCGGACCGGCAAGCCAGAGATGGCGTCGTGGTGCGTTGGGCGGGCGAGGAGCCGATGACCACGACGCTGACGGGCTCCACCGCCGGCGCAAGAATTGCGCGCTATCGGAAAATATTGCGCAGTCACTGCATGAATCCCCCTCACCGCGCTGGAGTGGCCCCCACGGTTCGGCTATGATGACGCGGTGGAAGGGTGAGACGCCATGGGCAAACGCATTCTCCTCATCACCGGACTCGTCGGGCTCGCCGTCGGACTGTGGGCCAGCCCCGAGTTCAGGGGGATCGCGGCCGGCGTGGCGGTGTTCTTGTTCGGTATGGTGTTCCTCGAGCAGGGCTTCTCGACGTTCACGGGCGGACGCCTCGAGCGGCTGCTGCGCGCCTCGACCAGCCACCCCCTCAAGAGCCTCGGCTTTGGCATCGTCACCACGACGCTCATGCAGTCGAGCTCCCTCGTGTCCGTGCTGACCATCTCGTTCCTGAGCGCGGGGCTGATCGGGCTCGGCGAGGGCATGGGGATCGTCTATGGGGCGAGCCTGGGGACCACAACGGGGGCGTGGTTGATGGCAGGCTTCGGGATGAAGGTCAGCATCGCCGAGTACGCCATGCCGATGCTCGTCTTCGGCGTCGTCTTCTCCTTGTTCAAGAGCCGGAACGCCAGGGGGCTCGGGTTCATACTCGCCGGGCTCGGCTTCCTGTTCCTCGGCATCGACATGATGAAGGAGGGCTTCGAGACGGTCACGCAGACCATCGACCTCGCCCGGTTCTCCATGGAAGGCTGGGCGGGGGTGCTGGTGTACTGCCTCGTCGGCGTGGTCGCGACCGTCATCATGCAGTCGAGCCACGCGTCGTTCATGCTGATCATCGCCGGGCTCGCCGCGGGCCAGATCTCCTACGACAACGCCCTGGCGCTGGCCATCGGCGCGAACATCGGGACCACCATCACGGCGGTGCTCGGCGCGATCGGCTCCAACGCCGCGGGCAAGCGGCTGGCCACGGCGCACGTCATCTTCAAGGTCGTCACAGCCGTCGTCGCCATCACCGCGCTCGAGCCGTTCCGCCTCGCTGTGGACGTGATCGCCAGCCATGTGGGCATCGCGGAGGACGACTGGATCCTCAAGCTGGCGATCTTCCACACGCTGTTCAACTTCACCGGCGTCCTCCTGATGATGCCGTGGCTGCGGCCGCTCGAACGCTTCCTGTCGCACCGCTTCTCGGACGGGCCACGGGTCAAGTACAGCACCGCCCGCTACCTGTCCCAGGCCGCCACGCTCCTGCCCGACACCGCCGTCGAGATGCTGTACCTCGAGACGGAGCACATGATCGACAACGCCTTCGAGATCATCGCGCACGCCATCAACCTCCACCGGCAGGACATCCTGTCGGACGAGCCCATGGACGAGGTGGTGGCGTCCTCGCGGGCGACGATCAACAGCGGCGATGCGATGGTCGGGTACTACCGGCGGGTCAAGCTCATCTACAACGCCATCATCGAGTTCGCTGTGAGCGCCGAGGAGGCGATGAATGAGCGGCAGCGACGTGACGTGTTCAGCCTGCGGCTGGTGTGCCGGCAGGTGGCCCGGGCCATCCGCGTCGTCTCCCACATGTCGCCCAACTTCGATCACGCGGCCAACGCGCCCAACCTCGACCTGCGCGCCCAGTACGACGGCTTCCGCACGCTGATCGGCCGCATCCTGCGGGCCATGTACGCCGCCCGGACGACCACCGATGAGCAGACCGTGCTGATCACCTACGGCGAGCTGCAGCGCGAGCTCGACGAGGCCGACACCCTGTCCACCGGCACCGTGGACTACCTCGTGCGCCACCAGCTCCTGACCAGCCTCGAGGCCACCAGCCTGATGAACGAGAGCGGCCACGCCCACGAGCTCGGCAGCGTCTTGATCGAGATCGGGCGCCGCATGTTCGCCTGCCGGAACGAGCTGCTCCGCGACCTGGACGAGGAGCTCCTGCTCCACACCGCCCCTGACGACAACCTCCAGGACGCCAGCGCCCACATCCACACCGGCCAGCACCCCGAGCTGCTCCGCACCAGCCTCACCGGCGAGTACCGACGCATCAGCCGCGAGGAGGCCGAGGCCGCCGTCAAGACCGCCCGCTCCCAGCGCAAGAAGCCCGACCACGCCCCGTGAGCCTCTACGGCAACACCTCGATGGCCAGCGCCTGCGGGATCGCCGCCAGCCCCGGCACCATCGCCGAGAACCGCAGCCGTCGCCGCGCGCCCGGCTGGAGCGTGAGGTCCGCCAGCGTGGTCGTCTCGCTGCCCGGCACGTGCCGCACCACGACCTCCTGACCGTCCACCAGCCCCACGCCGTCCCACCACCGCGAGGCGTTGCCCGTCGCCAGCGAGGAGAAGGTCACCCGCACCCTCCTGGCCGCCCCCGCCCCCGCGTGTACGAGCTCCACGTCGAAGTCGTAGATGTTGCCGTACATCCCCACCGCCTCGGCCGCGCTCTGGTCGTAGTGATCGAGCGCCGGGAAGGCCTGGAGCTGCGACAGCCCCGCCCCCGTGGCCGTGTTCACCATGAACGCCACGTGGCTCGGCCCCTCCGGCACATCGACGGCGAAGGTCGAGGCCCACGTGTCGTGCGCGTACACACCGGCCTCCCGCCCGAACGGCGGCGGCGGATTGCCCGACGCCCGATAGTCCCCCGGCGCGTCGATCAAGGCGTCCTGCACCGCCTCGTTCAGGTCGCTCGTCGAGGTCGCCACCACGTACACGTACACCGGCAGGTCGCTCCGCAGCCCGAAGCGTCCGTCCACCTCGGCGTTGACGTTGACCTGCTTCTGCCAGATCCGCAGTGGCCGGAACGACGCGACCGAGGTCGGCGGCACGACCGTCGTCGGCGCCCCCAGCAGCCACTCCCGCGACACCCGATAGTCCGGGCTGGTGCCGAGCCCCAGCCCGCCCGTCTCGGTCTGCGTGTAGCCCGACCCCCACGCCTCCACCATCACCGCAGTGTTGTTCGGGTTGGTCACCACGAGCGAGAGCGTCAGCGGCGTCGCGCCCCGGTTCAGGTGGTGCAGGTACACCCCGAACTCCCCCGACAACGGATAGCCCTGGCCCCCGCGCCCCGGGCTCGGCCGCGCGTTGCCGTACAGCAGGCCATCCCCCGTGAACACCTCCGGGTTGTTGCTCACGAGCACCGGCCCTCCCTCACCGCCGCCCGGCAACGGCAGCAGCTCCGCCCGCGCCGGGACGCGCACCAGCGCCCCGGACGTCCAGGCCTCCACCCCGAGGTGCACCCCGTCCCCATCGGGCGCATCCTGCGGGACATCCGCGGCCACGTCGACCGCCACGTCCTCGGGCGGCGTGGGCGTGTCCTCCGGCGCAGCGTCCTCGCCGAGGTCTGGCAGCTCGGCGACGTCGGGCCGCACGTCCTCCGGGGCCGGCGTGTCCGGCAGGACGTCCGCGCCCGCGTCACCGCCGCTCACGTCCGCGTCCTCAACGCGAACGTCCCCCCCGCTCGACGTGTCCGAGTCCTTGACCCGGACGTCATCACGCGCCGCATCGGCGCCGTCCTCCACGGGGTCGGCGGTCGGCGGCGAGTCCGCACAACCAGGGGCGACGGTCGCTGCGGTCAGCAGCACGGCGAGCAGCAGGTCTTGCAGGTGCACGGGAAGGCTCCTCACGCGTGGGGCTCGAACGCCCGTCTAATCAGGCTCGATTATGCGGCAGGTCCCGCATGGCCGACAAGGACTTGCCCCTCCCCACCGAAGGACCTACCCTCGGTCTGTTGCGGCGCGACGGGCCGTCTATGTCGCAGGGGCCGGGGCCGGCCCCTCGACCGATCGTGCACCGAGGGCGGATTGAAGACCAGGAAGCGGCTCAAGGCGATCATCGAAGCCATCGCGGGCATCATCAAGGGCGCTGAATACCGCAAGGATCTCAAGAAGATACACGCCCTTGAGGAGCTCATCGAGAATATGCACGCCAGGCGCGCCAGCCTCGCCGTCCAGCGGGAGGAGGCCGAGCACGCCGGGCGAAAGAAGGCCATGCGAAAGGCCGAGCGCCGCGCCGAGATCCTCGACACCCAGCTCAAGGAGGCGCAGAAGGTGCTCGCCCACCTCGTGGAGAAGCAGGCGGAGGGCTGACAGGCCCTGCCGAGGGCGCCACCGTCTCCCAGACCGCGAGCCCCGCCGCCGCCAGCGCCAGGATCGGCGCCAGCAGCCACGCCTGAAGCCACAGCGCGACGTAGAGGACGCCGTGCAGCGCGGCGTCCCTGCTCGCCGACCCACCCGCGATCACGCTGGCCTCCGCCCTCCACCCCAGCCCGTGCGCCACCGCGAACGCCACCACCGAGAGCGCCGCGAGCACACCGAGCCCAACCGCCAGCCCGTATCGCCTCATGACGGCACCTCCCTCGACAGCGCGGCCCACAGCGGCCCCTGGGCCAGCGCGTAGAGCAGGACCGGGTCGGCCACCTGCGCGCCCGCGCGGTAGGTGAGCCCGTCGGCGTCGGTGTCGGGGAAGGCGCCGAGTTGGAGCGAGGTCACGAGCGCCTCCAGGAACGCCTCGTCCCCGAACGCCCGCGCCCCGATGATGGCGTGGCCGCTGGCGCCCGCGCTGGCGCCGAGCACCGGCACGATCGGCCCCGAGTCCATCTGCGACCGCACCTGCGCGACGCGACGGTCGAGCTCCTGACGGGCGTCGTCGCCGGGCGCGAGCAGGCACCGCGCGCCCGCCATGAGGGCGATCTCCCCGTCCACAAACAGGCTGCGGCCGCTCGGGTGGACCCACGGACGGAAGCTGGCGTAGTCCATCAGGAAGTGCTGCTGTCCCAGCTCCCGCTCCACGGCGACGGTGTCCGCCAGGATGGCGTCGAGCGCGGCCACATGGCGCGTCCGGGTCGTCGGGTCAGCGAGCGTGACGTTGGCCAGCGCCAGCGCCAGGAACGTGCGCCCCATGAAGTCCCACTCGGCGTTGGTCTGCCGCATCTCGGCGATGGCCACGCGGTCCCGCCGCTCCCACAGCCTCAGCGTCGCCCCAGCAAGCTCGCCCGGATCACCTCGAGGTCCGGCTCCAGCGCCCACTGAAGCGACGGGGCCCAAACGGCGGCCGCCCCCGCCGCGCAGGCGACCAGTCGAAAAAAGTTTCTTCGCGTCAATGGTTTATGCACGCTCTCCTCGTTGTCGTGGCGCGCAGCGCTCCGGGGTTGCCCATGGCTGCAACCCCGGAGGCTTCGCTGACCGCCGTCCCCTTCAGCAGCAGGACGACGGCTTGCAGCACCCATCCGGGGCGCCTTCCTCGTCAGCGCACCCCGCGATCGCCTCGCCGAGCACCCGGAGCGCGTGCAGGACCACGGCGTGCTCCTCCGGCGGGATCCTCGCCAGAACCGCGCCGATGCGCAACCCGGTGAGGTCGCGCAGCCGATGCGCCTCGGCGTCGCCGCCTTCGGTGAGCACGATCTGGACGCGCCGACCGTCCTCGACGTCGCGCTGCCGCTCGATCCACCCGCGGGACTTCATGCCGTCCAGCAGCCGGGTCGACGCGCTGACGGTCACCCCGAGGTGGGCCGCCAGCCCCGACACGTCCGACGGCCCCTCCAGCAGATGCTGGAGGGCGACGCACTGCGAGACGGTGACATCACCGCAGCAGATCGCGTCGCGCTCGTAGATGCCGAACTGACGGCAGAGCGCGACGAGGGCGTCCACGAGCGGCTCGGTCACGGCTTCCTCGCTTCGATCTTGTAGCTCCAGATGGCCCCCTGGACGGCCTCGAGGTCGCTGGCGTCGAGGGAGGCGATGGCGGCCTCGACGTTGGTGTCGCAGCACCCGGCCCCGACGACCGAATCGGCGCTGGCGCGCGTCCACTTGACGTCCACGAAACCGGCCTGCTCAATGGCGGCGAGGTAATCGGTGGCCAGTGCGGCGCCGCTGATGCAGCCAACATAGGCCTCGGCCATGGCGAGGACGTTGGCGGGGAGGGCGTGCTCGAGGCAGAGGTCGGAGACGGCGAGGCGACCGCCCGGCTTGAGCACGCGGAAGGCCTCGCGGAAGACGCGGCCCTTGTCGGGGCTGAGATTGACGACGCAGTTGGACAGCACGCAGTCCACGCTGCTCGAGACGACCGGCAGCTCCTCGATCATGCCCTCCCGGAACTCGACGAAGTGCGCCACGTCCCGGCTGGCCGCGGTCTTGCGGGCCCTCTGCAGCATCTCCGGCGTCATGTCCACCCCGATGACCCGCCCCGTCTCCCCGACCTGCGCGGCCGCCAGGAAGGCGTCCATCCCCGCGCCTGAGCCGAGGTCGACCACGACCTCACCCGGCTGCAGAGCGGCGATGGCGGTGGGGTTGCCGCAGCTCAGCCCGAGGTTGGCCTCCTCCGGGATGAGCGCGAGCTCTGCGGCGGAGTACCCGACGCTCGTCGCCAGCGCCTTGCTCGACGAGGCGCCGCAGCAGCCCCCGGACTTCGCGGGCTGCTGGGCGATGGCGGCGTAGCCCTCTCTGACGGTCTTGTGGATGTCCTGCTCGTTCATGGTCTGCTCGCTTGAGGATGGGCGTCCAGCGGACGCGTTGGAGACACCGGGGTCGCGGGCGGCGGCCACCGGGGATAGTTGAGTGCCTCAATCAATGAGGTGAGCGGAAGATAGTTGCGTGACTCAAGTATGTCAAGCCTGTTTGTGAGGGTGGCTGGCGATTCGCGGTGAGGGCACCTGGACTGTTGCTCGCCCCAAACAACGGCTGGCCCCCACCCCCCAGCCCGCCTATACTCGCGGGCAGACCCTGTGAGGCTCGCGCCATGACGCTCAGCGCTCGACAACCCTGGCTCGTGCTGCTCCTGCTGACGCTCGCCGCGGCGTGCGCGCGGGATCGTGCGGCGCGGCGTGGTGCGATGGCGCGAACGCGCTGCGATGCGAGGATCCGGGGCCCCGCACCTTCTACCTCGACGCCGACGGCGACGGGGCCGGGGTCGACGGCACCGCCGAGGTGCTCTGCAACCCGACGCCGACCGTGCGGGCCACTGTCGGTGGCGACTGCGACGACGGTGACGTGACCGTCCGTCCCGGCGCCGCCGAGGTCTGCGACGGGGTCGACAACGACTGCGACGGCGGCATCGACGACGCGGTCGGGCAGTGTGGGTTCGGAGAGGCGTGCGTCCTCGGGACGTGCGTGTGCGAGCAGGCGGACCTGTGCGCGCGGCAGCTCTGCGTGGCGGGCACCTCCAGCCTGTGCCGCGACGCGAGCGAGGTGTGGACCGGAGGCCAGTGCTGCGTGGACGGGGTCACGGCGTGCGTCGACGGCACGTCCACCCAGTGCGACAACCCCGGTGAGCACTGGACCGGCGCGACCTGCTGCGTCGAGAACGCGCCGATGTGCGTCAACGGCACGTCCACCCAGTGCGACGACCCGATGGAGCTGTGGACCGGGGCGCTGTGCTGCGTGCAGAACGCCCGGATCTGTGTGCCAGGCACGTCGACCCAATGCGACGATCCCGTGGAGCACTGGACGGGCGCGGAGTGCTGCGTCGAGGGGCCGCTAAGCTGCGTGGATGGCACGTCCACGCAGTGCGACAACCCCGGCGAGCACTGGACCGGCGCGCTGTGCTGCGTGGACAACGCCCCGACGTGCGTGGCGGGGACCTCGACCCAGTGCGACAACCCCGGTGAGTTCTGGACCGGGTCGGTGTGCTGTCTCGAGGGCAAGGTCGCCTGCACGACGGGTACGGCGACCCAGTGCGACGACTCGGGTGAGCTCTGGACGGGCCTGGTGTGCTGCGTCGCCGACGCCGTGACGTGCGACCTCGGTGGGTCTTCAACGACCTGTGTCAACCAGGGGGGACACTGGACGGGCACAGCGTGCTGCCGGTGAGGTGGCGTGGCCGTGGTGACGGCGCGCCTCAGGCATCCGGGGTCCGGTAGCGCCCGTCGACAAAGACGATCTGGAGCGATCGCAGCGCGTGCTGGAGGCCCTCGGTCATGCGGGCGCGGACGCGGCTGCCGAGGCGCATGAAGCCGAACACCTCGGCGAGCTCGCGGGTGAGCTCATCCTCGTCGATGGAGCCGCTGAGCTCGACGAGCCAGGCGGCCGCGTTGGCGAGCTCGATGGTGGGGAGCTGATCGGGGGTGCGGGAGGCGGCGGCGTCGTTGCGGAAGGCCGTCCAGCCGCGGGCCTGCTCGGCGGAGAGCCAGACCAGGCCCGCCTCGTCGTCGAGGTGGAGGCGGCCGGTGGCGGCGAGCTTCGTGGCGACCTCGTGGACGCGGACGCGGTTGCGCTTGCCGCTCTGGGCGAAGCCCCAGGTGGGCAGGATCAGGGCCAGCGCGTGGTCGAAGGTCATCGGGGCGGCTTGCATGGCGAGGTCGACGAGCTGCGCGGCGATGACGGCGGCGCTGTCGGCGCGGTCGAAGGCCTCGCGGGGGCCGCCGTCAGACACGGTGGGAGCGGCCCAGGGGCGGGCGTGGGCGGGCCAGATGCGGAGCTGGCTGGCCGCGGCCCAGTCGACCTCGCGCGGGGGTGGCTCGGCGGCCGGGGCGGGCTCGGTGGCAGGCGCGACGGTCATGACCGGGGCGGGGACGGCGGCGCGGGCAGCGGCCTCGGCGGCGGCCTCGATGGCGGCGCAGGCCTGCAGGAAGACGCGCTCGGGCTCGAGCCACCAGTCGGTGGACCAGATGCGGTGGATGCGCCAGCCGAGGCCCTCGAGGACGGACTGGCGGATGCGGTCGCGGTCGCGGGCGGTCTTGCCCGAGTGGTAGGAGGCGCCGTCGCACTCGACGCCGAGCAGGTAGGAGCCCGGGGCGGTGGGGTCGACCACGGCGAGGTCGATGCGGTAGCCCGCGCAGCCGACCTGACGATGGACCTCGTATCCTTCGGCCTCCAGGCGCTCAGCGACCTGTTGCTCGAAGGGGGACTCGAAGTCGGCCAGGACGTTGGCGTGGGTGGCCTCGGCGATGGCGGCCTGGCCGCGGGCGGCGAAGTCGAGGAAGGTCTTGAGGTGGCGAACGCCGAGGGCAGAGGTCCCGGCGAGGTTGATCTGATCGGCGCGGAGGGTGCTGAAGACCTGGAGGAGCTCGCGGGCGCGGGTGATGGCGACGTTGAGGCGTCGCTCGCCGCCCTGCCGGTTGAGCGGGCCGAAGTTCATCGAGACCTTGCCGTGCAGGTCGGGGCCGTAGCCGACGGAGAACATCATCACGTCGCGCTCGTCGCCCTGGACGCTCTCGAGGTTCTTGACGAAGACGGGCTCGTGGGCCCGGTTGAAGTGGGGCTCCAGGGCGGGGTTCTGACGGCGGCGCTCATCCAGGAGGTCCTCGATCAGGCGCTGCTGGGCCATGGAGAAGGTGACGATGCCGATGCTCTTGCCGGCGCGCGCCGGGTCGTTGAGCCGCTCGCAGACGGCGTTGACCACAGCGCGGGCCTCGGCGGCGTTGGTGCGGGACTTGCCGCGGTCGTAGAAGCCGTCGGGGATGGGGATCCAGTCGACGCCGAGGTGAGGCACGTCGTGGAGGGCGGACGGGAAGGTGAGCAGGCGGTTGTCGTAGTAGTGGAAGTTGGAGAACGCGATCAGGTCCTCGTGGCGGCTGCGGTAGTGCCAGTTGAGCTGGAGGGTGGGCAGGCCTGCGGCGACGCACTCATCGAGGATGCTCTCCAGGTCCACCTGGTCCTCGTCGTCCAGGTCCTCATCCCCGTCCTCGCCGCGCTGGAAGAAGCTCGTGGGGGGGAGCTGCTTGCTGTCTCCGACGATCATGACGCGCCGCCCGCGTGCGATCGCGCCGATGGCGTCCCACGGCGGGATCTGGCTGGCCTCGTCGAAGACGACGACGTCGAACTTCGCCATAGCGGGGTCGAGGAAGCGGGCGACGGACAGGGGGCTCATCAGGACGCAGGGCTTGATGCGGGTGATGACGGTGGGCAGTTCGGAGAAGAGCTTTCGGATGGGCTTGTGGCGGCGTTTCTTGCCGAACTCGCGGCGGAGGACGGCCATCTCACCGGGCGCGCCGGTGTCGGGGAGGCGCGCGGCGAGCCGGGCCTGGATCTCCTGCTGGGCGTAGCGCTGCATCTCGACGTCGAGGGTGCGGAACTGTTCGATGCGGCGGTCGTGGGCCTGCCCGCGAAATTGACGCAGCGCGTCATAGCGCTCCATCTCCCGCTCCACCCACCCCTGCCGCAGCGCCCGGTCGTACGCCGGGACCAGCGCCGACGGCTCCAGCTCGCCCGACCACGCCGCGTCCACGAGGACCCCGAGCCCACGGCCACGCGCCGCCTCCACCGCCGCCAGCACACCCGACCACGCCCGAAGCTCGCCCGTGTGCGCCCGCCAGTCCTCCAGCCGCGCGCCCATCGCCGGCGCGCTCTGCCCGCGCCAATTCGTCGGCTCCAGCCACAGCGCCGCCTCCAGCGCGCCGTTCGCCGCCACCCAGGACTCCCAGGCGTCGACCAGCCCGCTCAGGCGTGCGCCCAGCAGGCCGTCCGCCGCCAGATCGTCGGCGTGCTGGCTCAACAGCTCCACCACCCGCTCCCGCAGCGCCGCCCCGGCCTCGAGGTCGCCGAGCTGCCCCACCAGCGCGCGGGTCTGTCCATGCAGGCGCTCGTGCCAGGTGAGCAGGGCCGCGATCCCCTCGGCGTCGGTCTCCGGGCCGCGCCAGCGCTCGGCCAGCAGGCGCGAGGCAGCCGGCCCGACCGACGCGATCGACGCCTCCAGCTCCTTCACCCGCAGCGCCCGCCCGAGGTCCTCCGCCACCGTCACGTTCGACGGCAGAGGGGCCACCGCGACCTGCCGGAGCCGGCGCCGCGCCGACCACAGGAACAGGAACGCCAGCAGGAAGAACGCCCGCGCCCACGCCGTGAACCGACGATGCTCCGCCGGCAGGTCCAGTTGGAGGAGCTCCGGCCGCCAGGTCACCGCGAGCGCCTGGCGCGTGCCCTGATGCTCGATCAGCAGGGGCTGGAGCCGACGCAGCTCGTCCAGCGCGGCCGGGTTCGTCTCGCGCACCAGCGCCTCGGGCGGCCGCGGCGCGTCGAGCAGCGCGCGCGCCAGGTCCACCACCAGCGCCAGGCTGGTCAACGGCGGCGCCTCCCAGGGCAGGCGCAGCATCGCCACCACCGGCCCCGCGGCCTCCTCCAGCGCCGCCAGCGGCGGGCGCGCCCCGTCCAGCGCCGCCTCCACCTGCCGGACGTAGCCCGGCGACCATCCCACCGTCCGCGCCGCCGCCCACCGATGCTGCCCGGGGACGCCCTCCTGCACAATCTCCGCCGTCAGATCGGCCAGCGCCGCCCGGCTCGCCTCCACGTCCGTGGCGCCGAGCTCGGCCGGAAAGTCCATCGACCGCTCAGGCGCGTCCTTGAGCCCGATCAGCTCCGAGGTCGCCTGAAACACCGAGCGCCCCCACGACCCCGGCCGGTGGATGCACTCCACGAACCGGTTGAGCGCCAGCCGCGCCGTCTGGAGCTCCTCGGCCTTGCGCGCCCACGCCACCGGCGGCCGGTCACCCTCCCGCACAAAGGGCGCCTGGAGCTGGTTGAGCAGCCCCAGCTTGGAGACGTCCTCCGAGTGGGCCTCCAGGCAGAAGTCGCCGAGGCCGACCCGCTTGAGCCGCGCGTGCACGACCTCCAGCGCCGCCCGCTTCTCCGAGACGAACAGCACCGTCTCCCCCCGCGCCAACACCTGCGCGATCAGGTTCGCGATCGTCTGCGACTTGCCCGTGCCCGGCGGCCCCTGCAGCACGAAGCTGTTGCCATCGAGCGCGGCGTTCACGGCCACGAGCTGCGAGGAGTCCGTGTCCATCACCGAGAAGTCGACCGCCGCCGGACGGGCCTCGTCCAGCCCCACCGGGCTCAGCGGCGGGCTCTCCCACCCGAACGCCTGACCGTCGCCCTCGAAGATGTGCCGCACCACCGGGCTCTCCAGCAGCGCCGCGGTGTTCTGCTCAAGATCCTGCCACATAAGGAATTTCTGGAACGAGAACGGCGCGATCACCGCCTTGTCCAGCACCTCCCACCGCTCCTTGCCCAGGATCGCCCGACGCACCCGCTGCAGCACCGCGGCCACGTCCATCCCCTGCTCGTCGAGCACCGGCTCGCTCAGCCCCGGCGCCACCAGGCCGAAGTCGCGCTCGAACTTCTTGAGCAGCGTGACGTTCACCATCGGGTCGTCGCCCGTCCAGGCCACCGTGAACTGGTCCCTGGCCGACTCGCGCTTGAGCGCCACCGGCACGAGCAGCACCGGCGCCTCGTGGGCCCGCTCCGAGCGCGGCCCCTCGAACCACCGCACAAACCCCAGCGCGAGGTAGACCGGCGAGCTGCCCGTCTCCTGCAGCAGGCTCTGGCCGGTGCGGAACAGCTCCACCGCGCGCTTCTTGAACTCGGCCTCGGTCAGCCCGGTCACGACCTGGCCGCGGTCCAGCGCCGCCTCCAGCTCCGCCGCCACGTCCACCGGGATGGTCTCCCGCTCCGGCAGCTTCGGCTGCAGCGCCAGGGCCTGCCCGTCCACGAGCAGAGTCCCGAGCACGTCCAGGGCGTGCGCGGCCAGCGGCAGCGAGCGCTTCGTGTCCTTGAAGCTGATCAGGCGGTTGCGGCCTCCGAGGTCGAGCAGCGCGGTCTTCCAGCGGTCCAGCCGCGTCGCCCGGGCCGCCGGGCCGGTCGCTCCCTTGTCCTCCGACCGGGGCAGCGTGGGCACGGACAGCGAGGTCCGCGCCACAGCAGCGGCGGCGACCACAGGCGTCCACGACGCGTCCCGCATCGCCAGCGGCCGGATGCCGGACGCACGCGCCCGGAACACATCCACGACGAACCGGAACCGGTCGGCGTCGTCCAGCCACCGACGCCCCGCCGCGCACGCCTCCCGGAACGACGCCCCGCTCGCCGCCATCGTCGCGTCGAACACCAGCGCCTCGCCCGCGTCCACGTACTTGCGCAGCACCACCGGATCGTCGACCGCCGGGACCGGCAGCACGAACTCCCCCAGCCACACCCCGGCAAACGCGTGCCCGTCGATCAGGACGAGCAGCGGGTGCAGCCCCACCTGCTCCATGCCCGCGGCCAACAGGGTCGTCAGGTCCAGGCACGTCCCGGCCCGGTCGGCCATGAGCTGCTCCGGCGCCCGGACCTTCTGGCCCGTCACCTCGAAGCTCGCCGGGGGCGTCGTGTAGGTGATGCCGCACGCGCCCACGGCCCCCCAGATCGCCGCAGCCACCTCCGCCACGCGCTCGGGGTCGCGCCGCTGGTGGCCGTCGAAGGCGGTCTGCCCCGTCACGGTCCCCAGCAGCGTCCGGGCGTGCCCCAGCAGCTCCGACAGGCTCGGATGGTTCGGCAGCACGAACGCCGCCAGCAGCTCCGGCGGCGACCCCGCCCCCGACCACTCGTTGTACGCCAGCAGCTCGAACGGCAGCGAGGCCTCCCCCAGCGCCACCTCCCCCACCCGCGCCTCGACCCGGATGTGCCCGTCCACCCGCTCCTGCTGGTTCAGCAGCCGCTCGGTCGACAGCACCACCGCCACCTGCTCCGGCCCCAGGTTGAACGTCGCCCCTGGCGCCAGCTGCCCCAGCGTCACCTCCACCGGCGCCGCCACCACGGGATCGAACGACACCCGCACCACGACGTCCCGCAGCGTCTCGGCGCCCCGATGGGTCACCCGCACCATCCGGATCGGCGGAACGCCGTTCTGCTGCATCGCCAGCTGGATGCGCCGGTCGTAGTCCAGCTCCAGGTCCACCGTCGTCGCCGTCGCCGTCGCCTCTGTCGTCACCCTGCGCCTCCGTCACTGTGAGTCCGCAGGTACCTTGGCGCATCCGGTGGCGGAATATCGATGGTTTCGCAGAGGGAGACAGCGAGGGGACGCCGAGGTGGTCCGGCGCCTCGCGCATCCGGCGCGCAAACAGCGCGCGGTCTCACGCGTGGCGCGCCAGGGAAGGCGCCCCGACCTCACACCGTGAGGAAGTCCACGTACTCGCCATGGGTCAGGCAATGGGCGTGGATGCGCACCGTATCGCCCTTCTGAACGTCCTTGGGCAGCGCGACCATGTAGACCGTGTTCTTGCCGCTGTCGGCGGCGATGTCGCCGCCGCCCATCGCGACGTACTGCTTGCCGACCATGTCCGTGCCGGGCCAGTCGGCGTACTCGCTCTTGAGCTCCTCGGCCTCGCCCGTGGTCGCCTTGCGGACGTTGATCCAGTTGTACCAGTGGCCCGTGGCGTTGGCCTCGCTCTTCGGGGCGTTCGGATGCTTGGCGTAGCCCTTGTCGGGGTTGCCCCACATCACCGCGATGAAGCCGGCGGGCACGAGCGCCGGATCCACGGCCGGCACAAACGGCAGGTGCTTGCCGAGGTGCTTCAGCTCGCCGTCCGGCCCGTTGACGTCCGGCAGGTAGGACTCGGGGATGAAGCCGGCGTTGCCGCGGATGCGGTTGTAGGCGATCGGGTCCCAGCCTCAGGCGCGGTCATGGGCACATCGGTGGGCTTGGCGGCCTCGGCCATCGGCTCCCTGGTCATGCCACCGGCGGGGATGGTCGTTGGCTGCTCGTCTGGCTTGACGTCGGGGCCGGAGCAGGCGCTCACGATCGGCATCAGGACGACAGCGCTGGTCGCCATGGCCAGCTTCTGGAGGAAGTCACGACGGGTCTCGATGGATTCGCTCATGATGAATTGGATCTCCATTTCGGTGAAGGTGCCGGCAGGAGGCCTCAGCACAGGGTCGCACACGCGCCTTCGTGGTGTAGCGCAGTCGTCCACGAGACGCAACCGAGCGAAGCTGCCACAACGAGCGGTCGAGCTCTGGCCAGGACTGCCGTGCCCGGGCGCTTGCCCCCGCCCCCGCCCTCGACTAACCTCACAGCAATGCACCGCGCACGCCCTACCCCGGCGCTGGCGCCACACCCGAGGTCCGCATGGAAGTCATCACGCTCCTGCCCGCCCACGCCGCGATCGTTGACGCCGTCTGCCTGATGACCGTCATTGACGGCGTCCTTGAGCAAGAAGAGATCGCCTTCCTGGAGGCCATGATCACAACGATGCTCTCGGTCGACCTGGACATCGCCCAGGCCTTGATCCAGAACAGCCTCGGCCGTCTCGGCGACGAGGACACCGAGCACTTCGTCGAGGAGATCGTCGCCCGCCTCACCGAGCCCGCCGACCGCCACGCCTGCATGGTCGCGCTCCAGCTCGCCAGCCTCGCCGATGGCATCGGCGCCGAGATCGAGGTGGCCATGCTCGATGACTTCTCCCAGCGCCTGGCGCTGAGCAAGGAGGAGATCCACGAGGCCATCGGCGCCGCCCGGCAGCTCCACGCGACCGTCGGCCGGGCGCTCGAGGCCCGGGACTGAGCCCGCCGCCTACTCGGTCACCAGGCCCTGCATCTCCACCACCTCGAAGTCGGCGCCGCACACGCCGCGCAGCTCGCGCAGCACGTCGTCGTCCCAGCGGGGGTCGGGGGCGCCAGAGAGGTACCAGTTGGAGCCGTTGTCGGCCATCAACATGCCGTAGGTCTTGAGCGCCTGCAGGATCACCCGGACCGGCGCCGAGTAGCCGCTGAGGTCGAAGTCCGCCTTGAGGCGCACCCGCATGCCCATCGGCGGCAGGTCGGCGTCGGTGGCGCTGCTGGCCCAGTGGGTCGCCGGCGGCAGGAACGCGCGGCGCGACCGCGACACGGTGAACCGCAGCGCGTGCCGGATCGCGCCGAGCTCCACCGCCTCATCGTACCGCACCAGCCCCGGAAACACCGGCAGGCCGGCGGCGTCCGCCGAGGTCCAGTAGGTCGGCCTCAGCGCGTTGCTGTCGAGCTCGAAGATCGCGCCCGAGCCCGCCTCCCAGCTCCCGTCGCTCTGGGGATAGCTCGACCATGTCTCGTACAAGGTCCAGCTGTCCCGATCGATCACCAGGACGTGGCGATCCCCATCGCTGTCCGGGCCGCCCTCGATGGGCGCGTCGGGCGGGATCGGATAGGGCCCCGGATCGCTCTCGTCGTCGTAGTTGAAGGTGACCGGCACCCGCGCCTGCGCGCCGCTCACCACCACGTACGGGATGCCGATCGGCGCCCCCTCCCACTCCGTCCCGAAGTCCGGGTGGAGGCACCCGTCCAGCCCGATCGAGGCGAGGATCGCACCCGAGTTGGCGTCCACCGGCGCCCCGTCGATGGGCGTGTTCCAGGGGTTGTCGGCGGGGAAGGGCCGCGCCCCGTGGAGGCTCGCGCCGGGGCCGAGGTCAACAGACGATGCCTCGTTGTTAACGCCGTTATTCGTGTTGATCGAGCCGTTGTTCGAGCCGTTGTTCGTGGTGTTGGCGTTGTTCGTCGATCCGTTGTTCGGACCGTTGTTGCCGCCGTTGTTGCCGCCGTTGTTGCTGCCGTTGTTCGTGCCACCACCGCCGCTCGTCCCCTCGGCCCCACACCCCGCGAGCGCGAGGACGCACACCAGCCCGCTGACCGCGCGCAGACGCCCACCTGGCTTCCTGCCCATGACTCCCTCCTCGTGTTGACCCCAACAGGGACAAGCTATCGCAGCGCCGGGCGCCAGTCCACTCCGACGCGGCCCCGAACCGGGCCATCGGGGAGCGTCCGGGGCGATCTACTTCCCTGGCGCCGCCAGTGACCGTACAGTGTGGGCTCACCGCGATGTCGCCATCGCCATCGCCACGGCCACAGTGACCACCTTGGGCATCCTCGAGCTCTACCGACAGGGCCGACAGCGGCTGCACCAGTTCTCGATCGGGCAGTGGGACGAGCTGACCCGCGTCGAGTTCGCCCTGATCTACCCGTGGTGGCTGATCCATCAGGTCATCCGGGAGCTCATCAAGGACCGCGGCATGGTGCGGGCCAGCTCGCTCGCCTTCACGACCGTCCTGTCCATCGTGCCCGTGCTCACCGTCGCCACCACGCTGCTCAGCGGCTTCGGCACCGGCGGCGACACCATGATGCAGTTCGTCCAGACGTTCATCCCGTTCGAGGGTGAGACGATGGCCGGGCACATCAATCAGTTCGTGGCCGGGCAGGCCGGCGCCATCAGCGGCATCGGGGCCGCCGTGCTGATCGTGCTGGCCGTGTCGCTGTTCGACAACATCGAGACGGCCTTCAACGACATCTGGCGGGTGACCCAGAGCCGACCGGCCCTCAACAAGTTCCTGACCTTCTACGCGCTGATCACGCTGGCGCCGCTGATGATCGCCATCTCCATCGTTCAGACGGCCAAGGTGCAGTTCGTGGTCGATCAGGTGCCGTTCGGGGCGGCCCTGGCCTACAAGCTCGTGCCCATCGGCCTCGGGTGGGTGATCTTCACGCTGGCCAACAAGCTGCTGCCGCACACGCGGGTCAAGTGGCTGCCGGCCCTGGTCGCCGGGCTCGTCACCTCCATCGCGTTCGAGCTGGCCAAGTTCGGCTTCAACGTCTACGTCACCACCTTCGTCGTCGAGACCTACTCGAAGGTGTACGGCGCCATCGGGCTCATCCCGATCTTCCTGCTGTGGGTGTACATCTGCTGGGTCATCGTGCTGATCGGCGCCGAGCTGGCCTACACCATCCAGAACCTGCGCAGCCTCATGGCCCCGGCCAAGGTGCGACGGCTGGCCGACCGACGGCATCGGGAGTTCTCCCCCCTCATCGCCGTGAGCGTGTTCAGCCCCATCGCCATGGCCTTCAAGAAGGGGGAGGGGCCCGTGGCGCTCGAGAGCATCGCCGCCTCCGCCGGCGTCCCCATCGACCTCGCCAGGACCGTGCTCGACCACCTCATCGCGCGCAAGGTCGTGCTCGAGATCACCCGGGAGGGCGAGGAGGACAACGACCTCGACCTGTCCGCCGGATTCCTGCCCGCACGCCCCCTCAACGATGTGCCGTTGCTGCACATCATCCGGTCCTGCCGGCCGGACGACGATCCGCACGAGGACCAGGTCTTCCTCTCCACCCTCCGGCAGCTCTACCGGGCCCGCGAGGACGAGACGTTCGCCGCCCTCACCGCCGACGCGCTCGTCTCACGCACCACCTGGGAGCACACCGCCGCCCTCGCCAGCGCGCTGGCCGCCACCGTGCCGCAAGTCGGGGCCGCTGTCCCCTCGCCGCGACACCGCTCGGCCTCCGACGTCCTCAAGCGCATCGCCATCGAGGCCGATCAGGTCATCGGCAAGCTGCGCAACGACCTCGATCGCAACCCCGAGTCGATCCCGCCGACGGCGACCCCGACCCAGCACGCCACCGCGCCGCCCGAGGCTGCGGCGACAGCGCCCGTCGCACCCGAGCCACCGCCGGCCGAGCCGCCCCTCGATCCCGAAGCGCGCGAGCGCCTCCGGGCCGAGCTCAACGGGCTGCTCGACCCCTGAGGGTGCCGCGGACGGAGGGCTCAGCCTGCCTGGCTCGCCTCACCCAGCGAGGCGAGCAGCCGATGGACCTGCAGCATGCGATCTTTGGTGTGGAGCTTGAGCTTCTTGAGCTGTGTCCGCTCGACCTGCTCGGTCTGTGTGAGGAACGCCCGTTGGTTGAAGCCTTCCAGCTCAGCATCGAGGGCACGATGCTGCTCCTGGAGGCGATCGAACTCGGACTGAAGGGACATGGCGTTCATCACGGGGCGGCTCTCTGACATGCAGTTTCTCCGGGACGAGGGGTGGTGGGTTCGGCGCGACGCACCTCCGGACGCTCTCCACCACGGAGAGGCCGTCGGACGTGGGCTGTGTGGAATCTCGCGTCGGCCATAGCCTAGAGGTTAAGGCCCAACCCCCTCACCGTCAATACAGCCCTCACCGCGCCCTGCGGGGCGCTTGTCCGCAGTTTTCGCTTTGTCCGCCGCCGTGCTATCAACAGCGGAGCTGTCCCGTCACTGGAGGTCCTGCCTCCGCCCTGGCGGTCCGCGCGTCCACGGACCTGAAGATCAGGGCCGCGCCCCGTGAGCGCGGGAGCCGGACGCATCGACCGCCGCACCACACCGAAGCCCACGACGCTCTCGAGCGTCCGAGCCGCACGACCCATGGCACGACGCGAACCCAACGTAGCCGTCCAGGCCGATGAACGCGGCGACACGCGCCAGCGCCTCTTCTCGGCGACCGTCTCGGTGTTGCTGCTGCTGATCTTCGGCTCGACGGGCTACTACATCATCGGCCGCGGCGAGTGGACGGCGATCAACTGCATCTACATGACCGTCATCACCCTGACCACCGTCGGCTACCGCGAGGCCGTCCCGGTCGAGAACAATGAGGCCGCACAGCTCTTCACCATCCTGCTGCTCATCATGGGCATGGGCGTCGTGCTGTACTTTGTATCGTCGCTGACCGCCTTCATCATCGAGGGTGAGATCAACCACATCGTCCGGAGGCGCCGCATGCTCAAGCAGCTTGAAGACATCGATCAGCACTGCATCATCTGCGGCCTGGGCAACACGGGCGAGCACGTCGCCGAGGAGCTCCACCTGAGCCAGGCCCCGATGGTCGTCATCGAGAAGAACCTCGAGGCGCTGCAGCGCATGCAGGCCTTGATCGGCCACGAGGTCCCGCACATCCTGGGCGACGCCACCGAGGACGACATCCTGGAGCAGGCGGGCATCACGCGGTGCATCGGGGCGGTGATCTCGCTCGGCAACGACCGGGACAACCTGTTCTGCACCATCTCGGCCCGGACGCTCAACCCGAAGATCCGCACCGTGACCAAGGGCGCCGATCCGCGCTCGGAGCAGAAGTTCATGAAGGCGGGGGCCAACCGGGTCGTGTTCACGACCAAGATCGGCGGCCTGCGCATGGCCGCCGAGGTGCTGCGGCCACACGTCGTCACCTTCCTCGACCTGATGACGCGGGACAACGAGCGCACGCTCCGCATCGAGGAGGTCCACATCGACGCTACGTCGCCCGTGGCGAACAAGACGCTCGCGCAGGCGGACCTGCGACGGCAGGCCGACATCCTCGTCGTCGCCGTCAAGCACAGCGGCACCGGCCGCTACGACTTCAGCCCGCCGCCCACCTTCGTCATCGAGCCCGGCCACATCTTGATCGTCATGGGCGACGTTCAGGAGGTCAAGAAGTTCCGCAACCGGCTCGCGGTCTGAGGTCGGGCCGTCGGCCCGCGATGGCCCGATCGAGCGGTCTCGGCCGCGGCTGCTTCTTGACTCCGCCCACCCCGCGATTTAGCCTGTCGGTGGCGTTCGTCCTGTCCATGCATCGACGCGTTCGAGGCCGAGACGCCCGAAGACGGCGTCCACCCCTCGGTTGAGGAGACCATGTTTCGAGCTCTGCCAGCAGGAAGCCAGATCGAGGCCACCCCCAACCGGATCGTCTCCCTCCATCGCTGCCTCAACAGCTCGCCGATCGCGCTCGGTGGGGGGCCGGCGGTGCAGTCGCGCGCCAACATCGTCGGCGTGTACAACAACGACGGCAGCTACACGGTGTACCTGGTCCTGGCGCCTGTGGCCGGTGGGGCCGGCGTGTTGTTCTGCTGCGATCCGCGCACGGTCTCGCTGGCCGAGTATCGCGCGGTCGAGCGGGAGGCCGTGGAGCTGGTGGAGGGGCAGGGCTTCGTGATGGAGCCGGTGGAGCTCAAGCACATCTCGGCCTCGGAGGTCGACGCCGCGCTGGCCGATCTGCCCATCGTGCGGCCGGACTTCAGCAACGCCAGCGGCAACTACGGCCGGACGGACTCGGGCGCCGGGCTGCCGCAACCCCAGGGGCTGCCGCGGACCCGCACGGGCGCCTACCCGCCGGCGACCGCTGCGGCGAGGTCGAGCCAGAGCCGCAGCGGGCTGTACGCGCTGCCGGGGCAGGGGCGGCAGCAGACGTACTCCTCGCGGATCACCTCCGGGGCGACCACGCCGGCCGTGCCTGCGGGCGTTCCCCGGACGCCGACGGCGTCGTTCGGGCGACCGATCGTGCAGAGCGGTCCGGCGCCGGCGCCGCAGCGCGCCAGCACCTCGAGCGGCGGTGTGGCGCGCATCCCGACCGGCAACGTCTCCAGCCTGGGGCGGCAGCCGGTGGCGCCGCCTCCTGCGGCTCGGCACGCGCAAGGGCCGAGTTACAGCACCTCACCGGGCAGCCCTGCGGGCTCGGCCCTCGACGAGATCGGACTGGCGCCCGAGGAGACCATCGCCCTGCTGGGGCGCCTGCTCGCGTTGTTCTGACCTGTTGACGCCCGACTTGTTCCCCGACCTCCGCCGGAGCCTGGACCATGGCACGTATCGAGCAGCTTCCCCAACCGCTCCCGTTCGGCAAGTACGAGCTCCTCGAGCGCATCGACTCAGGCCGGATGGGCGAGATCTTCAAGGCGAAGAAGCGCGGGGTCGAGGGCTTTGAGAAGATCCTGGTGGTCAAGCGCCTGTTTCGGCACCTGAGCCAGAACGAGGCGTTCATCTCGACCTTCGTCGAGGAGTCGAAGGTCACCGTCAGCCTCAGCCACGCCAACATCGTGCAGGTGCTCGACCTCGGTCAGCAGGACGATTACTACTTCATGGCCGAGGAGTACGTGCCGGGCTACGACCTGGGCACCTGCTCGACCATCCTGGCCTACCTCGGCCGGGACTTCCCGCTCGACATCGCCGTGTTCGGCATCAGCGAGGTCGCCAAGGGGCTCGACTACGCCCACCGGCGCAAGGACTACAACTTTGAGTCCCTGAACATCGTCCACCGCGACCTGTGCCCGCACAACATCCTGCTGAGCTTCGAGGGGGAGGTGAAGATCAGCGACTTCGGGATCTCGCGGGCGCTCGAGGCGGCGGGCACGGCCAACGACGACCTGCGGCGGCGCTACCTGTACGCCTCGCCCGAGCAGGCCCGCGGCGAGCGGGCGACGGCGCGCAGCGACATCTTCTCCGTGGGGCTCGGACTCTACCAACTCATCACCGGCGTGCACCCGTACGAGAACCCTGATGGTTACGTTGTCGCACAGAACGCACAGAACGCACAGATCAGACCTGTTCAGGAGATGGCCGACATCCCCCGAGCCCTCGTCCAGATCGTCAACTCCACCCTCGCCGTGGATCCCGAGGAGCGCGTCGACAGCGCCGGCACCCTCTACGAGGAGCTGATCAGCTACCTGTTCGCCTCCGGCCAGAAGGCGGACAACCGCTCCCTGTCCCTGTTCATGCAGGACCTACGGACCAGCGAAGAGATCGTCTTCCCCCACGGCAACCGCCCCCTGCCGCTGCACGGCCAGGGCCAGGCCCAGCCCGAGCCCCAGGACCAGGGCTACGCCGCCGATCCCTGGGGCGCGCCGCCCGCCGACCCCTACGGCCACCACGGCGCCGAGCCCGAGCCCGAGGAGGACGTGCTCGAGTTCGACGACCTCGAGGAGCTCGGGGACGACGACATGATGCTCGAGGACGACGCCCACAGCGACGACTACGGTCAGGGCTTTGGAAACGACCTCGTCGCGCCACCCGTCGACGGCGGCCTCGGCCGACAGGGCACCTTCGATCGCATGGCCGGCTTCGTCGACGCCTCCGACGGCCGCGCCCCCACCTTCGACGGCCCGGCCCTGGCCACCTGGGACGAGCCTGCCCCCCCGGCCCGCGCCCGCGCCCTCGACTTCGACCAGCCCCTGCCCGACCACGTCCTGCCCGAGTGGCTCGATGGCCTGACCGCGACGCTGATGGAGGGCCAGCAGGCCGTGTTCCTGCTCGCCGGAGAGCTCGGCGTCGCCTACGGCCACCTGCCCGACCGCCTGCCCGAGCTGCTCGGCCAGCGCGGCGTCGATGCCCGGCTGCTGGTCAGCACGCCCAACCACACCGCCATCCCCTTCGGCCTGGCCGCCCGCATCGTGTACGCCCTGGTCGGCATGCCCGACTGGACGCTGCTCTGGGGCGACCAGATCCAACAGCGCGAGCGCACCCTCGACCAGGGCGCCATCGATCACCTCACCCAGCTCGGCTTCGACGAGGGGCAGCAGACCCTCGCCGCGCACCTGTGCGGCCTCGTGGACGCCCTCGACGTCGGCCTGCACTCGCGCAAGGAGGCCACCTACCTCCTCATCGAGGCCGCCCTCGAGACCATGGCCCGGCAAAAGCCGCTCGCCCTCATCCTGGACGGCATCGAGCACCTCGACGCGCTCTCGATCGACCTGCTCCTGTCGCTGGCCCAGATGCCGCCGAGCGCCGGGGTCGCCATCATCGTCGCCTCCGGCGACCCCGACTTCGCCGCCCGGCTCAGTGCCCGCAGCGGTGGGCCGCTCCCGGCCCTGGAGCTTCAGGGCCGGCCGTCGGACATCGACGAGGAGGCCGTCATCCACGGCCTCGACGCCGACGCCATGGCCGTGCTCACCGCGCTCGCGCTGGTCGAGCAGCCGCTCCCGGTCTCCGTGCTCGGCGACCTGCTCCAGCTTGGCACCGACGCCGTGCAGCAGGCGATCGGGACGCTGCAGCAACGAGGCGGCCTCCGGTCCATCGACCCCGACCGGGTCTTCCCAGCCAACCCCGCGCTCCTGTCCATCCTCCACGACGAGCTCGCCCTGGGCACCATGCCCCGCGCCGACGAGCTCGCCGAGGCCCTGATCGCGCTCACCCGCCGCAGCGACCTGCCCGAGCACGACCTCTCCGGACCGTGGGCGCCCGTGCGGGCGCGCCTCCACGCCTGGCTCCACCAGCGCGGCCCCGCCTTCGACATCGCCGCCCAGCACGCCGACGCCCTCGCCTTCCACGGCTACCTGGGCCTGGCCGCCGATCACCTCATGGCCGCCCAGCGCAGCTTCGTGCGCGCCGAGCTCGGTTCGCTGCGCGCCCGGGTCGGGCTCGCCCTGCAGACTGCCCGGTTCGGGCTCAAGCTGATGCGCATCGATCTGGCCCAGGCGGCCATCGAGGGCCTCTCCGGGCTCGCGGCCAGCGCGTCGGACAGCATCGACCTGCTCGACCTGCACACCATCCACGCGCGCATCGCGCTGATCCTGGACGCCCCGTGGGACGCGTTTGCCTGGTATCAGGAGATCCTGCGCGGCAGCGCCTCGCTCGACCAGGCGGACGTGCTGGCGCGCGCCCACCTCGGCATGGCCGTCTGGCACTGCAACCACGGCAGCCTGCGGGAGGCCGAGCAGCAGGGCCTGGCGACCCTCAACCTCCTGGAGCGGTACAGCTTCCGCTGGCGTGACCCCATCCTGCACGCCGAGGCGCTGAGCGCCCTCATCGACATCGCCATCGCCCGCGACAACCCCCGGTTCGCCCGGACCCACTTCGAGACGCTCCAGCACCTGGCCGCGCTCTGGCACAACCCGGAGATCGCCGCCCACGTCGCCCTCGGACGCCTCAGCGTCGCCACCCGCGGCGCGGACGCGGCCCACGCCATCACCGAGGCGCTCGCCGCTGCCGACGTCGCCGCCGACCACGAGCTCGTCCAGCTCCAGCTCCGCCTGATCGACCGCGCCGCCCGCGCCGCGCTCGACACCGAGGACCTGCGCGCGGCCGACGCGGCGGCGCGCCACGGCCTCGCCATCGCCACGGCGGTCGGTCACCTCGCCATCGCCCAGCGCCTCTCCAATCTGCTGAGCCTCATCGGGGTCATGACCTCCACCGGCGACCGCGCCCTGGAGGCCCTCCAGGGGCTCCAGCTCGGCCTCACCCGAGCCGTCGAGCGCAAGGCCGTGCGCGACCAGTTCGACGCGCACTACCTCCTCTTCCGCGCCCTCAACCACCTCGGCAGCGGCGCCGACGCCGACCACCACCGCGAGGAGGCCCTCCGGTTCGGCCTCGAGGTCGGCATCGACGTCGTGCACCTCGAGGTCTGAGCGCGGCCGGGGCGCCGGGACCTCACCCGGTGAACGCTGTTTATCTCTTATGCAACAGGGGGTTGAGCCGCGCCGTCATTCGAAGCGCAGGCCCTCGACCGGGGGCAGGCGAGCGGCGCGCCAGGCCGGGTAGAGCGTCGCGGTGAAGCAGATCGTCAGCGAGACGACCGCGATCACCCCGAACTCCCAGAGCTGCATCTTCACCGGCAGCTTGTCGATCAGGTAGACCTGGGGGTCCATGCCGAGGTCGATCGACGCGACGAGGATGCACAGGCCGAACCCGCCCAGCAGCCCCAGCGCCGTCCCGATGCCGCCGATCACCATCCCCTGCATGATGAAGATCTTCATGATGCCGCCGTCGGTGGCGCCCATGCTCTTGAGGATCGAGATCTCCTTGGCCTTGTCCAGCACGCTCATGATCAGCGTGTTCACGATGTTGATCGAGGCCACGATGACGATGAACGTCAGGATGATGGCCAGCGCGAGCTTCTGGAGCTTGAGCGACGTGAACAGGTTGCGGTTGATCTCGCGCCAGTCCAGCGTCCTGAACCGCCCCGGCGGCAGCTCCGCCCGGATCGACTTGCCGATCTCGCCCACGGCGAAGACGTCCGTGACCCGGATCTCGATGCCCGTCACCGAGTCGCCCTGGTTGAAGAAGTCCTGCAGCGCGCGGTAGTCGACCATCACGAGCTTGGTGTCGTACTCGAAGAAGCCCGAACGGTAGATCCCCGCCACACGGAAGTCGCGCCCGGTGGGCGCCATCTGGGTCGGCGCCCAGGTGTTCGGGTCGAGCCCCCGCAGCGGCGAGACGATCGTGACCGTGTCGCCGACCTTCACGTCGAGCTTGCTCGCCAGCTCCCCCCCGAGCAGGATGCCCGGCAACGGCCCGCCGGCGCCGACCATCGAGGGCTCCTTGCCAGGGCCGTCCACCAGCCCGCCGGGCTCGTCGGGTTTCGGTGGACCGTCGTCCGGCGAGCCAGCGGCGGGGTCGGCGGCCTTGTCAGGCGCGGGGGGCTCCCAGCGGATGCCGTCGATGCTGCCCTCCCGAACGTACTTCGGCAGATCCGACACCCGCTCCACACGGTCCGGGTCGATCCCCTTGATCAGCACGTTCGACAGCTTGTTGTCGTGGTTCACCATCATCTCGTGGAAGATGAACGGGCTCGCCGCCTCCACCCCCGGGATCGCCTCCACATCCTTGATCGTGTCCCGATACTCCCGGTAGTTGATCCCGTACTTCATCACCAGAATGTGGCTGTTGATCCCCAACACCTTGTCACGAAAGGCTTCCTGGAAGCCGCCCGTGACACTGACCACCGTCGCCAGCATCGAGACGCCGAGCACGACACCGAACACCGAAAAAAAGGTGATCACCGAGATGAATGAACGACGCTTGCTCTTGATGTACCGCAGCGCGATGAACGACTCGTAGCGGCGCGTCGGCAGGGAGCCGACGAACAGCATCAGGATCGTCCCTGCGACGATCAATGCTCCCAGAACCCCATAGGTCAGCCAACGCATCGCACGCTCCGCCGCTGCGCACCACTTGACAAGCGCCCTCAGCCCGGGCCGCGAGGATGAAGCTCACCGAGGCCCGCGCCTGCGAACTCCGCGCTCGCCGAGCACGGCGCCGGGGCCACGCACGTATGCCACACGCCACCGACCCATGCAACAGCCACGGGCCGCCATCGGCATTCCCGCCGCTCGACTTCGAGCCCGACGCTGTGCTATCAGCAGCGCTTGTCCCCTCGACCGCTCGCCTGGAATTGCCGCCATGACCTCCCCCCGCACCGTCAAGATCCTGCTCGCCACCATCGCCGCGCTGTGCCTCGGGATCGTCGGCTTCGGCATCGCCGGCTACGTGCGGCTCAACGCCATGATGGACCGCATCGACTACGCCGCACGCGTCGTCGAGGTCCGACCCTCCCAGAGCTGCGTCGACTACCTCGAGGGCATGGGAGGGCTCGTCGAGCGGGTCGCCGGCAAGATCGGCAAGCTCCCCTTCGACATCATCTTCGGCGACCCGCCCGCCACACCCGACGCCGGCTCCATCGACGCCGGGGCCGCGGATGCCAGCGCCGACGACGCCGACAGGCTGACCGACGCCAGCCCCGACCCCGCCCCCGACAAAGACCAGGACGACGGCCAGGGGGACGAAGACGAGGACACGTTCGCCGGCGAGGACTGCTCGGCGGTGGTGGAGGTCGAGGTCGAGATCGTCAACCCGATGCCCCTGCCCACCACCATGCGCATCACCCACGTCGACGGCTCCCTGTCTGGAGAGGCCATCACGACCGACCAGATCACCTGGAACCACGAGGCCGTCGCCATCGAGGCCCACGAAGCCATCGTCCAGGAGCTCACCCTGAACTTCCACCTCGGGCAGCTCGTCGCCGCCGGCGGCGGGCTGCTGCTGCGCAACAAGGTGTCGATCGTGGCCAACGCCGTCGTGGAGGTCACCATCCTCGGCGGGCTCGTCAAGCGGCGCCTCGAGCTGCACGTCGAGCGCAAGCTCACCCTCGACGACGTCGTGCACGGCGTCTCCGGCTCCCTCGAACCCAACGAGCTGCCGGAGGAGGACGCGCCAGACGACGAGGCCAACGCGCCCTGACCGGAGGTGCGCGCCAGGACTTGACGAACGCGCCCTCGTTGACGCACGCTACACCGTCAGGTTTGCCGTGTTGCACTCGAACCCCTGGTGGCCGACCCCCTGTGCGGCGTCGACCCCCAGCGCCCTGGGTGATGGTCCATGTCTTTCGAAGGGAAGCTGACCTTCCACTGCGACTCCGACGTCGGTGTCCAGCGCCAAGAAAATCAGGACTTCTTTGGCTTCTTTGACCCGTCGGAGACGAGCTGTGGCTGGCTCTTCGTCGTCGCGGACGGCATGGGCGGCGCCGCGGGCGGGGCCACCGCCAGCCGCATGGCCGTCGCCGCCATCCGACGCGAGTACAAGGCCCACGTTCACGCGACCGGGGATGTCTTCGACAGCGTCCGGCACGCCATCGAGGTCGCGAACGACGAGATCCACAGCCGCTCCCAGCTCGACCCCGACGTGCACGGCATGGGCACGACGGCCAACGTCGTCGTCATCAAGGACGACGTCATCTACACCGCCCACGTGGGCGACAGCCGCACCTACCGCTACCGCGACGGCCGCCTCGAGCGCCTCACCCGCGACCACACCCAGGTCCAGGAGCTCGTCGACCAGGGCATCATCACCCCAGGCAAGGCCCGTCATCATCCGCAGGGGCACATCATCTCGCGCAACCTCGGCAGCCGCGCCCAGGTGACCGTCGACATCCCGCCCGACGGCCCGTTCCGCATCCGCGACGGGGACGTGTTCCTCGTCTGCTCCGACGGCCTCTACGGCCTTGTCGATGACGAGGCCATCGCAGAGATCCTCGACATGGCGCCGCCCGAGCGCGCGACGCCCGCGCTGATCGAGCTCGCCAACCGACGTGGCGGCCACGACAACATCACCGTGTGCGTGGTGTGCGCCGGGACGCCCCTGGCGAGCTGGAACAACTTCTCGGAGGCACGCCTCAAGAGCGTGCTCGACACCCTCCAGAGCGACCGCCCCACCGACACCGCCACCTTCAACGTCCAGTACCAGGACGCCCTCGAGCCGAGCGACTTCGAGACCTCCCGGCTGCGCGCCGTCACCCCCGCCGACGTCGCCGCCGCCAACTCCGCAAAGCCGCTGTACAGCCGCGCCCCGAACACCGTTCAGGAGATGGGCGCCTCCCAGGCCAGGCTCCCACCCGCACCCGCCGCCGCACCGCCCCCGGTGGCCCCGCTCGCCACGACCCAGACCATGGCCCGCGACAAGCCGAAGTCGCGCGTCATGCTCATCGTCGTCGTCATCGTGCTCTTCCTCCTCGGCGCCCTGCTCGCCACCGGCCTCGTCGTCGGCTACCTGGTCCTGGGCAAGGGGCACAGCAAGGCCGTTGGCGTCGAAGACAAGGACGACAACCCGCCCGCCACCACCGCCACCGCTGACGCCGACGAAGACGAGCAAGACGAGGCCACCGACAACGAAGACGAGCGCGGCGCCAGCAAGCCGCGCCCCAATCGACGACGCAAGAAGGTCCGCCCGATCGAGCCCGGGGTCGCGGTCGACAAGAACGACCAGGGCGACGACCTCGACGACCTTCCTTTGTGCGAGGGAATGGATGCCATCGATCCGGAGATGACTGCACCGTACGTCATGCGGCTCGAGAACGAGACGCAGGACGCGGCCATCGTGGTCAGCTACAGACCCCCCGAGCGCCAGACGAGTCGCGCCGTCCGATGCAAGGTCAACCCCGGCGATCGCGTGCGCCTGCCGCGCACCCGAGACATGTTGACCTTCACCGTCATGTCCCCCGCCTCGGGCGAGCTCCAGTGCAGTCCCCGCTATGAAGGCATTGACCCCGTCGATGTGCACCTCAAGTGCACCGCCCACTCGGACGCCCTCCGGGGCGAGATCCTCCATCACTGACCCCATCCTCGCCGCGCGCCGCCTCAGAAGCTGTTTCAAAAATATATGCCGTGTTTCCTCGTATCTTCTGGCCCCATGCGGGTTTTCTGCTCGGTCATGGGCCTCTGGGCCCACTCCCTCACATCAAACGCCGCCTGGAACCAGAATCTACTTCGGATCCATCGGCATCTACTTTCTCAACGGCTTCTCACCGGCGCCCTCCTGGCGCTCGGCGCGGCCCTCCTGGCCCTCTCGGCCGCCGGCTGCGCCACCGCCCCCACGCCCATCGCGGCCGAGGCCCCCACCCGCGACCGCGATCCGTTCGCCGCCCTGCCCTCGGCGACCCACGCCCTCGAGGCCATCGCGCCCTACCGCTTCGCCTCCGAGCACACCCTGCGGCTCGACGCCGCCACCGTGCGCCTGAGCCAGTCCACCAACCCCACCTCCCACCTCGTGCTCGCCCGCGCCTGGCTCGACGCAGCCCTCTACAGCGAGCTCGCCGCTGCCCCCGACTTCGACGACGCGCTGGCAGGCTCGGTCGCCCGGCTACCCGTCGCCGCTGGCGCCCGCCCGGCCACCGGGCTCTGGCCCGCCGTCGACGCCCTCTTCGCGAGCCTGCTGGCCGACCCTGCCGCCAGCGTCGACGTGCGCACACTCGCCGAGCAGGGCCAGGCGCTGGTCGAGCTGCTGACCACGCGCGCCATGGACCGCGACTACCACCACCGCCTCAACGCCTTCGCCGCCGAGGGCCAACCCTTCGCCGCCGAGGCTCGCGTCGCCATCCTGCTCGACACCGCCCAGGCGCTCACCGCCGCCGCCGACCTGCCCCTGCTCGAGCGCCTCGACGCGCTCACCGAGGTCCTCCGCGACGGCGTCTGCCCGCCCGAGGCCCCCGCGGGCACCTGCGAGCCAGCCTGCTTCGCCGCCCACCCCCACCTGGCGACCCTGCCGCCAGACCGCCGGGAGCTGCTCGCCCTGGCGACCTGCGGCTTCGAGGAGGTCGGCTACGCCCACGCCGCGCCCGCCGACCTGTATGGCCCCGGCGTCGACGTCGTCGTCGCGGCCTACCGACGCGCGGCCGTCCTGCTGGAGGTCATGCGCCACAGCCAGGGCCACCCCCTCATCGACGCAGCCCTCCCCGAGCTGGAGCGCCTGCACGCCGAGCTCCAGCGCCACGCCCTGCCGCTGCCCATTCGCGCCGATGCCCCGGACGACCTGCACGGCCTCCCCCTGCCCATCGCCGACTCCGACCGCGCCGAGGCCCAGCCCGTCGACCCCGTGCTCATCGTCATCGACCGGGACGGCCTCCGCGTCTCGGTCACCCCCCACTTCGTCGCCGATGCCCACGGCGCCACGCTCGCCGAACTCGCCGAAGGCTTCGCCTTCCCGGGACGCCTCATCGCCGCCTGGGGCGACATCCAGCACCCCGGCGACAGCCGCCACGCCATCATCGTCCAGCACCTCGAGCGCGCCATCGGCCAGGCGGAGGCCCTCACGCCCTCCGAGGAGGCCCCACCCCCACCCATGGCCGTCGTCGTCGCCTCCGACCTCGACGGCGCCCGGCTCACCCTCGCCCTCGACCTGCTGCGCGACGCCACCCTGGAGGGCCGACGCCTCGCCCTCGCGCTCGCCGCGTGGTCCTCCGCCCACGGCGAGCTGCGCTTCCTCCCCGTCGCCATGCTCCCCGCCAGCGCCTGGGCCACCCACACCTTCGGCGACCTGCCCGAGGACGCCCGCCCCCTCGACCTCATCGTCGCCCTGAGGGCCGATCGCGTCGACCTCTTCGGCGCCGGACGCCTCCTGCGCTCCGTCCCCGACCGCGACGGACACACCGACCTCGAGGCCCTCCGAGGCGTCATCACCGACCTCCTCGCCCAGCACCCCGGCCAGGTCGCCGCCGACGTCGAGTTCGACACCGACCGCAAGGACACCACCGAGCTGCTCGCCCTCGTCGCCATCCTCCAGGACAGCCACCTCGCCCTCGACACCGTCGTCCTGTCCAGCGCGCCCGACCTCGATTGACCTTCGACGCGCGTTCGGCCGTCACAGGATGGTTCCGGCGGCGACTTGTGTGCTATGCTCGCCAGCGCATCCCGGCTTGAGCCACACCACCGACGTCGACAACCCTTCGAACCCAGCACCGCCAGCATCCCATGGACGAACGCGTCTTCAAGCGAATCAACTTCTTCAAGGGCTTCATCCGGTCGACCAAGGACTACACCGATGCGGTCGGCTACCACCTGCGCAAGCAGCGGCTCCACAACCGCTTCTTCCATGGTGTCGGCGTCATCCGGGGCTACCGGAGCGAGCTGCGCGTCACCTCGAGGCGACGGCCCGACTTCGCCGTCGAGATCCACCCCGGCTACGCCATCGATCCGGGCGGCCGTGACCTCGTCGTCAACGCCATCGAGCTCCGACGCCTGAACAAGGGCGACTTCAAGCTCCCCCAGACCGTCTACCTCGTCCTGCGCTACGCCGAAGAGAAGACCGACCACCGCGTCGTCGAGATCCCCGGCTTCCCCAGGAGCGAGGGGCCCGCCCGCGTCGCCGAGGGACTGCGCATCGAGTGGACCATCGCCGAGCCCGACATCCGCAAGGAGATCGAGCTCGCCCGCATCCTCCTCAACGAGGAGGTCCACGCCCTGCGCAACGCCGCCGACCCCCGCAAGCCACGCCCCGGCGAGATCGACCTGCGCTTCGTGCCCCTGGCCGGCGTCTGCGGCACCCTCAACGGCGTCATCACCCTCGACGACCTCAAGGTCCGCCTCCTGGCCGCCATCCGCACGTTCACCCACGTCGCCCGCACCCGCAACATCCCCTCGGCCCACTCCGCCGCCGTCGCCTGCGCCAACCTCGCCGTGCTCTCCCAGGCCCAGGTCCTCGACCAGCGCGGCTTCATGGCAGCCCTCGAGATCCTCGGACGCGCCCAGACCGAGGTCGTCAAGGAGGCCGAGCTCAACGAGCCCGCCTTCGCCCGACGACCCCGCTTCCGACAGTTCGCCATCAAGGTCGAGGCCGCCAGCAGCAAGGTCCACGACCAGCTCGCCGGAAAGGGAAAGTCCGTCGACGTCGACGACTGGCCCGAGATCCTCGTCGACACCGTCAGCCTCCAGGCCGAGGCCCTCGAGACCCTCCACAGCCTCGTCAACCCCACCAACTGGTCCGACCTCTCCGGAGAGCTCGAGCCCGGCATGGGCATCAAGGTCCTCGATGGCACCGGCTGGGATCGCATCAAGGAGGACTCCTCCATGCCCCAGGAGTCCCTCATCGTCGATGGCCTCGAGTGGAGGCTCGTGGACACCCTCAACGTCCTCGACGCCGACAGCGAGCTCCAGCACCACTTCGCCATCAAGGAGGCCAACGACTGGTTCCGAAGCCAGGTCACCCTCCTGTACCCCGACCGAAAGGCCATCCGCGACGAGGGCATCGGCCATGAGGGCGGCTTCGCCGAGTGGGAGATCAACAACCTCACCCCCGGACTCCCCGTCGTCGTCGTCCGGAAAATGGACTACGCCCGCGGCGACTACATCTGCAAGGTCTGGGTCAACGACCTCGTCGTCGGCGAGTACCCCTGCCGAGACCAGGACACCCGCTACCGATGGCGCAATTGGCCCTTCTACGTCGAGGGACGCTACGTCCGCTACTCCACCATCCGCCTCAAGCAGAGCGTCGTGACCTCCAACCGCGACGTCAATTACTTCAGGCTTTGGTTCTACCAACCCGTCTGACCCCCCACCCGCTCCAAAAATCCCGCCCGATCGAAAAAAACATTTGCGCCACGGCCACTTTTGACCGTAAGTATGGGCCATTGATCAGGGATCAGGGAGCCTTCCCGCGACGAGCCCGAGGAGGATCATGGACCACGCCCGGATCGAGGCCGAGCTGCTCGCGTTCTGTGAGTACCTCAAAGAGAATGAGGCCAAGCTGCGTGCCTTCGTCGATATTGGAGCCACCTTTGATAGCTGGCTTCAACTCGAGCTCGCGCACCACTTCCACAAATACCATGAGCGCATGGGTGTCCCCGACAACCATGTCTTGTGGCTTGAGAGACTCCTGCCCATCCCTGGTGAGCGGAGACGTCTCGAGTGCAACATCTCCGTGGCGCCGCCGCCACGGCGAAGACGACATGACCGTGCGGGCCTCTGGCTCAACACACGGGTCATCTGGATCAACCTCAATTACGAGCAGCAGGCCGACTCCGCAGCCCGAGATATCAAGCGACTCGCAGGCGCAGGGCAGGATTTCGCCTACTTCATGATTACGCTCGTAAGGACCACCGGGAAGAAGAGCGACTTCAAGGAGCATTACAAGGACCTCGTCGCGCGCATCGAAAATGCCGCGCCGTGCCACCTCCTCAAGCCTGCCTTCGAGACCGAGACCTTCAGGCTCTCCCACGGAGACACCGCCAACCTTGGCGTCTACTTCTGGAAGCTCGGAGACTCCGGCACCACCCGTTGAGCCGCTCCTGAGGTTTTTTTCACGACACGGTTGCGCTGCAGACACCTTTTGTCTACACTCCGCTCCGTCGTGGACTGTATCGGTGCTCCGACCGGACCCTGTCCCCTCTGCACCCAACCCTCCACACACCATGGCCCCTCGCCCTCCTCCACCTGACCGCCCCTTCGGACGGTGACCTGGAGCAGGGCTGAGGAGAGCACGGCCGCGCACCCCGTCCGCAGATGATGCCATCGGCCTCCGGACCCTGGCGTGCCGGCCCTTCGTCATTGGACGTTGCACACTGCTTTTGCACGTTGCTTGAGCGCACACTGACACAGACGCCTGGGCGCGTCTTGCGCTCCCTCGCGGCCCCGCTTCGGCGGCCTGACCGCGACCACGTTGCCCCCTGCTCGAGCCGAGCTCGGCGTTGAAGCCGGGCTGGGTACGAATTGAAATCGGATGGCTGACCACGCCCCCTCGACATCCATGGGATGCCGCCGGGGTCCGCGAGGCCGATGTTGAGGTGGATGGCTCGCGCCATCTGCGTGCACCGCGATGGGGCCGTCCGAGCATGGCCCACACCGCAGTCCCAGGAGCTTGGACACTCGATGGACCAGCAGTCTGACAACTCCCTCAATCCCAATGATGGTGGTGGACGTCGCCGCAGGCGCCGCAGGCGCAAGAACCGCAAGCGCACCGGCGAGGGAGGGGAGGCCCCCTTCACCGCGCACGCGTCCGACTCTGGCCCGAAGGCCGCGAGCGGACAAGACGCGGCACGTCGGCGTCGGCGGCCGAGCTCGAAGCAGCCTGAACGCAAGTTCATGGATGCCTTCACGCTCTTCGCCTTCTACCACCTCGGGCTTGACGAGAACAACAAGTACCGCAAGATCGGCATCCGCGAAATCGCGCGACGCTTCTCCTGCACCCAGAACGACATCCGGGATGGACTCCGCCGCTACTTCATGGACCGGGAGTCGCTGATGCTCCTGTCCCGCGTCGGCTTCAACATCGCAGACGCCGAGCTGGACATCCGCGTCGCCCCTGACGGCATCGACAAGGGCGAGCTCGCCAAGACCCTCTTCCAGGACTTCATCGAGATGGGCCAGCGCGCGGGCCTCTTCAAGGAGCTCCCGTCGGCCACCGACGAGGACGACGACCTCGATGACGAGGACGACGACCACGACGACCACGACGACCACGACGACCACGACGACGCCCACGACGACGCCCACGACGACGACGACGACGACGACGACGACGACGGCGACGACGACGGCGACGACTGACCCGCCGACCCGCCTCGAGGTCGACCTCCCCTTCCCTCCACGCCCTCCCGCCGCTCCTGGCCGGAGGGCGTCGCTGCTTGGGCGCCATCACGGGGGCGCGGCCCTGCCTCCCCGTTGCACCGGCACCGAGGACGTGATTCAATGGCTCCGAAGGCATGGGGCCGAGGGCCACGGAGCGTGCCACCGCGCAACACCCCAAGGGGAATGAGGAGACTCAGGGATGGAGAAATTCGTGATCGAGGGCGGCCACCGGCTCGAAGGTGAGGTCCGGCCCTCTGGAAACAAGAACGAGGCGCTCCCGTGTCTCGCGGCGACCCTGCTGACCGATGAGCGCATCATCCTGCGCAACGTCCCGCGCATCGCGGACGTCGAGGTCATGGCCGACGTGTTGCGGGAGCTCGGGGGTGAGGCGAAGTGGTTGGACGAGCACACGCTGTCGGTGTGCAATCGCGACATCAAGACCACCGACCTGCCCAACGAGCTCTGCAAGAAGGCCCGCGCCTCCATCCTCCTCGCCGGCGCGATGCTCGGCCGCACCGGACGGGTCAAGCTCCCGCCTCCGGGCGGCGACGTCATCGGTCGCCGCCGCCTCGACACCCACTTCCTCGGCTTCCAGGCCCTCGGCGTCGACGTCCAGTGGGGCGGCCAGGACTACACGATGGAGGCCCACGAGCTGCGCGGCGCCAACATCTTCCTCGACGAGGCCTCGGTCACCGGCACCGAGAACATCCTGATGGCCGCCGTGCGCTCCAAGGGCACCACCGTCCTGCACAACGCCGCCGGCGAGCCCCACGTGCAGGGCCTCTGCCGTCTGCTGTGCAGCATGGGCGCCCGCATCGAGGGCATCGGCACCAATGTGTTGACCGTCCATGGCACCAAGGCGCTCTGGGGCACCGAGCACACCATCGGCACCGACTACCTCGAGGTGGGCTCGTTCATCGGGCTCGCTGCGGTCACCGGCTCCCCCATCACCATCCACGGCGTGCCGGTCGAGCACATGCGGATGATCCGGATGGTCTTCAACCGGCTCGGCGTGCAGTTCGAGATGGGCGACCAGACCATCATCGTCCCGCCCGAGCAGAAGCTCGAGATCCGAAACGACTTTCACAACGAGATCCCGAAGATCGACGACGCCCCCTGGCCTCACTTCCCCACCGACCTGATGTCGATCGCCATCACCGTCGCCACCCAGGCCGCCGGCACGGTCATCTTCTTCGAGAAGATGTTCGAGGGCCGGATGTTCTTCGTCGACCACCTCATCTCGATGGGCGCGCGCATCATCCTCTGCGACCCCCACCGCATCGTGATCGTCGGCCCGACGCCCCTCTACGGCGCCGTCGTGGAGTCACCGGACGTCCGCGCCGGCATGGCGATGCTCATCGCCTCCCTGGCGGCCAAAGGCCAGAGCACCATCTACAACATCCGGCAGATCGACCGCGGCTACGAGAAGATCGACGAAAAACTCCGCGCCCTCGGCGCCCGGATCGAGCGCCTGCCCGCCTGACCCGCCCCTCGGCGCCTCGCCGAGTCAGCTCGCCTCGCCGCTGCGCCCCTGGCGCAGCGGCGCCGCCGTCACTTGTTCCACGGGCAGCCGTCGAGTATGGTCTGTCGCCAGTCAGGACACTTCGGACCAGCGCCCTCGTGGCCTCTGCCCACCCCGCCTCGCCCCTCCGAAGCTCCACCATCGCGGCGCGCAGCCACTTCCACCCCTCCCAGGAGTCGTCCTCATGAAAAGCTCCCTCCGCACGTTGATCATCGCCCTCAGCATCGCCCTCCTCCTGCCCGCCGTCGTGGGCTGTGACAAGGACGCCACCCGCGATGACGCCCAACCCACCGGCACGCCCACCAGCGGCCCCGCGGCCGACCCCAAACCCGACGACGCCAAGCCCGCCGACGACGCCAAGCCCGCCGACATGGCCCCCGCCGCCACCTCCTTCGATCACAGCGCCTGGAACACGCTGCTCGGCAAGTACGTCACCGCCGACGGCCTGGTGAAATACAAGGAGTTCAAGGCCGACGCCGAGGCCATGGGCATGCTGCGCGGCTACCTCGACACCATCGGCAAGCAGGACATCAGCGGCTTCGACAAGGAGGAGCAGCTCGCCTTCTGGATCAACGGCTACAACGCCTACGCCGTCTCCGGCATCCTCGACGCCTACCCCGTAGCCTCGGTCGAGAAGATCCCCGGCCTGGAGGACTTCAAGTTCTTCAAGGGGCCCAAGCACAGGATCGCCGGCCAGGAGCTCTCTCTCGACCAGATCGAGAACGAGAAGATCCGCAAGGACTTCGCCGAGCCCCGCATCCACTTCGTGCTCAACTGCACCGCCCTGTCCTGCCCGCGCCTGCGCCAGGCCGCCCTCACCAAGGCCAACCTCAACGCCGAGATGGACGCCGCCGCCAGGAACTACATCAAGAACGACAGCAAGATCGACCTGAAGAAGAAGACCGTGTCGGTCTCGCAGATCTTCGAGTGGTTCAAGGGGGACTTTGAGAAGGACGGCAAGACCCTCAACACCTTCATCGCCGGCTACGTCGAGGATCCCGCCGCCGCCGAGCTCGTCAAGACCGCCAAGCTCACGCACCATCCATACGACTGGACCCTCAACGAGGCGAAGTAACGCATGACGGACTCCAACCCCAAGAACGACCGGCCGCGGCAGCAGCTCAACATCAAGCTCGATGACAACATCGCCCAGGGCATCTACTCCAACCTCGTCATGGTCACCCACGGCGAGTCGGAGTTCATCCTCGACTTCATGTTCCTGCAGCCAGGCCGCGCCGAGGCCCGCATCGGCTCCCGCGTCATCCTCAGCGCCCTCCAGGCCAAGCGCCTGATGGCTGCGCTCGGGGACAACGTCAACCGCTACGAGCAGCGGTTCGGCGTCATCCCCCTGCCCATCGCCAAGCCCGAGGACGACGACGGCACGGTCCACTGACCCGCACCCTGTCCCGAATCAGGGCTCGTTTAGAAATAAGTGGTCTATTGGGCAGGCGGAAAAAATGGGCTCCAGGGGGCGCTGCCCCCTGGCCGCCGGAGGCACGGTGCCTCCGGCGGCCGGGGGCGAGCCGCCCCCGGACCCCCACTTGTTTCTAGACGAGCCCTTACCCTCTCTCCTCGGGTCACTCGCCTCAGCCCCCGAACACGACATCAACTCGGGACTGGCGGTTGATGCTGGCGATGCACGTGGTTTTCGCATAGAGTGTGAGAGATGTTGCAGCCGGCTCGCATCGAGCCGACGCAGCCACCGCGCGCAGAAGTCCACACCTCGCCGCACCAACACCACCGTGACCGAGTCTCAACGCCCTCAACCCATCCCCCCCCCGCGCCGCAAGGTCCCTTCCTCCTCGGTCGGCGGCCCGTATCTGCCCGGCGTCGGCGATGACGTCGCCGGGCTCTACCGCGTGGTGCGACGCATCGGACGCGGCGGCTTCGGCGCCGTGTACCACGCCTGTCGCCTCGGCACAGGCGTGGACTGTGCCCTCAAGATCCTCGACCCCCAGCTCGCCACCGATCCCGTCCAGTCCGAGCGGTTCCGACGGGAGGCGCTCCTGGCCTCCAGCCTCAGCCACCCCAACACCATCCGCCTGCACGACTACGGCAAGACCTCCACCGGGCTGATGTACATGGCGATGGAGCTCCTTGAGGGACAGTCGCTCGCCAGCGCCCTCGAGCTCAACGGCCCCATGCCCCTGCGCGAGGCCGCCCACATCACCATGCAGATCCTGGAGAGCCTGACCGAAGCCCACGCGCTCCGCCTCATCCACCGGGACCTCAAGCCGGCCAACATCTTCCTGTGCACGACCGACAGCGGGCTGCCCTTCGTCAAGGTCCTCGACTTTGGCGTCGCCATCAGCCTCACCAGCCTGTCCAACCGCCTGACCAAGCAAGGTGAGGTCCTCGGCACGATCGCCTACATGGCGCCTGAGCAGACCTCCGAGCAGCACCTCACCCCCGCGACCGACATCTACGCCGTCGGGCTGCTGCTCTACCAGATGCTCGCCGGCTCCTCGCCCTATCTCAGCATGGGCGAGCACGAGATCGTCACCGCCAAGCTCGAAGGCCACCCCCTGCCCAACGTCCGCGCCTTCCCCGAGGCGCTGCGAGACTCCCTGATGCCCATCATCGCCCAGGCCACCGCCAGCGACCACCGCGTGCGCTACCGCGACGCCATGAGCTTCTACGCCGCCCTCGCGGCACTGGATGGCGTCAGCGACGGGTTCCATGTCGTCAACCACCCACACACCCACCGCGACCCCCGCCAGCGGATCGAAGAGCTCACCGCGCTCGGCCAGCGCGCCGCCGACGCTGGCGCCACGGCCGACGCCCTGGCGCTGTTCCGACAGGCCAGCGCCATGCTCTCCATCCACGGCGCCGACCTCCCTCCTGACCACCCCGTCTCGCCGAGGGTCTATCTGGCGCTCGCCAGGAGCTGCGTCGCCGTTGGCGACTATGGCGCGGCCGAGGACGCGCTGGCCCGCGCCCTCGACGGCCTGCCCCCCGCCTCGCCCGAACGCCTCGACGCCCACCTCCAGATGGCCCACGTGCTCGAAGGCCTGGAACGCTCCAACGAGGCCTCCTTCCACCTGCTCGCCGTCCTGCACTTCGCTGAAGACCCGTCGGTCAGTCGCTTCCACGCCATGCTCGGCCTCGCCCGCGACGCCTGCAGCCGCGCCGACCGCGCCGAGGCCCTCGAGTTCGCCCGACAAGCCCGGTCCAACGCCCACGCCCTCGGCCTCACCGCCCTCGGCGCGCTCGCCACCCTCGAGATCGCCCGCGTCCTGAGCGATGCCGGTGAGCTCCACCAGGCGCTCGACCAGCTGCGCACTGCGCTCGCTGGCGACCGCGACGTACTCGGCGCCCCGCTCGAGCGCGCCCTCCTCGAGCTGGCCGCAGCGCTCGACACGCGCCTCGGCGACACCGACGCCGCGCGCAACCGCCTGCTCGAAGCCCTGAACACCGGACACGCCCAGCACGACCCGACCAGCACCGTCGCGCTCCACATCGCCCTGGCTCGAAACCTCGCCCTCAGCCATGACTTCGACAGCGCGACCGACACGCTCCACAAAGCCATCACGCTCGCATCCCTGCGCGACCTGCCACGCTACGAGATCGACGCCCGCCTGGCGCTCATCGAGCTCAGCGCCGCCCAGCTCGGCCTCGACGACCCCGGCGTCGGGCGCAACATCCAGGAGCTGCTCGCCATCCTCCAGCGCCTCGACGACCCGCTCGGGCTGGCACGGACCCTCAACGCCGTCGCGGAGGTCGCGATGGAGCTCCAGCAGCTCCACACCGCCGAGCACTACCTCGAGCTGTCCCTGGAGACCCAGCAGAACGCGCAGCTCTGGAAGGTCCGGCCCCACACGCTCCGCGGACTCGCCCGCGTCGCGGAGCGACGCGGCAACCTCGAGGAGGCGCTCAGCCTGCTCGACAACGCCCTCGCTGCAGCGATCCGCGTGGACGACGCCCTCGTCATCGCAGACCTCAAGCTCGATCAGGCGCGCGCCCTCATCACCCTGGGCCACCTGCCCCGAGCGCGGGCATTGCTGGTCGAGGTGAGCGAGGCCGCCAGGCGCCACAACGCCACGGCCATCCGGGCGTGCGCCAGCGCCGGGCTCGACTGCGTCGCGCGCCTCTACGCCTCCCCGCCTGTCGAAGACACCGCGCTCATCGTCCTCCTCAACCGCGAACCGATGCTCGCGGCCATCGCCTGCGCCTGGCTCGACGCCATCCCCGTCGCGCGGGCGCACCCCGGGTACCGCAGGCAGCTCGCGGCCGCCCTCGACACGGTCCGCTCTACGCTCTGTGGAGCGATGCCGACCGAGTGAGCCTCGCGCTCCATCAGAAGCCATCCGGAAAGGAATGGCCGAGTTGGCGAGTTCCAGGTGCGTCAGATGTGGCTTTGAGGAGTCTCCAATCAGACCGCCGCGCATCCAGGTTGGGGGCGCGACGCAGGGTCTTCTGCGAGCTATTACAGTTCGCTCGTCTGGGGCGCGTTGAGCCCGCGACGCAGGGCCCTCCCTGAGCTGACGCTCAGGGAGCTCCCTGCACTGCGGGCTCAACCCACCCCAGACTCGC
>Ga0100377_1000050_pt1 | contig 88793 bp, 86 predicted proteins | sample CryGeymeta201501_FD_83664 | JGI IMG/M metagenome (GOLD analysis project Ga0100377, IMG submission 83664) | Groundwater microbial communities from Crystal Geyser aquifers in Utah, USA - Crystal Geyser metaG 2015-01 | ecosystem: Environmental > Aquatic > Deep subsurface > Groundwater | place: USA... | reverse complement strand
TCACCCCCCAGCCCCCTCTCCCGTAGGACGGGAGAGGGGGAGGCCCTCACCCCCCAGCCCCCTCTCCCGTAGGACGGGAGAGGGGGAGGCCCTCACCCCCCAGCCCCCTCTCCCCTCGACGGGCAGAGGGGGGGGTAGAACAGATTTTTTACTTATGCAGCAACGGCTTACTGTCCGGCTCCCCCTCTCCCCTCATAGGGGAGAGGGGGTTGGGGGGTGAGGGCCTCCCCCTCTCCCGTCCTACGGGAGAGGGGGTTGGGGGGTGAGGGCCTCCCCCTCTCCCCTCATAGGGGAGAGGGGGTTGGGGGGTGAGGGCGCCTACTCCACCTCCCACGAGAACGGGATCGCCTGCGCGCCGCCGACCGAGATGCGGTCGGCGCTTGGCGACTCCATCGCGTTGAAGGGGATCCAGCGGACCCACTCGCCGACCTCGATGCGGACGCCTTCGGCGGTCTGTTCGCCGGCGAAGACGGGCATCTCGAAGCGGGAGAGGCGTTTGGTGGCGCGGGCGGTCTTTTCGCGGACGGGGGTGCCGTGGTGGCTGATGGTGACGACACGGACGGTGAGGGGGCGGTCGCTGCGGAGCTGGACGGTCATCGTGGCTTCGGGGCGGTCGTCGACGGGTTCGAAGGTGAGGGCGAGGTTGGGCTCGGGGGGAGGGGGAGCGGTGGTGGTGGTGTCCCAGGGCTGGGGTGTGCGGGGGAGGTCGGCGGCCTCGGCGTCGGTGAGGCGGGTGGCGAGGGGGCCGACGTGGGCCCAGGCGCGGGCGACGGGGCCGACCATGAGGCGGGGTGGGCCGGCGGTGTCGACGACGAAGAAGGCGAGGGTGGGGGCGTGGGCGCCGAGGTAGGCCACCTGGTTGAGGTTGGCGGAGGTGTAGTAGTCGGCGATGAAGGCGCCGTCGCGGAGGGCGACGCGGTCCTCGCTCCAGGGTTCGTGTCCGCCTTCGTAGAAGAGCTGGAAGTACCAGCCGTTGTACTGGGCGGGGCCGCCTGTAGATGCGGGCTCCATCTCGGCGATGGCCTTGAGGAACTCGAGGGCGTCGGGGGGCAGGGGGGCGCCGGAGAGCTCGATCTCGGAGACGCGGAGGAGGACGGCGAGTATGCGCTCGACGCGCTCGAACCACATGTGGATGCGGGTGGCGTCGGTGGGGTCGAGGCCGGCGACGGCGAGTCGGCCAGAGCGGGCGAAGTCGATGAGGGCGTGGTAGGTGGCCGGGGCGGGCTCGACGTAGATGTCGAGGGGGTCGCAACCGCCCATGTCGTAGGGCTGGCCAGCAAGCAGGACGTTGTTGTGGCGGAGCTGGCCGTAGGCGACGAGGGCGCTGGAGAGGCGGAGGTCGCTGAAGGCGTCGGTGGCCATGAAGGAGGGTCGTTGGCCGGCGGGGACCTCGGCGAGTCCGGCGATGGCGCGGAGCCAGGTGGCGTAGAGGTCGTCGGCGCGGGTGCCCTCGGCCAGGAGGGTGCGGCTGCGGTCGAGCTGGGCGCGGAGGTCGGGGAAGGTGGTCAGATCGGCGGTATGGTGGGTCAGGGCGCGGTCGTGGCCGAGGGCGTAGGCGATGTCCCAGGGCTGGACCATGTATCGGTCGGGCACGGGTGTGTGCACGAGCTGCTCGAGGGCCGTGGCGTCGCCGACGGCGCGCTCGCCGATCAGGCTGGTGATGACGGGGAGGGTGGTGGTGCCCTGGGGCATGGGGTGGAGGCGCGCGCTGCGGGGGAACTTGTCGCCGATGGTCGCGGCGAGGCGGTCGAAGGCGTCGGGGGCGCGCAGGTCGTCGATGTGGGCGGAGGCGGCGAGGTCGGCGAGCGCGGTGGGAGGGACATCCTGGCGTTTGCCGGCGAAGGCGGCCAGGGTGGATTCAATGCCGTCGAGGGCGGGGCGGGCGTGGGTGGCCTCAACGAGGTCGGCGAGCGCGAGGGCGACGAGCGCCTCGCGGGGGGTCTCCTCCGGGTTCGGGAACTCGCCGGGCTGCGAGCTGCGGCAGGAGCGGCTGACGAGGTTGAACTCGAGGCGGGAGAGCCAGGTGAAGGCTCGGAAGTAGGGTTCGAGGCTGTCCTCGGTCTGCTCGGTGTCGGCGTAGTGGCCGCGGGGGCGGTACATGGAGAAGTCGACGAGGCGGGGTCGGCCGAACAGGTCGAGCTCGGCGAGGGCGTCGGCCCTGGTGATGCGTTCGACGAGGGAGGCGGCGGTGTCGTCGTCGGGGAGGAGGGTGGGGGTGTTGTCGTTGTGGATGAGGCGGCTGGCGACGGTCAGGTACACATCGAGATCGTGCGCGACGGGCTCCGGGTAGCGATCCATGGTGGCGCCGAGCCCGGAGTGGAGGGCATCGACCAGCGCTGTGATCCAGGGGCGCAGGATCTTGCGCTCGGTGGCTTCGAGCACCTCGTCGTGAGATACGAATACAGCGTGGAGGATGGCGTCGGCCGTGACGTAGATCGGCATGTCGGACTGGTAGAGGTCGTGGAAGGCGCCCGCGTAATGCTCGACGGGTAGCCGCTCGGCGACGGCGAAGCCCTGACGGTTGATCAGGTCGCGTTCTGCGCGTGTGATCAGGTAGCGGTTGGTGACGGCGTCCATGAACTTCGGAGGGGCCTTGTGGTCCCAGGGGGCCGAGGTGGCCGGGGCGGGCATGGGCGCCGCGAGCAGGGCTTCGGAGAGGCGTTGGAGCTTCTCGGCGTGGGGGTCGGTGGCGTCGAAGGGGGGATGGGGCACGACGGGCTCGCCTTCGCTCCAGGCGGACGGCGCGTCCTCGGGGGCCGGCGCCAGGGTCGGCGGTGTGAAGGCGGGCACGACGGGCCGGGCGGGTGGCGGCGCGGTCTGGAGGGCGACTTGTTCGCCGTCGTCGGTGGCGCAGGCGGTCAGGACGAGCGAGCCGAGCAGGGCGACGCAGACGAGCGCGGCGGCGTTGAGGCGATGGCGGATGACCATGAGTCAGGTGCTCCCTTCGGGGCGGGTCAGGCACAGCGAGAGGTGAATGAGATCGGGGTTCACCGTATGCCGAGCCGTCGGGGAGGGCAAGGGGGCTTCACGTCTGTGGCCGGTGGACCTCATAGATGCGGTGGGCGAACTCCATGGCGGGGTGGTCGCTCCAGGAGTTGACGAGTCGCTGGAAGGCCTCGGGGACGAGGGCCTCGGCCATGAGGCGGTCCCTGTAGACGGGAGGGCGGAGCAGGGGGGCGGAGAGGGCGGCGAAGGTGAGGTCGGCGGCGGTGAAGCGGTCGGCGACAAGGTAGCGGCGGCCGTCGGCGAGCCGGGCGCCGACCTCATCAAAGACGGTCTGGATCTTGTCGACCTGGCGGTCGTAGCGGCTGGGGTGGATCTTGAGACCCTTCATCATGGCGGCGGTCCACAGGGGCAGGATCAGGGGGAGCGTGGCCCTCTCGAGCGGCCCGCCCTGCTCGAGCAGCCAGGGCAGGAGGGTGCGGGCGGCCGGCAGGATGTGGGAGTAGGCGACGTAGCGCGTGGCGGGGCCGAGGGCGGAGTCGAAGCGGTCTTCGAGGGCCTCGACCTCGCGCCTGGCGGTGGGGTCGTCGGGGTAGAGCCGGTCAGCGGGGAGCAGGTGGGCGTCCAGGGCCTTGAGGATGTCGGTGGAGTCGGTCAGGCGCTGGCCGGCGAGGTCGAGCATGGGGGTGGCCCGGCCGCCGCGGGGGACGGTCTCGATCATGTGGTAGAGGGGGAGGCGCGCGCGCTCATCGTAGGGGATCCTGGCGCGTGCGAGGGCCCAGCGTGCCTTCTCGCAGAAATGGCTGAAGGAGATGGTGATGAGGACCGTTGGCCTGGCCATGGAGGGCTCCGGGGCTGAGGGGTGATGGGGTGTGCGTCGGCCGAGCGGCGTGGTCGGCATCTTGACGGTGGGCGCCGGGTGAAGCAAGTTGGCGCGAACCACCCGAGGAGGATTCCCTTGTCTGCTCCCCTGATCGCTTCAACCTTCGCCTTCATCACGGTCCAGCCCGGCGCTGAGGCGCTGGCCAAGGCCGACATCGCCGCGCGGCGCCCGGAGCTGCGCCCGGCGTTCTCGCGGCCCGGTTTCCTCACGTTCAAGGCTGACGGGGAGCCGTTGACCCCGGAGATGGGGTCGCCGACCCTGTTCGCCCGCGCGTTCGGGGTGTGCCTCGGCGCGGTTTCCGTGGAGGCCGGGGAGGAGCCGGTGCAGGCGGTGCTCTCGCGGCTGAAGGCGTTGGAGCCGGGCGGTGACGCCGTGCTGCACGTGTACCGCAGGGATGGGGAGTGTCTGGGCGAGGAGGCGAGCGGCGAGGGGCCGTGGACGGGAGATCGGGTGTTGGCGCGGGCGTTTGCGGGAGCGCCGTGGCCAGTGAACCTCGCGCCAGCCGAGGGGCAGCTCGTGCTGGAGGCGATCGAGGTCGATCCGGGCCGGTTCTGGATCGGCGCGCATCGGCATGGGGCGGAGCATCGTGCGACGCCGGGGGCACGTCCGCCGCGGTGGAGCGCGCCGCCGGAGGCGCCGTCGCGGGTGTGGTATAAGCTGGAGGAGGCGCTGTGGTGGAGCGGCGCGACGATCGGGCCGCGGGACGTGGTGCTCGACCTTGGCTGCGCGCCGGGCGGAGGCAGCTGGGCGATGTTGCGCCGGGGGGCGCGGGTGGTGGGTGTGGATCCGGCGGAGGTCGCGCCGGAGGTGCTGGGCGAGCCGGGCTTCGAGCATCGGGCGATCGGGTTCGAGGCCGTGGATCCGGCGAGCGTGGCGCCGGAGACGACCTGGGTGGTCTTCGACATCAACCTCTCGCCGATGCTGACGCTCAAGCACCTGCGGCGCCTGCTGACGGGGCTGACGGGTGTGCACTCGGCGTTTGTGACGCTGAAGATGAACCGGCCCCAGCACCTCGGCAAGGTGCCGTGGATGCTTGAGCAGCTCCAGCGGGCCGGCTTCACGGAGCTCAGGGTGACCCAGCTGTTCTACAACCGCCGTGAGATCTTCGTGTATGCGCGTCGGCCGGGTCGGCTCCCGGCGCCCGAGCCGCCGCGCCCGCCTCGCGTCATACCGCCCCAGCGGCCGCGTCGTGGTTGATTTCTTGTTGAATATCAATGATTTGCGGTGAGCGCTTGGCGCTCGCCGTCGGGAGGAGCCATGAAGGCCGAGGTGGACTGGACAGGCAAGGGGTTGGTGTTTGAGGGGCGCGCCGAGTCGGGCCACACGCTCCGCATCGACGGCGACAAGATCGCCCGCGCGGTCGAGCTCAGCCATGAGAAGTATTGCTCGGCGTCGGCCATGTTCGGCACGACGGCCACCCTCACCCACAGCCTCGAGCTCATCGAGGCGGAGCTGACCGCATGAGCGCCAATTCACGCCGCCCTCTCGCCAGTCCCACCCGCCTGGTCGCCGCCTCGCTCGCCACGCTGGTGCTCGCCGCAGGCTGCGGCGACTCGCACGGCGCACCAGCCGCCGCGGACGATGTCGCGGTGGACGGTGCCGCTGACACCTCCGTCGACACCGCCGCAGACACCGCCGCAGACACCTCCGCCGACGTGGCCGCCGATGCTCCGTCCCCTGATGTGGCCGCGGACGTCCCCGAGGCCGACGCCCCGGTCGAGCCCTGCGACGAGGACTGCCGCACGCAGGATCTCACTGTCCGCTTCGGGGCCGTGGAGCGGCCTGTCTCCGTGGCGGCCTACGGCCTGACGCCTCCGGCCGCCGCTGGCGAGCCGACTACGCTCTACCTCGAGGCCTGGGAGGGCCGCTTCGACGGCTGCCCCACTGAGCAGTCCCCCACCCCCGCCCGCACCTTCATCCTCGCCGGTCCCGAGGTCGACGCTGGAGGTCACCTGCAACCGACCGGCGAGCTCAGCGCGACGCTGCTCGACTACGAAGGCGACCTGCTCACAGACGGCGTCTTCACCCGCGCCACGGCCGTGGAGGTCATGGTTCGCGCCGCCACGGTCTGCGCCGGATGCGTCGGCGCCCCGTCGCCGTCCGATCCCGACGGGTTCGTCTCGCTGTCGGTGACCGTCACGTTCGCCGAGGGCGTGGTCGAGGGCGGCCTCTACGCCATCCACTGCGACTCGCTCGACGGGCCGTGAGGGTGATGGCGTGCTGATGGAGTCGGGCGTGGAAGGCTGGTTTCCGGTGCGGAGGGCTGGTTTCCGGCGCGCACCCGGCCGAGGATGGACGCGGTTGGCCGCCCGCTGTCACGGTGGGCGAGGGTGGGTGATGCGCAGGGACGAGGCGTTTTTGTTTTGACTTGGAGGGGCGGTTCTGGCATATCAAGTCGCCCGTGGGGAGTGATTCCCACGGTGACACATTCCGGCGTAGCTCAGTTGGTAGAGCAGGCGGCTGTTAACCGCCTTGTCGTAGGTTCGAGTCCTACCGCCGGAGCCATTTTCAGAACCTGGCGCGTTTCGCGCGCCGCTGGTTCACAGGGAGCCCGGCCGAGAAATCGGCCGGGCTTTCGCATGAAAGGGCCAGTGTTCGCGGGCTTCTGCGGCGGTGGTGATGGCCGCATGGTGATCGCCGGGCTCTCCGCGGTCGGGCCCGGAGATCACGCCCGACGGCTCGGGCGACGCCTCTCGGGCCGGATCGTGCTCTCCGAGACCGAGAACGGGGAGAGAGCACGGGCCGTTGGTTTACTCAACGCGCCGGGCGTCGCCGTTGGTTTACAGCCGAGCCGGCGGCGCCCAGCCCAGCGCGGACGGCGGCCTATCCCGTTGCGCCCATCACGGGTCCTTCGAGGTGAGCGCGCTCACGGCTGAGAGCGGGTCAATGTGCAGGGCTGGAACCGGAGGTCGCGAAGCCGCGACCGGTGGTAGCCCAGCTTTGGCCAGGTTGAGCTCGGCCCGCGACATCAGATCAACCGCTCCAGCACGCCAACACTTTGATCCAGCAAGACATTCCGCCGTGCCAGATCGGCCGGCGAGGTTTTGGCACGACCGGTGCTCTACCGAGGTGAGCGCTCGCGGCGGTCGCGGGCATCAACCGATCTCGTTGGAGGACCTCATGCAGCCCGTCAATCGTGTCACATCTCGCCCCCGTTGGGGCGCCTCAACCCTCTTCTTCGTCATGGCGGTGCTCGGCGCCAGCTTCCTGGCGGCGTGCGGCGACGTCAGCGACACCGGGAACGACTTGGTGTCGGGCGAGCCCGACGAGGACAACATCTACCTCGGCGACGACACCGACCAGGAGGATCGCTTCGCCACGACCACGCTCGCTCTCACCAGCGTGGGGACCGGCTTCTACTACCCCATCGATGTCACGATCGCTGGTGACGAGAACTGGCTGTACTGCGGGGCCGCGCAGTACTTCAGCGGCCTGCGGCACCTCGGCGCCGACATCATGGCGCCGGTCGACACGCCGGTGTACGTGGTCGGCGATGGCACTGTCGTCGCCATCAGCGGTCCTGCCGCCAGCTCGGGTTGGGGAACCGGGAACTACGGTGTTGCCGTGCTGCACGAGTCGACTGCGGGCTACTTCATCGCCATCTACGGCCACATCCGCAACCTGACGGTCAGCAACGGCAGCAGCGTCACCGCGGGCCAGCAGCTCGGAACCATCGGCCCGTACACCTACGGCAGCCACCTGCACTTCGGGGTGCGCCCGGGTTCCACGGTTCCGGCCACGAACTGGGGTCGCATTTCGGACCCGAGTTGCAGCAACCCGGGCAACACCAACGGCTTCGTCGCGCCAATCACCTACGTCACGACGAACGCCCCTGTTGGGGGGGACGACCACGGCAACACGATCGCCACCGCCACGCAGGTCAACCAGGGGACTACGTACAGCGGCAGCATCGAGACCGGCGGTGACGTCGACGTGTTCAAGTTCACGATCTCCGGCTCGGGCTCTGTGACCGGCTCCACGGCGGGCTCCACCGACACGTACTGCTACCTGTTGAACAGCGGCGGCTCGACCCTCGCCTCCGACGACGACAGCGGTGCGGGGTACAACTGCCAGGTCACCAAGACGGGGCTCTCGGCCGGCACCTACTACCTCAAGGTCCGCCACTACAACAGCGGCACCGGCACCGGCGCGTACCAGGTCCAGGTGACCTTCTCGTCGACCTCCGGCGGGAGCGGATCGTGCCACTCGGGCTCGAACGGCGGCTGGTCCTACTGCTCGACGAGTTGCCCCTGCAACGCGGGCGAGGGGGACTGCGATTCGAACGCCGAGTGCGCGGCTGGCCTTACGTGCGCCAGCAACGTGGGTGCATCCTATGGCTGGGCGTCGAGCATGGACGTCTGCCAGGGCCCGTCTGGCAGCGCCGGGGGCAGCTCCTGCCAGGGCGCCTGCGGAGGTGCCGCTGCTTCGGGGGGGTGTTATTGTGATTCGGTGTGTGCGCAGTACGGCGACTGCTGCGCGGACTACAGCCAGTACTGCGGCGGCGGCAGCAGCCCCGGCGGATCGAGCGGATTCGCGTCCATCGGCGTGGGATCGTCGGTCGGTGGCTACGTGGCCCAGGGCGCTCAGGACACCTACAGCTTCGCAATGACCAGCGGCCAGCACTACACGGTGACGATGACCCCGACATCGGCTGACGCGGACCTGTACACGAGCAACAGCTCTGCCATCTCGACCTCGAACTGGCAGTGTCGGCCCTACCTCGGCGGCACGTCGGCCGAGACCTGCGCGTTCACGGCGCCGTGGAGCGGAACGAACTACATCCTGGTCCACGGCTACAACGCGTCGGGCTACTCCCTGACCGTGACCTCGCCGTAGACCTGATTGCTCTGCGGAGCTGGCGAAATCGGACACCCGGTGGTGCTAACGCGCCACCGGGTGTTTTCGTATCCGTGCGCCCCGCCAGAACGGCCCATACCATGGCGCTGAAGTGCGGTGCGTAGTACGTCTCGTCCGAGAGAACTCGCTGCCCCCCCAGGCGGCCTGCGGGTCCGCAACCTGCGGTAGCGAACCCGGACCCTCGGGAGCCACGGCGGAACTCCTCACCACGCCTTGTTAGACACCTCGGCTTCCAGCGACGATCCCTTGAGGACCGCGTAGCAGTAGGCGTTTGCGACAACCCAGCGCGTCCAGCGGGCACCTCAAACGCCTGGCGGACCCTGATGGCACGCTCCTTGTAATACCTCGTCAAGCAGACCGCACAAGTGGTCTGAGACGACACCGGCATTCAACAAGGAGGCCACCATGAACCGTCCGCACTTCACCCCCTTTCCCGCCCGGAGCTTGTTCGGCGCTGACGACCAGATCGACGCCGAGGCGCTGCGTCAGGCGCGTCAGGGCACCCCCACCGGCGAGTACCACGTCGACGCCGAGGCGCTGCGTCAGGCGCGTCAGGGCACCCCCACCGGCGAGTACCACGTCGACGCCGAGGCGCTGCGTCGGGCACGCCAGGGCACCCCCACCGGCGAGTACCACGTCGATGCCGAGGCGCTGCGTCAGGCGCGTCAGGGCACCCCCACCGGCGAGTACCACGTCGATGCCGAGGCGCTGCGTCGGGCACGCCAGGGCACCCCCACCGGCGAGTACCACGTCGACGCCGTCTAGCGTCGGCGGCCCTCACATTGGTCTCGCCGAAGACCATCCAGATCTGCGGAGCAGGCCCAAACCGACACCCGGTGGTGCTGACATGCCACCGAGTGTCTTCTTTTCTACTGCACCAACTCGAAGAAATCGAACGTCAGCGTCACGGACTCGATGACGTTCTCGTCGCTCTCGTTGTCCCAGTCGCCGGCGACGAACTTCACCGGCCAGGCGCGCGACAGCGACCAGCGCCGCAGCGTCGTGCCGTCGCGGTCCTGCTGCACGATGTCGAGGTTGCGCTTGTAGTTCACGTCGGTGAGGCCGAGGCCGCTCGACGTGATGGCGACGTCCTGGAACCAGTCGAAGAGGTCGCGGTCCTGGGTGGCGCCGCGCTCCAGGGTGACGTCGGCGAACGTGAGCCGGCCGGGGCTCTTGTTGGGGATGAGCGAGCCGCCCTCGAAGTACTGGACGTTCGCCACCTCGACCGAGAGCTCGCTGCACTTCTGGAAGCCGGCGTGGCCGACGTCGTCGATCTCGACGATGAACTTGAACTTCTTGTGGAAGCTGCGGGGGTTGCCGATGACCGCCATGATGATCTCCTCCTACGTGATCAGGCGCCCGCCGCGGCGAGCTCTGCCTCTAGCGCCCTCACGTCCTGGCTCAGCTTGAGAATGATGAACTCGGCGGGCTTGTTGGTCGCGAGCCCGATGCGGGCGATGAGCTTGCCGGCGAAGATGACCGTGGGCGTGTTCAGGGTGTCGGAGACGTCCACGAAGAAGGCCTTCGACGGCTCGCGGCTGCGGAAGGCGCCGTTGTTCATCTGGGTGAGCAGGAACGCGGTGATGGTCCGGCGTACCTGGGCGCGAAGGCCCTCGGTGTTGTTCTTGTGGCGGGCGAACTGCAGGCCCTGCTTGAGGCTGCGCTCGATGAAGATCACCCCGCGGCGCTCGGCGATGTACGGGAAGTTGCCGCCGCCCTTGAGCGTACGCGAGCCGTCGATGTAGCGCGGCAGCCCCGGGCCCGTGGTGAGCGGGTTGATGCGCTTCGGGTAGACCAGGTCCCGCTTGGCCTCCTCGAGGACCTCGTCGGTCTCGAAGCCCAGCACGCCGAACATCCGCCCCTTGTCGATGCCCGCCGGCGGGTCGTAGACGCCGCCCGGACGGCCCGAGTCGGTGCGGGAGTAGACGCCCGCGATGATGCCGGAGGGCGGCACCGGGATCTTGTCGGTGGAGCCGAAGACGCTCTTCGACGGGTTCAGGACCAGCACGCGCGGCCAGTAGATGGCGGCGAACTCCGACAGCTCGCCGAGAGCGGCCGTGTTCATCGCGTAGTCGACGATGCCCGTCGCGCTCTGGTTGGCGGGAGGGTCCAGGATGGCGAAGGCTGTGCCGTCCCGGTCCACCTCGCAGTAGCTGACCATCGCGTTGTGGACGGCGGACGTCGCGCGTCCGGGGACGAGCAGCAGCGTCAGCTCTTGCACCTGGTCGAGAGCGTGGAGGCCGGTCTTGCCCGCCTCGCTGCCGACGAAGTCGGTGTCGTCGAGGCCCGCGAGCCCGTCGTTGCCGCCGGCGAGCTGCACGGTCTGGAGGTCTGGTACCGGCGCGCCGGGCAGGAGCTGGTCGATGACTTGCACCAGGCTGGAGCCCGCGCGTTCGTCGTTGATCACCTGCTCGATGTAGCGATCGGCGGCGGCGTCCATGGAGAGGTTGATGAACGTCTCGCGGTACACGCCGTCCTCGATCACCGCGAGATCGAACTCGTCGGCCTCGCCGGAGGTGGCGGCCCGCACCTCAGCCTGCACCTGGTCGGCGTAGACACCCGGGCCCTTGCCCTCGACGCGGATGGCGCTGGCGGGCACCGGATCGTCGCCCGAGTGCACGTCGTTGTCGAAGCCCAGCTTTCCGTCGAGCGTCGACTCGGGAAGCACCTGGACGGACGAAGCCGGGCCGAGCGCCTCAGAGCGGAGAGTCAGTCGACCGTCTTGCTCGACCAGCACCACGATGCCGGCGATGGCACCATCGATAACGGCAGCGAGCTCGTCGGCCGTCGCCTCCACGTTGAACGCGACGTCGCCGCCGCCCACAACCGGAGCTGTCGGGAACTGGAGCGCGATGTTGGCATTGCCGCCCACCACCCGCAGCGTGACGTCGGTGCCGCCGAGATCGGAGCGGATCGCGACCTGCCCGTCTCCCTCGACCACCACCGACAGGAAGGGCAGCGCTTCGTTGAGTCGCGCCGCGACCTGGGCCGCGTCCTGGTCCCCGGCTTCGAAGACCACGCTGTGCAGGTCCTCCATGACCTCGACTTCGAGCACCTCGCCGCCCCCGAACCCAGTCGGGAAGACCGCGACGCTCTGAACCGCGGGGTGGTCCACCTGCACCGTTGCGGTCTGAGGTGGGCCGCCATCGACCGAGACGACCAGGGTGTCGCCGTCCTCGGCGAGGAAGCCGCCCCACTGCGTGCCCGTGATGAAGGCGGGAGTCGGCGCGTCCTCGCCAGCGGTGAGGTGCCCGAAGGAACGGACCGCCGTAGCCGACGCCGGGTCCGACACGTCGTTGTAGTGGACGGTGCGGGCCACCCAGAGCTGGCTGCCGCCGTTCCCGAAGAAGCCCATCGCTGCGAGGGCGAGGTCGGAGTCCTGCGTGAAGCTGCCGAAGCGGTCCTGGAACTCCTCGAAGGAGTTGACGAGCACCGCCTGGCCGATGGGTCCCCGCTCGGTGACGCCAATCGCGCCGGCGACGGACGTCGGCAGCGCGGGGATGCCGCGAACACGCGGTTCTTCCTCGACGACGACGACCTTGGATGAAAGGAGCTGTCCGCCCATGGGTTACCTCGCCTTCTTGCCCACGGTTCGGCGCGAGGCCTTCCGGGGTCGGGACTTGGGTTGCGGTGGAGACACGTCGCGCCGGACCCGCAGTTCGCCTGCGCGGATGTCGCGGGCAACGTCGGGGAGCTGGAGCACGGCCTCGTGGAGGCCGAGAGTCGTGCTCCCGGCACAGAGCGTCAGCGAAGACGCCGTGAGCCTGTCGCCGCGTCCAGCCGTGCATGCGCAGGTGCCCAGCGCCTCGCAGTAGCTGGCGTGCGGCAGGTTGATGACCTTCATCCGACGCGTGGTGTTGATCAGCGTGACGGTCACGGGGCACCTCCTGGATCGATGGCTTCGGTATCGAGCTCGGTCTCGACGACCGCCCGGCCGACATCGAGGGGCAGCCCCTCGTCGATGTCGAAGCCGCGGACGACGAAGCCGCAGGAGAAGACGCGCACGTCGTCGGGACCGTCCAGGCGGGTCTGGAACTCGCCCTCCGGATCCATCTCCCATCGCGCCGCGGCGGCGGCCGGGTCGTCCGGATCTCGCTGCAACTCGACCCAACGGTTGCGATTGAGGAAGGTCGCGACCGCGGCCATGAGGTTCAGCAGCTCGACGGTGCGATCGGAGGCTGCGGTCAGCGTGAACGACAGGTCCACCGTGTACGGCGGGCGCCGCCGCATGAGCTCGGGGCCCGAGGCGCCCGGCACCACGTCTTCGTGCGGCTCGTTGCTGGAGAAGAAGCGGTTCTCGGCGACGCGAGGACCCGACAGGACAAGCGACGGGAGCTGCGAGATGGCGATGACGCTCAGCCCGTCCACGGTCGTGTCATCGTAGTCGACCGAGACGGTCATGCTGACGTTGGCGAGGACCTGGCGTTTGAGCTCTCGCAACAGCGCGCGGACCAGGCGGGTGAGATCGGACTCGGCGACGATGCGCGGGCGCAGGAAGCGGTAGCCGCCGACGAGCGTGGCTTCCTCGCCGGGGACGGGGATGCCCGTGGCGTCCAGGTTCCGGAGCGTGACATCGACGGGGGCGTCGGCGTGGGCCGGCGTGCGCACGTCGGCAAGCGAGACGCCGGCCTCGTCGCGGACAGAGAGCACCTCGCCGGGGACATCGCCGAAGAGCACGGCGATCTGGAGCGCGAAGCCCGTCCCTGTGAGGCGAACGACATCGCCGCCACCGGTCGGGCCGGTCGCGGGGGAGACTCCGGTCAGGGTCGGGACGGCCATCTCAACTCCCTCCCTGGCCGGGCGTCGGGCCGGCGGCCATGCCCATCAACCCGGCGACGCGGCCGAGGAAGCGCTTCTGCGCGCCCTTCTCGAACTGCTTGAAGGCAGGGCGCAGGAACGGGCGTGCGGGGATCTGGACCACCACGACGCCACGCCCGGAGCCGCCCGTCTTCTCGACACCGGCCTGACCCAGGAGCGCAAACAGGAAGCGGCGCATGGCCGGGGTCATCGGGATCACGATCGGGCCAGCGCCGAACTCCTGGACCTCGGCAACGTCGACGACCGACTTGCCGCCCTTGCCTCGGGCCTTGCGCGGCACACCGACGAAGGCCTCGTCGCCCTTGACGATGGCGGCGATGGCGTTGCGCAGATCGCCGTGGACCATGAGCGCCTTGGTGCCGCCCCGACCCTTCATCTTCCTGGCGGCGAGCGTCAGCGGCGACGGCGGCTTCAACGCCTTCCCGCCCGGGGCCTGCTTCGTGATCCCCTGGACGATCTCCTTGCGCAGGAGCTGGGCCTCCTGCCGGATGGCCGTGCCCACCGCGAGCTTGAGCTTCACGGGGGCACCCGTGAGCAGCCGCCGCGCGAGAGCCCAGTCGCCGGTCTTGCGCACGGTCATGCAGCCCTCCCCGCGGCGGGCTGGCGGTCCTCGAACGTGACCATCAGGAGGTTGCGACGCGGCCGCGCCATGTTGAGCCCGAAGCCGGACGGGCGCGCCTGCGTCACGTAGAGCCCGGGCGGCGTCCGCACCGACTGCACCAGCTCGCCAGCCTTGTCGTAGAGCGCCGCCAGTCGGTCGCCGGGACGGACGAGGGCGTCGCCGGTGCCGGCGTCCACGAGCCCGAGCCGCTCGAGGTCCTTGAAGTGGAAGATCAGATCGATGCGGGAGCGGGGCGCGTTGCCGGAGGCGAACATGCGCAGCTCGTCGAAGACCTTGGTGTCCACCTGGCAGGGCACGCGCACCGGAGGGTGCTCGGCCCGAACCCGCTCGCCGATGCCGTCGTCGTTCTGGTCGACGACGACGGGCTCCTTGAAGTCCGGGTCGTAGCCCGCCTCCAGCGGCCCCGCGCCGTCCGGATCGACCGTCGCCATCGCGTGCGTGTCGAGCCGGAACAGCTCGGCCAGGAACGGGAAGATGAGCCGGCCACGCATCACGCAGCCCCCATGGCCGGGGGCCGGCGGTAGCGCCCGAGGACCGCGTCCACGTCCGGGTCCCCGGTGAGCGGGGCCGGACGCGCGTCACGGTCGAGGCGATAGCTCTGGTCGCGCGTCCGCTCCTCGATGATGCGCCAGCGGTTGCGGGCTTCACCCGCCGCGTCGGCGTCGCCGAGCTGCGGCAGCGCCCGCAGCACGAGCATCAAGCAGGCGCGGCGGATCTCGAACGGCGTGCGACCGTGGGGGCTCCGGTCGTCCTCGGTGTAGCCCCAGAGGCCGTCGATCTCGACGTTGCCCCGCCCCTTTGGGAAGCAGCGACCGTGGCGGAGCGTCAGCCGGGGACCGTCGAAGCCCGGCTGCACCGGCGCGCCGACCATGACGAGGTCGTCGGAGTCGGTGGACACCTCGCTGCCTCCGATGGACAGCGCGTCGATGCGGATCGGCGGGGCCGGCGGTTCGAGGCTCGGAGCGCCGCGTCCGTCGATCCGGAAGGTGCGCAGCTGCGGCGTGAAGAACCAACCCGTCAGCCGGTCGATGGTGCGGCTTGCCTCGTCGATGAGGGCCGCGAGGCGGTCATCTGTGGCCTGCGCAACGGTCACGCCCTCGGCGCGAAGATCGGCCACCCCGCAGTAGCCGTGCGCCACGCCGCCGGCGACGACCGGGGCGACCTCGAACTCCTCGACGAAGGTCCGCTCTGGCGCCTCGGGAGCGAGCCTGAAGAACCAACGGATCTCGTGGGCGCCGAGCGGCTCATCGTCAGGGACGGTCCAGGCCGCGACGTAGTGGCCAAGCCCGAGGCGGCCGCCCGCGGGGCAGTCCTGGGCGACGTCCACCGCGGCGCGTCCGGCCGGCGGGAACACCTGGACCGGCGCGTCTCGCTTCGCGGGCGTCGAGATGTCGAAGACCTGGAACTCCAGCACCACGACATCCACGAGCTGGCCGGCGACGCTCGTGTAGAGGTCGAGCGCCGGGTTGGCGCAGCCGCTGGTCTGTCCCCGTGCGAGGCCCGCCATCACGCCCCCCACCCGGGCGGTCGGCTACCGCCCATGACAATGGCCTCGGTGACCTCGTACTGCTCGGCGTAGACCTGCTTGCCCGCCTCGTAGGCGACCTCGATCTCGTAGAAGCCGGCCTGCGCGGGCGTGAACGCCAGGCGATACTCGCCGGGGCTGCCCGGGATCTGTGAGATGTCGACGTTCACTTGAGCCACCTCGCCGTCGTGGAAGACCACCAGGGCAAAGGCATCGGGGCCCAAATCGGGGACCTTGATGAAGCCGTCGTCCCCGTAGACCGGGAAGTGGTCGATGATCTCGGTGCGCGCGCCGACGGTCCTCATGCGCTCGCCTCCATGTGCGGGATGACGCGCTCGAGCTCGCGCAGGCTGTGGGCGCCGTCGACCAGCGCCAGTAGCTCGGAGTACGAGGGCTCCCGCCGCGAGGCTCGCCAGAAGATCTCGCGGATCCGTCGTTCGCGCTCGGCGCGCTCCTCCGCGAGCCACGCGAGGCTGGGTTTGCGACGCCAGCGCCAGCCTCGGATCATCGCCTCGATAGCCGTGACGAGCACGCCGGCGTCCCGCCCGGTGTCGTAGCGATCAGCGTTGGCCTTCGCGCGCCGGCTCATCTCGGCGTAGAAGACCGGGTCGTCGAGCCGGCGTAGCGCGGCGGACCATGCGGCGAGCTCCTCGCGCGGGGCGAACAACGCGCCATCGCCCAGCGACTCTCGCAGGCTCGGCAGATCGGATGCGATCACGGGGACGCCGTTGCTCTGTGCCTCCACGGCAACGAGCCCGAACGACTCTTCGGCCGAGGGCATCAGCACCACGCGCGACTCGCCGTAGATGTGGTTGATGTCGGGCGTCGTGTCCCGGATCTCGACGTTGGGCAGGGCCTCGATCTCCTGCTCCCCGTACGCCCCCTTGATGCCGAGAAACGCGCGCTCCGGCATCGACCGCGCGAGCCCGTAGAGCACGTGCGGCCCCTTGTTGACGAAGAGGCTCACCAGCGTCACGAAGCGCCGGGCGAGGCCCGCGGGCGCCTGCACGCGGGCCAGATCCACCGGTGGGCTGACGACAACGTGGTTGACGTTGCGATTGGCCGCGTTGAGCAGGAAGACGCTGTTGAAGACGTACAGGTCGACCGCCTGCGCGAGGCTGGCCTCGGCGAGCTCGGTGTAGCCGTAGGGGCCGTGGCAGAGGATGACGACCGGGAGGTTCGCCTCCACCCCGTACCGGATGGTCGGGATGGACATCTCGAATTGCGCGAAGAGCACATCGGGCCTGCGCTCCTCGACGTAGCGTGCGTGGGTTGGGCGGATGCGACCGTGGAATGTCTCGACGCCGTCGAGGATGCGGCGCACGCGACGGTTGGGTCCCTGCGTCGAGGTGACGACCGAGACCTGATGCCCAGCTTCCGCGAGCGCGCAGTGCAGGCCATGAGCCGCCGTCTCGCCGCCGGACAGGACGGGCACGTACCGGGGGCAGAAGGACAGGATCCTCACCGCGTCACTCCCACACGAACGAGCCCGACATCACGCTCGACGCCGTCCACCACCAGGAAGTCGAGGACATGACCGCCGCTCGCCGCGCAGGCTTCAATGATTTGCTCGTCGGCCCAGGCGACCTCGCCGCCTCCAGAGCGCGACTCCGCTCTCGCCAACGGGAGCAGCAGGAAGACGTGCTCGCTGGCTACACGCAGCATCTCGGCCAGCGGCGGTCCGAGCTCGGGCAGGTGTTGGATGACGTCGGTGCAGACGACCGATCCGAAGCCGCCATCGGAGAACGGGAGGGAGAGCAGATCCCCGGCGCGGAAGTCCGCCCGGGGATAGCGAGTCCGTGCCCGCTCGACCATCGCGGGGTTGATGTCCAGACCGACGTAGCCGTGGGGTCGCAGAACCAGCCGGCGCATCAGCGCCTCGTAGGTTCGGCCGGTGCCGCAGCCCACCTCCAGGATGAGCCCGGCGCCGTGGTGGAGCTCCACCAGGTCCACGAGTGAGGACAGCGCCGGCTCGACCGGCAGGCTCGCCCAGTCGGCGTAAGTCATCGCGTGTCGCACCTCGCACCTCCCACCGCGCCCATCAGGGCGTCACCCAGCCGAGGAACTTGCCCGGCGAGACGAGGTGACCGTCCTCGTCCGCGGTGAAGCCGAAGTACCGGCCCTCCGGCGAGCGCAGGACGAGGCCCTTGTTGGTGTCGCCAACGACCGCCCAGGCATCGGTTCGGACGACCCCGTCTTCGTCGATGCTTGCGCCGCGGCCTGGCGCGCTCCCGTTGGACGGGTAGCCACCCGACGGGTAGCCGCCGCTGCCGTAGGGATCGCCGCCCACCGCGCCGACCTCGAGGCGACGGACGAGCAACAGGCGCTCCATTTCGGCGTTCTCGCGCACCCGGAGCACGACGGTGTCCACGTCGCCGTCGAGCACCATCTGGCCGCGCACGTCGTGGATCGCGTCGTCGTCCCCGAGCTGCACCTCGCGCACGACGAGGCGCCCGAGCGAGGTCGAGCCGGCGAGCGGGTTCTTGCGCCTCACGGAAACCTCCGGCGGGCTGGCGACGGCGGTTTGCATCTCACTCCTTGCGGTTCTTCCGGCCAGTGGGCTTCGGGGCGTCGGACGCCGTCGCGGCCTCCGGTAGATCATCGGTGGTCACCGCGCCCTCGCTGCGCGCCTCGGACACCTTGATGTCGTCGGTGGCGGCGGCGCGCGGGACGGCGCCCTCCTTCTCCCGGGTGTCGAGGGCCTTCGCCTCGTCGCCCGTGCAGACATCGAAGGCGGGCGGCGAGTGATCGTCGCCAGCGACTTGGCGGATCCCGCGCAGGTAGTCGGCCACCACCTTCTCGACGCGGTACCAACCGCGCTCGTCGTGGAACTTGATGCCGCGGTAGGTGTAGCGTCTCAGCACGAAGCCCCGCCGCGGGTCGTGGGGCTTCAGGCGAACGAGCAGGGTGTCCATCGTTTGCATCCTCCGATCAGGTTTCGGCCCCACCCCGATCGCTGGAACCCCGCGTGGGCCCTGCGATCGGGCGGCCGTGTTAAAGATGAAGCTGAAGGTCCATCCCGATCACCTACAGCTGCACGTTGGTTGCCTTGGAGACGCCGGGTTCCTCAGCAAAGCGGACGTCGAAGCGGAGCGTGGCCACGATCTTGAGTGTGCCCTCGGAGATGTCGCGCGCCGACTCCAGGCGGATCTGCCGCCAGATCCCGACGTGGATGTTCTTCGGGTTGCACAGTATGACCGCGGTCTGGTCGGCACCGACGCCGAGGTTCTCGGGGAACAGTGGCACGGGCTGCACCGGCACGCCGGAGTACAGCACCGGCGTGTCGTCCTCGAGCAGCCGATCGCCCGCGGCCGTGGACCGCTCGGCCAGCGTGTTGCGGTAGCCGAGGTCCGCGTCGATGCTCGTCAGGAAGCGCATCGCCTTCTTGTCGCGCAGATACTCGGACGGCAGCGTCTTGAGCATGTCGCGCAGGAGGTCCTTCGAGAGCGGATTGCCCGCCGCGTCGACGATGTTGCTCACAGCCTGCTTGAGGATCCCGTCCATCGTGGCGAGGAAGGCGTCGGCGCTGGCGGTGTCGCCGTTGATGGCGACCTCCTCCATGTCGCGCGCGATGGCGTCGGCCATCATCTCCATGATGGTCTGCCGGAGCTGGCCCCGCTCGATGCTGTCCTCGAGCGTCTCGTCCGACAGGCGCACCTCGGCCTTGAAGAGCTTGGCGTCCAGCTCGACCTGCGAGAGGTCGGGCTTGACGCGGTCGCCGGCCCCCAGCGCGGTGCCCTCGGCGCCGGGCCGCAGGATGCGGCTGCCGAACTTGATCTTCGAGATCTGCTGCTTGGGCGAGGCCATCGGCACGACCGTCGCCAGCTTCATCAGGACGGACTCCTTGATGAGCAGGCGCATGAACTTCTGGGCCTGCGCCGGCTTCAGGATGCCGCCCCCGGCGGTCAGGTCCGCGAGGGCCAGATCCGCCTTCTCCAGGATGGTGCGGTTGCTCATGTAGCTCATCTTCTTGGCTCCTTCTCGGTTGCCGGGGGTGCTCACACGTCGTGGAAGGAGACCGCCTTGTCGACGCTCTCCCGATCGAACGAACGGTTCAGGTCCAGCGGCCAGCCCACCTCCTCGTCGTCGGACTTGGCCGGCCGCTCGCCGGATGGGGCGCTGTTGGGCAGGCCGGAGCGCTTCTCCAGCCGAGCCAGCCGTTGCTGCTGCTCCTTCACCGTGCCGGTGAGCGCGCGAAGCTCCGTGAGCAGTTCGGTGAGTTGCCCTTCGACGCTGTTGCCGTCGCCGTCGTCACCGGTGTGGGTGTCGTCGCCCGCCTCGGCCGCTCCGGGCGGGTCGTCCAGCAGACTCCCCACTCGCGCCAGGGTCGCACGCACGGCCTCGATCACCTGACCGAAGTCGGCGCGGTGCGTGGCGGGGTCGCCGGTGTCGGTGGCGTCCGACGTGGTCTCGGGAGCCTCGCCGTTGCCACCTCCGCCCGCCGAGCCTCCGGCGGCCTGGGCCAGGCGCTCGGACACGGCGCGTAGCTCGGTGGCGAGCTCGGCCAGCTTCGGCTTCGCCTCGTCCTCGCCAAGAGTCCCCAGCAGCTCCACGGTCTCGGTCAGCCCTTCGAGAGCCGCGACCGCCACCGTGAGCGGAGCGCCGCTCGCGGCGTCGTTCGACGGATCGGAACCGCCGTCGGCGGACGTGTCCGCTGCCGAGCCCTCCGCAGGGTTGCTCTCGGTGTGCGTCTCGTCCACCGGGGACGTCGTGGTGTCAGTCGTGGTCTCGTCCATGTCGTTGCTCCTCTTCACGATGAGAAAGCGGTGCTTGTTGGCGGCGCGGTCGACGAGGGAGACCTCCTCGACCACCATGTCGAGCAGCCGGTTGACCGCGCCGTCGGCCTTCGAGCGCCCGCTCATGCCGCCCTCCGCTGCTCGGCGTCGTCCGCTGGGTCCTTCTCCGCGACCCGGCGGGCAGATCCGCCGATGGAGAAGCCGCTGAGCTGGCCGTCCTTGACCTGTTCCCAGAGCTCGTCGGACAGGATCCGTACCGCGAGCAGCCAGGTGCCCTTGCGCACCTGGACATCGCCGATCGCGAGGTCCGCTGGCGCCAGGTAGCTCTCCAGCACCTTGACCTCGCCGTTGACGCGGAAGCGATGCATCAGGCCCAGGCCGCCGAACTCCTCCATGAAGCGGTGGGCGGCCTGGCGGATCTCGGCGGCCGAGTAGATGTCGTCCTGGGCGTCCACCACCTCGGGCTCGAGCACGACGCCGAGGACGTAGCGCTCGTCTCCCGGGTCGACGCCCTTGATGAGCGGGATCGACTTGGCGAAGACCTCGGCGGGCATCTCTTCGACGCCCTCGGCCTTCGCCACCTTGAAGTTGGCGCAAAACAGGCGCGACGCCTTCTTGGCGCCGCCCGTGCCCGAGGCCTCGTGGACCTTGAGGCGGAAGATCCGGCCGACCTTCTTGAAGGCGGCGACGTTCTCCGGGCTGTCGTTCAGCACGGCGATGAACCGGCCCTTGATGCCCTTGAGCGTCTCGATGAACTCGTCGAGGTCGATGACCGCGTTCTTGTCGAACCACTCGCCGGGGTACGGCGGGTCGAGGAAGAAGAAGGTGTCGGGCCCATCGAGCTGGGCGATGGTCCTTTTGTAGTCCTGCTGCAGGATCGAGACGTCCTTGAGGCGCTCGGCCGCGCGCAGGTACTTCTCCGGGTTGGTCGTGCTGCCGAGGTGGTTGCGGGCCGGGTGCGTGCCGTCCGGGCGGCAATCGCGGGCGTGGGTGCGGACGAAGACCAGCTTGTAGAAGCGCTCGACGTCGTCCTTCGGCTCCATGTCGCGGGCCTTGGCGAAGCTGTCCTCGGTGCACTTCCACTCGAAGCGGCTTCCCAGCTCGGCGACTCGCTCGGCCGTCATGGCCTTGACCGCCCGATGCAGGAACACGACGTCCTCATCGTTGTCGGCGAGGACCTCCTTGTCGGCAGGCTCCTTGACGTAGAGCAGCGCCGCCGCCCCGGCGAAGGGCTCGACGTAGGTCTTGTGCGCGGGGATCAGCGGGACGATCCGCTTGGCGTAGTGGTGCGACCCGCCGAAGGTGCCGAAGGCCTGGGCCTTGTCCAACTCGCTCACGGGCTCCCAGTCCTCGAGCCAAGGCTCCTCGCCGTCCTCGGTCTTCTCGACGAAGGCGTAGTTGGCCACCAGGAGCTGCGTGAGCAGCGTCGGCCCATCGACGCCCCGCATCGAGCGGATGGTTCGCGGTGTTCGGATCTGCTTGACGGTGAAGCCGGCTTGTCGAGCCAGCCCGGGCAGCTGGCCCCGCACGCCGTAGGTCATGAGGAACTTGCCGTTGAGCCCCTTCAGAACCTGGAAGAAGCGCTCCTCGTCGAACTTGGACTCGCCGACGTCGACGTTGTACCCGGGGTACGGCGGGTCGAAGAAGAAGACCGTGTCCGGGCTGTCGTACTTGCGGACGACCTTCTCGTAGTCGCCGCCGTAGATCCGGACGTTCTTGAGGCGCGGCGCGAACGCCTCGACACGCGCGGCGGTCTTCGCTTCGATCCCCTGGGTCGACGGGCTGAAGCTCTTGCCGCGCATCTTTCCGTACGAGAAGTGGGTCAGGTACAGGAAGCGGTACAGCCGCTCGACGTCGCCCGTGGGGCTGGACCCGATGAGGCGTTTGAACGTCGCCTCGTCGCCGGTCCAGCGCATTCGCCGCAGCTGCTCGAGCTGCTCGAGCGTCAGCCGCTTGATGGTCCGGTAGGCCTGGGCGATGTCGGTGTCGGCGTCGTTGATCGCCTCGGTCCCCGCCGGATCCTTGGCGAAGAGCACGGCGGCGCTGCCGGCGAAGGGCTCGACATACGTCTTGTGGGCCGGCAGCAGCGCCACCAGCCGCTTGGCCAGCTTCTTCTTGCCGGCAGGCGAGCCCCAGATGGTCTTCGACACCGCCACCTGGAAGCGGCGGGTCTTGTCGGGGTCGTAGTTGGTCGCGACAAGCGTGGTGGAGACGCGCTGCCCGCTGCCCTGGCGCGTGCCCACGCCGGACATGTGACGCCAGCGCCGGACGTGGAATCCCTTGAACAGGTCAGAGCTGCCGCGCGTGCCGTACGTACAGAGGAAGCGACCGCGAATCTTCCGGAGCACCTCGCCGAAGCGATCCTCGTCCCAGTCCTTGTGGCCCGCGCCAGATCGGGAGTCAGCGTCGTAGCCTGCGTAGGGTGGATCGAGGAAGAAGAAGGTGTCGGGGCCATCGAACTCGCCGATGACCTTCTCGAAGTCGTCCGAGCGGACGCGCACGTCCTTCAGCCGAGGCCCGAACCTCTCCAGGCGCTGGACGAGGCGGGCGCGGGCTCCGACGTTCTTGTCGGGCATCGTGCCGCGGCGCAGCTTGTTGAACGAGAAGCGGGACAGGTAGGCGAAGCGATAGAAACGCTCCACGGGGTCCGAAGACACCTCCGAGTCGAGCAGCCTCTGGAAGTGCGCCTTGTCTCCGACCCACTTCATCTGGCGCAGTCGGTCGATCTGCGCGGCGGTGGCCGACTTGGCGAAGCGGAAGGCGTGTGCGATCTCGGCGTCCAGATCGCTGACGACCTCCACCTCCGAGGGCTCCTTGGAGAACAGCACCTGCGCGCCGCCCGCGAAGGGCTCGACGTAGACGCGGTGCCCGGGGATCTCGGCCACGATCCGTGCCGCGATGCGGCTCTTGCCCATGGGCGAGCCCCAGATGCTCTTCGCCACCGTCATGGGCATGACGAGGTCGAGCACGGCGCGGGCTCGCTCGAGCGCGATAGCCACGGGGTCAGTCACCGGCGACCTCCGCTGGATCGGAGCCCCAGTCGCCCGCGGCGGCGGACGCCGCGCTCAGGTCGCGCGGCCAGAGCACGGGCGCGGCCTTGGTGACCGCGCCGGAGCCGCCGGGAGCCGACTGGATCAGCTCCGACAGCAGCTGGGTGAGCTTGCCGACCTCCCCGCGCAGCTCAGCAACGGCCTTCGGATCCCGTTCGCTCTGGATGCGCCGACTCAGGTCGGCCACGCGGGCGCGGATCTCCTTCAGCCGCGCGGCGGGATCGCCGGCGGGGGGCTGAGCAGAGCTGCTGGTGCTGTCGCTGGCCAAGGCATCACCTCCAAAGAGGCAAAGCCAGGTGCCCTCTGAACGGGGACAGCGGTGGTCGCGGCATCAGACGTCCGGCAACAATGTCGTCCGACACAAACCGTGAAATGGAGGGAAGCTGACGCCGAGGTCCATGAGCTCGCGCTCCGTCCGGCCGTGGGCAAACTCGCCCACGTCGTCCTTGCTGCCCATGCCCGAGCGGCTGACCTCGGCAATGGGCGTGCGGGTGCCGTCCCGCTCGACGAACAGCACGCTCCTCCCGGTCTCCGGGTCGAGCGCCTGGCGCACCCACGGCTGTTCGGTCTTGATGTCCTCAGGGCGCTCCATGCCTTCGATCCGCTCGAAGCGCTTGATGGCGTCCCCCACCGAGAAGACCTTCCCGTGCAGGAAGCGGCAGGTCTCGGTGGTGACCTCGTCGAGAACCGCCTCGATGACGTAGCGCTGAATCCCGGCTTCGGCGAACGCGCTCACCTGCGCGAGCGACCGCCCGTTGGCCACGAAGGCGCCGGCGACAACCTCCCAGTAGAAAGCGGGACGGGTGACGAGGGCGTGCTCGGCCGCTCGCTGGAGATCGGTGGCGATGTCCTGGCGTCCGAGCCCGGCCTCGAGCCCTTCAGCGACGACGCGGCGGGCTTCCTCTCCGAGGGTGTCGAGTCGCCGGCCGTACTCATCTCGCACGAAGTTGGCCTGTGACTTCACCAGGTGGCGGGTGATCCGTTGGTCGAGGGCGTTGAAGTCCGCCGCGATCCGAAGGCCGTGTTGACTGCGGACGCCACCGCGCGTGGCGGAGACCACCTCGTCGGCTGCCTCGCCGAACGGTGCTGCGACGGCGCGGACGATGGTGCTGGTTCGACGCCCCGCGGCTTCGAGGGCCTGCGCCACGAGGCGCCGACGTTGGGCCGCGGTGGTCTGACGCCAGTCCACGTCCAGCACAGCCACGGCTGCCCGGACCGCGGCCTCGTCCGTGGCTGAAACCGCGCGCCGAAGCTCGGCGGCCATCCCCGCGACCGCCTGATCGAACCCGCCGGTCGTGCTGAGGTCCATCGCCTTGCGCACCCGGGTGCGGCCGCCGAGCAGGATTGCATCGGCGAGCTGTCGCGCGCCGCGGACCAGGTCCAGATCGTCAGCGGTACCGCAGGTGACGCACATGCTCATCCTCCTCCAGGTTGGCCTCGCCAGCGGTGAGGTGGATCAGAACGGCGCAGTAGAGACAGCGCACGGGCTTGGAGAAGGTGACGTCCTGGCCGTCATCGCTCTCGCTGATCACCAGCCCGTCACGACCGTTCAGGGCGACGGTCACGAAGCCGCAGCGCGGACAGCAGACGTGGTAGCCCACGAGCAGCCGGCGGCGGTCCTGCGATACGCGACGCAGCTCGCCGCGCTCGAGCTTGCAGGGACGCTTGCTGGTGGGCGTCAGCCTCATGGCGTGGCGGGCTGCTCAGCGTCCATCGCCGGCCCGTCGTTGAACCAGGCGCTGAACTCATCGCCCGGCACCGAGAGCCGATCCGGCTGTTGGTCGTCGAGGTAGCGTCGGGCCATCGCCATGCGCCGGTCACCGAGCTGCCGTTCCTCGGCGGCGAGCTCATCGCGCAGCGTGAGCAGAGACCGGGCGCTCTCCATCAGCTCGCTCCGCCGCTCCTCGGCCTGCGCACCCGCAACATTTGATCGAGACGTCTGGATCCCGGCGAGCGTCAACGTGATGGGCCGCTTCGTCCAGTCGTCCCCGATCTTGCGGAACTCGCGGTTGAAGATGTCCCCGGCGAGGATGCGCCCCTCCTCGGGCGTGAGCACCCCGACCCGGACCAGCTTCTCCACCATCTGGGTCATGCGCTCCGGGTCTCGCGTGACCGGCGTCTGCGAGCGGAAGCGCCAGAAGCGGATGCCCATGTCGGCCAGGAGCTGGCGGTTCATCAGGAAGTCGAACTCGTCCCGCTCTGGCTGGAAGACCTGGTCCTCGGCGAAGCGCAGCGCCGACTCCGCGGTGGCGCGGTTGAAGTCCTTGCTCTCGCCCCGAAGCATCTTCGGCAGCCGGAAGGCGCTGCCGACCTTGTCGATGTTGCGCTCATCGTAGACCTGGAAGAGCGCATCCTGCTGCTGCGCGTCGGTCAGCGGGTGCAGCTCGATCTTCGCCCGGGTCGCGTCGCCGCCGCTCCCGCCACCTTCGGCTTCGAGGATAAGGATCTTGTGGAAGTTGTTCTTGCCCTTGAGGTTCTCCTCGATGAACCGCTCGATGCGGGGGACGGATGCGTCGGACAGCTTGCCGCCGGAGACGAGCAGGGCCAGGGGCGGCACGCTCTTGTTCTCGAAGTACAGGAAGTTCACTTCCTCCATCTGCCGCGAGCCCAGCACGCTCAGGAGCGTCCCCACCCAGCGCGGCACGCCGTAGGGCGACCTGGGCGAGTGGATCGCGAAGTGGACGATCTCGGTGGCGGGACCATCGGTGGGATCGGTCTTCAGCAGCGCCGCGACGTCGTCGAACGGCTGCCCGGTCCGCCGCGAGATGACGCGCGGGTCACGGAAAGACTTGAAGTAGATCCGCTCGGTCCCCTGGACCTGCACGTAGCGCCGAACCCGCCGCCGCGCCGAGACCGTCTCGAAGCTCACCGGCGAAACGCGGATGCGGTCTTCGACCTCCACTGCCTCCCGGTCGAGCGGCATGAGCCGCACCGAGTACGAGGGCACGTAGACCAGGCGCACGATGTCCCCGCGACCGTCGCGGAGCACCTCCCAGAACGCGTTGCCCGTGACCTCGAGGTCCTGGCGGCTGCGCCGGCGCAGGTCCACGAAGGAGTGGTCGAAGCAGCAGAAGTCGAAGAAGGCCGCCAGCCGCGCCCGCTCGATCCGGCCGAGCTGCTGCAGCTCACGCCGCCGTTCGGCGATCTCTTCCTCGGTGGGCTTGAGGGGTGCCTCGTCGCCGAGCTCCCCTCGTTCGCGGGCAGCCAGCCGCTCCAGGTAGATGATGTCGGCGACGTGCTCGTCTGCGTCGTCCGCGTCGAAGTCGACAGCGGGCTCGAAGCGATGGCCGAAGCCGTCGATGTTCGTCGCATAGGCGTCGACGTTCTGCCGGAGCGAGTTCGAGTGCTCCATCAACAGGCACAGCGCCTCGGGATCGTAGGGCGGCTCCAACGCACCGGCGCTGACGAAGGCCGCGGACAGATCCTCGCCGCCAGGCCGGCTCGCGGGGTCCTGCGCCTTGGCTCCAACGACCACCGCCTTGAGGATGGTCTGGAGCCTCTCGTCCGCCCGATGTGCCGCGGTCTCGTGGCTCACGCCGTCTCCTCCACGTAGGCGACCAGCCCCTTCGGGCCGAAGGACAGCGACCGCACGCGGTAGCCGTCCTCGACGAGACGCGCTCGGGCCGCCTCGCGCGCGGCGTCCGTGCTTCGCCCCTCCACCACGATCTGGCGGGCCGGCTCGGGCGGGCCGCCGGGCGATCTGTCCGCTGGGATGACGAAGACCTTGACCGTGCGCTGCATAGACTCTCCCGCGCGAGTGGGTGGAGGCTCAGCGCGCGACCCGCACCGGAGGAGACACTCCCTCAGCGACGAGGCGGTGAGGCCGCGCGCCTCGCCTCCGATGGGGCAAAGCCGCCGGGGGTGGAGACGGGGACGCTCGTCACGAGTCGGTCGATGAAGCAGTCGCGGTTGAGGGGGCGCCGCTCGGGTTGCCAGCGGCCGTCCTCCGCAGATCGAGCACCGCCGCCTCCACCTTCGAACCGATGAAGTCCTCGACGGCGAGATCCCAGAGGCCCAGCACTCCGCCCAGCTCCTTGAGCCCCTTCGGTCCCAGGTAGGACTTCACGTGGCGGACGGCCTTCTCCTTGATGCGACGGCGCTCCTCACGACTGATCCGCCCGTCCTCGGCGGCCGCCTTGACCTCGTCGACCACGGATTGCTCGAGGTCCTTGACCGCCGTGACGACGGCGTCGTTCAGGCGGAGCAGCACGCAGCGAAGCGCCTCGTTGTCGACCCTGGCCTGAATGAGCTCGCCGGCGCGCACGCCGAGCCAGTAGACTCCCATCGCGGCGAAGGGCGTGAGTGCCATGAAGATGATGAACGAGAACGCAGTGATGAAGTCCATCGGCGAGCACCTCCTCGAAGTTCGATGACGGGTTCGAGAAGGGCAAAGCTGGCAGGGCGATGGATGGGGACATGATCGCACCGTCAGCGATGTATCGCTTGACGGCGAGAGGCCGCAGAGCAGACTGGTCACGGCACAAACAACGGAGCGCCGCGAGGAATCATGAGCACGAAACAGTTGAAGTTCGACAATCGGATCATCTGGATCACGGTCGATGAGGTCTACCAGGAAGTGGACGGCGCCTTGGCCTCGCGTGGGTTTGTTGGGTACTGGTCGCTGACGAAACCGAGCGTGGCATATGGGGAATCGGTGAAGAATGAGGATGGGCGTACGCTCCTCTTCGAGACCGACGTTGCCGCCCAGCAGGCTGCAGAACGTGCGGCGAAGGCTGCCATCGACCCGGCCTGACGCTGCGCTCGTGGCTACCCGATCACCCGCACCCCGATCGTGGTCCCCGTGCTGGGCGCCGGCCCCCGCTCCATCTGGCAGGCGAGCGCGATCGCCCAGAAGCGGTCGGCGTGCCCTCGCCCCGTCCGCTCGGCGTCGAAGCTGACCTTGCCGGAGGGCAGCACGCGCCGCTTGATGGAGTGGATCTGGGCGACCATCTCCCGGTCCTTCGGCAGCGACACGTCCTTGCGCTGGAGCAGGATCTTGAAGTCGGTCGCCCAGCGCTCCTTCGAGCTGTTCGTGAACGACTCGGGTTGGACCTGCGGGTAGTCGCGGCTCAGGTTCTCGGCGAGGTTCATGCCGATGCCGCTCTGGTCTACGGAGAGGCGGGCCACGGGGAGCGTGTCCAGCAGGCGGCGTAGGTCGGCCTCCTGCTCGGAGAACGGCACCTGGTGGTAAGAGCGCAGCAGCCGGCAGGTGAAGCGCCCGCCGGCGTCCTCGAACACGGCCAGCTCGGACCGGTCGCGGGTGCGGCCCACGTCGAAACCAGCGACGATGCGTCCTTCGGGATGGGGCACGTCGGTGAAGTCGTCGCAGAGCGTCACGCTGTCGCTGGTGCAGGGCAGGATCAGATCGAAGGGGTAGAAGCTGTAGCTCTCGTCGACGAAGAGGCACTCGAACTCCTGCTGGAAGTCCTCGACCAGAAGCGACTCGAGCTGCTCGACGATGCCCTGCCGCCCGAAGGTGGCGACTCGCTCCTCGGTCGTCATGTCCGGCGCCTCGGCGGCCGCCCGCTTCACGTCGTGGCAGAAGAAGCGCGAGAGCCACCAGGGCACATCCTGGCGGGTGTGGTGCGGGTACTTGCGAAGCTCCTCGGTGGCGATCTCCCAAAAGATCCCGCGCCGCCCCAGCGGTGTGGAGCAGCCGGTGAGCTGGCCGCGCGAGCGGAGGATCAACGCCGTGGACCCGGTGTAGACCTCGCGGTCGTTGGCGTAGTGGGCGAGCTCGTCGAGGAGCACGTCGCCCTTCTTGCCCCGCGGCGGCTTCGACGGCACCGAGATGATCCGCGACACCCGCCGACCCGGGGAGTTGGACTCGAACACCAGCTCGGTCTTCGCGTCCACGACCAGGCGCTTCTTGTAGGCCGTCGGCATCTCCTCGAAGACCTGGCGGGCGACCAGCACCTTCTCCTTGGCGTCGTCCTGGTTGAACGACACGAACACCGACGTGTGGCCGTCGCGCAGGTGGCAGCGGGCCAGGGCCTCGAGGGCGGCGATGAAGCTGTAGCCCACCTGGCGGCTCTTCGAGACCCAGCGGAAGCGCGAGGTGCTCTGAAGGAAGGAGACCTGGAACGGCTCCAGCACGATGGGCTCGTCGTCGTAGCGACACAGCGCGCTGATGAAGCCGACCTCCGTGCCGAGCCAGGGCCCGAGCTCTTCCGCGGTCCGCTTGACGGTGCCGGCCGTCATCGCCGGGCCCCGAGATGAACCGCCGGATGCCTTGCTATCCCGGCGATTGGACGCCTCCATGTGCTCGGAACGAACGACCCAACGGAGGTGCCACGATGAACTACGCCGACAACATCGCCCTGCCGCCCAGGACCCTGACCGAGGGGGAGCAGCGCGCGCTCCTGAAAACCACCGGCGAACACGCCCGCGGCTTCCGCGACCATGTCATCTTCTCGGTCGCGCTGGGCACCGCCCTGCGCGAGCACGAGATCCTCGCCCTGAACGTCGGCGACGTCTTCGGCCCCGACGGCAACAGCCGCCGGCGGGTTCAGCTCAGCGTCTTCAAGCGGAGCAACGACGACGACGCCATGCAGGAGGTCGTGCTGCCTGACAACCTCCGCGCGAAGCTCGACAAGTTCCGCGGCTGGAAGAAGCGTCGGGGCGAGAGCCTGGAGGCGGAGGCGCCACTCTTCGTCAGCCGCAACGGCAACCGCCTCTCGTCGCGCCAGCTCCGCCACCTCTTCCACCAGTGGCAGGAACGGGCCGGCTTCGAGCGCAGGCTCTCGTTCCACGCCGTGCGGCACACCGCGCTGACGGCGGTTTACCGCAAGTCGCGGGACATCCGACTCACCCAGCGGGTCGCCCGGCACAAGAGCATCAGCAGCACGATCCGCTACGCCGGCCCCTCGGACGAAGACGTCCTGCGCGCCGTCCGTGACCTCCCCTGCTGAGGATCCGAACGGACCTGCGCCAGCCCCCCGACCTACCCGCACCCAGTAATTGAGCAAGCCCCGCGGATGTGACCGCGCGGCGGCCCTGCTCACATGCTGGATCGGGGCCTGCTCACTTTCCCGAAATCGCCGCGCTCGGAATGGGCGCCGGGTACGTATCTGCGCGTCGGCGTCGGCTCCGAAGGTCGGACGGCCCCCCCGGGGGGCGGCGGTGATCGGCGCGTCGCCGAGGGCCGCCTCGCACCCGGCCTCGCCGCGGCGAGCCACGGCGGCCAGACCGAGGAAAGCGGCGGTACGGCTCGGCCTCGTGGCCGCCACCAGCGCGCCGTAAGTCCGCGTAACTCCGTGGTCCGCGGCGGGCGAACCGCCACCTTTGACCAGTAGCGGCGGTTCGCTGGGGCGGTGTCGTTGGCGAGAGGGATCGCGCATCGCTCACCCCTCCGCGCCGCTGTCGTCGCCGTCGTGCCCAACCGGGCCGCTCACTTCTCCTGGCTCGCCGCCAGGGCGCGCCGTGGGGGCCACGTCCGCCCCGTGTGGCGCGCTGTCGCCGTCGTCCGCGTCCTCCTCCCAGTCGTCCTCGGGGTGCGCGGACACGGGCCCGTGGGCGGCCCCAGGAAATTGAGCAAGATGCCCTGGCGAAATTGAGCGCGGCTCAATTTCTGGGAGGACGTCCGCGGTGGGCTCGTCGGGGCTTGGAAGGGCCCTCGGTGCATCCCGGAACACCTCCCCGCGCTCGGCGGCCGTCGTGTCTCGCTGCATGATCAGCGTCCGGCGATGGTGCTGCTGCAGATCCGCCAGCGACAGCCCGACGTGGATCTCCTGGCGCGAGTCGGCGCCTCCCTCGAGGAAGGCCTTGAGGCGCAGGATGGTGTTCAGGTCGCTGGGGTTGTCGAAGCGCACGCGGCCCTCCGCCACGGCCTTCTCGAAGCCGGCCAGGTAGGCGTCCAGCAGGTGCAGCGCGTCGTCGGCCGAGTAGGCCATCGTCTTGGCCCGCAGCTCCTGGAGCTTGTGGTCGGTCTTGATGGTCAGCCGCATCCGCTCGGTCGTCCGGCGTCGCATGCAGTCGTGCTGCTTCGCGTAGCGGGCGATCAGGCTGTTGGCGACGCCGAAGCGGTTGGCGATCTCGCGGTACGTCGGGAAGCTCAGGGCCTTCTTGCCGTCGGCCTGCTCGACCATCTCGCCGTAGACCAGCAGGCTGTCGATCTCGTCGTAGGAGACGTACGCGTCTCCCTTGCGTGGGCGCCCGGCCTTCTTCGGCGCGCTGGTGTCTTGGTCCCCGTTGCTCATCAGCCCGCCCGCGGCGCCTGCATCCGCTCCAGCTCATCCGCCAGGGCGTGCAGCGGGCTGAAGGTCCGGTCGCCCGTCGTCTGCGAGGCGTCCTGCAGGTGCCGACGGAAGACGGCGCCCAGCGCCTCGGCAGTGGCCTCCGAGAGCTCTCGGTCCACCTCGTAGATCTGGAAGATGCCGATGAGGCTGAGGGCGGTCTCGCGGAACGCCTTGGCCATGGCCGCGTGGGGATCGTGAAGTGTCATCGCTCTCGGGCCTCCTTCGGCTTGTTCACCGGGCTGCAGTGGCAAAGCAGCGCGTCGCCATGTTGGGGACACCGAAGATGGGCCAGCGCCGGCCGCACCTTGGCCAGGGCACGGCTGTGGCGACGCTTGATCCGCTGGTAGACCCGCGTGCGCTCGTCCCCATCGAGGTCGGGTGCGACGACACGGAGGTAGGCGGGGATCTTGCGGCCACAGATCGTCGTCGCCGTCATCAGATCGAACGCCTCGCCGTCGAGAACATCGGCGGCGTGCTCGACCAGGAGTGACACGACCGCCGCCGCATCCTTGGCGTTGCGCGGGCCGCGGTGACCATCGCCGGGCAGGTCCGGCCACTGTGGGTCGTCCAGCCACTCGAGCTCCACCGGATCGGCCAGGAGCATCACCTCCTGGCGCCGCTGGTCTTCCCGGACCAAACGGAACACGCGACGCTCGGTGCGCTGGCGAAGGCGCATCGCCGTGCGGTCCCGCTTCTTGTCCAGCGGGAACTCGGCGACCACCGCGAGGAACATCGTGACCACGATCTGGTCGAGGTCGCCGGCCGGGATCGCGTCCCCGTAGATCCGGTGCCGCAACCGGCTGAGCATCGGGTAGTAAGCCAACAGCAGCGTGGCGGACCAGAACGAGCTCGGCGAGCTCTGGTGCTCGGCGAGGAGGGCGCGGGTGAGCGCGTCCCTCTCGGCGTACCCGTCGCGCCCTTCGTCACCGAGCGCTCCGAGCACCGAGCCGATGGTGTGGTGGGCGTCGAGGGCATCATGGCGACCGCGGGCCCCGTCGAAGGCCGGGACGTGCCGCTTCGACAGCACCTCGGCGTTCAGCGACTGGATGGTCTGACGGAACGTGTTGCTCATCGGTTCCGGCCCTCCCACCACTCGCTGACCAGCTCGAGGAAGTCGTTGAGGGACAGGGTCACCGTCGCCTCGGCGCGATCGTCGCGGACCACCGCGATGGGGATCCGACCCTTGGGCGCAGCGTCGGTCGCCTGCCGGAGGGCGGCCCGCATGTTGGGCTGCTTGCCGCGCTTCAGCTCGGGCCAGAAGACCGGGCAGTCGATGTCGGCCACCTCGTCTCCACCGCGGGCCTGGAGCCCGCGCCGCACCTCGGCATCGGGCATGGCATCCCGGAACCGCAGCACCATCTCGCGCTCGAAGCGCACACCCTTGCGTCTGCTCAAGCCGCCCATCACGACACCTCCTGCGCCAAGCGCACCGGGATGCCGCGAGCCTCGGCGTGCTCGATCTCGCCACGCATGCCCTCGGTGATCCGGCCGCCGTAGACGCGCAGCTCGTCGCAGCCGTCGAGCAGGTCGATGCCGAGGCGCAGGGCGCGTTCGCGCTCGGTCGCCTCATCGACGAACCGTGGCAGGTAGAGCTGTGGGGCCATCGGCACGTAGCCGCTGTCGACCAGCGCCTTGCAGATCTCCGCGACCCGAGCCGCGTTGCAATCGGGGTCGTCCGAGAAGGCGTGGCAGACGTAGATCCGCCGCGTCCGGACCGTGGTCGTTGACTCGCCCCGACCGATGCGTACCAGTTCGGCCGCGCAGTAGTTCAGGGCGTCGAGGACCTCGAGCAGCGCCTCGCGCGGATAGCTGCGGCCATCGTCGGTTCGCCAGGGGCCATAGTCCCCTCGACCGGCGTGCATGCGCCCCAGCAGCGTCCGCAGGATGGCGCGCTCGTCCCCTTCGAGAGCCGCGAGCAAGACACCGTCGGCGCGGCTCGGCAGCAGCCTGCGGGCGACCTCCAGGCAACAGCGCGCGTCGGTCATCGCCCGGTGGGCCGGCTCCCGGGTGATCCCCAGGCAGTCGCAGACCTCGTCGAGCGAGAGCCGGTCGATGGCGCCCGCCGACCACAGGGGCCATGCGAGCGTCGCCGTGTCGAGCAGGTGGTAGTCCATGCCCTCGGGCCGGCCGCCGACCGTCCGCCATGCCGACTCGAGGAAGCCCCGGTCGAAGGACACGTTGTGCCCGGCGAGGATGGTCCCCTCCAGCAACGGTGCGATCCCGACCATGGCCTCCGCTAGGCTCGCGGCGTCCGCCCAACCCTGCGGCGAGTAGCCAGCCAGCTCCAGCGCGGTGGGGTCGGCCTCGGCGATGCGAGCGGGGCGCACGCGGCACTCCACCTCGTCGAGTGGGTGCAGCTCCTTGGCGTCCACCCGTATGACCGCGACTTCCAGGATCTCGTGACGCTCCCGGTCGAGGCCGGTCGTCTCCAGGTCGATGAAGGCGATGTCCCTCATGGTCACGCCCCCTTCGCCCAGAGGCGCGGCGAGTAGGACGTCTTGGCCACCGTCTCCAGCTCGGTCTTGAGCAGCCGGGCACGAGCGCGCTCCGGTGCGACCTCCTTCACCAGGGCGTCGAGGGCCTTCTTGTCGATGGTCGCCAGCCGAGACACGAGCGCGTCCCGGTTCATGCCGGTGGAGCTACCGAGGATCTGCAGCGTCGGCTCCAACGGGTACGTGAGCCGGGCGTTGTTGAACATCCGGTAGCTCGTCCCCGCGAGGACGAGCTCGTCGCGGTCCTCGAGGTGTGTCTTGATGACGCCCTCCAGCTCCTTCTTCCGGGCGTAGAGGATCCTGGCCAGGCTGGCGACTTCCTCTCGCTCCTGAGCGACGGCCTCCAGGTCGTCCAGGTCGTCGCAGATCACGTCCCGCTTGCCCTCGAGAGCGTCGGCGTAGACCGGGCAGCCTTGCTTGTGGTCGCACCACACGCAGTTGCTGTTGAGCCTGGCGGGGTACTCGGTGGCCTCCTCGGTCATGGCGCCGAGGGTCTCGACGTAGGCGCGGGCGGCGTCGAGCTGCTCGGGGGTCCGCTCGGTCCGCATGCGGATGCCGTGGCGCAGCATGTCGAAGGTCAGCCGGACCTTCTTCGCCCACGGCCAGATCTGCCGGGCCGCCAGGTGATACAGGCTCATCTGCAGGCTGTGCTCCACCTCGTCGCGGGTGAAGAGCATGCGGTTGGTCTTGTAGTCGATGACCTCGACGGTCTCGTCGTCGACCCAGTCCACGCGGTCGATGAAGCCCAGCACCGTGAACCGGCCGATCTTGAGGCGGAACTCCTTCTCGATGGCCAGCACGTCCTTGTGATCGAGCTCTCTCTGGTTGCGGACGAAGGCCTTGAGGATGTCGATGCCCTCGGTGAAGACCTCCATCCCGGCCAGCTCCTCCCGGGCCCAGCCCTCGCGGTAGAGGTCGATCGCCCGCTCTTCGGAGAGAGGCCCGGTGCGCTCGCCCTCCATGTGCTCGCGGACCAGGACCTCGAGGACGACGTGGATGAGCTTGCCGAACCGGAGCGGTACACCGGGCTCGGCGCGGCGCTGGTCGATGTAGTTCAGCTTGAAGCTGAGCGGGCACTGCTCGAAGCGGCTCAACCTGCTGAAGCTGAGGTGCTTGTTGACGAACCGGGGCGCGGTCATGACGTGGTCTCCTCATCGCTTTTGGGGGTCTTCTCGAAGGACACGACACGCGATCCGGGGAACGCCTCGATGACGCGGCAGATGGTCGCCGCGTGCTCGGGGGTGATCTCCTTGCGGTCCTGGCCGGTGTACTCAGGGACCAGCCAGACCTCGCCGAAGGCATCGGAGCTGAGGCAGACCTCGGCTCGGAGCGCCTTGAAGCTGTCGATGTCCTCGGTGGTTAGCCCGCGCAGGGGTGGACGCTCGGCGGTGTCAGCGTCGTCGGTGGGCGTCGATGTCGCGGGTGATGGAACCGATGGGGTTCCTTCACGCCGGCCGATCGACGTCCTGGCTGCGGCGGAGCTGGTCTCGGTCGGCCGGTAGTCGGGGTTGGGGTTGCCGAACAGGTCGAGCGGAGACGAGGCGAGCGCCTGCCGCAGCGGGCTCTCAGGCGCGACGACGGCAGGCTTCGGAGCGGCCTCGTCGACGAGGTGCCCGTTGGCCTTCATCCACTCGACGCACATGAACTCGTCGGGCCTGGAGCAGGCCCCGTTGTCCAGGTAGTGCCGGCAGTGCTTCCGACCCGGGATCGCCTCGTAGTGCGGGCAGGTGATGCCCGCCGGTCGGCCTCCCTCGTTGCTCTGCTTGTCGCTCGTCGCCATCGGCAGGTCCTTCTTCCACGTGTCGATGAGGAAACGCGGTCGAGGAAGCCGGAATGGGACAAGCGATCTTCAGAAAAAGTGAGGACCGGTCTCTGGAGGCGTCAGAGCGGCGCTCCACGGGCGCCGGGAAGCCGTAGAGGGGGTGGTGACCAAACCCCTTATGAATATCCTTCTTCTAAAGGGGTTTGGTCACCACCCTGGGAAGCCCGCAGAGCGTCAGCAATCTTATGGGAAATCGGGCGCTTACCGGCGCGGCACCTCTGGAGGTAGCTGTGGTTGCAACCCGCGTGCTCCGCGGCGGCCCTCAGCCCACCGCAGACAGCGATGAGCCTCTCCAGTTCCCAGATCGTCATGGGCTCTGGAGCTCCCGGCCGACCGACCTTCATCCGCTCGCGGTTGACCTTGCCCCCGCACCAGCCCGAGCCGCCGGGCAGGACCCGGCCGACATGAAGCGCGCGCCCGGGCCGCGTCCGGTGAACCGTCCGCAGCCGTCCATGAGCCTGCTCGAGCTCAGCGCGGCAGAGGGCCTCCTTGCGAGCCTCTTCCTGGGCCTCCATCCGCAGGTAGTCCATGTCTCGGGCGACCTGACCGATGTTGGGCCATGGGTCGCCGAGGGTGGCGAGGCAGTCCACGTCGGCCATCGTGTTGAGCCCTCGCACCGCGCCGTAGTGGCCGAGAACGATCTCGCCGTCCCAGGCGTCGAGGATCGGCCCAAGCGCGCTGCGCAGCTCCCTGAGCGTACCGGCGAGCTGGCCAGCCTTCTTCCACGCCTCGGCAGCAGCCGCATCTTCAGGATGCAGGATGGCCTCCAGCGCCAGGCGGATCGGCTTGAGCGTGATCAGCCCGAGCCGCTTCGCCGATGGATCGTCCCGCGCCCACCCGATCAGCGTGCGGACCGCGCTCACGAGACTCGGCTTCGGCACGAGCTTGCCGCTCCGCATCCAGTGGGTGCGGCTGGCCGAGCTGCACCACAGGTGGGTACGGGCGATGGCGGCACCGTCCAGCGCCCGAAACTCGTGCATCGGTGGCACGTAGCCGAGCGCCTTGTCGTAGATGCCGGCGTGGATCTCGATGTTGGCGTCCATCACAATGACGGCGCCCTCCCTCCGGAGGGCCTCGGTGAGGTCGCGGCGGGCAGCGGTGATCTGCAAGACGGGCTGCCCCACGAGCTCCTCGACGTTGCCGATGACGGGCCATGGCGCCGTCACCGCCTGGTAGATCGAGGCGAGCACTCCGGAGGCCGAGCCGATGCGACGGGCCCGGTCCACCGACAGCCGCAAACGCATGATCTCGACCTGCCTCAGCGGAGGCGCTTTGCTGCGCTCGTCCAGCAGTGGGGCGTTGGCCGCGCACTCGACCGCGTCGCTGTCGGTCTCCGCGGCGATCTGCGCTCGGTCGAGGCAGGCCGGGTCGACGGCGCCGGAGAACGCGTGCACGGCGTCCTTGACGAGCATGGACCCGTGGTCCTCCGGCGGCGCCTCCAGCCACGCGCGCACCGCTTGCAGCGCGGGTCTCATGGCGTCGGTGTAGTCGCGATCGAAGGCCGAGAGCGTGCCTTCGGCCAGCTCCAGTTCATCCAAGGTGATGCAAGTGCGCTCGAGCAGGTCGGGGGGCTCGTCGATGACCAGCAGCCCCGTCGTCCCGGCGGCCTTGTCCAGGGCGCTGATGAGCGCGTGCGGCCCGATGGTGACCCTGGCGTCGTCGGGCCCCTCGTAGCCGAGGCGCGCCGTGCAGCTGTCGTAGTGGTCGCACTTGAACCGGCCGCGACCCTCGCAGAGCTCGCGCTGCATGGACTGGCCTCCAGCCACGAGCGGCTGGGCGACCTCGTAGAACCGGCACTCCGGCGTACCGTCCGGGCGCATGACCGACAGCGGCCCGAAGACGCGCTTGACGCCCACGGCGGCGAGCTCGGGGTCATCCTGGATCTGCATGGCCAGGGCGTTCTTGTCGACGGAGATGGAGGTCTTCGACTGCAGCGGCGCCCGGGCACCCGTCGCGTCGGGTGAGGCATGCTGCTTGGCGGCCCGCTCCGCAGCCACCCGGATCGCCGCCTTCGTCTTGCCCAGGCCGCACTCGGCCGAGATCAGCGTCACCCCCGGTGGCGCGGTGCGGATCGTGTTCTCCAGGTCCGCCGTCGTCTCTTCGAGCGTGCGGGTCACCTCGGGGGCGGGCGCGGCGGCCAGCGACCGCATCCGGGCGTCGGTGCCCGAGGCGGTCACCTCGTCGATCGCCATGGCCACGTCGGGCCACCTGACGGCGAGCTGCCCGTACCCGGTGGCCGGGAGGTCGCAGAGGCGCCGCTGCACGGTGCTGCGCGCTCCGTCCTCGCGATCGTCGGTGCGGGTGTCGGCTCCGGTAGCCAGCGAGATGGCTCGGCACAGAGCGGGAACGTGCTCGGCCGGGACGCCGCGAGACATCAACGCACCGGCGATGGCCAGAAAGAGCGTGTGCCACTCGGTCTGCACCTCGCGCACCGCGGCGGCGACGGTATCGATCCGCTCGTGCCAGAAGGACGGGATCTCGGCGCTCCAGTCCACCACCGGGACGGGCTTCGGCCTCGATGCGGTCCCCGTAGTCGCCGTCGCCGGGACATCCCACACCGATGGCTTCGGCAGCGGCGCCAACGCGATGGGCTGCATCCGGCTCAGGTCGACGAAGGGCGAGCGGTACCAGACGCCGTCGCGGACGACGTGGGGCAGCCGGTAATGCCGGGTCCAGTCCCGGCAGGACCAGTCCACCACGAGTCCGGCGCGCTCCAACTCCAGGAACCAGCGGCGGATGTAGGGCTCGACCTCGTGGACGGGGATCGGCGCCTCGATGGGCTGCACGATCCGCCGGCCGCGCGCGGTGTGGTAGACGCCGGCGGTCTGGAGGACCTCGAGCCCTTCGTACTGCTCCAGAGCCGCGGCGAGCATCTCGTCGGTCCACAGCGCGTGGTCGGGGTTGTCGACGTCGCAGAAGAATACGCCCATCTCCACGGGGCGCCCGAAGTGCGGAAGGCCCGACTTGTTGATGCGTGGCTGCCTCTCGGCGCCAGGCACGACGTAGGCTACCAGGTGCGCGTCGGTCCGGTAGCGTCGATCCAGCGCCTCGCGCAGGTCGATGATCTCGTAGGCCTCGCGGACGTTGTCGCGCACACCATCGAAGCCCTGGATGCGCCAGTGGCGGGCCACGGCCACGCGGCTCATGTGGTGTCAGCACGACCCTGGGCAGCCGCCGCGATGCTGGACCAGTCGAGCCCTCCACCAGAGCGCGCGGCGTCACGAAGCACATCACGCAGCGCGCGCGAGTCCACCGCGGGCTGGCTGCGGGGCGGCCGGCGGTCACGTGGCGGCGCCTCTCCGAACTTCTCCTTGAATCGGTAGTAGACCCAGCCCGGCTTGTAGCCGCGCTCGTCGGCGATGGAGCGCAGCCGCTCCAGCTCGATGCGCTTCAGATCGTCGGGGTGGACCTCGACCAGGGTGCCCTCGCGCTCGGTGGGCACCTCGGCCTGCTCGATGAGGACCGTGTCGCACTCCGGGCAGATGCGCGTGCACAAGGGCAGCACGGCGCAACACGACGGGCAGGTGCGCACGGGGGCGCTCGCCTTGCCGTTGCGCTTCTTCTTCGTGCCCTGAAGACTGAAGTTGCGGTCGTCCTGGGGAAGCCCGTGCTCGAGCACGCAGCCGCCGTGGTCGAGGATGATCGCCCGCTGCCCGTTCCACGGCCGCAGGATGCGACCGGCCTGCTGCAGGTACAGCCCTGTCGATCGGGTCGGCCGGGCCAGGATCGCGCACTTGACGGCGGGCTGGTCCCAGCCCTCGCAGAGCACGCCACAATTGGCCACCACGCGGGTCTCGCCGGTCTCCAGCCGCGCGAGGATGGCGTCGCGCTCCTCGGTCGGCGTGGCTCCGTCCAGGTGTTCGGCGGCGACGCCAGCCTGCCGGAACTGCTCGGCGATGTGCTGGGAGTGGGCGACGGAGACCGCGAAGGCGACCGTGCGCAACCCCGTGGCGTGGCGGGTCCAGTGCTCCACCAGGTTGCCGATCAGCGTCTTGCTGTCGACGGCCTCGGCCAGGGCCCGTTGGTCGTAGTCGCCGCGCTTGACCCGGACCGCCGACAGGTCCGGCAGGGCATCGGTGGGCACGGTGAACACCCGCGGGTCCACCAGGTGCCCCTCGTCGATGAGGCGGCGCGGCGAGGCCACCAGTAGCAGATCGTCGTAGGCGTCATAGAGCCCGGCGCCGTTGGCCCGAAAGGGCGTTGCCGTCAGCCCGAGGTGGAGCGCGTCGGGGTAGTAGGCCGCGATGTCGCGGTAGGACTTGGCGGTGGCGCGGTGGCACTCATCGACGAAGATGATGTCCGCCAGCGGCTTGGCCCGGTTACGCAGCGTGTCCACGCTCGCCACCTGCACCGGTGCTCCGGGTCGCCACCGGCGGTCACGCCCCATCAAGACCCCGAGCTGGTTCTCCGGCACGCCGAGCTGGATCAACCGGTTGTAGGCCTGGGTGATCAGCTCGCGCCGGTGGGCCATGAAGAGCACGCGGGAGCCGCGCTCGACGGCCTTGGCGATGATGTGCGCGGCGATGGTCGTCTTGCCCGAGCCCGTGGGGGCCACGACGATCAGGCGCCGCACGCCCGCCGCGACGCGCGCGCGGATCTCTTGCACCGCGCTCTGCTGGTAGGGCCGAAGGCGCACGGGTCCCGTGCGGCCTGGTTGGCCGTCGAAAGCGTCCATTCGATTGCTCCTGGAGTGGCTGAGGGGAGCCGGGTCTCAGCTCCCCTCAGCCAGCCGTCGAGCGGTCCCTATGCGAAAGGGTCCACATCGGTCTGCGCGGGCGCCGCCTGCCGGCGAGCGCGAGCCTCCATGCCACCCAGGAGCTGGCGCGCGGCCTCCACGTCCGACTTCCGCAGATCGCGCACCCGCTGCACCTTGAACTGCTCCAGGAAGGTGTTCACGTCGGAGCGCGGCAGCGCCTTCAGGCGCGTGACGAGCTCGGCCGCGGTCTCGGCGTCAATGGGCGGATCGTCGCCGCCACCGCCGTCCCCCGACACCAGCGCGCCCAGGTCATGCAGGCCGGCGCTGGCGATCTCGCCCTTGTGCGCGTCGTCGAGCTTCTCCTCGGGCAGGATGGTGTACGTGGTCTTGGGATCGCCGGCCTCGCCGTGGCGCTCGACCTCGAAGAGCCACTTGCCCAGCCCGTACTTGTCGCGGACCTTGAGCACGTCCTTGAACCAGACCGTGCCCCCCTCGATCACCTTCATGTCGCGCTCGTCGGCCACGTAGAAGTTGATCATCACCCGCAGGCTGGGCCGCTTGTCGGTGTGGATGTCGGGGTCGTAGGTCTCGTAGCGGTCGCCGGTCCAGACCACCTCACGCGGGAAGGGCTCCCCGCAGAAGGCCCCGATGACCTTGTCGCCGTCGCTGGTCAGGCGGATGAAGATCCCACCCGAGCTGGCGTGCTTGTCGGCCATGCCGGCCGCGTGATCCCATGCGTTACTCATCTGTCATCTCCTCTTGGTTGTGCCTGCGCCGATACACGGCGAAGAGCTGGGTTCCGTCGGTGGCCATGCCGGCCTCCTCGATGTGGAAGTCGTGTCGGGCCTCGAGCACCTGCTGGACCTCCCAGCGGCGGTACAGCCCGGGCAGGCGCTCGAAGGCGTCGGGGCGGGTGACCGGTGTCGGCCACGGGTCTCGCTCATGGCTGCGCTCCTTCGGGCTCGGTCAGCCGCAGCAGCGCGGCGATGGCCGGGTGCGGCGCCAGCGGAGCGTTGGGCTTCGGCACCTGTGGCTGGTGACGGGCGCGCTGGTAGACGCGCTCCAGCCCGGTGGCGACGCGCCGGACGGTCCGGTCGTCGGTGCCCTCCACCGCGAACACGCCGCCGAGCACGAGCACGACCTCCCGGAAGAGCCGGGTCACGTCGTCCTGGGTGGGCTTGCGGTCTCTCATGGTCGCGTTCCTCCTCGTCCGGGGGGCTCTTGTCCCGGGCTGATGAGGAAACGCGGTCGGCGAAGGCGGAATGGGACAGGCCGCCTTCACTTTTCTTCGAGGTGCGCCTGCAAGCGTCCGAGGGCGCGTCGGAACCGCTTGCGGGCGGCGGCGTGGGTGATGCCGAGCTGCTCGGACATCTCGAGCTGGGTGACGCCGTACAGCACCTTGCCGATGACGAGGTCGGCGTCGGCGCCCACGACCTCGACGAGGACCGCGCGCAGGCGCTGGACCTCGTCGTCCGGGTCGAGGCCAGGCAACACACCGAGGTCGGACGGCCCTCGACCCGATCGGGCGGCGTCGCGGTCGGCGAGGATGTCGTCGTCCGGCAGCTCCTCCTGTCGGGCGCTGTCATCCCACCGCCGCTGTCGCCCGTCGCGAAGGGTCCGCCTCGTGTTCAGCGTCAGCGTCGCGGCGACCCGCTGGATGCGGCTCAGGTCGGCACGCTGGACCGCCGTAGTGAAGCGGTCCCAGAGCTCCGAGACGAGTTCTCCAGGATCGTCGAGGTGGTGACGCAGGTTGCGCCGATAGATGGCGTCGAGCGCAGGCCACAAGCCCAGGAACAAGAGCGCCGTCGCGAGCGTCGCGTCGTCTCCCTGCGCCTGGGCGAGCTCGACGAGGGCGCCGTAGATCCGGTCCTTGTCGTCGCGGTCGCCGTCCCGGTCGGCGAAGTAGTCGACGAGCGCGGCCGGATGCCCGAAGGGTTCCAGCTCCCGTCGCCGTCGTCTTGCCTGCTTGAAGTCGTGATGTGCTTCCAGCGTGTCCACGGAGTGGACGAGGCTCTGGTGCAGAGCCTCCCAACACGTACGCATGTCCGCCCGCCTTGCGGCCGGGCGTCAGGCGCCTCGTGCTGGCCGGGTCAGGGCGTCATGCGCCTCCGGTTTCGTCTGGTTGGGTAAAGCCGCTCAGCGCGGCTGAGGGGACACGCTCCCGGGCGGATTTCCGCCGGAGGTGTGCCGAAGCTCGTTGAGCGTTCCGCACTTGCGGCAGACGCAGCTCACCGGCAGGGCGACCCGGTACTGGTGTCCGCGCGCGAATTTGATGTGGAGTCGGTCACGGTCCGCGATCCCGAGCAGGTGCCCGCATCGCTTACAGCGCCACTTGAAGTCGTTGGTCATCGTCGCCTCCTCGAAGTGGGAGGCGCCCATCGCCTCCTGACTGGGAGGCACGACTTCTCGGGTCGCTCAGACGACAATCCGGGTCGTGGCGCAGGCGCCGACCAGATTAGCGTGCGTCTAAGCGGGGTTACGTCGATCCAGATCCCATGCGAGCCCGGTCCGCCGGTAGCGCATCAGATGACCGCGATCGACCTCGTCGTCGAGGTGTGCGGCGAGGGGAGCGCTGTGCTTCTTGATGCCCGCGATGGCGAGCCTGATAGCCTTGGTCACTCGATCCCTGGACTTCTTGATGGCCTTCAGCTCCCGTCCAGCCTTGCCGCCGCGGCGGGTCTCCTGGGCGAGCCAGGAGCCGTACTGCTCCAGCTCCGCCTCGATCCGCGCCACGTCGCCGTCGTTGCAGAACTCCTTGGCCTCCTCGAGTTCGTCCTGGAGCTGCTGTACGATGCCCTTGATGGAGTTGACGGCGTCCTGATCGGCATCGAGGGAGATCTGAAGCGCATCTTGAGCGACAGGCTGCCCGTCGGCGATCGAGGTCAGCGCGTTCGTGCAGACGAAGTCGCCGGGGCGCTGGAGCAGCGTGTGGATGTGGCTCATCCCGCGCTGGTCCTTGAGGGGGTAGATCTGACCGCCGCGAAATCGCACGAGCCACATGTCGCCGTGCGGCACGAACATGTTCTCGCCGCCGGTCCAGGGCGAGGCGTTGCCATTGTTGGAGCCGTCGTCAACGGCTCCACATCGTTGCAGGCCAGCGCGAGACAAGAGGGCCGCGACCGAGTTCGGCCTCAGGTCGCCGAGCACGAACCGCTCCGGGTTGCCGCCCAGGATGCTCGCCACGACCTTCATCACGCCGTCGCCGTGCCGCTTGTGAAGCTCGAAGACCTCCTGGCCGATCGACTCGGCATCGTGGCTCATCCCGTCGTAGAGGCCCTGGACGGCGCGCGTCATCTCCCCGAACTCGGAGAGGAACTGCTCTTTGTTCTCGCATCGGGCGAAGCGGGCGGCGGCGTCGACGTAGTCGATCAGCATGCCCCGCGCCCCCTCCTTCTCCCACTCGTCGTTGACGAGGTGGACCTCGTAGCCCTCGTCCGAGTCGGCCTGCTGCAGCCCCGCCGCGCGCATCGAGAACTGTCGGTCCACGCACTGTGAGCACACGCCGCAGTGCGGATGCTGGCGGGTTGCCGACGTGACGTAGGCGCAGCTCACCGCGTGCTTGATCAGCTTCTCTCCCCCGCAGTCGGCGAGGTGCTGGATCACCTCGGCCCGGGTCTTGAGCTCGAAGGGGTTCACAACCTCGAACGCCTCCCCGGCGACGAGCGACAGGATGCCCGCAAAGCCCTTGAGCACCTTCGGATGTGCCGTCCGGGTCGCCTTCGCGCCGACTATCTGACGAGAGACCGGGAGGTTCAGCGCGACCACACCGTTCTCGTAGAAGTTGATCCGGCGCTTGCCGACGAGATGGGCCACGGCGCCGGCGATGGCCGCGTACAGAAAGGAGCGAGATCGCTGCGTGCGCTCCTTGCGGAGGCTGTTGTCGTGCCGGACGACTTGGATGGCGACGTGCGGGAGCACGCAGTCCGGGGCAAGCTGTCGTAGGTCGCCGATGAGGTCTCGCTGAGTCTTCCACGTCTTCGTGGCCGAGCGGTGGCTCACCAGGATGACGCTCCGCTTGTTGCGCACGAACTGCTCGACGGCTCCCGCCAGCGAGTCGAGGCCCCCCGAAAACAGCATGACCTCCTCGACGTGGTCCCAGGAGAGGAACGGCTCACCTTGGGGGTTGGCGAGCGACAACTGCTCGTTGGGGCGGTTCGTCCCCTTCTGGAACTCGAAGGTGTAGTAGTCATCCGACAGGAAACCGAGGGTGCGCACCAGGAGCTGAGTCATTTCCGGCGTGGTCCAGAGATCCGGGCACTCGACACCGATGACGAACCGCAGCGTCCTCCGCCACTTCTTCCCCATGTCCGTGTCGTCGGCGTCACCGCGGGTGACGGCCTGATCCGCCGCCAGGACGTAGGACGCGATGAGGATGAGATCGCGGAACGCAGGCGGAACCCGGCCCGTCAGCGTCTCGGTGATGCCAGCCACGTCGACGGTGAGGTTCTTGTCGTCCCCGGCGACGGTGAGAAGGACCGCGTCGTCCGGCGCCGAGGGGTGAGACGCACCTCCGCAGAGGATCCAGCGCTCGGGGCCTCCGCTCATTCGGAGTCCCCCCGCTTGAGCTCGAGGCGCATCTTCTTGAGCGCGTACGCGACGAACCGAGCGACTCCGGGCTCGTCGAGCCCCTTGTGGTAGCGGGCCTTGGAGTACCAACCTCCGGCGAAGCTCTCGACGATCTTCGAGGCCTGCTGGCAGTGCAGCTCCAGCGCCTGGCCGAACTCCTGCCGTTGGGTGTGGCTGGGAAAGCGCCCGTCCTGGCCGACCTGCCGCGGCAGCTCACGATCGACGTGGTAGGTCAGGTAGCGCTCGGTGAAGCGAGCGAAGAAGCTGCGGGCGAAGGTGCCGAACTGCTTCTCGGTGGCGAGCTTGCCGAGCTCGCGCTGCACGTCATCCGGTGTCGTGCCGAAGAGGCTGACGGTGCGCTCGTTGATGATGCTGGCCAGCGTCTCGACCGCCGCCATCTGCGCCATCTCGCCCAGATCGGTGCGTGCCCGCTGTGAGTCGATGTGCCCATCAACCGCTTCGGTGAAGGCGGTCGCCACCTCAGTGGTCGTGGGCGCGTCCGACACATCGAGGCCGAGGGCGCGCAGCGCCTCACCGAAGTTGTCGCTCCGGGCCGCGTCGGGAAGTTGGGTCAGGAGCCAGAACGACCGCAGCACGCCCGGGTCATTCGCCGCAGAGGTCAGCTCCTGATCGGCGGCATCCAGTGTTGCCCCCGCCACGGCGCCCGAACCCGCACCGCAGCCGATGAGGTCGATGACCTCCTTCCAGCGGCGGTTGCGCCGAAGCTTGCCGAGGCGGATGTGGCCCATCAGTTCTCCTGGCCTGTCGCCCCAGCCCCATCCTCATCTGCTTGCTTTTCGAGGCGGACACCGGCGAGGAGCAGAGCCGTGTGAAGAACCCGGTCGACGTTGGCCTGAGAGCAGTCGTCGGGCGTCGTAAGTCCATGGGCCACGCGGTTTCGCAGGTTCAGGCCCCATTCCTCGGACAAGACTGCCTGGAGGAGCCGTGCAAGAGGCGCCGGGAACGCGCCGTCCGCCTCTCCGACCCGCAGCAGCTCGCCCAGAGCCCGCTCACGGAGCTCGCCATCTCGAAGGACAGTGATCTCGGTCCCTGCCGCCTTGAGGATTCGGCGAATCAGCTGCTCAACCCGTGGGACGAGCACGTGAATTGCGGAGATGCGGTCGCCGCGCAGGTAGCGATCGGCAGCGGCTCGAAGGAAGGGAAGGTCGTCGGGCTCTACGAACGGTGACGCCGCCAGGTGCGCCACAAGTTCTTCTTGATGAAGCTGGAACTCATCACGGAGCTTCTCGAAGAGTTCCGAGATGACCATGCCGGACATGAGGACGAGTTCTTGCAGCAATGCCCTACGTTCCGCGAACCGCTCCTGGTCCTCGGTCCCCGGTGCGATCTCGGAGAGAGACCGGTCGTCCACCATTGGCAAGGTCACCACAATCTGGCCGACGATTGACGGTGGAGCGGTGTTTGCCGGCTGCCCGCGCTCCAGTGACGGGACGAACAAGCGGCTCGCCATCCTCCGGAGAACGGCCCCAACGTCGTCTGCGCCGTCGAAGAAGGGGGCCAGAATCTTCTCGTGGTCGTCCCAAGCGATGTCGATCGGAACGGCGACCTCCTGGAACTCCCCATCCGACTCTGCGCGCCGAAGCGCGCCGCGGGCTTCGGTCTTGGCGCGGTTGGCGTCCTTACGCCGACCCGCCTGCTGATACTCGGCTGCAGCTCCCTTCCAGTGCATCGACGCGACGATGCCGGACGTGGCCGCCCGCGCATGCTCCTGGTGCAGCTCGGCCCGCCTTCTGGCACGCTCGTTCTGATCTGGGTTTCTACCCAGGTAGTTCTCGATCAGCGCACGCGCGTTGAGCGCCTCTTCCTGCATGTGCCCCATGCCGCCCATGGCTTGGAGGGCTCCGTCAATGTCATCAAGGAGCGACAGCAACTCCTCGAGCCGGTTGTCCGGTACGAGATCCTGCCTTCTTCGGCCCCTCAAGACCGCAAGGCCGGCCTCCTCCTGGACGAGCGACAATGCCCAGTGGGGGGCGTCCGCAAGAAGATCTCTCTGCGCATCCCGAAGATCAGCGATGCTCTGACACAACCACTCCGGGTGTCCGACCCCGGTGCCGAGGCGCGAGGCGGTCACCCAGTGACGCGCGGAAAGCATGCCCCTGGTGGCGGCGGCGATCTCCTGTCCGGCGATCCACTTGGCCGCATCGACGTGCGCACCGACTGCGTTCGGCGCCACGTCGATGGGCCGAGGGAGCACGTCGCTCGCTCCGCGCTGCCACAGCGGGCGGAGCTCCCAGAGCCCCTGCAGGAAGATGGCTTTCACCACATCCGGGACGGGCCTCTGCGCCCGGTGCCAGTATTCCTCGAACACCGTGATCTCCGCGCCCCGCCACGCGTCCAGCGGATCCTCGGTCTGGCCGCCCGCCTCGGGAAGAATCCTGATCTCGTGGGCCATCGACGCCCGGAACGCCACGTGCAGAAGCGTCGCCACCCATCCGTCCATCTCTGCCTCGGCGTCCTTGCCAGCCTCCTTTGCGATGACGGATCTGCGTTGATGGAGCTGGGCGAACAGCAGGATGATCTGGTCGGGCCTCTCGGCGACGATCTCTGCTGCCACGTCGTCGCACTCGGCGAGGTCCGACGCGTTGTGGATACGCGCCGTGAAGTCTCTTCTCGTCATCGTGATCGCCTCACCACAGCATCCCATCGAACTTGTCCTTCAGCGTCCGGGTGGCCCACCGCTCGACGCGGCACATCTCGGTGTTGAACTGCCTCTCAGCGGGTCGTCGATGGCGGTGAGCTCGCGGAGGTGGGTCAGATAAATTGTGCCCGCACTGCGTGCACAATCTCCTCGTCGGGGAAGCGCTCGGCGAACCGAATCCCTGTTGTGCAGGTTGCGCCGGTTGAAGCCGCGCCGGTACTCGGCGCTCAGCTCGGTGGCAGCCATCGACTCGGATCCGACGGCCGACCTGCCAGTACAGGAGCACGAGCTCGCTGTTGACCGCGACCGCTGCGCGACTCCGAACCTGCTCGATGAGCTGCCGCAGTTCGCCAAGCAGGATCGCGCTGGTCTTCGCCAGGGTCATGCGCTCCCGTTGCCGATGCACGACGAGGCGTCCGTTCGGGCGGCTGGGGTCGGCGGCCATGAAGGCCAATTCGGTACGTCGGTCGTCAGCTTCCACTGCCCTTCTCCCCTCGTGCGGCCGTCTGATCCCGGATCCACTGGTCGAGATCCTCCCGGCGGAACCGCCACGAGTTGCCGACCTTGAAGGCTGGGATCTTCCCCTCTTGCGCCAGCCGGTAGAGCGTCCGCTCGGTGACCTGGAGGTACTCCGCGACCTCCTTGATGGTGAGGATGTCCTTCGCCATGCGCTCCTCGTTCGCGGGTTCGGGGAGCCCAAAGGCCCCGAACTGAGGATATGGCGAGCACGTCGCGAGGGCAACACTGAGCGTCTCGGCTGGCGAGGATTTCAATAAAACGGCATGCTGGGCCTGCGACGGCGAGCGACGGCGATGGTTGGCGTTGCCCATTGGACTTTGTTGGACTATTATCCCCATCTGTCTCGCGGGACCGAGGAACTGAGGACGCCGATGAGCACAACCGCCATGACCGTTCAGGATGTCGCTGAGTACCTGAACATCGACCCGAAGACCGTGTACCGGATGGTGAAGCGGGGGGATCTCCCCGGCTTCAAGGTCGGCGGCAGTTGGCGGTTTCAGAAGGAAGACCTCGACGCATGGATCGCCAAGCAGAAGGCTGCGGCAACCGAGAAGGTAGGGGAGGACGAATGAGCCGCAGGAACGGCAACGGCGACAAGGGCCTCGCGCTCCCAGTGCTCGAGTCCCACCTCTGGGAGGCCGCCAACATCCTGCGGGGCAGCCCGGTCGATCGCACCGACTGGAAGGGCTACATCCTGCCGCTGCTCTTCTTCAAGCGCATCTGCGACGTCTGGGACGAAGAACACGCCGACATGGTGGAGACCTACGGCGAAGACTTCGCCGACGAGCACCGCTTCCAGGTGCCGGAGGCATGCCACTGGGCCGTCGTGCGCGAGACGCCCGCGAATGTCGGTGTGGCGCTGTCCAACGCCATGCGCGGCATCGAGCGCGCCAATCAGGATCATCTCTACGGCGTATTCGGCGACGCGCAGTGGACCAACAAGGACCGGCTGCCCGACAAGCTGTTGAAGGACCTCGTCGAGCACTTCTCGGCGCTGCCGCTTGGAAACAAGGCGGTGCGCAACGACGTGATCGGCGACGCCTACGAGTACCTCATCAAGAAGTTCGCCGACACCACCAACAAGAAGGCGGGCGAGTTCTACACACCGCGCAGCGTGGTGCGGCTGATGGTGGACATCCTCGCCCCGCAGGAGGGCGAGACCGTCTACGACCCGGCCTGCGGCACCGGCGGCATGCTCCTCGCTGCTGTCGAGCACGTCCGCGATGCGGGCGGTGATCCACGCACCTTCTTCGGCAAGCTCTTCGGCCAGGAGAAGAACCTGACGACCTCGTCGGTGGCACGCATGAACCTGCTCTTGCACGGTGTCGAGGACTTCCAGATCGAGCGGGGCGACACGCTGCGCAGCCCGGTCTTCACCGACCCGAGCACGGGCGGGTTGGCGACGTTCGACAACGTCATCGCTAACCCGCCGTTCTCGCTGAAGAACTGGGGCCGGGAGGTGTGGGAGAGCGATCCATGGGGCCGTGCGTTCGCGGGGCTGCCCACCGACAAGTCCGGCGACTTCGCCTGGGTCCAACACATGGTGAAGTCGATGGCGGACCGCCACGGCCGCATGGCTGTCGTGCTACCGCAGGGCGCGCTCTTTCGCGGCGGCGTGGAGGGGAAGGTCCGCGAACACTTGCTACGGGCCGATCAGATCGAGGTCGTCATCGGCCTCGCGCCGAACCTGTTCTACGGCACGGGGTTGGCCGCTTGCGTGCTCATCCTGCGCACGCGCAAGCCCGCGGAGCGGGCGCGCAAGGTCCTGATCGTCGATGCATCCACGCTCTTCCGCAAAGACCGGGCGCAGAACTACCTGGAGCGGGAGCACACGACGCAGGTCCTCACCTGGGTGCAAGCCTTCGAGGACGTGCAGGATCGCGCCCGCGTGGTGAGTCTCGACGAGATCGAGCGGGAGGACTGGACACTCAACATCTCGCGCTACGTGCTGCCGCCCATCGGCCAGGACATCCCACCCCTTCCGGAGGCGGTCGCCAACTTCAAGGCGGCGCTCGTTCGGTGCCGCGAGGCCGAGGACGCGCTGCGCCGCGAGATGACCGAAGGGGGCTGGCTGTGATGAGCAAGCAACTCTCCCAGCAGCAGCTCGAGTCTTACCTATGGGGCGCCGCGACCATCCTGCGTGGCCTGGTGGATGCCGGCGACTACAAGCAGTTCATCTTCCCGCTGGTCTTCTACAAGCGCCTCTCAGATGTGTGGGACGAGGACTACGCCCGCGCGCTGGCGGCATACGACGGCGCCGAGGAGCTGGCCAGGACTGAAGCCGACGAGCGCGCCGTCGTGCCCGCGGGGGCGCACTGGAACGAAACGCGGGCAGTCGCCAAGAACGTCGGGCGAGCCATCCAGAACGCCATGCGGGCCATCGAGGCAGCCAACCCGGAGCGCCTGGACGGTATCTTCGGCGACGCGCCGTGGACCCACAAGGAGCGCCTGCCGGACTATACGCTCAAGAACCTGCTGGAGCACTTCTCCAGCCAGACCCTCTCCATCGCGCGGGTGCCCGAAGACTCCCTCGGAGACGGCTACGAGTACCTGGTGGGCAAGTTCGCTGACGACGGCGGCAGCACGGCCCAGGAATTCTACACCAACCGCACCCTGGTTCACCTGATGGCCAAGATGCTGCGTCCGCAGGAAGGCGAGAGCATCTACGATCCGACCTGCGGAACCGGGGGCATGCTCATCTCCGCGCTGGCCGAGGTGAAGCGGGCCGGCGGCGAGCACCGAACGCTTCGATTGTACGGGCAAGAGCGCAACCACATGACCGCCTCGATCGCCCGCATGAACCTGGTGCTGCACGGCGTCGAGGACTTCGACATCCAGCGCGGCGACACGCTGGAGCGCCCCCGCTTCATGGAGGGCGACCGCCTACGCACCTTCGACGTGGTCCTGGCCAATCCGCCGTACTCCATCAAGCGCTGGAATCGAGACGCATGGCAGTCGGACGCGTGGGGGCGCAACTTCTTGGGCACGCCGCCCCAGGGGCGCGCCGACTACGCCTTCTTCCAGCACATCCTCAAGAGCATGGACCCGCAGGCCGGGCGCTGCGCGATCCTGTTCCCGCACGGCGTACTCTTTCGCAAGGAGGAGGCCGAGATGCGGCAGAGGCTGGTGGAGTCCGACGTGGTCGAGTGCGTACTCGGCCTCGGCCCGAACCTGTTCTTCAACTCGCCGATGGAGGCGTGCGTGGTGTTCTGCCGTAGCAGCAAGCCGGCCGACCGCCAGGGGCGCGTCCTCTTCATCGACGCGGTCAACGAGATCTCCCGTGAACGAGCCTACAGCTTCCTGAAGCCCGAGCACCAGGAGCGCATCGCCGATGCCTATGAGGCGTTCGCCGACGTGCCCGGCTTCGCGCGCGCCGTCGGCCTGGACGACCTGGCCAAGCACAACCACAGCCTCTCCATCCCGCTCTACGTGAAGCGGGTCACCGTGGAGAACGGCGCGCAGCGCGACGACCGCAGCCTCGCCGAAGTCTGGCAGAGCTGGGAGCAGGATGGACGCGCATTCTGGCTGCAGATGGACGCCCTGGTGGACACCCTGGACGGGCTGGTGACCGAGGAGGTGGACCGTGGGTGAGCTGAAGCCGGGCTGGAGCAAGTGGCGCTTCGACCAAATGGCGATGAGCGTTACGGATCGCGTGGACGATCCGAGCGAAGCGGGGGTCGAGCACTACGTCGGGCTCGAACACCTCGACTCAGACAGCCTCAAGATCCCACGATGGGGCTCGCCCGAAGACGTGTCGGCAACCAAGCTCGTCTTCCAGCCCGGTGACATCATCTTCGGCCGTCGTCGCGCTTACCAGCGGAAGCTCGGGGTTGCTGAGTTCCATGGCATCGCGTCTGCACACTCGCTCGTGCTGCGCGCCAAGCCGGAAGTGGTGCTGCCCGACTTCCTTCCCTTCTTCATGCAGTCGGACCTGTTCATGGAGCTGGCTCAGCAGATCTCGGTGGGTTCGCTGTCTCCGACAATCAACTGGAAGACCTTGGCGAAGCAGGAGTTCGCGCTGCCGCCGCTGGAGGAGCAGCGGCGTATCGCGGCTGTGGCAGCTCGGTGGTTCGCAGTCGTGCAGGAGGCGCGTGGCGCAGTTGATGCGGCATACAGGCTTCGCGATTCCATGCGTCTCGAACTCACCAAGTCAGCCACGGATTGGACCACCGTGGAACAGTGCATCGCGTTCCTCACGAGCGGCTCGCGTGGATGGTCGAAGCACTACGCGGAATCCGGCGATCTCTTTCTTCGCATTGGCAATCTCAACTCGCCGACCCTCCGACTGAACCTGTGTCCCGAACAACTCCAGTGCGTTCACACTCCAGCCGGAGCCGAAGCAAAACGGACTCGCGCGCAAGAGGGTGACGTTCTGCTGGGCATCACGGGAGAGGCTGGCCTCGGCCTCGTCGGACACGCCCCCGATCTTCCGCTCCCTGCATACATCAGTCAGCATATTGCCATGATCAGGCCGAATCCTGCCCTATGTCACGGGCGCTTCCTTGCTCATGTTTTGGCTTCGCCATTTGGTCAGCAACAGGTCGCGCGATTCAACCAGCCGGGTGCGAAGTCAGGAATGACCTTGATTGATGTCCGGCGCCTGCCGATTCCGGAGCTCGCTCTTCAAGAGCAGGTCGAGTCGGCCCAACGCATCGACGAAGTGGAGAGCGCGATCCTGTCGCTTGAGAAACACGTCGCGCGTTCGCACGAAAGCGCGAGTGAGCAAGTGCGGCACGCCCTCGCCCCGGGGAGGATTGGATGACCTTCAACGAAGCCAACACCGTGGAGGCCTACCTCCGCGACAACCTCTGCGGCGGCGTCACTCACTACACGGCAGTCGGTCCAGGCCTCGCGCGCCGGACCGGCAAGATCTCTGGCCTTGGCTGGCACTACCTCTCGCCTACGGACGTGCCGCGACAGCCACAGGAAGTGGTCGCCGAGCCGTTCGTTCGAGAAGCACTCATCCGCCTCAACCCCGAGATCGCCGCCAACCCCGACCGTGCCGAGGAGGTGCTCTATAAGCTGCGCGCCATCGTGCTCTCGGTGCGGAGCGACGGGCTGATCAAGGCCAACGAGGAGTTCACCGCGTGGCTGCGTGGCAACCGGTCGATGCCCTTTGGGCCGAACCACGAGCACCGGACGGTTCGCCTCGTGGACTTCGACGACCTGGCAAACAACCACTACGTCGTCACCCAGCAGTACACCTTCCGGGCTGGCCCCGCCGAGCGCCGCGCCGACCTGGTGCTTCTGGTCAACGGCTTCCCATTGGTGCTCATCGAGGCCAAGACCCCGGTGCGGCCGTCGGTGAGCTGGGTGGACGGCGCCCTTCAGGTCCACGAGGACTACGAGAAGTACGTCCCCGAGCTGTTCGCCTGCAACGTGTTCAGCGTCGCCAGCGAGGGCAAGGAGCTGCGCTACGGATCCATCCGCATGCCGGTGAACCTGTGGGGCCCGTGGCGAGTCGACGAAGCGGCGGCACCCAAGGGGCTCTCCGATCTCCAGCGGGCCGTGTCCGGGCTGCTCGCGCCCAGGACGGTGCTGGACATCCTCTCGAGCTTCACGCTCTTCGCCACCGACAAGAAGAAGCGCCGGCTCAAGATCGTGTGCCGCTACCAGCAATACGAGGCGGCGAACCGCATCGTGCAGCGCGTGGTCGCGGGCCAGCCACGCAAGGGCCTGATCTGGCACTTCCAGGGCTCGGGCAAATCGCTCCTGATGGTGTTCGCGGCGCAGAAGCTGCGACTCACTCCAGCGCTCAAGAACCCGACCGTGCTCATCGTCGTGGACCGCGTCGATCTCGACACGCAGATCAGCGCCACCTTCCACGCGTCCGACATCCCCAACCTGGTCAAGGCCAGCTCGCGCGAGGAGCTCGAGCGCCTGCTCCAGCAGGACACCCGCAAGATCATCATCACGACGATCTTCAAGTTCGGCGAGGCCGATGGCGTCCTCAACGACCGGGACAACGTCATCGCGCTGGTCGACGAGGCCCACCGCACCCAGGAAGGCGATCTGGGCATGAAGATGCGGGCCGCGTTGCCGAACGCCTTCCTCTTCGGCTTGACGGGCACGCCCATCAACAAGCGCGACCGGAACACCTTCTACGCCTTCGGCGCCGAGGAGGACGAGCGCGGGTACATGAGCCGCTACGGATTCGAGGAGTCGATCCGCGACGGCGCCACGCTGCCTCTGCACTTCGAACCCCGACTCGTCGATCTGCACATCGACAAGGAGGGCATCGACCAGGCCTTCGCCAGCTTGACCGGCGAGCTCTCCGATCTCGACAAGGACCAGCTCGCCAAGACCGCCTCGAAGATGGCCGTGCTGGTGAAAGCTCCTGAGCGCATCGCCGCCATCTGCTCCGACATCGCCCATCACTACCAGGACAAGGTCGAGCCGAACGGGTTCAAGGGCATGGTCGTGACCTTCGACCAGGAGTGCTGCCTGCTCTACAAGGCCGCCCTCGACGGGCACTTGCCGCCTGAGGCCAGCGATGTCGTCATCTCGGTATCGGGCAAGGAGAAGGAGGACGGTCGCTACAAGCCATACAAGCGCGACCGCGACGCCGAAGAGAAGCTCCTCGATCGCTACCGCGATGCCAACGACCCGCTCAAGCTGATCGTCGTCACCGCCAAGCTCCTCACCGGCTTCGACGCCCCCATCTTGCAGGCCATGTACCTGGACAAGCCGGCCCGCGACCACACGCTGCTCCAGGCCATCTGCCGGACGAACCGCACCTTCGGCAACGCCAAGACCCACGGACTCATCGTCGATTACCTCGGCGTGTTCGACGATGTCGCCAAGGCGCTGGAGTTCGACGAAGAAGGCTTCCGCAATGTCGTGAGCAACATCGCAGCGCTCAAAGACAAGCTCCCGGCGGCCGTGCAGAAGTGCCTCGCCTACTTCCCCGGTGTGGACCGCAGTGTCGGAGGGTACGAGGGCCTCATCGCGGCCCAGGAGTGCCTGCCCAACAACACCACGCGCGACGCCTTCGCCGCCGACTACTCGGTCGTGTCGAAATTGTGGGAGGCACTCTCGCCGGATCCTGTACTGGAAGACCATCGCTCCGATTACCGCTGGCTCTCCCAGGTCTACGAGTCCGTGAAGCCCTCGACCGGCAACGGCGCGCTCTTGTGGCATGCGCTCGGTGCCAAGACGATCGAGCTCATCCACGAGAACATCCACGTCGGCGAGATCCGCGACGATCTAGACGAGCTCGTCGTCGACGCAGACGTGCTCGAGGCCATCATGGGCTCACCGAACCCCGACAAGAAGGCCAAGGAGATCGAGATCAAGGTGGCCGCTCGGCTCCGCAAGCACCTGGGCAACCCGCGCTTCAGGACGCTGTCCGAGCGCCTCGAGAAGCTCAAGGAGCGTCACGAGGCCGGCCAGCTCCACAGCATCGCCTTCCTCAAGGAGCTGCTCGACATCGCCCGCGACGTTGTCGCCGCCGAGAAGGACGTCCCCCCGGAGGAGGACGAGGACCGCGGCAAGGCCGCCCTCACCGAACTCTTCCAGGAGGTTCGGAACAACGACACGCCGGTAATGGTCGAGCGCGTAGTCAACGACATCGACGAGATCGTCCGCGTCGTCCGCTTCCCCGGCTGGCAGCAGACCAGCGCCGGCGAGCGCGAGGTGAAGAAGGCCCTGCGCGGCGCGCTCTTCAAGTACAAGCTCCACAGCGACGCGGAGCTGTTCGAGAAGGCGTACGGCTACATCGTCCAGTACTACTGACCGAGATTGGGGGCTCCACGTCGATGGCAAAGGGTGTCGCACCGCCGAAGAGCACAGGGGGAGGAGGCTTTGTCTTCGAGGACAAGGTCTGCGCCTGGTTCTTGGCGCACATGCTCAGCGACGAACCTCCACTCGACGTTGGAGGGAGGATCGAACGCGTCAACTTCCAAGCCAGGCCCGAAGGGTGGTTTCTCGATGATCTCGTAATCACCATCCACGATGACCCTCAGCGTCGGTTCGCGCTGTCGATCAAGAGCAACACCCAGTTCACGGGCGACGCTGCACCGAGTGACTTCGTTGAGATCGCCTGGGAGCAGTTCCTGGGAGAAGGCTCGTCAGCGTTCGACGCCTCAGCCGACCTGATCGGCCTGGTCACGACGCCTCTTGCCCCCGACCTGCGACAGGCGGTCGAGTTCGTTTTGTCCACGGCCAGGACGGGTGATCCGACCACGTTGCCCGAACGGTACGAGGCGAAGAAATGGGCCAATGACACCAAGCGGGCTCTCTTCAGGAGCTTCGCATGCCCCGAGGATCTCGCGCAGAAGCACAGCATCACTGAGGCCGACACCGGCCGCTTGCTCGCCAGACTCCGGTTCCTCCAGTTCGACTTCGAGAGCACACCCTCCGAATCCGAGAAGCAGGCGATCGCCCGGTGCCGAGCGGCCCTCCGCAGTGGTGATCCGGCAGCGGCGACGAAGCTGTGGGAGCATCTGCTTCACCTCTCCGCCGACAGACGCCCCAAGGCCGGTGCTTTGGACGTGCTCGGCCTCATCGACGCCTTGCGTCGCAGCTTCGACCTGTCGGAAGTGCCCAGCTACGCCGACGACTGGAATCGGCTGGCCGAGTTGACGACAACCGGTCTGACGCAGGTGCGAGACTCAATCGGCGGACGTGTCCGGCTCGGGCGGGACGCTGAAGTCAACAAGCTGAAGGACGCGCTGACGAAAGCCGGTGGCGCTGTGCTGCTGGGACCGTCTGGCGCCGGGAAATCTGTGGTTGCGAAGAACATGTCGTCGGCTGCCGCCGAGACCGGCCAGGTCTGCCTATGGTTCGGGGCAACCTCCTTCGAACGACCGGACTTCGCCGCGTTTCAAGCTGACCTTGGCCTCGCCCGCCCACTACGTGAGGTTCTGCGATCTGCCCGCGGTGCGCACGCGCTACTCGTGATCGATGGACTCGACCGGCTGTTCGACGACTCGGCGTTCGCACTGTTGGGCGCACTGCTTCAAGCGCTCGACCTGGGCCGCGACGGCACTCCCTGGCAGGTGGCCATTACGTGCCAGACTCAGGAGTGGCCCCGCCTCCAAGACAGCCTCCTCCACGTTGGCGTTCCAGTCGCGACATGGCACGTCGTGGAGTGTGAGCCGCTAGATCTGGATGCACTTGACCCAGTCTGGGCCGCGATCCCGACGGCCGCCCGACTGCGGAGCCAGGCGAACCTCAGACCGCTCCTCCAGAACCTGAAGATCCTCGATCTCATCGCGTCACGGCTTGACGCCGGTGTCCAGGTTGAGACCGCCGCATGGGTTGGCGAGTCCAGTGTCGCGAGCTGGTACTGGCACAGCCGGGTCGTGACCGGGGAGGGCCGACGAGCACGCGAACGGTTCACTATGCTGCTCGCAGAGCGTCAGGCCGATGAGCTGGAACTCACAGTCCCGTTGGATCGCTTCAACGTCTCCGAACTCGGCCCGCTGGACCGCCTGGAGGCGGACCGCGTCTGCATGACGACTGACCGGGGTCGGGTCGGCTTCGCGCATGATCTCTTCGGCGACTGGGCCCGACTCCACATTCTGATCGCCCACGCAGCCGACATCGCGCGCTTCCTCGATGAGCGGATGGACTCGCCGCTCTGGCATCGGGCTATCCGGCTGTACGGTGCCCACCTCCTGGAGCACGCATCCGACATCGCCCAGTGGCGTTCGCTTGTGGCGAGCCTCACTGCTGAACGGGGTGAGGGCGCTCGTGACCTCCTCTTGGAGTCCATCGTTTTCGCGGCGAACCCGGCCGCCCTCCTTCACCAAGTGCGCGACGACCTCCAGCGGGAGGGCGGACACCTTCTGCGACGGCTTCTGGGACGCTTTCTTGCCTTCGCGACCCTACCCGATCCCTTTTACCAGGCCTTGGCTCAAGCGGACGGCAATGGGGCTGCTGACGTTGCCGCACGCTACCGATACCCGAACTGGCGGTACTGGCCGCCCGTACTGCAGTTCCTCCACGCGCAGCGGGCCGAGTTCGTGGCGTTGGCGCCCGTGGAGATCGCGCGTCTCGTGGACCTCTGGCTGAGTCACACGAAGCCCGGCTTCCCGTGGCGCAGAGAGGCGGCCGAGCTCGCTTTGCTCCTTGGCCAACGGGCAAGGGATGTTCGAAGATCCTACGGGAGTGCCGACTACGAGCAGCGCAAGCTGTACTACCGGGTAGCGCTTTCGGCCGCAGAAGAACTTCCGGACGAGGTGTCCGCGTTCGCGCTCCAGGCCAGCGAGCGGCGCGCCGCGGAAGAGCCAGACGACGCCGCGGACGAGCCTGACGAGGGCGAAGTTGGAGACGACGATCCCGCTGAACCCTTGCTGCCGAAGAGCATCCTTTTCGATCCGCGCTATGACCCCGACGAGCCGGTGCCTGATCCTTGGCCCGATGGTCCGCGAAGCCGGGTGGACGACGACTTCCAGGAGGCCGTCCTGGAGACTGCCGCGCTGCTTCCACTCGTTCGCACGCGACCATCGGTTGCACGGGAGGTCTTGCTGGCGTCGCTGATCAAGGCGCGTGGCCGCTTCGATTGGCACAATAGCTGGCACGAGAGTCGGGAGCTCGACCTGGATGGCGGGCGACGCTGGCACCCCCCGCTGTACATCCACGGACCATTCCTCGGCTTCCTCAATGCGGATTTCGCCGAAGGGCTCGAGGCTATCGCTCGCCTCATCGACTTCGCGAGTGAACGTTGGCGCCACTATGCCGGAATGGAGGCCCGCGAGTATCAGGCTGAAGTAGCCGCGGGCCGGGAGGACCCCAGTCCGCTCGGCCGCATGGTGAGCGAGTGGCGGCGCCCCCCCGGGGCCGTGCTCTTGCCGTCCGAGAGCGGTGACCGTGATCTCATTGGCGATGCTCGTGTGTTCGGATGGTCGGCGGGCCTCGGCAACCCGCCCAGTGCCGTCGAAGCCGCGCTTATGGCCTTGGAGCAGTACTTCTACCTTGAGCTGGACGAGGACCGCCCGATTGCCGACAAGGCACAAGCGGTCCTCGAGCGGGCGCGGAGCGCCGCGTTTTTGAAGCCTCTCTGTGACCTGGCCAAGCGAGAGCCGGACCTCTTCAAGGGGACGCTCCGGGTGTTGTTGGCGATGCCTGAGGTGTACGAGTGGGACATCCAAGCCGCCGTGCAGGGACGCCAGCACCTCATGATCGGTGCGTTCATGCAGGGGTGGTGGTTCGTCAAGTTGGCCAAGGAGTTCCACGACCTGAAGCACCGGTCGATCGACCTCCGCCATCTCGGAGTGCAGATCTTCCTGTCAGATGAGGGCACGCGTACGTACCTGTCAGCAGTGCGAGAGCGCTGGGAGCAGCGGCTGGCGGACACGCCCGAGGGGCCTTTTCGCGAGTTCCTTCAACAGCTCGTGGTCGGCTATGACATCGGGAACTACAGGTCTGTCGAACACCCAGAGCACGGGCGCGTGATCGTCAACGTTCGCGCCCACGAGATCTTCGAGGAGCGTGCCGACGAGCGGCAGCGGTTCGAAGAGGAGCGTTTTCTGGTCTTCTTGCCGATGCGCTGCCGCCAGATGCTCGAGGAGCGGACCGTCTTGCCAGACTCCGAGCTCGACGAGTTCTGGGATCAGATCCAACGGGTCACCACCCAGTGCGAGAGGATCTATCGCGGCGCTGGCGCGGACGACCGAGACGAGGTGCCCAAACGACCAAGCGACACGAGCGGCAGCATTCGGGCCCTGTTGAGGCGCTTCGTGTCCCGCCTGGGAGCGTTCTTCGGAAAGGCTGCGCAGGAAGACCGAGGCGACGCCTCGGCAACAGCGCCGGTCGAGACCATGCCGCCCGAGTACGACGAGGCGCGAGACCATCAGGTGAATGCACTGGCTGGAGCAGCTGCGGTCCTCATCCGGAATCATGCTGAATGGCTTGCCCGACACCCGGAGCGCAAAGCGTGGTGCCAGGCCGCGCTTCGCACGACCGTCATGAATCCACCGCCGCGGGACGCTATGGACGTTCCGGAGAGCGCTGCGACTTGGACGTGGGACTGCTTCGCCGCAGAGGCGCTGCCCGCCCTATGGGCTGACGATGTCCACGACGAGGAGCTTCGGCACCTCGTAGCCCGGGTGGCCTTGGCTCCGCACTACGCCGCTGTCCGGATCCTCTTCGCCCGATGCGCCGAGCAGCGACCCAAGCTGGGCGAGGACTTTGGCAGGCTGCGGCGGCTCGTTTTCGAACTGGCGCACATCCGGAACCGCGTCTCCTTCGTCCAGCAGGCGCGCCACTACCACGAGGGCTTCACGGAGGAAGTTGTCTCCCAGTTCGGTGAGGCGCTCGATGCGTGGGCCGAAGACAGACTCGGTGCGTTCATCGACGGCACGCTGGCCCTTCCAACGTCGAATTGGAAAGAGATGGACCAGCCTCAGCGCTTCACGCTCGTTGATGAAGCGCGGGCGAGGCGGCACGGACACTACTTCTTGGATTTCCGCCTTGTGCGCGCTGCTCATGAGTGGATACCGTCACTTGACGAGGCGTCAAGCGATGACGAACGCCGGGAGTGGCTCGACTTCCTTCGCTCCGCCTTCGCGTTCTCGCTGAGCCGCGTGAGCGACGACGCGGACCGCGATGACTATCCTTACGAGCGCGATGACTATCCCTACGAGGACGATCACTGGGTCCTCGACAGGGTCGCGGCTGCGTTGCCGACGATGCGGCTGGAAGACGGACCAGACGATCTCTGGCGCGCGGTGTTGGACCTCGGACGAAAGGCACACCACTGGTCGGAGGATTTCCTGAGGTCGTTTTACCGGTTGGCCCTGCAGCAGGATCCGGTGCCTGCACGTTTCTCGCAGCTCCGGCTGAAGGTCATCGACTACGTCCTCTCCGAGCAGCGCGATGACGAGGGTCCGGGCTGGTCGTACCACGACGATGCGTGGCTTGCGCTCGTCGGGATGGACGGGCTGACGCGGTCGCTTTGGGATGCGCGCCATCAGTCCATTGCTACGGCTGGCGCGGCGCAGTTGGAACGCTGGACTGCTCGGGTCGGTGGCTATGGCGGGCACCTCGCCGCCTTGGCCGCATGGCTGAGAACCGACGCAGCAGCGCCGCTTCGCTTGCGCGGGCTCTCCTGGCTCGACCGGGCGCTCACAAGCGATGACGCAGATCGTGTGGACCGGAGCGAGGACTCCGAGCAGGCTGTCGCCTCGCTGCTTCAAGTGGTCTGGCGGGTGGACGAGGTCCGCCTTCGCACGGAAGCAGCGGCATTCAGTGCCTTCCGGAGCCTGCTGCGCTGGCTTGCGTCACGACAGAACCCGTTGGCCCTGGAGCTTGTTGGCAGGCTCGGCGGGCTCGCCGGATGACGGACTCGGAGGCTGTGGGCACGGGCACGATGTCATTGCGGCGCCGCCTGGGCCGGCTTGGCAAGGCCACCTCCGTTACGGTGGGTTGAGCTACACTCCGACCGTTTCTGCCGACGTCCACCGCTCCCGCTGCTCCCCCCACTCCACCGCCGCCACGACGCCCCGCAGGGCGCGCTCGCTGGTGGGCTGCACACCGTCCACGGCCTCGAGCTTGAGCACGGCCGCCTGGATGTCCGGGGCGAGCAGCGTGAGGTTGAGAAGCTGCGTGACCCGGGCCCGCGTGATCCCGAACTGGCGGGCTAGGTCAGCCCGGTCCTCGTACTCACCTCGCCGGATGGCACGCTGGAGTCGATGGGCCAGCGCGAGCATCCGGGCGACGCGGGCCGGCCGGCGTACGGGAGCGGGCGGCGCGGGCGGGGGCTCCTGGCTGAAGACGACGTCCGAGCCGTTGCGGGCGCGGAAGAGGTAGCTCGTGAAGATCCGACGGCCAGCGGCCTGCTGATCGTCGGTGGCCGTGTCGATCGCGTGGGCGGTGTCGGTCATGCTCCTGCCTCCTTCGTCTCGTCAGGCGCCGGCCCGGCGACCAGCCCGGCGACGTCGCCGCCGGAGAGATCCACCAGCTCGGCGGCCACGGTGCCGTGGATGTCGTCGACGTCGACCCGCTTGACCACGGCCTGGACGAGACGTCCGCGGTTCTGGACGGTCAGGACGTCCCAGAGGTCGTCGAGGTCGGCCAAGGTGCTCGTCACCCACTCGGCCTCGATCTCGGTGCGGTCGAGCTCCGCGAGGGCTCGCTCCACGGTGGCGAGACGGGCCTCGCAACGCCCGAGCTCCGTGCCGACCTCTTCGATCCGGTCCTCGAGCAGCCGACGCGCGGTGCCGTTGACCTCGCGGATCGTCCCGACAAGCTTCCGCCCCTCCGATGACAGGCTCGCGATGGCGCTCGGGAGGTCCCGGCGCTCGGTCTTGAGCGCGTCCCTGCGCTCGTCGAAGAGGGCCTGCAGCTCCGCCGAGACGTCCGCGGTCAGCCCGCCGTCGGCGGTCGCCTCGCGGATCCGATCGATCACGAAGGACTCGATGGCATCGGCGGGCAGCGGCCGCGCCGGGCAGGCCTTCCGCCCCTCCTTGTCGCGGGTCACGCACCGGTAGTAGCGGTACTCCTTGCCCTTCTTCCGCGTCGAAGCCGGCGTGAAGGTCTTGCCGCAGTTGGTGCAGCGCAGCAGCCCCCGCAGCAGGTACTCCGGGTTGCGTCCCCGGGTGGTGCGCCGAGCACCGCCGTGATCGTCGAGCAGCGCGTGGACCCGGGTGTACGTGTCCTGATCCACGAGCGCGTCGTGCTCGCCGGGATGGATCTCGTCGCGGTACGGCATGTAGCCCGCGTACACCGGATTCTTCAGGACCCGGAGCACCGCGTCCTTGCTCCATGCCCGCGCCTTGCGAACGTTGCCGTTCTTGGCGAGGTGTCGCTTCGTCGCCCGGCCGGTCTCGTTGAGGATGCGCATGACCGACAGCGCGGATCGGTGCTTGAGGTAGAGGTCGAAGATCTCGCGGACCATGACCGCCTCGAGGTCGTTGACCACCAGGTGCTTGTCCACAACGTCGTAGCCGAGCGGCACCGGCCCGCCCGTCCACTTGCCCTTGCGGCGGGCGGCGGCGATCTTGTCGCGGGTCCGCTCGGCGATCATCTCGCGTTCGAACTCCGCGAAGCTCATGAGCATGTTCAGCGTGAGCCTGCCCATCGCGTCGGCAGTGGAGAAGTTCTGCGTGACGCTCACAAACGCCGTGCCCGCCTTGTTGAAGCGGTCCATGACCTTGGCGAAGTCGAGCAGCGAGCGGGACAGGCGGTCGACCTTGTACACGACGAGGACGTCGATCTTCCCGGCATCGATGTCCTCGACCAGCCGTTGGAAGGCGGGGCGCTCGAGGTTCGCGCCGGTGAAGCCGCCATCGTCATACTTGTCGGCCGCCCGCCGCCAACCGAGGTGGGCCTGGTTTTCGATGTAGCGCTCGCAGGCCTCGCGCTGGGCGTCGAGCGTGTTGAACTCCTGGTCCAGCCCGATCGCCGTGGACTTGCGCGTGTAGATGGCGCAGCGCTTCACCTCGAGCGGTGCACCCTTCGATCTGGTTGCTCTTGTCGTCATCCTCTCTCCACGGTCAGCACCTGGGCGCCGCCGCGTTCGATGGCGGCCAAGGTGTCGTTGAGTCCGCGCATCGATCGCCCGAGCCGTCCCAGGCCCGTCACGACGACCAGGTCGATTCCGCCCGCCGCCACTTCAGCGAGCAGTGCCGCGAGCCCGGGGCCCGGGCCGCCCGCGCCCGACACGTTGACGTCGCGGTACTCCCCGACGACGGTGGCGCCCTCGCGGTCGGCGATGGCCGCCTTCGTCAAGGCGAGCTGCGACTCGATGGCCTTGCTGCCCCCGGCCGCGGTGCGGACGTAGAGCGCGCAGCGGGCGGTGGGCTGGCCTTCACGCTGAATGCTCATGCGCCCTTCCTCCCCTCGCTGGAGCGGCTCCGTCGCTGGAGGCCCCAGAAGAGGAACCCGTTCCAGTTGGTGCCGGTGATGTCCTTGGCGAGCTTCGAGAGGCTGGCGTGCCGCTCGCCGCGGTACTCGAAGCCGTCGTCGAGGACGGTGAGCTTGTGCTCGACGCCCTTGTAGGCCCGGGTCAGCACGGTGCCTGCAGGCGGCAGCCGGGGGTCGCGCGGCTCGGGCACCTCCGCGTCCGTGGCGTCGCCCTTGGATGTGGGCGCGCTGGCCTGGCCGCGTCGCTGCCGCCAGCGAACCGGGACGTCCTCGGCGAGCTCGTCGATGCTGGCCAACGCCTGCTCGGAGAGCCCGCCCTCGGCGAGCTCCTGGATCCGCCAGGCCACCTTCTTGAAGAGCCAGTCCTTGTTGCGTGACCGGGTGGGCTCGTCGAAGACCTCGAGGTAGCGCTCGCGGAGCTGCGCCACGGTCATCGATCGAAGCGCAGCGAGCTGCTCCGTCACGTCCGCGACGCCCTCGCGGGTGCGCCTGGTGTTCTTGTGTTTCCGGGTCGCCATCATCGTTCTCCTGGGCTCCTGGGGTGTCGGCGAGCGGCCCCGTGCCGCCTCGCTCTCAGAGTCATGGAGGCGTCGTGTGGCGACGAAAGCAACTGATGAAGACGAGTGTTTTCAGCCATTTGAGCGCCGATCGAGCGAGGCAGGATCCTGCGGGGATCCCGCGTGCGGCTCAGCGGGGTGGCTGTCGTGACGCGGGCCTCGCCCCTCGCAGATCAACGACCACAGCCCCTCGGCCAGGATCTCGACCACCGCCTCGCGCGGGGTCCGTTGTCGGGGCTTGCCGAGCCCCGCAAACGGGTCGCTGCCGTCTCGTTCTGATCGTCGTCTCGTCGCCATGCCGCGTCCTCCACTGCCGGTGCTCTTGGCTGTGAAACGCGGTCCGGCGAGACGGAATGGGACACCCCATCGGCCACTTTTCTCGAAACGCCTTCGCGGGCGGTTCACAGGCGGCGTCGGGTCCAGGGCGGAGCGACGGAGTCGGGGTTGGTTCAGGGAAGACGCCAGGGGGTGAGCCGCGCCCGCTGTACGGCCATGCGCCGCTCGGCGTCGAGGTCGCGCAGCAGGCGCTGCAGCTCGCGGAGGCTGTCCATGTCGAGCGCGTCGAGATCGAGGCGCGGGTAGGCCCGCCCAGCGCCCCGGGCCATCTCGGCCCGGAGCCACTGGATCAGCCGGCGCTTGTCGTACTCGCCGGCCATCTACGCCTCGGGGGCGAAGAGCTCGGCGACCCGGACCTCGCCCGCCTCGAGCAGGAAGGCGTGCAGGGACCGGCGCATCAGCTCCATGCGGCTCTTGAGGCCGAGGCGCTCGCGGGCCTCGTCGAGCTGCGTGACCAGGTCGGCCTCCATGCGCAGGGGCAGCACCTTGAAGTCGGCCGCCTCACCCTCGGCCCGCCGCGAGCGGCGCGGGCCGACCGGGATGCGGCCCTTCTCGGCCTGGCGGATTTTCCAGATGAGGTAGTTCTTCGCCGAGCTTCCCGTGTCCCTTCCGACGACCTCGCGGTAGCGCGCCTGCAGCTCGGCCACGCTCAGCTTCGTGAGCTTCACGCCCGCGGTCTCGGGGGCGGCCTCATCCTGCTTGTCGTCGGTCGCCTCCGCTTCCGTGGCCTCCGCCGCCTCGTTCGAAGTGGCCTCGTCCGTCGTCGGCGCGGGCGCCTCGTCCTGGCCCCCGTTCCCCTCGGCCTGCGCCTCGGCGATCTTGCGCGCGAGCCAGGTCTTGTTCGGGCAGCGGCTCTCCTCGCCGATGACCTCGGCGTAGCGGGCCCGCAGCTCGGGCAGGCGCATCTCCTTCAGGGTCTCGATCGTGTTCTGGATGGTGTCGCTCATGGTTCTGTTCTCCTCGTGATGGTCGTCGGCCGCCGAGCCCGCCGGACCACCCGGCGGGTCCCGGGCGGTCGGCTGTCAGTCGCTCGTGGCCAGGTCGGCGAAGCAGGCGAGGTCGATCGCCCGCGGGTCGCTGGAGACGAAGCTGAAGCGGCCCGCGCTCTCCAGCCAGGGCTGCACCTCGACCCGGTCGTCAGCGGTCAAGCCGCCGGCGCGGGCCAGGTCCTCGTTGTCCGTGATGACGGGGTAGCCGTCGTCGGGGTCGTGGTCGGGGCGGGCGGCGCCCTTGAAGACCGCGATGACCTTGATCTGGTAGCCCCGCAGGTAGCGGTGCTCGTCCCCGTGGTAGGTGGTGATGGTTCCGATCGCCTGGTTCATGATGTCCTCCGTGGCTGCGGCCTGGGCCCGTCCCAAGCGTGTGGACATACAGGCGTCGTTTCGCGGGGACCTCAAGCTCTTCTGGCGAGGACATCGAAGTGAATTCGGCCGGTTGAGAGGGTCGTTGGCCGCTGTTGCCGAAGGGCGATATCGGTCACCGACGGAACCGGCCCAGCAAAGGGCCGCTTGCGGAGCCCGCGAGAATCTGCATGATTAACGCCGTCGATGTGGACCGCACACGGAGTCGAGCAATGGCAGCGAGCAAGACCACCAAGAACTCGGCTGAGGTCTCGGCCGAGCTGATCTCGAGCCTTCCGGGCGAGGGCTCAGTCGACGAGGATCTCCTGGACGCGGCGGTCGCTGAGATCAACCGGATCTACGTGTCGAAGGGACTGGAGACAGCGCGGGCCATCGGCAACTACGTCGTGGAAGCTTTCTTCGGCGGCGACCTCGAGTCTTTCGACCCGCGACAGAAGAAGCACATGACGTTCCGCGCCCTGGCCGAGCGTGAGGACCTTCACGTTGCCTACAACACGATCTGGTACTCCGTGGCCGTCCTCGATCAGCTCCGCCTGCTGCCCGAGGACATCGCTGAAGCGCTTCCGCTGTCCCACCACAAGCTCCTGCTGCCGGTCGCGGACGCCAAGATGAAGGCAGATCTCGCCGCCAAGGCCGTCGAGGACAAACTCTCGTCGCGGGAGTTCGCTGAGGTCGTGAAGGCGGCGCGCGCGAGTCGATCGGACAAGCCGCGCGGTGGGCGGCCCCCGCTGCCGGCCTTCGTCAAGGGGTTCCGGCGCCTGCAGAAGGCGGTTGCCCTCGCTACCTCTGAAGACATCCATCCAGACGCGTTCAAGAGCAGCGAAGACGCGGCCAAGTTCATTTCCGAAATCGAAAAGCAGATGGCGCTGCTCGAAGACCTCAAGGAGAAGATGTTGGCGCTGAGCCAGGCCCCCAGCGACTCCGAGAAGTGACCCCGTCTTGTTCACGCGCGTGAACAAGATCCCCAGCCCCGTGCATCCAACGCTTAGGCCACGGTGCGCTCATGGTGCACCGCCGCCGCCTCCCAGCGGGTCGGTGCCATCGTGCGTCGGCGCTTCGATCGCGACACCGTCTGGCGCCACGCGCAACACGTCTCCGGGGATGGGCTGATCGGCGGTGATGTCCGTGTTGCTGATGCTCTTGGCCCCGGGCTCGTTGGCGGGGTCGAAGCTGTCGGGCACGAAGTAGCGGAAGGCGGTTAGCGCCTTCACACGGGCCTCCACGAGCTCGCGCTCGCGGGCGATCGCGTCGGGTCCCGCCTCCCAAAGCTGGCGCGCCGCGGGCGCCAGCCGGCCGATGTGCTCGGGTACGACGTCGACGACCTCGTCGAGGGACACCAGCGTTCGCTGCAGCACCGGCGGCAGGAGGTGAGCGTCCGCGAGTACCTTCGCCATGACCTCGGGGCGGGCCCGATTCATGTGCAGGAAAAGCAGCAGCGGGCGGCGATCCGCGGCCTCGATGAGCACGTCCCACAGCGCCTTGCGCTCGTCGCTCTTGGCGAAGTCGGTGTCGAAGCGCTCGGCGATGGCGCCCCAGCACGGGACGGGGCCGTCTGGATCTCCGGTCCGGATGAAGTCCGCGTAGCCCTTCGCTTGCGGCAGCGACAAGGTCTCGATACGGGCAGAGAGCGACTCGCGCGGGACGAGCTTGGTTCGGGCGGCCATCAATCCCTCCGGTAGACGGCGACGTTGATCCAGAGCTGGCTCGCCGATTGGTTGTGGACCGTGATGCGGTAGTCCTTGTCGCCGCCGCCCAGGTCGATCTTGGTGATCCAGTAGCGGATGTCGGTCGTCAGGGTGCCGCGCACGTAGGTGGTCGCCTGCGGCAGCCCCGTGCCCCCGTCCGGGTAGTTGTAGGAGACGGTGACGAGGTCCGGCTGCTCGGCCTGGGTCGTGATGATCTGCGAGGCGCCTGGGTCCATCAGCACCTGCGTCGAGTAGACGCGGCGCAGGTAGCGGCTGTCGTGGTCGTGACCGGCGAGCGCGAAGGCCGAGGCGTGCTGGCCGTCGACGGTGTGGGCGTCGGAAACCTGCTCGCCGATGTTGTAGTAGCGGGCGTCGGACTCACCCTCGGTGAAGTATCGACCGTCGTGGTCGGCCGCGCCGACGTGGGTGTTCAGGTGGCCCAGCAGCGCGATGAGCTGCGCCCGCACTGAGCCCGCGGCGAGGTTGTTGGGCGCGCCGGCGATGGCGTTGTCCCCGACCTGGGAGGCACCGCGCCCCGCGACGTTGGACTGCAGGTCGTCGACGATCTCCTGGAGCTGCGCCTGGACGTTGGTGCCGCTGATGTAGTTGTGGGCCATGGCGGCGATGGCGCTGGCGTTGTGGGCTCCGGCCGGCGCCGACTCGTGGGCGTTGAGCCAGGCAAGGAGCTGTGAGATCTGGCCGTCGACGTTGCCGGCAGGCAGGGCGTGCGGGGCACCTGCAGCGGCGTCTGCGCCCACCCGCTTCGCGCCTGGGTTGCCGGCGGCGGCCGAGGAGATGTCGTCGATCATCTCGTCGATGGCGGCCTGGACGGTCGCGGCGGCCACGAATCCGTGGGGCGTGTAGTCGATGTCCCCTGCTGAATGACGCCGGGCCGCACCACTGAAGTGGTCGTTCAGCTCGGCGTCCACCTCGTCCAGCGCCGACTGCACCGTGTTGACCGCGGGCTGGAGGATGTTCCAGAGCCCGCTGAAGATCTCGACGGCGTCGCCCTGGGCGAAGATGAACGCCTGCCTGCGCGAAGTGTCGATATCGGGCGCCAGGATCTGCCCCTGGCCGTTGGTGCGGTGGACGTCGCAGACCAGCAGCTCGTCGGCCTCGAGCGGCACCTTCGCCGCTGCCCCGATGGCCGCCGTCGCCCCCTGGCGCACGACGACCTCGAAGGACTCGTCGCGCCGGAAGAAGACCTGCTGAGAGTTTCCGTCCGTGCGCGGATCGCTGAGCAGCCGCTCGAAGCGCAGGAAGACGCCGAGCCACCTCTCCTCTCCGGCGACCGGCACCTCGGTCGGCAGACCCGCGTGGTCCACCGAGCAGTCCACGACCTGCCCCGAGCCGAAGAAGATCCGCTGGCCGAGGTTGTCGTAGGCCCGGCCTGGCGCGGTCAGGTCGATGGTGAGGTCGGGGACCGGCGAGTGGGGCGTGGGCTCAGCGCCGCTGATGATGCCGTAGACCCCGATGTCGGCCGCGAGGTTGCGGTCGGCCTTCTCCAGCAGCTCGAAGGCGAGGTCGAGCTCGGCCTCGGTGACCTTCTGGCGGAAGTGAAAATCGGTGCGGTCGGCCATCCAGCGCTCCTCCAAGAGACGAGCCTCCAGAGGGGCAAAGCACCGGCCGGGCTGGACGGGGACAGGACGGCCGCCTTCCAGTCGAACGAGTCGAGCGGTATACCCAGGGACATGAGGTAGCGGGTAGAGTCGCCGCCGTGGACGAGCCCGCGCGGGCCAAGACCACGCTGGGGCTTCGCCCCATGCGCCCAAGGTGGAACACGATGCGCGACCCAACCCTGCCCGGCGACAGCCCCGTATTCGAAGCGACGAAGACAGCGTCGACCGTCGAGTTCCAGCGCGATCCTCATCCTGGTACGACTCGATACCTCGTTGTCGAGGGTCCGGGCCTTCTCGTCCTGTTCCCCAAGGACGGCGACATCACCAGGTCGGCGCCTGTTGAGCGAGTCGAGGAACTCGGAGTGCCGGGCGCACCCGACCGCGACGCACACATCAAGCGGGCGTTCGATGCTCTGGCCTCCCGAGTTCGGTCCTCGGCATGGACCACCTCCGATACTCCGTACACGGACCTCACCGACACGCTACGGACGCTATCCAACGACCCGGCGGTCGCGGCGGATGTCGCAGCCTACTTGGCGGCAAACCCCGCCGTCGAGAACGCTGTCGAGATGTTGTTCACCGCGATCTCCATGAGCGCGCGGGCGCAGTGGGACGCGGCGCCGACCGCAATTCGAGGCGTCGTCGCGCGTGGGTGGTTCCTCGGGCGATGGCTGCCGACTTTCCTGGTGCTCGATGGACCAATCCTGCGATTCTTGAACGGGCCGGCGTTCCGGCGGCACGACGGGAGCGCTCCTCTTCTTCGCTCGGTCCGCGCATTCTTCGACACGAGGGATTTCATGCTCCTACGCCACTGCCTCGCCCATTGGTCCTTCTCATGGGTGGTCGACAACGACGATTCCGCCGTCGTCGGCTTTGGCAAGTCAGCGTCGGGACCCGTGCGCGCTACACGACTGGAAGCCGACGCGTTTCACATCGTGACATTCGCTCTCGTGGAAGCATTGGACGAGGTCTTCATCCGCCCCCATCGCAGCAAGTTCAGTGCAGGTCCGTCGTCCAGCCCAACTCGCTGATCCCCAGCTCCCAGTGCTCGAAGACGGGAGGCACGCCGGGCTCGAGGAGATCCACGAAGTGGGTGTGGGCCGGCTTGAGGTAGTCGACGATGGCGCGGATCTGCGTGCGCTGGGTCACCGTGAGCGGCTCGTCCACCTCCACGTTGAAGGCGTAACGGGCGAAGCGGTCCGAGGGTCCCAGCTCCCAATCGATGCCCAGCTCGGACTCACCGAGGACCAGCGTCGTCCCCGTGAACGCGGTGATGGCGGTGATGTCGATGCCGAGAAAGAAGCGGATGGCGTTCTCGATGCCCACCGCTGTCCCCTTCTGGCGGTACATCTCCACCAGCACCGAGGCGAGGCGGCGCTTGCCCAGAACGTCGAGATCGAACGGGAACGGGTTGCCGAGGTCGCGCAAGACGAGGTCCAGGAAGGGCTCGGGCGCGCGCTCGAGGTCGAAGATGTCCGGGTAGCGATCCGCCTCGGCCAGGAGCAGGTCGGCCACCTCTTGCAGGCAGGCGATGAAGCGGTACAGGTCGCCGGTCGCGTCCGCGCGCCGGTTGTGCCGCGGCAGCATCGGCCACAGGTCGAAGCGCCGAGCCGCCGGCGGCGGTGGGCGGAAGCCGGTGAACATCGCCGCGTCGTCGGGCGGCAGCACCGGGTTGTCGCGCAGGTCGGTCACGCCCGCCGCCGTGACCTGATAGGCGACGTCGGGCGTCATCTCCGTGTCGAGGACGAGGGTGACGACGGTGCCCTGCGCCGTCGCGGAGACGGGAACGACCGGCACTGCGGGCAAGCCGACCGGTACGACGTAGAAGGCTGTCGGATCGGTGACGAGGACCTCCTCGTCGAAGCCGAGCTGGACCACGCGCTGAGCCGTCGCCTGGGCGGCGACCAGCTTGGGCGCGGTGCGGTCCTCGGCGGTGAAGCTGTAGGTCTCGTCGAGCGCGTGTGCGCCGCCGTTCGTCGCAGAGACGACGCGCACGGCGACAGTCGCCTCGCTTGCGAAGGTCATCGCAGGGTCGAGGACGACGCGCAGGGTGTCGGCGCTCTCTGCGATCTCTGCTCGCGGGGCGTCGAAGCCGGGCTGGAGCTCCGGGGCGACGCTGCCATCGAAGGCCAACACGCCGTCCACCCAGACCTTGGTGGCCGTTCGATCCACGCCGTCCAGACCGGGGTCGAGGACCTCGAGCGCGACGAGCCATTCCAGCGGCACACCCGTCTCGCCCGGCCCGGGATCGCGGTTCAGCAGCAGGGGCCGATCGACCGCGACGATGGCGGCGACGTTGTCGACGTAGAGGGCGGGTAGCTCGACGGCGGCCATCTACAGCTCCACAAGCTCGAGGCGCACACCCACCTCGTGCAGCCCGGCCATCTTGGAGACGTTCGCGGCCAGGTCGGTGATCTCCCGCTCCCGCCCAGGCGAGCAGGTCGCCCTGGCGTGCTTGCTCCCGTCCACCACGATCGAAGCCTCCCAGGCGAGGTTGGCGGGCAGGCCTGCCGGAACCCGCAGCCGAAGGTGCGCGCGGACCAGATCCACGCCGGTGAGATCGGTCTCCTGGACCACCTCGGCGAGGTCGCCGGGCGAGAGTTCGAAGAGGCGGCCGGCCTCATCGTCTCCGAGGACGAACACGTAGTCGCCTGAGGGCGCGTCGGCCTGCTGAACGCGACCCTGGCCCAGCCCCAAGCGACTCTCGAAGGCGGTCAGCTCCATGGCTACACCTGGCGCATCAGCTCGACGTGATCGAAGAAGGCCCGCCGGGTGACATCCTCGACCGCAATGCCAAAGCCACCGCGACCCGACGTGAGCGGCTGGCTGCCGCTGTTGATGCCGAGGTGGTCGTCGATGAACTCGGCCATGCCCGAGACGGGCTGCCAGTCGGGCGGCGTGCCGAGGGCGTGGGCGTCGAGGTCGTTGCGGAAGACCTTGAGCACCACGTCGCCGTTGTCGTTGACGATCACGTCGAGGCGCAGGTGCAACCACGTGCCCTGGGCGAAGCTCTCGCCAGAGGCCAGCAGCGCCCCGGGTCCTTCCGAGTCGGGGATGCCGGCGGCGACCATGCCCTTGCGCAGCACGATGCGGTGCGGGTCGTCGTCGGAGAGTCCCAGCAGGTAGGCGGTGTCGTTGACCGAGTTGCCCTGGCACGACAGGAACAGGAAGGGTGAGAAGCCGGTCGGTCCGCCGCCGGGACCGCGCTGGATGCAGCCGCGGATCGACGCGCCCTTGGCCATCGGCGCGAAGTCCACCAGGTTGGCGAAGAGCGCCACGGCGCCCTCGACCGAGGCGAGCGAGTTGAAGGCAAAGAGGAAGTTGCCGCCCCCGGGCGGTCGGTCGATGCCTGCGGTCACGCCGCGGTCCACGGTCGCGATGTCGAGGCCGTCGTTGAGGTAGGTCCAGTCCGCTTCGGCCATCTCGTGCTCTCCTTTAGATCGTGGTCGCTGCCGCCCAGTCGTTCTCGAAGTCCTCGTTCGTCTCGGCCCCGCCGTCGAACGTGGCGATGACGCCCACGGCGAGCCCCCAGGCCCAGATGAAGGTCTGGTTCGAGCGCCACTGCTCCTCGAAGTCCTCGCGCGGCTCGGCGTCGAACAGGCCGATGACGCCGGCGACGTCCTCCCAGGCCGTGGCATAGGGGACGTTGCTCCAGCCGTCTTCCATGTCCTCGACCGCACCGCCGCTGAAGGGCGCGGTGATCACCTGGCCGGTCGGCAGCTCGGTCAGGTAGACGTCGTTGTCCCAGGCGTCCTCGAAGTCCTCGTAGCCCTCGGCGAGCGGGTCGAACAACGCGATGGCCACGGTGATGCCCTCGAGGTCGTCAAGCAGCTCAAACCACCGATCGAAGTCCTCCCAGGCGCGGTCTGGCACTGGCCCGAAGCCGGCGATGCGCCGCAACCCGGTGAAGCTCTGCAGCGTCCAGTGCTCGGCCTCGCCTTGCTGCGCCCCCGCGTCCTCGAAGCTGGGGTTGAGGATCGCCATCAGAGCAGGCTCCCGGTGTCGCCATCGACGAGCGTGACGTTGCCCAGGAGCGGGAACTCCTTGATCTGGAGCTTGATGTCCGCGGGCAGGCCGTTGAGCTTCAAATCGCCCGAGCGATCGCCGATCTTGCGCACGCCGTCGGTGTCACGGATGACGTTGAACACATCCGACCAGGCGATCTCGCCGACCGGGTTGCCGCCCTGGTCCTTGATGTTGAAGCCGAAGTCGACGAGCGGGTTGGGCGTGCCGTCGGCCTCGCTGACCCGGAACATGGTCTCGAGGTTCGCCTTGATGCGGTCGCGAACCGTCGCCTTGGCGTAGCCCTGCCGCAGGTACACACGCGCCTCGACGTCGACGTTCCGGTAGATCGGGCTCTGCACGGCGATCTGGAAGGTCAGCGTGTGCGGGTAGACCTCGGTGACCTGGGCCAGTACAGCGTTCTTGAGCGCCGGCGTGGGCAGCCCTCCGCCCTCGGGGATGACGAAGAGGATGCCGGCGTTCTCGTCGATGGAGGCGTCCTCGTTGGACGTGAGCATCAGCGCCCGCGCCAGGCCGGGCACGCGCCGCGCGTTGATCTCGAAGTCCTCGCGGGTCACGGTCCGCGTGAGCGTGCGCAGACTCTCGGGCGCCAGCAGTTTGGCCGCCGCGACGCTCTGCCGGTCGGTGCCTCCGGACGCCGGAGCCGCGTTGTTCACCGAGACCTGGACCGGGTGGCCGTGGACGTCGGTGAACGCGCCCTCGATCACGACGAGGCTGCCCGCCTCGACGTTGCCGTCCGCTCCGCCACCGGTCTTGTAGGTGACGCTCACCGTGCCCGTGGGCGGTGCTCCGCTCGTGCCGTTGCCGAAGCGGATCGTGGCGCGGTCGTTCTGGTCGACCAACACCACGAAGTGCCGGTCGTTGGGTCCAGAGCCGAGCAGGCTGTCCACCGCGACGTAGTCGCCGTTGGCCGCCGAGACGACCGCTGAGCCGTCGAGGTAGGGCGTGTGGTCCAGCAGGACGTCGAGGTCGGCCAGCCCTCGGGCATCGAAGAGCTGCGTGCGCGTCTCCGAGCTCTCGACCACGCCCATCAGCTCGGGCGGATCCGCGCCAGCCGGGATCAGGACGTCGGCGAGGAGTTGAAAGCGGACCGGCTCGGTGACCTCCTGGGTGCGGACAACCGTGCCCGCGGGCAGGACGACGTCGGCGGTCGGGGGCCGCGCGAGCGAGAAGGTGATCTCGGCGGTGGCCGCCTGCGCGCCGTGGAGCTTGTAGCCGAGCATCCGTGCCAGCGCGATGACGTTCTTGCGCTGGGTGGCGGTGACCAGACGCGATTCGCGGGCCTGATTGTCCAGGTAGAAGGTCACGACGTCGCCGACGAAGGCGTACATCTCGAGCAGCACGTTGCCGAAGCTCGCCACCGAGAAGTCGGACCAGTCCGGGAACACGCTTTGGACCAGCGCCATCAGCCGCACACGCAGTGCGTCGAAGTCCTTGTCGGTGTAGTCGACGCTGGGTGGGAGCACGGCCACGGGTTCACCTCCGAAGGGGCAAAGCGTGGGCGGCGCCCTTCGGGGACAGTTCAGATATCGAGCGGCACCGACACTTCGCCTGGTGTCTCCGTGGACCGTCCCTGCCTCCGCGCCGGGCGGAAGCGGACGCGGAGCTGGAGCTTGGCGTCCTCGCGGGACACCGCGACCTCGACGAGCTCGGCCTCGGGCACCCACCGCTTGAGCGCGTCCCGCACGTGGACCCGCGCCAGCTCGGCCAGCGCCGCGTCGTTGCGCTGGTGGCGCAGCAGGTCGAGGCCTGCGCCGAAGGCTGTGCGCCAGGGCAGCTCACCCGAGGAGCGCGGCGTGGCGCCGTTCGTCATCAGCGCCTGGAGCACCTTCGAGGCGAGCAGATCGCCGCCCGAGCCGGAGGCGAAGTCCCGCTTGAGATCCCTGGTGAAGGGAGTGATCATGCCGGCTTTCTCGTTGGGCATCGTCATCCTCCTACGGCACGGGCACGGCGCTCCGCACCGATTGCAGCATCTCCACGATGGCGTCGATGGGCGGGATGGCCTCGTCGAGTGGCGTGCCGGCGAGGTCCGACAGGTCGGGCACCTCGGGCGCACCGATCATGCCGAGGAAGAGGTTGAGGATCCCGATGAGCTTGCCCAGCGCCGCGAGGCTCTTGCCGACGTTGGCGGCTTCCTGGGCGACGTTGGCCTCGGCGCAGGAGGTGATCGCCATCAGCCCGGCGTCGTCGAGCTCGGTCGCGCGGTCGATGGCGCCGAGGATCTGCTGCATCTGCGCCTGCAGGTGCAGGAGCTGAGTGCGCGCCTGGCGCAGCGTGTCGATGACCAGGTCGATGATCCCGATGATGGTGTACGGCAGCGAGAGCTGCGGGATGAGCTTGAGCAGCGCGTTGACCTTCTCGGCGAGCTCCGGGATGCAGGCGGCGAGCACGGTCGGATCCGGCGGCGGCCCGAGACTATCGGGTATGGCTTTGACGCAATTGAACACGGCCACGACCGTGTCGATGATGTTGAACAGTGGGACCAGCGGGGTCAGCGCCGGCTGGATCTGCTCCATCAAGTTGATGGACTCCATGGTCACGCCGCCGGGCAGCGTGATGGAGAAGGGGTCCGGAAGTTCTGGAATTTCCAGGCAAATAGGCAAGGGCACGGCGTCCTCCTAGATCGGGTCCGCGATGGGGCGAACCACGCGGCCGGCGATGGTCACCTGCGTCGCTTCCAGGCTGATGGCGCCCACGGCCTTGATGGTGATCGCCGTGGTCCCCTCGAGCGTGATGCTGTTCTCCTCGGCGTCGAAGAGCAGGTAGTCACCGGTCTTGCGGTTGGTGAGCTTGAGCTTGCGGGCGTCCTTGGACTCGTCGAGCTCGATCCGGAACGTGGGCGTCGCCAGCACGCGGTTGTCGGGCGGGTCCTTCTGGGCCTCCTCGGGGACCTCGCTCTCGCCGTCCGGCTTCCCCCAATGCGCCGAGAGGAAATACGGCGCATCGATGTCGCCCTGGTTGAAGAAGACGGCGACCTCGGCCCCCTCCTCGGGCACGGCGAAGAAGCCCCGGTCCTTGAAGCCGCCGCCCGAGGTTCCGAGCGGCCAGGCCCACGTGCTGTGGGGCTCGAGCACACCGGGGATGCACACGCGCACTCGACCGAGGCCTTCGGGATCCCGGCGGTGAGTCACGTAGCCCACATACATGCCGAGCAGCCGGGTGTCGTGCGCGTCGATGTCGTCGTCGAACTGGCTGAAGCCCATACTCACTCCATCACGCTCTGACCCGCTTCCGGGTCCTCGTAGCCAATGCGCCTTCCATCACGGCGGTACTCGATGCGGGTCGCGCCGGTCTCCGGGTCCACGGCTTCGACCTGGGTCAGCTCACCGTCGCTGCGGGGCCGGCTCGTGTTGCGCTCGCCGCGTTGCTCGCGGGCCACCTGTCGGGCCCGCCGGCCGCTCCCGTCGCGGGTCAGCTTGAGATCGCAGGTGTAGCCCGACGACGAGATCACGTGCTTGACCCCAGTGACGTAGTACTTGCCTGAGAGCAGGCCCGAGACGCCGCGGAGCTCCACGATGCTCTTGGCGTGGATCGTCGGATCGCCGACCACCCTCATCGACAGCTTCACGGTCGCCCGCTCCGCCCGGCGGAAGCGAGCCGAGGACTCGCGCCCAGCCCGACCCTCTGTGCTCGCCGAGGTCGGATGCACGCTCGCGGTCGCGTTGCGCGTCTCCAGCGATGTGGCGCCCGTCTCTGGATCCACGACCTCCACCACCTCGGCCAACGTCGAGCGGTCGGCGGTCTCGTTGCTCGTCGAGCTCTCGATGGTCGCCCGCCGCATCGGGTCACGGCCGCGCACGGTCACGCGGCCGGCGCGCTTGACCAGATCGGACTCCACGTTGATCGACATGACGTCGCCGCGCCCCGGATCGGCGTACCAGGTGAAGACGTGGGTCGGGGCGGCGCTCTGCCTTCGCTCGTGGAAGTGGAAGCCGCCGTCGTCCACGTAGAACTCGAACTCCTCGCGGGAGGCGAGTCGGCGCAGGAAGCGGGCGTCGGTCTCGCCCGACTGGTTGACGACATCGAAGACCTCCTCGGTGTCGTCCACGTCGATGAACTGCCCCTCGTGCCCGTGCTCCGCGGCGATCTGCCGGGCGACCTCGGCCCGCGTGACGTTCTCCCAGTTACGGGTCTTCGACTCCCGGTTCATCAGCACCGAGGTCGCCTGTCCCTCGACGGTGAGCGTCGTGAACCCCTTGAGCTTCTTGACCACCACCCGCCGCGGCACGGCCATGTTGCCCGGGTAGCCCCACGACACCTCGAGCGTGGCGCCGCCCATCAGATCCTCGCGGTCGAAGAGCGACAGGTCGAAGTTGTCGAGCTGGATGGCGACCTTGTCGGCCTTGCGCTCGGCGTCGTCGAAGGTGAAGCCGATGATGCGGTCGCCGAGCTCGAGCGGCTCACCGCTCGGCGCGCGCTCGTCGGCCAGCAGCGTGATGCGCACGCCAGGGGCGCTGCGGTCCAGGATCGGGTTCATCCGCGTGCCCTCCTGCCCGCCTCGCCGAGGACCACGTCGGTCAACACGCGCAACGACGGGATGAACAGGCGACGCCCGGGATCGAGCAGCAGCGTCGGATCCACGATCGGATCGGGCTGGAAGTCGGCGATGGTCCACCAGAACCCGCACGCCCTCGGCAGCGGGGCGAAGTAGCGCCCGGCCAGATCGAAGAGCGTGTCGCCCTGGACCACTGTGTGGACGCGGTTGTCAGCATGCGCCCGGAACCGATAGGGCTCCCGCTCGGTCAGGTGGAGAATGCCGCCGGCGTCACGCACGCCGAGGGTGAAGCTGTGCCGGGAGCCTACGCGGGGCGGCATGGCTACGCCTCCTCCCGCAGAGCTTCGGAGGTCACGCGAGCGTCGAGGATCTCCTCGAAGGTCACGGTGGCGGCGTAGACGAGCACGGTCCCGTCGACAGCGACCTGGCGGTACTGGAACTCGACGCCGGTCACCACCGCCTCGACGGTGAGGACCCCGGGCCAGATGAAGAGCGTGCGGGGCGGCGCGGTGTCCACCACGCCCTCGGTGCCCTCCGGCGGTACGGTGAGCGCCCGGATGAAGGCGCGGAAGTCGAGGATCTCCACGTCGCCCGGCTGCTCGGCGGCGAAGAAGCGGTCGAGGTAGAACTCGACGCCCGAGATCTGCCGGTTGCCCGTCGACTGGAACTGCAGCACCTGGTGCGACAGCCCCGGCACGGCGAGGCGGTTGTAGTTGACCTGCACCTTCTCGGAGAGCTGCGTCGGGTTGAACAGGCACTCCATTGACTCGCCCGTCGTCACGTTGACGAGGACGCATCGCGGAGGGCGGACCATGGCGAGCTCGATTCCCACGTCGCCCCCCTTCAATAGGCCGGCACCGGCGAGAAGGACCTCGCCGCCGCGTCGGAGTTGGCGTTGTGGGTAGCGCGGGCGACGGTCTCGCCGTCCACCTGGACGTTGACGGTGAAGGGCGGCGCCTGCCCGCGGTCGCGCGCCTGGGCGTTGGCGAAGGCCAGCATGTTCTGCTCGAGCTGGGCGAACTCGTTCATCCGGCCCGTGGCGTCCGCTGAAGCGGGCATCGCGGAGGTCGCCGCTTCGGCCCGGTCCGCGGTGGCCCGGGTGCGACCGATCGCCTCGAACTCGTCCTCGGTGCGAACCTCGGTGGAGAGCGGCTGGCGGGACAGGCGCTCCAGGCTCGCGGGCAACAGTGCGTCGGGGATCCGGCGCAGCAGCCGGATGACGAAGTCGCGGATGCCGTCGAAGACCCGCTTGATGGCGCGGCCCACGCCCCGGAAGAAGTCGACCACGGGCTGCAGGAAGCTCGTGATCCCGTCGGCGATGCTGCTGAACAGGTTGGAGAACCAGCGGCCGATCCCGATGAAGAACTGCCCGATGGACCGGAAGAAGCCGACGACGGTGTTGACCGCCGACGAGATGGCGTTGGGCAGGGTCTCGGTGAACCAGAGGTAGATCTTCGCGGCGGTCTCACCGATCCAGGTGCCCGCCGCCACGAAGGCGTCCTTGACGGCGTTGACCACCCAGATGACCGCCGTGACCACCTTGATGAGCCCACCCAGCGCCAGCGCAATCACGGTGACGACCGCGCCGAACACCTGCCCGAGGAACTCGCCCAGCGACCGCCACGCGCCGGTCGACTCGTCGGTCGCCGAGGTCGAGTCGTTCGTGGTGCCGGTCAGCGTCTGCCAGGCGGTCTTGAGTTCGCCGAGCGCCTCCGCAACGACCTCGAGGGCCGGCCGGATGAACTCCATCATCGACCGGAAGCCCGCGATGATGCCGCCGGTCACCCGGAGGCTGATCGCCCAGAGCTTGGCGAACCACTTGACGACCGTGGCGATGGCCGAGCCGACGACCTGACCGAAGCTCCGGAACTCGGAGCTCGGCAGCGACGCCGCCCCGCCAGCGAACCCGCTGAAGATGGCGCCGATCTCCTGGTGCAGCTCGGAGAAGGCCTCGACCAGGTCTTCGAAGACCGGCCGCGCCGCCTCGATGGTGCTCGTGAATCCGTCCTTGAAGCCCTCCCAGATCTGCCCGATGCGGTGGGCGATCTGGAACACGGAGATGAGGAAGCGCTTGAGCCCCTGGTTCTCGGCGCGATTCAGCTCCTCGCGCACCGCCCCGGAGAAGCCACCCTGCTCGAAGAGCTGCCGCAGGCCCCGGAAGAACAGCGTCACGCGCTCCCACATGCGCCGGGCGAAGTCCGCGATACCGCCGACGTTGCGCCGGAAGGCCACGACGAAGCCGGCGACCACCGCGCCGAGCACCGCGACGATGAGGATGGCCGGCAGGAGCGTGGCCATGATCCCGCCGATGGTGATGCCGAGCGCCTTGAAGCCGATGGCGAGCAGCGCGATGGCGGCTTTGGCCGCGATGACGCCACCCACCAGCATCAAGAAGCTGCCCGCGGCGAGCACCAGCCCCGCGAAGATCCTCTTGATGGGTGCCGGGATCGCCTGGAAGGCCCGAAGGATGGCGTTGAGCACGTTCACCAGCAGCCGCACGATGGGCTTGAACACCTGAGCGAAGGGCTCGCCGAGGACCACGGCGAAGGTCTGGAGCGTCCCGCGCAGGAGGGTCTTTTGCCCCTCGAAGGTGTCGAGGAGCTGCTCGCGGAAGCCTGCCGCCGTGCCCTCCGCCCCCTCCATCTCCTGCCGGAGCGCCGCGATGGCCTCGGCGCCCTGGAGCGTGACCTCGCGCCCGTCGCGCATCGTCGTGAAGCTCGCGTTCATGATGGCGTTGAAGGCCAGGAGGCCGCGGGCGCCGAACGCCTGGACGACGCGGCGGTTGCGCTCCTCGTCGCTCATGTCCCGAGTCCGGTCGGCGAACTCGCTCATGATGTCGACCATCGAGCGCATCTGGCCGCTGGTCTGGTCGAAGACCTGGACGCCCGCGCCGATGATCGCCTGCTGTGCCCGCTGGTCGGCGCCCACGCGACGCGTCGCCTCCCGGAACGCGGTGGCCGAGCTCGACGCGTCGATGTTCCGGTTGCGCAAGAGCCCCATCGTGATGAGCACGTCGTCGAGGCTCTGGTTGAACACCGAGCCCGCCGCGGCGGCCTTGGCGAGTCCCGCCTCGAAGTCGCGGGTCTGGAAGTTGGTGAGCTGGGTGATCCGCAGCAGCCGATCGGTCACGCCGGCGGCGCGGTCGGCCGTGAGCCCGTAGGCGTTGAGCGTGCCGACGACCGCCTCGGCGGCGGACGCGACGCCGAGCTGACCGAGCGAGCCCGCAGCCAGGTCGAGCACGGGCACCAGCGTCCGGGTCGCCTGCTCGGCGGTCTGCCCCGCCGTGGCCAGCGACTGCAGCCCCTCGATGGCCTCGGTCGGTGAGAACTGTGTCTCGATGCCGGCGTTGATGGCGGCCTCGCGCAGCATCTGGAGCTGTCGGGTCGTCGCCCGGGTGACCGCCCCGATGGCCGCCAGGCCCTGCTCGAAGCGACCGGCCGCGTTCGCCAGCGACAAAGCTCCTGCGACAGCCGCCGCCCCAGCGGTGAACACGGCCAGCCCGATGCCGAGCTGGCGAAAGGCGGTGTTCATGCGGCTGGCCCCACCGCTCACGCGCTCGTCGAGGCTCGTGAACCGGCGCTCGAGCCGCTGCATCTTCCCCGAAGCGAGATCGCGGGCGGTGAAGACGAACCCGAGGCCCATGTTGTTCAGCCCCATCGCCTACCTCCGCTTCCCGGCCTTCTCGATCTCCTTCGCCTCCCGGCTGCGCTGACGGCCGATGCGCTCGAGGAACCAGTCCCGATCGGATGTCGGCATCTCCAGCACCTCGGCCATGCTCACTCCCAGCCCCGAGCCGCCGTGCTGCCGCCAGCACACCTGGAACACGCCTTCTCGCCAGCCATCGAGGTCTACCCGCGGAAAGAGGTGCTGCGGTCCCGGCGCCTCGCCGTCCTCTCCTTGCCGGGCATGAAGAAGGTCCGGTCGAAAGGGAGGTCGACCTCCTGGGTGGCGAAGCACTCGGGGCACTCGATCTCGATGGTCGTGTCCACGCCGCAGTCCACCCGGTCGAACTCGTCGACCAGGAAGTCCGCGTCGCGCATGGTGAGGTCCTCGATGAAGCGCCGCCGGTCCTTCGCGTCGACGCCCTCGACCTCGACCACCCGGAAGGCGAGCATCGCCGAGAGCAGCCGGTCGCCGGCGCCGCGTCGAAGCTGCGGGAGCTTCCGCTCGTCGGCCCCGGTGAGTAGCCGAAACCAGACCCGCTTGCCGGCGTCGGGCAGCACCGTCTCGAAGCGGTTCCCGTCCCCGAACGCCGCTCGGCTCTCCTCGGACAGGGGCCGGCACGGCAGGTGGCAGAGGTCGATTTCCCACTCGATCCGCGCCCGGCAGCCCTCGTTCTGGCAGGCGACCGCGAAGGCGTACTCGGGCCCGTAGGTCAGCGCCCGGACCTTCAGGAGCGCAACGAAGCGGTCGCCCTGGAGCACCTGGCCCCAGTCGATGTCCTTCTCCCCGAAGTCGTAGGGCCCGGCATCGACGGTCTCCTCCCAGCAGGCGGCGAGCAGCTCATCGACCTGGCCCCCGGCCTTGGCCAGCTTGCGGTCGGCGAGGGTCCGCTCCTCGCGGACCTTCATGCCGCGGACGCGGCCGGCGAGCCCGGATGGGCAGGTGATGACGTGGGACATGCGCTCTCCTCCGATGCGACGGGTCGTCGGAGGACGGCAGGTGCACGGCCTCCACCGGAGTAGAGCCGGGGATGTGGGGGCGTGAGACGGTCGCTGTTCCTTCGGGCTGCGCTACGGCCTGGACTTCAGCGTAGGAACACCGAACTGCGCGAAGCCCGTGTAGTCCGGGTAGATGGTTGAGTGCCGATAGCCGTACAGGTCTTGTAGCTTCTTCCGAATCGGGGCTTTGGCTGCCGCATCAATGAGCAATGTGTACATGGCGTTGCCCGCAGCCCTTCCGCCACCCGGGTCAAGCTTGTGAACGCGCATGGCGAGCGAGGTGCACTGACGCACCTCATCGATCTTCCACATGCCGTCGCTGGGACTCGTCCCCTTGGGCCATTGCAGCGGTCCGTCCGGTCCGCTGGACGAAGGAACGCCTCCGAATACGAAGCCACCGTTCTGCGCTGCAATTCTTCCGTCAAGCGTCGAGGGCCTCCATGCGTGGGTGCTGGTCTGCCACCGCTTGAACTCGGTTTGATGTTCGGCCTTGGTCAATCCACTCGATGCCTTGTGCACTGGCGATGGCCAAGGGCGACGGATCTCGTCTTCCCATGACCGTTTTTCGTCGTCTTCGTTGATCAGCCGCTTCGTGACGTCGATCGCGAACAACCGCCCATCCTTGTCTTCGTCTCGAAGTGCTCCGTTGTCCCATTTCTCTTCGACGGCGAACCAGAGCCCAATCAGAGGATTGAACGTGACATCGATGAGGCGGGTGGGCGCACCGTAGTGCTGGAGAATGGCGAGCTGAGGCAGGATAGCCAAGCGGCCCTGGTTTCCGACGTGCAGCCCCCAACGGTGCACGTCCACAAGGATCTCTCCTTCCTTGGCGTCCAGGGACTTTTCGAGAGGTGCTGTGGCAGCGGTCGAGGTCCAAGCGAGACGGCGATAGAGCGAGCTGTGCAAGGGCCACGAAGCATTCACATGGCCTCGCCAGGCAAACACGCTCCCACGGTCAGACCACGTATCGAAAACACCGTGAATGACTTCGATGGCTTTGTCGAAGGAGGCGACCTTTTTCTCCCAAGGCGCCCAGAAATCTGCAACGTTCATAGCCCGGTCCACCGCCGATGTGCCTGCTCCACCCGACGGGCATGAGGCGGCAGCAGGCCCTCCTCTGAGCTGGCAAGGTCTGGACGCAGGCTACCATCGTCGGCGTTGCACCGACAATGCACTCACGCGGAATGTGGGGCCTCGATTCGCGCTACTGCAGGAGAGTAGGCGCGCGGCGCTTTGCCCGGGTTGCCCCGGGTAGGTTTCCGCGCGCCCCTCACCGAACCCGGCGTGCACCTTTCGTTATGCACCGGGCTCTCCATAGATGTGCTGCGCAAAAGCGGGAGGGGTCGTCCATGCCTGCCGAAAGCGCTCCACGCGAAGTGTGACCAGCTCGAAGGGGCGGACGTCGCCGTCCTCCCATCGAAGGGTCTTGCCGCCTGGCTTGCGCCAGCCGTACTCCGCGGCGAGCCACCGCATTGGGCGCTTCTCGTGCTTCTTCTTGAGCCAGCGCAGGATGGTCCACCACAAGTAGTGGTCCACGGACACGAAGACCTGGTTCGCGCCCCACGCGTGGCGGTAGAAGTTGCCCCAACCCCGGAGGATCGGGTTGAGCGTCGACAAGCGTTCCTGCAGCGCGAAGCTGCGGGTGCTGTTGGAGAAGTGCGCCTTGATGGCATGACGCAGCTTCTGGGTCCGATCCTTGGGGACAACGCACTTGCTGCCCCACCCGTAGTGCGGGTGACGCTGCACCCGAGCATGGTGCCCGAGGAAGCGCAGAGGGTCGGTCACCTTCGTGACCTTGGTCTTCGCCTCCGAGAGTTCCAGCCCGAGCTCGTCCTTGAGGAGCTTCGCCAGCGCGACCTTTTCCTCGCGAGCAGCCGCCTCGGCCCGGTCCGATTGGTCCGGTCCGTGCGACGCGCCGACGAGGATGATGAAGTCATCCGCGTACCTCACGGGTACGAGCGCCACCCCAGCACGCTTGGCGTTACTGCGGTTGTAGGCAGCTCGCAGCTGGATCTTCGTCCGCGTGAGTCCTTGCGCACGGGCCCGGCGAGGCCAGACCATGCGCTCGTGCTGCTCGTCGATCACGCTGAGCGCGATGTTGGCGAGCAGCGGAGAGAGGATCCCGCCCTGGGGCGTGCCGCTCTCCGATCGGAGGAACGCACCCTCCGACAGGATTCCGGCCTTCAAGAACGCGACGATCAGCCGGTTGACCTTCGTGTCCAGGACACGTCGGCGGACCCGGTTCATCAACCCATGATGGCCGATGTGATCGAAGCAGCCCTTGATGTCGCCCTCGATGGCCCACTGGTACGGGAACCGATGCTCGACCCCCGACCCGATCTTGACCTTCTTCGGCAGGAGCAGCTTGCGCAGCTCCTCGAGCGCCGCATGAGTGCCAGTCCCGGGCTGGAAGCCGTACGAGCACGGAAGGAAATCCGCCTCGAAGATCGGCTCCAGGATGTTCTTCAGGGCCGCTTGCACGACCCGGTCGCGGACCGTCGGGATACCCAACGGCCTGTGCTTGCCGGGTTGCCCCGGCTTCGGGATCATCACTCGCCGAACCGGCACAGGCCGGTATGTTCCAGACCGGAGATCGGTCCGGAGCTGCTCGACAAACGATTCACCCGTCCCCGCGGTGAGGATCTGCCCCACCGTGATCCCGTCCACGCCCGCCGTCCGACTCCCGCGGTTGCGAGAGACACGGGCCAGCGCGCATCGCAGATTGTGGAGATCCGTGACGAACCCCCACAGCTTGCTAAACACGTAGTCGAGATCGTTCCAGCTTCGCGTGTGTAGCGTCTTCTGCACGCTCTGGAGCCACTCCTTGTCGGAGTCGGACGCCACATACGTGGCTTTCCCCAGCGGCTTCGGCGCTGCACGCATCTACTGCCCCCCTTCGCCATGTGCACGGCTCCCCCGTGCTCCGACTACTACGGAGGCTCCGCCCCCCGCCTGGAGGATCGCCGGACTTGGCGGCCAGCCCGCAGAGCGGGCGCTCCAGGCAGGGTTCCCGTGTTCCGTGGAGGTCCCCGCGATGCGGTAGGTGATCGACTTTACCCCTGGCTGCACGGACTGCCGGCCGACTCGGAATATGGCGGCAGCGCGCCCATGACGGACGCACCCAGTCGGATAACTAAGACCAACCGGGCTCAGGCAACGCCCCCGCCGAGGCGGGTTTTCTTTCCGTACAGAGGCTTCCAGCATCGACTTCAGAATGGGCGGGCCATCACCCGCTCCGTCTTCACCATGGCATCTTCGGTAGCCCATCTCGGACGGTCGCCCGTCGTCATGGACAGTTCAGGCTGCTCGGCTCTTGCAGGCCCCCGGCCCAACCGCCGACGACGTTCGCAGCCCCCTTCTGCACCCGGCCCGACCCGGGCGAGGATGACGTCTTGTTAGGTCATCGGAACCTCCACAGCTTTCACTGCGCACCAAGCTCGAAGAAGTCGTAGGTCAGCGTCACGGACTCGATGACGTTCTCGTCGGCTTCGTTGTCCCAGTCGCCGGCGACGAACTTCACCGGCCAGGCTCGTGACAGCGACCAGCGCCGCAGCGTGGTGCCGTCTCGGTCCTGCTGCACGGTCGTGAGCGGGTTGATGCGCTTCCGGTAGACGAGGTCGCGCTTGGCCTCCTCGAGGACCTCGTCGGTCTCGAAGCCGAGCACGCCGAACATGCGCCCCTTGTCGATGCCCGCGGGCGGGTCGTAGACGCCGCCGGGGCGCGCCGAGGCGGTGCGGGCGCAGACGCCGGCGATGATGCCCGAGGGCGGGACCACGATCTTGTCGGCCGGCCCGAAGACGCTCTTGGCCGGGTTGAGCACCTTCACGCGCGGCCAGTAGATCGCAGCGAACTCGGTCAGCTCGCCGAGCGCCCGACTCAGCCCGTCGCGCCGTGGCCTCGCGCTTGCGTTCGGCGGCCTCGCGCTTGCGCTCGGCGGCCTCGCGCTTGCGTTCGGCGGCTGCGCGTTCTTCCTCGAGCTCGGTGCGCCGCCGGGAGGGCCCTTCGAAGAGCAGGTACCACGGCTCGCCTCGGGATGGGCTCGCGAGCTCGCTCCAGCTGCGCTCGGGGATGCGGCTGACGGTCTTGCAGTACTGGCAGGTGACGAGCCGGATCTGGAGATGCGCGGCGAGGGGCGCGTCGCAGCTCGGGCACGCGGTCGCGATGGCCGGACCGGCGCGGTCGAGCTTCACCTCGCTGCGATCGGTGCGCTGCTCGATCGAGACGACACCGACCAACCCTTTGGGCGGCCTGGTGAGCGCTTCTGTAGGTCGCGACCACATCGCATGCGTCGCACCGCGCCTGCAGCGTCATCGGCGCTTCGACCGTCCACGTGGAGACGCCGCCACAGGCGTCACACACAGGCCACAGGCTCGGCGCGTGTCACCGTGCTCGTGACCGTGGACAGGTCGTCGTCCGTCAGCGCGGCCTCATCGGCCGGATCGGCCGGGTGTTGCTCGCGTTCATGCAGCCATCCGCGCCCGAGCACAGCCCAAGCCGCGCGGCTGGGTCGCGTGCATCCGCGCGCCGTCTGCGCTCCGAGCCTGGTGCTCTCGGGCTCGGCGGGCGCGCTGCCGAGGACAGGCTGGGTCCGGGAGGTCTGCTGGGGCGGAGCCTCACGGCTCTATCCGCCCTCCGGCCCCGTGAGCGCCTACTTCTCGGCGGACCTGACGCTTCTCGCGGCCGTCCAGTGGCTCGAAGGCTGACGTGCGCCTCGAAGGCTCGGCTACGTGCTCGCCTCAGCCTTCAACAAGGCGTCGAGCTCCCCCGACTCCGCGAGACTCGCGAGTTGGGAGGCGCCCCCCACCAGCGTGCCCCTCACGAAGACCATCGGGAAGGTCGGCCAGCCGGTCCACATCTTGAGCGCGTTCCGCCGCCGCCATCCCTTCAGGTAGCTCCCGTACTCGAGGTAGACGAAGGGGATGTCTCGCGCTTTCAACAGCGCCTTCGCCTCCCTGGGATGCGGGTTCTGGGCCATGCCGACCACGACGACGTCGTTGTTGGCGACGGCCGCTTGCACCTCCTCCACCAAGTCGCGGTGGTTGGCGGAGATCGTCTCCCGGATGGCGGGATGGATTCGTTCTTCGAGCAGTACGTGTCGCGGCATGGCAGGGGTCTACTCCAAATTGGCGAAGCGCGGCAGCTCCCCCGGCTCCGCGGACAAGTGGCCTCAGGGCAAGGCGTAGGGGATGGCGACGACGTCGCCGATGGAGTCGGCGTCGAGCAGGAGCATGACCAGGCCATCTCCGGATGTCATCGCCGCGCGGCCCGAGTTGTCATCCCGCTCTTGCCATGAGAGCGTCTCACCCCGTGCCCAACGAGACTCTCGCCACGTCAGGGCCCCGGAGCTTTCGCTTTCGATCCGGCAACGCCTCGATCAAGCGCGGCATCGGCGGTGCGCTCGTGGTGGGCGCGGTGCTCGCGTGGGCCACCGTCACCGGTCGCATCCATGAACCGGTTCCCGGGTACTTCGGCGGGTGGATCCTGGGCGGGCTCTTGATGGCCGCGCTGCTGTGGCGAGGTCATCGCGCCAGCGTGCGTCACGCCGAGAGCTTGGGCCGCATCGAGGTCGATGCGGGTGGACTGCGCTTGTACGACCCCGCGTTCATGAAGCGCCGGATACCACTGATGTGCGTCCTGCTGGTGGTCGCGAATTTCGCGCTGCTCTGGCTCAGCACACTCTAGACGCGCTCTGATGGGGTGAGGACCGCGCTGAGAAGGTGAATCGCCCGGTCGTCTCCGCGGCTCAGACCGCGCAGGCCTCGCCGACGCGTCAGAGCAGGGCGTCGGGGATGGCGACGACGTCGGCGATGGAGTCGGCGCC
>Ga0100377_1000046_pt1 | contig 93565 bp, 83 predicted proteins | sample CryGeymeta201501_FD_83664 | JGI IMG/M metagenome (GOLD analysis project Ga0100377, IMG submission 83664) | Groundwater microbial communities from Crystal Geyser aquifers in Utah, USA - Crystal Geyser metaG 2015-01 | ecosystem: Environmental > Aquatic > Deep subsurface > Groundwater | place: USA... | reverse complement strand
GCAAAAAAAGAAGTTCTGGGAACACGCTGGGAAGAATATAAGCGTCGCTCAGGAGAAGAAAGTGCGGATGCCATCACGGAAGATCCTGATGCGCCACATGCCTAATTAAAAAAGAGAAACGCCCGATCCGAGTCCCGGATCGGGCGTTTTTGTAAGGAGCTTTCTAACAGTTCCTTCCAGCAATCGGAACACAGTAGGTTCCTTCATGATCGGGCCGGCATTGCTCGGTCCCCGGAAGCCGGCATGTTCCTTCCGTGTATTCGCAGGGAACCCCGACGGGAAATGGGTCGTCTGTAATGCCATTACAGTCATTGTCATTTCCGTCGCAGATTTCCGGCAATCCCTCTCCGATCAATTCATCACCTTCGTCGCAGTCTCGGAAATCCAGGATTGCGTCCCCATCACGATCGGGTGGGTTCTCGAAGGTTTCTGCAGGACAGAAGGAAAAGGAAGCGGGCGTCAGCATCCCGAAAACGGGATAGTCGGCAAGCCGTTCCTCCGAAACTGTCCGCACATGTTCGAGCGAATAGCCGGCAGCTTCGGCCAGCGTTTCATTTTCGAAGAGAAAGCGCTTCTGATCTTCGAAATAGGAAAGTCCGCGCTCCGTGCGGATCATAAATCCTGGTCTGGGCAATAGGCGATCAACTTCTCGAAGCTGATTCCAATCTTCCAGAGAGCCCTGGAATTCATCCGTCCACGGATAGAATCCCCAGCTGTCTATTACCTCGTAGGAAGCGCGACGCTTGAGACCAAGCTCGAGGCTAATAATCCAGCCGCCCTCCTCAGGGCCAAGACAGCTGTGCCAATCGGCAACGCTCTCCGGCCACCAAGACGTGTCCGTTCTTACGAGCAAGCAGCTCTGTTCTTCCGCGCTCATGGGAATGGCATCCTCGATATGAAGCCCGGCTTCGTAAAGCGCGTCTTCGCTTCGGATGCGCATGCGCTCCAGTGGATTAACCACCATGTAGAGAACGCCCGCAGAGTCTACGAGCAAGGTCCCCGTCGGATGCGTTTGCGGACGCCACGCAGTTCGAGGCGATCTGCTTCTCGGTATTTCTACGCGAAAGTCCGGCAATCCCTGCTTCCTCTGCGGAGTAAGAGACGTGAATGATGCGCTTTCCGCATCCACCTGTGTTTGTCCGGCGTCTTCCGTCACGTATTCCTCTTGCTGCGGAAGACATCCGCAAAAAAGAAGAACGATGACAACGCAAAACAACCGCCCAAACATGAGAGCACTCTTTCCATACTTTTCCATGACACATTCCTTTCTTCTGTTGTAGGCACCTCTCTACCCCGTTCTATACATTGCCAGGTCTGTCAATGGGGATAATTGACTCTCCCCTGGATTCCTTGGCGCGCATGACGAACAATAGAGCTATGCCTGTCTCTCAAAAACCGCGCGCCATTCTCATCGACGTGATTCCATCAACCATGGAGCCGCTTCAAGCAAAACGGCGCCTCATGGAACTTGAGTCGCTTACGCGAACGTATGGCGGAATTGTTGTCGTAAAGCTTTTACAAAAGCGCGCGCTTCCGAATTACCGCACGTATATCGGGAAGGGAAAGCTGGAAGAGATCATTCAAATTGCAAAAGAAGAACATGTCGAATTGCTTATTATAAATAATCTATTAAAAGCAAGCCAAATGTATGCTGTCGGCGAATTGCTCCGCCCGCATCATATGCGCGCCTGGGATCGCATTGATCTTATTTTGAATATCTTTGCCAAAAATGCCAAAACCGCTGAAGCGCAGCTTCAAATTAAACTCGCCGCCATTCACCATATGGGTCCGCGCATTTACGGTATGGGTCAGGAAATGATGCGGCAGGCAGGCGGAACCGGTACGCGTGGCGGACAGGGAGAAACAAATACCGAATTGATGAAGCGCCACTTTGCCCAGCAAGAGCGCCGCTTAAAACGCGAGCTTGAAAGTCTTACAAAATCACGCGCCAATCATCGCAGAAGACGCATGCGTATCGGTCTCAAAACCGTTTCTATTGTCGGCTATACGAATGCCGGAAAGTCTTCGCTTCTTCGCGCGCTCACGCGCAAGAAGGTTCATGTTGCCGATACGCTTTTCGCGACGCTTGATACGCGCGTTGGAAAACTTTGGCTTCCCAATATGCAGACGTCCGTTCTCCTCTCCGATACGATCGGCTTTATTCAAGATCTTCCTCCGCAGCTCATTGATGCGTTTCGATCGACGCTGGATGAAACGGTATCCGCGGATCTTCTCTTACACGTGATTGATGTTTCCGATCCTTTCATGGCCGAAAAAATCCGCGAAGTTGAAGAGGTTCTCGATGTGCTCCAAGTGAGCGACACGCCAAAAATCTATGTCTTTAATAAAATTGATCTTGCACCAAAGTTTAAACGCGGGACGCTTTCCAAGCGCTATGCGCCCTATACGCCCGTCTTCGTTTCCGCTGAGAATAAAGCAGGGCTCGACGAGCTTATCGACCAGATAAGCAAACGCCTCCCCTAGCCCCCCTTGCTAAAATATAGCCTCTCGTGCTTTTTCGGTGATACCATTTTCTTGGTTCTGAGAGAGCTCTTAGAGCCTTCACGTATTCAGTGATTTTTTCTACCGTGCTTGGTCGAAGCATGAGGAAAATTGCATGCTGTGTACGTATTATTCTCTAAACAGTATTTACATTTATGTACTACGATCCAATGGAGGACGGCGACGAAATGCCGGACGACCTCGCTGACGACCTTGCCGACGACCTCGACGAAGAGGAAGACGACGAGTCTGACGACGAAGATACGGATGAAGAAGAGAACGCCTAGTCCCCCTGGTTCTAGTCATCCCTCCCGGCCTCGTGCCGGGAGGGATTTTTATATCCTTCTGCGAACGCGGTAGAATGGTTTTATGAAACTTTTTGCAGATAATCCGTTCCGGCTGAAGTCCGCTCTGCAGGATTCTGTGTTGTATAGCGAAGCTCTACGCGTAGCCAAAGCCATAGCCGAGCTCCCCCTTCGCTATCCCAAACAAAAACCGCGCGCTTGGCTTGTCGGCGGTTTTGCTCGCGATATGCTACTCGGTATTCCCTCCAAAGATATCGATATCGAAGTATTCGGCGTTTCGGCGGAAGACTTGGAAGCATTGCTTGAAACGCTCTATCCAAACAAAGTTCATGTCGTTGGAAAAGCATTTGGAACACTTAAAGTTTTCCTGAGTCCTGCAGGAGACTTGGATATTTCTCTTCCTCGTCGCGAATCAAAAATCGGCAGCGGCCATCGAGGATTTGAAGTCAAAAGCGATCCTCTTTTGACTCCCGAAGAAGCGGCGCGACGGCGCGACTTCACCATCAATGCCATTTCTTTTGATCCCCTCGCGCAAAAGTGGCTTGATCCTTTTAAAGGAAAACAAGATCTTGAAAAGCGCCTCTTACGCATTGTCGATGAAACAACGTTTACGGAAGATCCTCTGCGCGTGTATCGAGGTATTCAGTTTGCTGCGCGCTTTGAGCTAAGCCTTGAGAAAAAAACATTTTCTCTCATGAAAAAGCTGGTTGAAGAACAAGCGCTTCGCGAGCTCTCACCGGAACGCGTAACGGAAGAACTTCGAAAACTTCTTCTTCAAGCGAAACGTCCTTCCATTGGATTTGAGTTGATGCGGGAGCTTGGAATTATTTCAAACACCTATCCTGAACTCGCTCTCCTGCAGAGAACAAAACAAGAACCGGAGTGGCATCCGGAAGGCGATGTTTGGATTCATACCATGATGGTGATTGATGCCGCCGCAAACATTATTCACGATCCTGAACGCGATTTTTCGGAAAAAGAATGTCTGCAAATTATGCTTGGCGCGCTTTGCCATGACTTGGGAAAACCGTCGACAACAAAACCCGGAGAAAAACATGGCGTGCCGCGCATACGTTCACTTGGACATGAAGCTGCCGGAGAAGAACCAACGCGAACTCTGTTGGCAACGTGGCGCTTTGGCGATGACGTGCTTGCCGGCGCGCTTCTTGGAACGCTTCGCCATCTTCAACCGGGAATGATTTGGTTTGCCCTTGAAAGAGGCCAGCTCACAGAAGAACAATATGTGAACGCCGTCCGCAAACTTGTAAAGAATGCTTTTCCGGTTAGCTGGCGCGTCTTGCTGGCGATCGCGGAAGCGGATTTTCGTGGACGACTCCTACCGGAAGCGACGGAGCCATATCTTGCTGGAGAGAAATTTGCGAAAACCGTTGCCCAATATCATTTTGGCGCGGCTCCGAAGAAACCGCTTGTACAAGGCCAAGATCTTTTAGAGCTTGGTTTGAAGCCCGGACCTCATTTCAGTGAACTGATCGCAACTGTGGAAGAGGCCCGTGATCACGGGGAAATCACGACGCGCGCAGAGGGCCTCGCTTTTGTAAAAAAGCACCTGAAAAAGTTCTAAGCCTTTTCTTTTTCAAGAAAATCTGTACAATCCTGCCCATGCGTCTTTTTACGTGGCGACGAAGACTTATCGTTATTGGCACGACCATAGGCATGATTGCGCTCTTTGGCTTGCTTGGGTATGGAGCGGATATGCTCTTTCACTCCCAACCCTTTGGCACAATCATCGGGTTTTTTGTCTCCTTCCCCGTTGCGCAAGTCCTCATGGTTCGACTTCTCAAAACCGACATTAAACAAGACTCCTCTTCTACACCTCATGATTCCGTATGATTGATATTCGCCTTCCCGCCGACGTTCTTCTTACCATCGGACCCGTTAAATTTACGAACGGGCATTTTACCGCGATGACCATTACCGTGCTCTTCACGGTTTTTGCTCTTTGGTTCCGCGGCCACATTAAGCTCATCCCCGGACGTATTCAAACCGCTTTTGAATTCATCACCGAATTCCTCATGGGGCAGCTTGAACCCGCTTTTCAGGATCGTCGTCGTGCAGAGAAATTCTTTCCTCTGCTCATGACTTGTCTTTTGTTTATTCTGATCGCAAACCAATTCTCCTTGATTCCGCTTGTCGGCAATATTCTTGTTGGAGATGTTCATCTGTTCCGTACGCCAACTTCAGATCTTGCCATGACGCTCGCGCTTTCCCTTTTTATTATCGGACTCGCGAATGTACTCGCTCTCGCCATTTCTCCTCTGCATCATATCGGAAACTTTATTCGCATCGTACCGATTTTAAAGGCGCGTAACGTGGGACAATTCGCACAGGCTTCTCTGGATTTCTTGCTCGGACTTCTTGATATCATTAGCGAAGCAGCTAAAGTCCTCTCTCTTTCTGGTCGTTTGTTTGGAAATATTTTTGCCGGAGAAGTGATGGTCGCCGTTATTTCCGGACTGTCCATTTATACACAATTTCTGGCGCCAATTCCTTTTTATTTCCTCTCGATATTCTCCGGATTGATTCAAACTTTCGTTTTTGTCCTGCTTTCAACGCAGTTTATCGGAAGCTCGCTCACCTCGGCTCTTGATTCAAAAGCCGCCAATCCCGCTCCGGAAGTCGCCTAGAGCAAAAAGCTAAAATTGAACATTCCAGTAAGAAAAGCCTCATTCGAGGCTTTTCTTGATTTTTTTTATAAAATCGGCATATAATCTTGTCACTTAATTTCTCACTTACTATTTTTCTTTTCCCTATGGAACTCGAAGCAGCTAAAGTTCTTGCCGCAGGCGTTTGTATGGGTCTCGGTGCTATTGGTCCTGGTATTGGTGAAGGTGTTGCCGCTTCTAAAGGCCTTGAAGCAATGGGTCGCAATCCGGCCGTTGCAAACAAAATTTTTACGAACATGCTTGTTTCCATGGCTATTTGTGAATCAACGGCCATTTACTCGCTTGTTCTCGCCCTTATTATCCTCTTCGTCCTCTAAGAGGATGATTCCCACGTATGAACGCTCTTGAAAATCTTGGAATCGACGCGTGGGGGTTGGTGCTGTATCTCGTGAACTTCGGCATTCTTGCCTTTGTGCTCACGAAACTTCTTTATAAGCCTATTCTCAAAACACTTGATGAGCGCCGGAAAAATATTCAAGAAAATCTTTCCGAAGCGGAGCGTTTGAAGACCGACTTCCAAAAAGAAATGGATCAACGGTCCGCAGAGCACGCAAATCTTGTAAAGCAAATGCAGCTCGAACTCGCAGAAACCCGATCTGCGGCAGAAACGCGCGCCAAAGCCGTCATTGCGGCTGCGGAAGCAAAGCGCGAAACCTTGCTTACAGAAGCAAATGCGCAAATCGAGGATATGAAGCAGCGCCTTGTCGCAGACGTGGAGCAGGAGCTTCTGAAAAAAATTGAGGCCATCGCCCTGCGCGCGATGCGAGACGGTGCCCCGAAAGAATCGGTTAAAAAAAGCGTTACAGATGCTTGGAAAGAGCTTCAAGGCTCAAACACGCTATGACACGCGAACAGCTTCTTTCGGCGCTGCTCGAAGACAGCCTTCTTCACGCAAAAAAGTCTCTTGCATCCGACTATCCCGTTTTTCTTTCAGATTCCTTTGAAGATCCTATTGCTTTCGCCAAACGTATTCGAAAGGAAATCGATCAAGTTTCTTCTGACCTCCCCATCCGTGAAGCGCTCGCACGTTATCTCTCACGAGAGATCGCTCCTGTGCTCGCAAGACTCCCCGCGGATTTTTTCAACCAATCTAAAAAAAAACGCGTAGAGGTTCTCACGGAAGAAATCTCCGCAGCGGACAGCGCCCTTGGACGTCTCATGCTCGAAGAGCTCTCTCGCGGAAGCTACCAGGGTCTTACGTCAGAACTAACGAGCCTGTCACGAACATTTGTTCTTGCACCACTCGTTCTCATCCAGTCCGTCATTCCCCTTGCTACGGAAACCCAAAAGATTGAGGAAACCCTTTCTGAAAAATTTCCGTTCTCCGTTATTACCTTCCAAACCGTTCCGTCTCTCGGCGGAGGACTCCGTATCTTCGCAGATGGTGTACTCATAGACGGGAGCTGGCTCGGACGCTTACGAACTATACTCACGACTATTCATGAACAGAGCTATGTCATCTAATTCCATGCAAGCCTTTTTAGACGCCATTGATACGGCGCTCGCTTCCTCCGAGGGAAAAACGTCCACCACCAGACGCGCGGGAATTATCCGTTCCGCAAAGGACGGCATCATTGACGTTGCCGGTCTCTCCGGACTTCGCTTGGGCGAAATCCTTGAAGTGAAAGAAGCCAAAGCGAAAGCCCTCGTCATGCAAATTGAGCGTGATAGCGCCTTAGCCGTCGTTCTTCAGGGCGATGAGGACATCAAAGAGGGCCAAGCCGCCAGTCCTTCCGGCGAACTTCTTTCTTTTCCAGCAACCAATGATCTTATTGGACGCGTCGTAAATCCTCTCGGAGAACCTCTCGACGAAAAGCCAGCTCTTGTAACGAAAGAATTTCGTCCACTTGAAGCGATCGCACCGGGTGTCATGACGCGTTCTCCGGTAGACGCTCCCGTTCAGACCGGTATCTTGACCATTGATGCCCTTATTCCGGTTGGACGTGGTCAACGCGAGCTCATTATTGGCGACAGACAAACGGGAAAAACAACGATTGCCATTGATACAATTTTGAACCAAAAAGACCAAGACATGGTTTGTGTCTATGTCGCCATCGGTCAGCGCGATGCCAAAACGGCTCAGGTCGTAGAAACCCTGCGCGAATATGGGGCGCTTGATTACACCTTCGTTGTAAATGCGAGCGCAGATACGCCGGCCGTTCTGCAATTCTTGGCGCCTTATGCAGGAATCGCGGCAGCGGAACATTTTCTCCATCAAGGAAAAGATGTGCTTGTTGTTTACGACGATCTTTCAAAGCATGCTGTTGCGTATCGCGAACTTTCGCTTCTTCTGCGAAAACCACCGGGACGCGAAGCCTATCCGGGAGACGTCTTCTATATTCACTCTCGCCTTCTTGAGCGTTCGGTAAGACTCGATAAAGAATTCGGCGGCGGTTCCATTACTGCATTGCCTATTATTGAAACGCAGGCTGGTGATGTTTCCGCGTATATTCCTACAAACGTGATTTCCATCACGGACGGACAAATCTTCCTCGACACGACACTTTTTTATCGAGGCGTTCGCCCAGCTGTGAACGTTGGTATTTCCGTTTCTCGCGTAGGAAGTTCCGCGCAAACGCATCTCATAAAAAAAGTTTCCGGCACCACGAAGCTCGACTTGGCTCAATACGATGAACTACAGGCCTTCTCACAATTTGCGAGCGAACTTGATGAGTCGACCAAAAAATTACTTACCCGCGGAGAACGTACCGTGGAAGCTTTGAAGCAGCGTCCGCATGAACCGCTTGCGCTTTGGAAAGAAGCTACGATTCTCTGGGCCGCGAAGGAAGGCTATCTGGATTCCCTTACAAAAGAGGAGGTTCAACCAGCGCTTCAAAACATGCTCGTCGAATTTGAAACGAAACAAGCTGCCTTGGTCGACAAGATGCAAAATGGAAAAGAGCTTTCCGATGAAGTGAAGAAGGATCTGGATGAAGCTGTGCGTGCGTTTTTCTCTAAATAAGATCTCTCATGTCGTCCCTCATTGAAGTTCGAAAAAAGATCCAGTCCGTTTCAAACACACGGAAGATCACACAAGCCATGGAGCTCGTCGCCGCGAGCCGCATGAAGTCCTTCCAACGGAAGGCTATGAGCATTCGTTCCTATGCGCACGGTCTTCTTGAGCTTCTTCTGCAGAATGATCAGTCTATTCGAGAACTCTCCTATTCCGAAAAACGGACGGAAGGTGCAACCCTGTTCGTGTTGATTACGTCAGACAAAGGACTTTGCGGAGCGATGAATACTCGCCTTGTGCGAGAACTCTTTCAATCCGAGGCCTGGAATGCGCTTGCGGAGAAAGACCGCCTCCTCATTACGGTTGGACGCAAGAGCCATGACGCTGCGCGGAAATTTAATGCGCCCGTTCTGCGCGCCTATCAGGGTGTGAAGGAAGACTTGGACCAGCTCGACGCGCTCGAAATCGTTGATACGATTCTCGGCTACTGGGAACGCAAAGAGTGCCGCGAAGTTCGCCTCATTGCTCCGGAGTACGTAAACCCATTTGTCTTTCATACGCAGATGAAAACGTATTTGCCTCTCGGCACGGCCATGCTCCTTGAACACAACCTTCTTGAAACGGAACCGGAACCAATCCCAGAGCCAGTTCAAGAACCAAGTTCAGAACGTGTTGCAGAGTCCTTGAGCGAACAGCTTGTTCAAATGCTCTTCACACAGGCTTTCTTCGAACTAAAGGCAACGGAATATTCCAGCCGCATGGTCGCCATGAAAAATGCAACGGAAGCCGCCAAGGAGCTTGGACGAAGTCTCGCACTCACCTATAACAAAGCGCGTCAGGCAAAGATCACGCAGGAACTCGCAGAAATTTCCGGTGCGGTTGCCGCCATGGAATAACTACTCGATAATTGAAACCTTATGACTGCTAAAGCACATACCCCCATTGGAAAAGTCGTTCGCGCCGTCGGCGTTGTGATCGACGTTTATTTTCCAGATCATATTCCTGAAAAATATTCGGCGTTGGAAACAACACTCGCAGACAAAACCCTGGTCCTCGAAACGCAGGCCCATGTCGGCAATGGTATTGTACGCACGATCGCCATGTCCTCCACGGAAGGACTGGCGGCGGGACAAGAAGTTCGAGACACGGGTTCTCAAATTCAAACCCCTGTAGGAGAAGCTGTGCTCGGTCGCGTGCTCGATGTCACAGGACACCCGCTTGATAATGGCGCACCTTTTGATGAAACCGTTGAACGCCGTCCGATTCATGCTGCACCTCCGGCCTTTAGTGAACAGGTTGGAACCGTAGAAGTTTTTGAAACAGGCATTAAAGTCGTTGACTTGCTCGTTCCATTTATCAAAGGTGGAAAAACCGCTTTGTTTGGAGGAGCCGGTGTTGGAAAAACGGTTATCATGCAGGAACTCATCCACAATGTCGCCATGGCTCATAGTGGCTACTCCGTATTCGCCGGTGTTGGTGAGCGTTCTCGTGAAGGAAATGACCTTCTCCGTGAAATGAAGGCTTCGGGAGTTATCGACAAAGTTTCCATGGTTTTCGGACAAATGAATGAACCGCCGGGCGCTCGTTTGCGTGTTGGATTCACAGGACTCACCATTGCCGAAAAGTTCCGCGACGAAGGACGCGATATTCTGATGTTTATCGATAATATCTTCCGCTTTACCCAAGCAGGAGCAGAAGTTTCCGCTTTGCTTGGGCGTCTTCCTTCCGCTGTGGGCTATCAGCCGACGCTCGCCACAGAAATGGCCGCTCTTCAAGAGCGCATCACAACAACCCGTAAAGGGTCCATTACGTCCGTTCAGGCCGTTTACGTGCCAGCTGACGACCTTACAGACCCGGCCCCGGCTACGACGTTCTCTCACCTCGACGCCACCATCGTTCTTTCAAGAAAATTAGCCTCTCAAGGATTGTATCCGGCGGTTGATCCGCTCGATTCTTCCTCCACGGCTCTTCGTGAAGACACCGTAGGAAAAGAACACTACGAAGTAGCAACCGGCGTTCAGCGAACTTTGCAGCGCTATAAAGAGCTTCAGGACGTTATCGCCATCCTTGGGATGGACGAACTCTCCGACGAAGACAAAAACGCCGTGGGGCGCGCGCGTAAAATTCAAAAATTCCTTACACAGAACTTCCACGTCGCCGAGCAGTTTACCGGAACGCCGGGGCAGCTTGTTTCACGTGAAGATACGGTGAAAGGTTTTGCAGGAATTCTCGCCGGTGACTATGACGAAATTCCGGAACAACATTTCTACTTGGCCGGTACTATCGAAGAAGTTCTTGAGCGTCACGCACGCGGCTAAGTATGGAAACGATGCACTGTACTTTACGAACGCCGGAACGTACTTGGTACGATGGAGAAGCGAGTCTTGTTTCCGGAGCAAGTGAAACGGGAGACTTACAAGTCTTTCCCGGCCACACGGCTATGACGACGACTGTCGGCTTCTCGGAGTTTGTGATTGAAAACGGTGATCATAAGGAAGTCTTTCTCACCAAACAAGGGTTCATTCATACGGATCCGGAAAAGAACTCCATCGATATTCTCGTTTTCTCTTGCGACAAAAAAGAAGAGGTGAATGTAAAATCCCTAAAGGAATATCGCGAGTTCATTCTCGAAAAACTTCGTGATCATAAAAATCTTAATGCATTCCAAGTGAAATATTTGGAAGAATCTCAGTCCGCGCTTGAAAAACAATTGGAAGTACTCGAATAAAAAAGCCGCCCTTTACCGGGCGGTTTTTTGAAAAGAGAACCCCCTTCAAGAAAAGCTCTTGAAGGGGAAAGTTCATGCGCGCAGAAGAAAAACGACCGTGGGCGCCCAAGGACCATTTCCTTGTGACAAACCTATCATGCGCTTCTCTGGCGTTCCGTGAAGGTAGAAGGCGCCAGAAAACGCCCCTTCTCTCGAAGGCCTCCCGAGGGCGACAAGCGGAACATCGCTTCGGCAAAATTGCGGATATCTCGCTCCGAAGGCGAGACATTCATATACCGAGGCGGATTTTTTCCCGCGCGCGGCTATATGAGAGATTACTTCTTTTTCAAGGACAGGTCCTTTTGAATTGAGTCGCAATATTTCAAAGGCGACATGCTCATTTTTGCGCGGCGGCAAGAGAACATATGCATTTAGATATTGCTCATTCCAATGGAAATATCCTCCTTCCTCTGCGAGTTCCGTTAGGGTTTTACCGCCTGGAAGCATGAGCCAGAGAATCTCTTGCACCTTAGCGACGCCTCGATCTGTTTCTCTCAACTGTTGCATGTGAAAGACCCAAATCATTCTCCCAGCGCGGATAGTATCTGACAAGCGAACGTCAAGTATTTGCTCGGGGCGAGCTCTTCGGTTATAGTCGATTTTGAACCAAATATCCTATGTATCAAGCAAAAACATTTCAAATCGAGGCCCTTGAGGGCTTATCCGAAAAACAGATTGAAGAGCATCTCAAGCTCTATAACGGCTATGTAAAGAACGTAAATACGCTCTTAGAACGCCTCACCGAAGATCAGCAGCAAAGTGATAAGATGGGCGTTGAAATTTCGGAGCTCACGCGCCGCATGGGCTTTGAATTCAATGGCATGCGTCTTCATGAATACTATTTCTCCCAATTCGAAAAAAGCGCGGGTGAAAAAGACGCTTTAAAGAAGAAGCTCGTTGAGCAATTCGGTTCATTTGAAGATTGGCAGGACGCCTTCAATGCCGTTGCTAAAATGCGCGGCATCGGCTGGGTTCTTCTTGTTGAGGATGAAATAAACGGACATTGTTTCAATGTCTGGGTAAGCGATCATGAGCTCGGCCATCTTGCCGGACAAAAAGTCCTTTTTGCGATGGACGTTTGGGAACATGCCTTCACCGTAGACTATGCCCCAACGGAACGCGGAAAATATATTGAAGCCTTCTGGAAAAATATTACCTGGCAAAAAGCGGAAGATCGCTATCAAGCCTAAAACAAAAAATCCCCCGACCTGCTCTTGGGGGATTTTTATTTGTTTATTCGTAATGGTCTTCCGTGTCGGCTTCCGCATCCGCTTTTGTTGCATGCACCGTTCCAACTTTGTGATGCGGCGGTGCATACACAGTAACAATTTTTAAATCTCCTTCTCCCATATTAATAAAGTTATGACGCGTTCCTCTTGGAACAACGGCCATCGTCCCCATTTCAATGAGACCCTCCTCGCCGTTTAACACCGTTTTTCCTGTCCCAGCAACAAAAAGGAGCGTCTGGTCAACGTCATGATGTACTTCTTCGCCCACATCATCGTTCGGAGGAATGGACATCACTACAACTTGAGAGCCGGTGACGGTTGCCACTTCTTTCCGATAATTCGAATTAGCTTTTGCGATTTCAATAATATTTCCCGTAAATGGTTTCATAGAAATGGTTGCAAGAATAAGCCTCTCAAACGTAGCACATCTCGCTCACTCTTTCACCTCCGTCAAAGGGAACCTCTAAAACAAAAAGCAAAACTCTCCGCGATAAACGGAGAGTTGCGTGGTGGGACGGGATGGATTCGAACCATCGACCGCCGAGGTATAAGCTCGGAGCTCTAACCAGCTGAGCTACCGTCCCGCTTCTTTTTAACAGGCATACGATAGGACGCATTCGCACCGCTGTCAAAGAGCTTGACCTCTGTGAAAAAATCTGATTTTATCTTGTCAGGTTCTTAAAAAGGAATGCCATGCATACCACCATGAGTACCCTGGAGGCCTCTTGTCTCACTCGTATTGAACACATTCTCTACGTAGCGCCTTATATTCAAGCAAGTTTTGCTGAGCTTCTCGAGGATTTTGAGGATTCCCCCATTCTTCGCTCGGATGCCGTCGTGGATCTCCTGAGCGCGCTCTATCTTATCGGGAAAGCTCGAAGTACCAATAATAGAATTTGGAGCGAAGCCTTCGTCCCCGATGTTCTCCCCGATAAGGCTGATCGGGTTTGGAAACGCGCGAAGCATATGACAAGGGGCCAGATTTGCAATCGACATATCTGGTGCTATCTGAGGGATGCTTGGGAAGAGGTCTCGGGGCAAAAGCTGCCCGCAAGATCCAGTCGTGAGCCCGTTGTGCTCAAAGCCAATTCTAGGTTCGCAGAACCCTTCAAAATCGCCGTCGCCCGCTGCCTTTTGCGCGTGCCGTGAAGACTTCCTCGCCTCTAGCCCTTTTTGGGTGCTGGAGGCTTTTTTCTTGTTCGAAATGCCAGGATCGGCTATGATCCCGCAATCATGAAACACTCTGAAACGACAACCTCCTGGAAGATACTCTCCGAGGATTCCGGTAAGCGTCTGGACCATTTTTTGACGGAACATATTGAAGGACGTTCGCGAGCCTCCATTCAAAAAGACATTAAAAATGAGCAGGTTTGTGTAAATGGAGAAACGACAAGTGTTCATCATTTTTTGAAAGAAGGCGACACCGTCACGCTCACGGACATGCCTAGCATCGTTCCAACGGATACGGAAATACTTGCCGAACTCCCCGATCTTGCCATTGTGGAAGAGACGAACGATTTTATGCTTATTGATAAGCCTGCAGGACTTCTTGTTCATCCAACGGCAACAACCTTGTATGGCACACTCGTTGACCTTATTTTGGAACATGATCCCGCCATAGCAAAAGTCGGCGAAAATCCTATGCGACCCGGCATCGTTCATCGACTTGACCGTGCTGTATCCGGATTGATGCTTGTCGCAAAAAACCAAGCCGCTTATGATGAGCTGAAGCGGCAATTTGCTCAACGAGAAACAAGAAAAACCTATCTCGCCTTTGTATATGGAGAAGTAAAAGAAAATGAAGGCGATATTAAATTTCGTATTATACGCTCTTCAACGCATGCACGCATGGCCGCTCGCCCTGAGCATGAAACAGAAGGACGCGCCGCCTGGACACACTATCGCGTCGTTGAACGTTTTCATCATGCAACGCTTTTAGCGCTTGAAATCTATTCCGGACGTACGCACCAAATTCGCGCGCATTTGCTCGCACTTGGCCATCCGGTTATTGGCGACCCGCTCTATAAGCCAAAAAATGCTCCAAGAAATATCACCGCATCTCGCATCATGTTGCAGAGCATTGAGCTTCGCTTTAAAGATCCGACCACGGGAAAAGAACGTGAATATCACCTTGAACCCCATAAAGCCTTTGAAGCCATGCGCAAAGTACTAAAAAAACGCGTATGAAGTCTCCCAGTATCATTGTTCTAACCGGTCCTTCCGGTGCCGGAAAATCTACCGTTGCAAAAGCTTTGCTTGAACGTCATCCGGCGGGACTGATTCGCTTTATCACGACCACCACCAGACCTACGCGGCCCGGAGAGAAAAATGGGGAAGCATACCATTTCACTTCTCGAAAATATTTCGAAAAAGGAGTTAAAGCGGAACGATTTTTTGAATGGGCTTCCGCGTACAATGAACTCTATGGCTCGGACAAGCAAGAATTAGAGCGTCTTCGAAAACAAGAAAAACCTATTCTGATTGTTTTGAATACAGAGGGAGCTCAAACAATTAAATCCCTCGTTCCTGAAACGAATATTATCTTTATTGACGCACCCGAAGCCGAACTTGAAAAACGTTTACGCGCCCGAGCCGGCCGAGATAATGAACTTGAACTTCGTATTCAAACCATGACGGAAGAACGCGCGTTTCGAGATCAAGCAGACTTCGTTGTCATCAATCACGCGGATGAGCTTGAACAAACAATTCAGCAAGTAGAAGCCATTATCAAAACACTTGAATAAAAAACAACCTCCGATCGGAGGTTGTTTTTGTTTATTCTTTTACGGCTTCAACTTTTTCTTCTTTAGCCGGCTCTTCTTTTTTTGCCTCTTCTTTTACGACAGGGGCTTTTGCTTTGTGAAGCTTAATTTCTTTTATTTCTTTCATGCGCTTCTTTTTCGCCGTTCGGACGAATCCGATATGTTTGCGGCGCGTTCTTGCCTTTCTCAAAACTTCGATTTTATCGATTGCAGGAAGGTTGAGCGGGAAGATTTTTTCCACGCCGACATTTCCCGAGATTTTTCTCACGGTCATAGTCTTTCCAAGACCAGAGCCTCCCACCGTAAGTACCAGGCCTTCAAAAACCTGAATACGCTCCTTTTCATCTCCGGAAGGAGTGATGTCTTTAATTTTTTGATGCACGCGGATGGTCATTCCGGTCTCCACTTGTTCTGGAGCAATCGTTGCGGGCAATGTAATTTTTTCAGCCATAGGAATGGGAAAATGGTATAGAATTTGGGGAAAATCGTCAAGGGTTAGAGGACTTCTTTCAAATAGCGTCCCGTCCAGCTCTTTTTTACCTTGATAATGTCTTCCGGCTTCCCCTCGGCAACAAGCTCTCCTCCGCGGGCGCCACCTTCCGGGCCCATGTCAATCACCCAGTCAGCCAGCTTGATCACATCAAGATTATGCTCAATCACGAGAACGGTATTGCCCTTGTCGACGAGTGCGTTCAAGACAACTAAGAGACGTTTGATGTCATCGAAATGAAGTCCCGTTGTAGGCTCATCAAGAATATAGAGCGTTTTTCCGGTTGCACGTCGCGATAGTTCTGTTGAGAGTTTTACGCGCTGAGCCTCTCCTCCCGAGAGCGTTGTCGCCGACTGACCAAGGCGGACATAGCCAAGACCCACTTCGTGCAGAACCGAAAGTTTTTCATAAATGGGCGGTTGATCCACAAAGAATCGGCGCGCTTCTTCAACCGTCATATCCAGGACATCCGCGATATTCTTGCCGCGCCAATGAATTTCAAGCGACTCTGCGTTATAACGTGTCCCGCCACATTCATGACATTCCACATAAACGTCCGGCATGAATTGCATGGCGATTTGCATACATCCATCTCCCCCACACGGTTCACATCGTCCGCCACCTTTTACATTGAAAGAAAACTTCCCCGCATCGAAACCTCGCATCTTTGCCTCCGGAACCGATGCAAATAAATCGCGGATTGCGGTAAAGACACCTGTGTACGTCGCCGGATTTGAACGTGGCGTTCTTCCAATTGGTGATTGGTCTACCGAAACGATTTTATCAAGATGTTGAATACCCTCAATTTTTTTATGTGCGCCAACAGGATCTTTTGCATTATAGAAATGCGCGGAAAGACCTCGTGCCAGAATATCGAGAATAAGCGTCGACTTTCCGGAACCGGAAACGCCCGTCACACACACCAGTTTTCCAAGCGGAATACTGACATCGATATCTTTCAGATGAAATTCCGATGCTCCTTTTACCGTGAGCGTTTTTCCATTTCCTTTGCGGCGTGATTTTGGCTTCTCGAAAAGCTGCTTTCCGGTGAGATAGGCTCCTGTAATAGAGTCTTTATTTTTTTTGAGCTCAGGAAGCGTTCCTTTCGCGATAATTTCTCCGCCATATTCCCCCGCACCCGGACCGACATCCACAATATAATCCGCCGCGCGCATAACGGCCTCATCGTGTTCAACAACAATAACCGTGTTTCCAAGATCACGAAGGCGTTTCACGGTGCCAATGAGCTTGTCATTGTCGCGCTGATGCAAGCCAATGGAAGGCTCATCCAAAATATAAATAACGCCCGAGAGCTCCGCACCAAGCTGAGCTGCTAAACGTACACGCTGTGCTTCTCCGCCCGAAAGAGACATCGCACTACGATCCAACGTGAGATATTCCAAACCGACATCAATCAAGTTCCGTAAACGGCGCTTAATTTCATGTGAAATCGGATCAGCTACCAGCCGTTCCGCTTCAGAAAACCCTGCTTTATCAGCCTCAATCTTCGTTTTCGCTTTGCTTATTTTTGACGGCTTTTGTTTTGTGGAGCTTGTGCCTAATTTTTCAAAAAAGACAAGAATTTCATCCAAGGGAAGATTTACGAGATCCGCGATACCCGTGTCTGCTACTTTAACGGCCAGGGCTGCTTTTTGCAGGCGTCGTCCGCCACAGTCGGGGCACACAAGCACACGCATATAGGTTTCGATTTCCTTTTGAACGTATTCCGAATCCGTTTCCTTGTGCTTGTCCTCAAGCATTTTCAAAATACCTGGGAAGGTCAGGCTTTTCGCTCCAACCATATATTCTTCTTCCCCTGTTCCGTAGAACAGAATATTGAGAGCTTTTTTCGAGAAATCAGCAACCGGATCATGAATGAAAAATCCTTGCTTTTTCCCAACTTCTTCGAGCAGTTTAAGATGAGACGTTTGATTGCCTGCAATACGTGTCCAAGCCTTGATCGCACCCTGTGCAAGCGTCAGACGCTTATTTGGAATAACGAGTTCCGGCTCAAGCACGAGTTTCGTTCCAAGACCCGTGCAAGCAGGACAAGCGCCATGCGGCGAATTGAATGAAAATAAACGAGGTTCAAGCTTTGGAAAAGCTTTGTTGCAAGCAACACAGTAAAGCGCCTGCGAATAGGCCAGCTCTTCTCCGGTATCTTCATTAAGCGTAACCGTAAGACCGCTTCCAAGTTCGAGCGCTTGTTTTACAAACTCCAAAACCGTTTCCTCCGGCATGACCGCTTCTTTTTCCAGACGAAGAATTACCACTTCAATTGTATGCGCCTGCGTTTTATCGATACGCGTTAAAAGAAGTTCGTCGATGTCTACCAACATGCCGTCAAAACGAACCTCCGAGTATCCCGCATTTTTTGCTCCTTTAAGCGCTACTTTGTGTTCGCCTTTTTGTTCACGTACAAGCGGAGCAAGCAAAGTAATGCTCTGCGTTTTCATTGCCTTCAGAATTTTTTCCGTGATCTCTTTTGGCGATTGTTCCACCAAGGGCGAATCACATGTCGGACAAAAAGCACGTCCCGCTCTCGAGTATAAAATACGTAAATAGTCGTAGATTTCCGTAACGGTTCCCACCGTTGATCGAGGATTATGCGATGAAGATTTTTGATCAATGGCAATCGTTGGTGAAAGTCCGACGATCTCATCTACGTCAGGTTTGTCTTGCAATTCAAGAAATTGGCGCGCATAGGAAGACAAACTTTCCATGTAGCGGCGCTGGCCTTCTGCATGGATTGTATCAAAAGCAAGAGACGACTTTCCGGATCCAGATAAGCCCGTAATGACGATAAATTTGTCTTTCGGCAAATCAATCGAAACATTCTTTAGGTTATGTGTCCTTGCTCCTTTTATGGAAATGACGTTTTTCTTTGGCATGTGCTTCGGGCGTCTCATGCTGTTTAGACGCGTTTCCGCCGAGGCTACCTCATTTTTTCGATTATGGCAAGGGCTGAAAGCGAACGATGACCAAGCTACCTCATTCTTACGATGAACCGCCCACGCAAGATGTTCCAACAGATTCTCGGGGCTTACATGCCCCAACGCGAACGTGACTTGGGTCAGTATTATGATCAAGCGTTTGCCAGACTCTGGAACCCGAAGCTGGGCATACCACACAGGTAAAAGACGCGTCCCCATAGCCACTACACGATACAGGCAAAATTACTTCACTCGCACTCAGAAAACAGAGTGATCCATCTACTGCTTGCTCCGAACTGGCGCTACAAAACCGATGCGGTGTTCCGCTTGGGCCTATGCATTTCGCCCCCGGATCGCTGCAGTCATGGTCTCGAAAACAGCTGAGAGCCTGCGGAAGATTATCAAGATTAAAATTGATACTCCGGAAGTTTGCAACCGTAAAAATACTGACATTCCCTCGGCAAACTTTCTGATCAGAACCCGTACAGGAAGCTTCTCCGCCTGCCGGTGCAGCGCATTGTTCATCCGTATCGCAGGGCGATCCTGGTGGATTATTATTGCTTTTTATGCAGACATTCCATCCTTCGGAACAAACAGACCCCGCTTCCGTACAATCAGCGGTTTCTCCGCAAGGAGAACCATTCTTTCCATCTGAACAGGCGTGAATAGTTCTTCCCAAGTTTGTAAAAACACCAACCACATATCCCGTAGCTCCACCGGCTATGGCTCCCGGAAGCGCGCCTGGCGATCCGATCACGGCGCCCGCTGCAGCCCCGGCATACCCCGATTCTTCTATATTATTTTGAAAAACCCAACGTGTGGGAATGCAATGTTTCCCTTCACCGCAATCGGAATCTTGCTGACAATCAGGATTTGTTGCGCGGAATACATTTACAGCATCGATGTTTAGCTCTGTGCAACCGACGCTTGTGGGCTGGATACCAGAAAGAGAAACGGTTGCCGGATTCACTGTCTGTAAAATCACGTAAGCGCCGAGTACGACAAGCATACCCATGATGGCGTCGCGAATAATTTCTTTCCCGCGCTCTACTCCGCCGACGCCGGCGCCTACGAGATAGCGGAAGCCCCCATAGACAACCATGACAATGGCAACAATAAGAACAATGGAGACGAGATAGCGATAAATCACATTGATATAATCTGCGAGGCCATTCACTTCTCCCAATGTTCCAATACGTACTCCGAGTTGAATCGGAAGAAGGCTGGCGGGAGCAACCGGACAGGGAGCTGCAATAGCTCCGAGATCTCCTGCCCCGGTAGCACCCGTTGTACCGCCTGCTGCTCCCGATGCCGGCAAAGCACTCGCATCACCTCCGGCAAGACGAATAATTTCCGGAACAAGTTCATTTGCCCAGCGGCTGTAACCGGCGGCCGTCAAATGAACACCAGGGCTTGTATAGGGTCCCGGCTGACTCCCCGAAACGCCGTCAATCCAAATCACATTATCTCCCAAAGCCGCAAGAGTGCTTTGCTGCACACCAGCAACCGCACGATGCCTTGTTTCAACCGCAGGATCTTCCGAGTGAGCTGTTCCCACCCAAATGACTTTTGATGCACTGCTTTTGGCGATTTGGACTACGCGTCGAATATCACTTGAGAGGCTTGAATTTGCATAGTCGTTTCCACCAAGCATAAACAGAACAACATCAGGGTGCGTTCTATCCACGACTCCCTGTAAAATATCTGGGATTGTGCTTTGTGATAGATCTCCCGGCGGCCTGCATTGAAAACCCGCTCCACAAGCGGGCGAATTTGGTCTTCCACTGAAAAAATACCTGGTTCGCCAGCTCACCCAGGTTTCATCCCCTACAACGTCAAATCCGGACGAGGTCAACAATGAGCGCAGTGGCCGGCTTAAGCCATCTCCTTGGCTATCCCCTACAAAAAGGATTTTTATATTTGCTGCTGCCACTTTTTGTGGAATGAGAAAAAAACTCCCTGCAGGAGCAAGCAGACTGAAGAAGATGAAGAAAGCGGAAAAGAAGCGGCGCATATTTATTTCAATTCCTGTTTTAGGAATGCTTGGATGAGGTATTCGAGCGTTTTCTGATCAAGGGCTCCTTGAATACGCGCACCATTAAAAAAGAAGGTTGGCGTTCCCTGTACGCCCGCGCGAAGCGCGACGGTAACATCCGATTCAATCCGATTACGAAACTTTTGTGTATCAAGACAGCTTTGGAACACTCCAACGTCCAGCCCAGCTTCTTTCGCATACTGAAGAAGATTCGTTTCTTCGAATGTGCCTTGATTTACGAAGAGTTTGTCATGATAGACCCAAAATTTATTTTGATCCTGCGCACAAAGCGCGGCATATGCGGCGCGATTGGCTCCCGGATGCAAATCTTCCAAGGGAAAGTTACGTACAATCAGCCGCACCTTATCACCGTACTTTTGCGTCAGTTCACGAACGGGCTCAAAAGAAGCGCGACAAAACGGACATCCGTAATCAAGAAATTCAACAATCGTGAGCGTAGGCGTGTCGCTCCCTAGTGCCGGGGACGATGTATCCTGGATCAACGCCAGATCTTCTGACGTTACATTTGTATTTGCGACTGCATGACTTACAGAAGATTGTAATTTTTCACTCAAATAAGGATTTGCGTCTCCTTGTTGAATGGCACGGAAATATCCGTACACGCGATATCCAAAAAGCGTCGCTCCCCCGATAAAACTAATGAAGAGAAGAATACCAATCGTTTTCCAAAAACTGATATGGACTTCGCGCCCAAAAATCCGTGTATGCATTGAGAAAAGTATACCACGCCTACCCCTTATTTCGTAGTTCCCCGGATCATTGACGCCCCCCATCAAAAGAGCTAGTGTTTGCTCGTTATGCGAGACCTTATTTTCGCGATTGCCATCATCACCTTATCGGTGTTGCTTACCGCCACCATTCTTCTTCAGCAACGAGGCTCCGGCCTTGGAGCTACGTTTGGTGGTGATGGGAATGTCTTTCGCACAAAACGCGGACTTGAAAAAGTCCTCTTTTACGCAACGATTGCCCTCGCGGTCATCTTCCTGGCAACGGCCGTGCTCAACCTCCTTCTTGTCTAATCCCCATGTCACGCTGGATTAATCAGCTGCGGGCGGTTTGGCAACGAATTTTCTTTTGGCAAAAACTGTCTGGACCGTCGGCCGCAATGCAACCAGAAACGCACGATGACCATGCTCTGGTTTTAGCTGTGTCCGGATCAGCGAAGACTTCTTTGTTTAAGCGGCTTTGGTTTCTTCCGCGCGTCCTTCCAGCAACGGAATGGCGCATTTTTTGGATAGCCGGACTCATTTTTATTGCAGGAATATTAGTTGGAACCATTGACCTCGCCCGTTTTAAGATTGTCCAGGTTCCCGCTCATGGTGGCGTTGCCACCGAAGCGCTTGTCGGATCTCCAAAACTCATCAATCCTCTTTATGCTTCTCTAAATGACGTCGACCGCGATATTGCGACGCTCGTTTATTCAAGCTTATTTCGATTAAATGACCATCTCGAACCTATTCCGGATCTCGCGGAAAGCTATCAATGGTCTGATGATGGAAAAACGCTTGAGGTGACTTTGCGACGCGATGTGAAGTTCCAGGACGAGATACCGCTTACGGCAGACGATGTAGCGTTCACGTATAACGCTATACAAAATCCCGCTTATCGCAGTCCTCTCGCACGCGTCTTTCGATCTGTCCACGTTGTTCTTGTTGATGATAAAACCATTCAATTTCAACTTGATGAGCCAAACCCAACTTTTTTAAATGATTTAACCATCGGCATTCTTCCTGCGCATATTTGGAGCAATATTCCCGAAGCGAGCGCTCAGCTCGCGGATGTTAATATTCGCCCTATTGGAAGCGGACCTTATAAAGTCGTGAGTTTTACACGAGACTCTAAAGGTCTTGTGATGAATTTTCGCTTGGAACAATTTGATCAATACTACGGGCTAAAACCTTATATTCATGAATGGCGCTTTCGTTTTTATGCGGACCGTCCGTCCGCTGAAGCCGCCTTTAAAAATGGTCTTGTTGATGCGCTTGCCTTCGCACCATGGGCAGAAGCTGAGCAAACAAAAAATGATAACAGCCACCCGATTCGTATCGAACTTCCCCAGAAAACGATTGCCTTTTTCAATACAAAAGATCCTTTGCTTAAAGACATCGACGTGCGTAAAGCTCTTACGCTCGCCATTGATTCAAGTGAAATCGCTAATGTCCTCGGTTCGGAAGTTCGTATCACAGACTCGCCGTTTCCTTTCGACGTCGCCACAACGGGAACGCCTGCAAACCTCGATGAATCCAGAAAACTCTTAGATTCCCTTGGCTGGAAATTGAATGAACCAGACGGACTTCGTTATGCAAAAGCAACCTCTACCGATGAGAATGCTTCTGGCACCGTCCTCTCTCTTATGATCACCGTTCCAAATCAACCGGATTTGGTAAAAGTAGCTGAGCTGCTTCAGAGACGCTGGTCTCTTGTTGGCGTAAAAGTTGATGTTCATTCGGATGACGCACAGCCTTTGCTTGAAGACGCTCTTAGCCATCGTACATATCAAGTACTTATTTGGAATGTTCTTCTCTCTCCGGAACAAGATCTGAATGCCTTTTGGAATAGTTCTCAAACCAAAAACGGTGGATTCAATTTCAGTAATATTGAAGATCGTGATCTTGACGCGGCCCTTAATAAAACGACGGCAGCCACTACAACCGAAATGCTGGCCGCCGCGCGCACGGAGCTTGCTCAAACAATTACGGAACGCTATCCCGCGCTTTTTCTCTTCGAGCCGTCCTACTCTTATCTTCTTTCAAAACGCATTCAAGGGGCCTCTGATCTCCGCATCGGAACCCCATCGGATCGGCTCTGGCAAGCAATGAGTTGGTACGTCAACACGCACTGGGCTTGGAAATAAAGCCATGTCTATTTCCATTTCCTTCATCATCCCTGCATACAACGAAGCTCCCCATCTTCAAGAAAAACTTGCTGTTGTAAATGCCTACGCGAAAAGTCGTGGGTTTTTTTATGAACTTATTCTTGTTGACGATGGCTCGACAGATGGAACATTGCGCCTCGCTCAAGAACTATCTCTGCCTGAATTACGCGTGCTCCAGCATCCTAAAAATCTCGGAAAGGGCGCCGCTGTGCAAACAGGAATGCTCGCAGCGACACATGAATACGCTCTCTTCCTTGACGCGGATCTCTCAACGCCGCCCGAAGCGTTTGATCGATTTATTCCCGCTCTTTCTATGGCGGACATGCTTATTGGATCAAGAAGCGTTTCCGGAAAGAAGCTCTTGCAGCGCCAGCCTCTTTGGCGCGTTGCTCTCGGGAAAAGTTTTAATTTTGTTTTGCGACTAGCGACGCCTCTTCCCTATCGCGATACGCAATGCGGTTTTAAATGTTTCAATCGAAATGCAAGAGTCTTGTTCAAAGAACAGATGCTACAAGGATGGTCATTCGATGCGGAAATTCTTCTACGCGCTCGCCTGCATGGTTTTTCTGTAAAAGAAATTGGTGTGCCCTGGTCACACCAAAATGGAAGCCGTGTGCAGCTCGCGCATATAAAGACTGTCCTTCACGAATTAACATTCTTGCATCAGCTCGCTCGAAGGCGCTAAAATGCGTCTTTATCTACAAAAAAAGAGCGTCTTCCGCCCCTTCATTTAAATCCTGACGAAAAAATGTTTTCTCCAGATATTGGTTTTACAATCAAATGGTGCCGCGGGAGAGACTCGAACTCTCATGCCCTTGCGAGCGCTGGCACCTGAAGCCAGTGCGTCTACCAGTTCCGCCACCGCGGCATCATTTGATTGTAACTTCCGCTAAAAACTCTATTAGAATGCGGTGATTTTCGCTTTTCGTCAAGCAACTATTTACCTTGACCAAAAACCAACTTCCTGCTAGAATAGTTCCGTTCACGTTTTTCGCTTGGATATCGAGTCGCTCGAATGTAAACGAAAGTCGTGACAGCTTAAGATGTTACGAACCTGCAATGGAATTGTACTTCATTGCCAGAATAGAATAATTTCATTTAAACAAAAACAACGTATTTTACGTGTTTATCCTGTATTTCTAGCGAGCTATTCTCGATACGTTTTACGGATTCGAACAACTCAATATGAACCAAACAAAACGTTCTCCGCGGGGAGGATCCTCTTCCGGATCCAAGCATTCAAACGCGAAAGGACAAAAACCCACTCCCCTCGCAGGTGCAAAACCCGTGCCAGCGGCATTCAAAGGGAGCTCTTCGACTTTTAAAAAGTCAGGGTCTTATAATCCAAAAGACAGCCTCAAAAAAGGATTTTCAAAAGAAGAAGGTGGCCATGGGAAACGTGGACCCTCTGATAAGTATGAGGTAAACAAGAACCGCAAACGCGGGAAATTCGGTCCTGCCTTTGAGGCAAAACCGCGCATGCACACCTATAAAAACGAGCCCCAATTTAAAACGGGGTCCGATAAAGATCTTCTTGAAAAAGATGGCGAGCGCGTCCGCGTCATGGTCGTCGGCGGCAACGAAGAAGTCGGCCGCAACTGTACAGTGATGGAATATGGAAATGACATTATCATCATCGACCTCGGTCTCCAGTTCCCGGATGAAGATATGCCGGGTGTGGATTATATTATTCCGAATCTTTCCTGTTTAAAGGGAAAAGAAAAAAATATTCGCGGCGTTATTATTACGCATGCGCATTACGATCATATCGGAGGCATCCCGCATCTTATACCTATGCTTGGAAACCCGCCGCTTTTTGCGACGGATCTTACCTGCGGCATCATTGCGAAAAGACAGGAAGACCACCGCGACAAACCAAAACTCAACTTGTACTCCATTAAATCGGATGATGTTTTGCAGCTTGGCGTTTTCAAAGTCGAATTCTTCGGCGTCGCACACTCTGTCCCATCGTCGCTTGGCGTTATTGTCACAACGCCAGCCGGAATTATCGTCCACACGGGCGACTTTAAACTTGATTCAGGGCCGGGCGCTCAAAGCGTTCAAGAAACGGAAAAGATTAAAGCGCTTGCAGATCGTGATGTACTCGCACTCATGATTGACTCCACGAATGCTTCCAAGCCGGGAAGACAGCTTGCGGAAGTTGATATTCAAACAAATATTGATGAAATCATTAAAAATGCGAAGGGCCGCATTATTATCGGAACCTTTGCATCCATGATTTCGCGTGTTCAGCAGATTATCAGAGCCTGTGAACGTCAAGGACGAAAAGTCGCCGTTGAGGGCTTCTCCATGCGTTCAAACGTTCTCATTGCTCAACAACTTGGCTATATCCAAGTGGAAAAAGGGACGTTGATCGACACGAAAGACATCCACAAATATCCGCGCGAAAAAACCGCTGTTATTTGTACCGGTGCTCAAGGAGAAGAGCGTGCCGTGCTGATGCGCATCGCAAATCATGAGCACCGACTCATTAAGCTTGAGCCGGGCGACACCATCGTTTTCTCTTCTTCGGTTATTCCGGGAAACGAACGCTCCGTTCAGCGCGTAAAGGATACGCTCTATCGTGAAGGCGCCGAGGTTATCCATTACAAGATGATGGATGTTCATGCCGGTGGCCATGCACAACAAGACGACTTGGTTGAGATGCATAACATGATCAAGCCAAAATATATTATTCCGATTGAGGGGCATTATTCTTTCTTGTGCGAACATGCAAAGGCGGCCGTTGCAAACGGATTCAACTCAGACAATATCTTTATTGCTGACAATGGACAGATTATGGAATTCGACAAAGGCCGTAACGGCATGTTAACGAACAAGAAAGTTGATACGAGCTATGTCTTTGTGGACGGTCTCGGCGTTGGTAATACAAACCAAATCATTCTGCGCGATCGCCAGCATCTTTCTGGAGATGGCGTCGTTATCGTTGTTGCTGTTCTTGATGGAAAAACGGGGAACCCAGAAGCCTTGCCGGATATCATTTCCCGCGGCTTTGTCTTTATGAAAGAACACCAGGAGCTGGTTTCACAGACGCGACGAAAGGCGGACGCTATTCTCAAAAATCATGGAGCAAAGGCGGCTCCGGATATGAGCTATATCAAAGACAAACTTCGTGATGAAGTCGGCGAGTTTCTCTATGTAAAAACAGAGCTTCGCCCGATGATTATTCCCGTCATTGTCGAAGTATAAAGCAAAAAAACACCCTCCGATCGGGGGGTGTTTTTTTATTGTCCTATTCGACAATCGCCCTATTTTCGGCTATGCTTCGCGCAGAAGCTTATGAAAGACCTTGTTTTTTCCGGCATTCAGCCGACGCATGAATTACATATCGGGAACTATATCGCCGCACTAAAACAGTGGGCGGAGCTGCAACACAAAAAGTGCTGTTTCTTTTGCATTGTCGATTTACATGCCATCACGGTTCCGCAAGATCCGAAAAAATTACGGGCGAATATTCTGGAAGCAGCCGCTGTCTATCTTGCCGCTGGTATCGATCCGACAAAATGCAGCATATACATCCAAAGTGAAGTCGCCGAACATACGGAGCTTGCTTGGATTTTGGGGACGATCGGAAAAGTAAGCGAACTTGAGCGTATGACGCAGTTCAAGGATAAATCCAAAAAACAGACGCAAGGCGTAAGTGCCGGCCTCTTCACGTATCCTATTTTAATGGCAGCTGACATTCTTCTCTATGACGCAAATCAAGTTCCGGTCGGGGAAGACCAAATGCAGCACCTGGAACTTGCACGCGTGATCGCACGCCGCTTTAACGAACGTTTCGGTGAAACCTTCACCATTCCGCAGCCGCTTATTCAAAAAGTCGGTGCGCGTATTATGAGTCTGCAAGATCCGGAGAAAAAAATGTCCAAAAGTGATCCGGCGGAATCGAGCAAGATTCTTCTCTCCGATAAACCGGAAATTATCCGTAAAAAGATTATGCGCGCGGTGACGGATACGGAAGGCTCCGTTCATTTTGATCCGGAAAAAAAGCCCGCCGTTTCAAATCTCATGACGCTCTATCATCATACGTCAGGGCTTAGCCTCAAAGAAATTGAATCTGAGTTTAAAGGAAAGGGATATGGAGATTTCAAGAAGGCACTTGCGGAAGCGGTTATCGCTGAACTTAGCCCCATCCGCGAAAAGATCGAAAGTTATCGATCAAACTCATCTGAGCTGGAGCGTATTCTTGATGAAGGTCGCGACACAGCGAAGGAAATAGCTGCGCGAAAAATGAAATTGGTCCGAGAACGCGTTGGTCTTGGACGCGCCTAATACAAGCAAATTAAAAAGAACATCCTGTAGCGGATGTTCTTTTTTTTATTTCTTTGTCATGACCCAAGCGCCATTCCAATCGACGGGGGGAGGCGTTGTTTGATAGATTTCGCAGCGATTTTTTAAGTGTTTCGCCGGCATATCTTCTGGCCAAACAAGGAGAATTTGTTCGCACAAACGCGCCGCTTCTTCAAAATTCCTTTCAAAGTACTGCTCCATCGCTTTATCAAACTCCGTAGCAAGTTTTTGCCTCGCATCATCAATATTTGAAACGAGCCCCATAACTTCGTAGATGGCAACCGGCTCCTTTTTTCCTTTTACAGCGACGGTATCGAGTTGGCGTGTGACAATTGTTTCATCAAGCTCGTCTCGCGTGTGTTTGGTGATAATGATTTCTACGCCGTATTCCTTACAAAGTCCTTCTGTCCGGCTGGCGAGATTCACACTGTCCCCGATTACCGTGTAATCGTAACGGCGCTCACCGCCGATATTTCCAACGATCATTTCACCCGTATTGATACCAATGCCTATTTTTAATTGGAGACCTTTTGCAAAAGATCCTTCACGATTCATTTCTTCAAGACGATCTTGCATGCGAATAGCTGCGCGTACAGAGCGCATCGCGTGATCGCTCTGATCAAAGGGTGCATTCCAAAAAGCCATGATGGCGTCTCCAATATATTTATCGAGCACACCCCCCTCTTCAAAGACAATATCTGTCATCTTGTCCAAGTATTTGTTCAGCAATTCCACAAGCGCTTCCGGTGCCATTCCTTCCGATAAAGAAGTGAAGCCGCGTATATCAGAAAATAAAACGCTCATATTGCGGCGATCTCCGCCAAGCTTCAGCCGATCAATATTCTTCATGATCGCCTCAACGACGCTTACGGAAACATACTGGCTAAAGGCGCTTCGAATTTTTCTACGCTCGCGCTCCGTGGAAATCCATCGCTCAAGAAGCAGGGCTGCGTACGTAAAAATAATAAGCAGCGTCGGCCAAACAATATCGAGAATCCAGCCACGATCAAAAGCGAGAAAGGCCGCCAGTACCCAGCCGAACCAGAGGGAAAATGCCAGAAGCGCCCCGCTACGCGCTCGCGACCTTGGAATAACCAGGCCCAAAAGCAGTCCAGCTAACAAGAGGGCTAAGGCCTGCCAAAGTTTTGAAACCTCTACCAACCAGCGATGATTCACTAACGTGTCATACAACGAGGCGTGAATTTCTATTCCACTCATGGGTTGATTGCGCGACGTGGCTGTGTTCTGCGCATCATGCAAATCCGCTGCCGTCGCACCAATAAATACCGTTGTGCCAACGAACTGAGACATGTCCGCCTTGCCCTCCAAAACATCTGCTGCGGATACAAAAGGAAATGCTTTTCCGGAGCTCCCCGGAAAATTCACAATAACGCGCCCAAACGCATCTGTTGGAATTTCGTTTCTATCCGGTGCACGACCAGCCAGCTCAGCGGCCGCATACGCAAAAGACTCTACGGTTCCGCCGCTTTTTCCGGACACGGTTAACGGAATTCTGCGTACGACGCCGTCGGCATCAAGAGGCGTATTAGAAAAACCGACGCGCTTTGCCATGCGCTGAATCTCTGCAATGGGCTGAACGCTTTTCGAAGCATCAAATGTGAGTTTTTGATTATGAAGCTCCAAAGAAAGCTCGAGCGGCAGTACGACATGCCCGGAATCTTTGATTGCTTGTGCGAGCGCTGCATCTTCTCGCGCGGTTGAGACTTCCGGGAAATTTACATCAAGCGCAATAACCTTTGCACCACCTTCTGTGAGACGTTGGACGAGGTCTCCCTGAACACTTCGATCCCATGGCCAACGCCCAATACGCGCAAGCGAAGCATCATCAATCGCAACGATAACGGTTTTTGGATCCGTTGCATGTGGCAAAAAAAAGCGATCCGTCGTTGAATGGCTCCAGGTATCAAATACCCCAAACAGGAGACCGAAAGCCGCGAGAATTCCTACGGCTAAGCCGATGAACAAGGCATCTAATGTATATCGTTTTTTCATATTATGGAGCTTGAATAGTTACCGTTGCACTCGCCCGAACGTTTACACCTTGATCTGTAAATGTCCCCGTGATCTGCACGACGCCTGGGAGTTGATAGGTTGTAAATATTGATCCGTTTTGAATACCCATTCTCTCATCACTTGATTGAAAAGCGGTTTCTTTTGTTACATCTCTTATGTCTCCGTTCGTATACCGTGCACGCGTTTGGAAGCTTATCGGCTGCAAGAAAGAACGCGTTCCTTGGCTTGGACTAATCTCAAGCGACACAGGAAGGTTCGGAGTATTCACCGACAAGTCCATGCTCCCGGTGAGCGTTTCTTGTCCGCATGAAGCGGTCGCCTCAATGTGCGACGAGCCTGCCTGAGCCGCGATGAACACGTTCCCTTGCAAAGCTCCGCTCATACCGATTGTTTTAATCGAACTATCTTTTGTTATATCTGCCGTGTGTCCATCAGCATAGACGGCTTGCACGGTTATAACTGATTCGGTTCCGACGGAAACAGGATTCGGTGAAGCCGAAACACGTAAAGCAAGGCAGGCTCCCGTTTGCGGTTCGGTTGTTGTTGTTGTTGTTGTTGTTGAAAGCAACATGTCCGTACTTGTAACAAAAATCGGCGACGGAAGCACCGGCATTTGCGCTTTCTTTTTCTGTTCTTGAATACGCTGTAAAAGCGCTTCCGTTCGAACGCGATAAGCGAGTAAAACACGCATCAGCTTTGATTGAACGCCGGCGTCTATCTTCGCCACCGGAAGCTCTCTGGAGAGATTCTCCAGCGCGGTTTTTGCCACGCGAGCCGTGCTCTTCGCCGCGGAAAAATTATTTCCATCAAATAGCTGCGCGCTTTCATCAAGCCGCGCCTTCACGCCAATAAACCGCGCTGTAAATTCACTCTCGGAATCATCTGACAATTGAACGATGAGATCCTCAAGCTGCTGCTTTAACCGATAGGCGGGATCCTCCGGCAGGACATCAATAAATAGCCGATGCGCTTCCACCAGAACTTTTCGGACCTGTTTGGCGTCTGCCGTATTTTTCACTTTTGTTTGAATGGTATTTTCAAAGCGCGTGTACTCGCGAAGAGCCGCTCCCGTATTCCCGTCTAAAACGTCCCGACGGATAATCGCGAGCTTTCGGAGCAGGTATCGTAGCTTTAACGCTTCACGACTTGCTTGCGATGCAAGCCTTTCCCGCAGCAGCTCGGAAGAGCGAACAACATCCTTTAATAAACCCGCTTTAGGAACACGATTAAGTGCTAAAGATTCTGTGAGGCGATTTCTATTGTCGTCCTGAAAAGTTTTGTCTGCAGCGCGGTTTGTGTGAAACCAATCGCTTTCAACAATACTGTTCCCAAGTCGCTGTGTTCCGGTTGTTGAAGATGATCCCTTTCCAAATTCAGCTGAATATCCCTCTGCAACAAAAACGGCGTTTTCATTGCCAGCGGAAGAAGCGTCAACAACCGATTCGGCAACCCAGAGTTTTGTTTTTTCTGACGGAAGCTTTTCAAGATCGAATGATGTTCCGCGTACCGTAGCGACTACATCGCTTGTTTCCGCCACGAACTGTCCATCGAGATCAAATATCTGAAGAACGCGAGACCAGACGCGGCCCGCTTCCAAACGCACGCGAACTTGCATGGGCTCATCCCCGTTCGCGCCTCCATTATTTGATTCAAGAATGGTGTACTCTGTATTTTCATCAAGTTTTGATTCCGCTTTGTTAAAAAATTGAATAAGCGCGGAACTTGTTGGTCCGGTTTTTACTGTATCGCCGGCATGCAATTCTTCTCCAGACGTTGCCGATGAAAAAGATGCTGCATCCGCAGCCTTTACTTGTACCTCGCCCGTGATTTCTCCAAGTGTTGTAACCGGCACCACAATGGCCGGAAGCGCGCCAAGGGACCAAAACCAGACGCCGACGAGTACGACGAAAAAAACGAAAGCAGCGAGAATCCACCTTTTCATACAATCCTTTCGATTGTAGCAGGTTTTCTCTCTTCGAACAGCCCATTCTCATTGACATTTTAGGTAAAATAGGCTATTCTCCGATCGCTTGGGCAGGACAGATGACTGCTTCGACATCCTGTCGGAGAGGAAAGTCCGAGCACCCAAAGCCTCTAGCGTTTTGCGTCTAGAGAGCGGACAAGAAGAGCGGCTAACGGCCGCCGGGATATAGCGTCAATCAACGAACGGACACGTGCCCAACGTTTATGCGTAAACCCAGGGAAAGTGCCACAGAGACAATACTATCTTCCCCTAGCTTCACGCGAAGGAAGAGAAAGGTGAAAAGTGTGATGAGGTGGTTATCTCCGACTTCGTTTCGGAGCAATGTTCTGCCACATCGCTCCTCCGTCGGTAACGGCGGAGCGTGGTAAACCCTCTTCGGTGCAAGAGCAAGCGATTCGACAATCGTCGGATCAATGGTCGCTCGCTTGAGGCTTCCTGCAAATGAAGTCCCAGAGAGATAGTCATCCCTCCAGCGATATGTTGGAGCGACAGAACTCGGCTTACCGTTCCGCCCCAGCAAAGATCAAAAACCCTCCGGGAATTCCGGAGGGTTTTTGTGAAACGAAAAAAGGATGCGCCATATGCGCATCCTTTAGATAAAAAGTTTGACTGCCTCGTTCCGAGGATCACCTCTCTATTTTCTGCAAAGAAATCTCCCTATGCCTCAAGGCGTTCCCGCTCTGAGTGGCTCACGTAGAGCTCAACAAATCGCGTTTTCGATTCTTCCACCAGTCGATTCACCGTCAGACCCTGCTGATGAACGAAACGAAAAAACCACCATTTTCTCATCACTGTTCAGAGGAAGAAAAATGCGAAATGTTGTTGGCTCTCGAAAACAGATGCCTCTTTGTCGCTCTAATTGCTCTACCTTTCTTGCAGCGCCTACTGGATACCCCATTCTTTTACGAAGGCATATCTCCTGTCAAAACTGTTTTATGTTCATTTGTCAATATTCCCTACTCCTATTGACAAAATGTGCATTTTTCTTAAAGCTGTAGGCGCACCTTTGGAAAAGGAAAGACAATGACAGAAAAAGAACAGAGCGGTTCCGTACTCACCGAAAGCCACGAGCGTTGGCTCTCGAACTTCATCCAGGAGGCCCGAAGGGCCGAGGTCATCTCGAATGATGACCTTCTCAAGACCTACCCGCCCTCGAAGATCTTCGAAGGCTACACGGAGGAGCCCGACTCTCGGGCTAAGCTCCTCAGCGCGATCTTCCACTTCGGTGAGGCCACGGCGAAGAACCTCGATGGACAGACCTGCACCACCCTGTTCGACAAGGCACTCGAAGCGAAGGACCTCACGGCTGACCAGATCTTCGAGGTCGTGACGGCCGACGAGATTGTCCGCGTGCTCGATCAGAAGGCCGTCTGGGGTCTCGTCCGCGATACGCACTGGTTCGAGCGGAAGCCCGACGAGAAGAAGCGTGCGCTCATGGAGCATGCGCTGAGCAGCATGATCAAGGAGGGTCTCGGCGGAGAAGGGAGCGGCAAGTGGTCGTTCCTTGTCGAGGCTTTCGGCCTCGAAGCCTTCATGGCCGACTACATGCCAAGCGAATTGAGGACGAAGATCCTCATGCATGCCTACACCATGGGTAAGCGAGGCGTGATGCTCACGGCAGATGTCATCCTCGATGAGGACGCCGCGCCTCCGAGCGTGCTCGTGAAGCATGTGCCTCTGGATGTGCTCCACAAGGCGCTCGATGCGGCAGCCGACAAGTTCGACTGGATCGAGTCCGAACAAGTGGCCACCGAGCCTCATCCGGCAGAGGAGGACTCCTCTCCGGAGAAGCCAGCCGAGTCTGCGCCGCCACCCAAGATCCCTACGCCTGTCACACCGAAGGCAGGGCCTCTCATGCTCGAAGACGATGATGATGGGCCCGAGCTCGTCATCGGAGGAGGCGACGAGACCCTTGTCGGAGATGTCCCTGATCTCGCCGAGAAGGACGAGGGATACGACGATAAGGCCGAGGCCAAGCCGAAGAAGCGCGGTGGCAGCTTGAAGCCGCCGCCACTCCCCAACAAGTCCAAGTAGTTCTTTCCATACAGCAACTCTTCCAAAAGACGCGATCCTCCTGGATCGCGTCTTTCTATTTTATTGAATAAATACGTTTTTCTCCGTTCCTGATGTGGTACTACCAACTTCCACCACCGCCACCGCCAAAACCGCCGCCGGAGCCGCCGGAAGAAAAGCCGGAGCCGCCGGAGCCAGCCGAACTTTGCGTTCGATACATGGTTGTGGTTGATGCCTGATGGAATGAATCCACCATGCCCACATAGCTCAGTGCTGACCAATTCTGTGTCCGCCCCTCTAAATATCTTGGATGGACATCAAGGCCTTCAAAGTGTTTTGCCCAGCGTTCTTCGGCACCAAATGCAATAGCTGCTGGCAATAATTCTCCAAATTGTTCCGGACGTTTTTCCGGCGCATTGTGAAAGGCAATGCGATCTTTTTCCGCAACGGATAAATAGAGTTTAAAGCCCTCTATTTTTTCACGCATAAGCGCGCCTTTTTGCGTCATCCTCGGCATATTCCAGCCAAAGCCCGCCACGATTGCTCCGGATATGACTAAGGCTAAAAGCGCGAGTGGGCCGTAAATATCGAGAAAGAAAGGGAAGGCCATGAATATCGCAAGGCCCGGCCACACAAGCCAAAGCCCTCGAACGAGGCTTGGATTTTTCCCAAAAAGGTCTCTATCTCGCAGTTCTTCAAAAAGCTTTTTACGCGCTTTTGTAATAGCGGCCGCGAGCTGGTAATTTGCCTCGGTGATATCCACTTCATCTTCCTTGGCGAATAAGCCGTCGAAGATTTCCTGCTCATAAGGAAGCAGGCCCTCCGGTTCACGAAGTTTTTTCAATACAAACTTAGGTTTCTTTTTAAACCAACGGGTTTTATCCGCTTCTTCATCTTCAAAAACAACTTTTAAAAAGTTTCTCCTTCCTAAATCTAAAATCGTTGCCGTGATTGCCTGCAAGGAAACGCGCTGATCAAGGAGGCCGGCCATAAGTCCGGGCGTTAATCCTTCCGGCGCTTCATATTGAGCGATGATTGTACCTGTCCCCTTCGGCTCTTTTCCAAAACGCCACCAAAGACTGAACATGGCTATCAGAACAATGACCGGAATAAAGGCCCAGACATTATCAAAAAGAAAGTTCACGATGTTTTGCCACAACGACACCGGCTGAATATTTTCCGCAGGAAAACGAATAGCCAGCGTCAAACCTTCGCCAGCAGCTAAGGCTCGCGTGGCTTCAACCTGAACGGTCTGAGATTCGCCGCCTGTAATTTTACAGTCTTGCGCTTGGCTCCCGGCAAATCCTGTAAAACAAATCGTCTTTGAATGATTCGGCCCGGTAAAAGTTGTCGAAGTTTTCTCAATAGGTACGCTCCAACCATTTCCGGTAATATTCCAATAGAGTTCCGATTCTCCTTCATCAGGAAAATCATTGATCGCCCGATTTGTTTCATACGTGATCGTATAAACATGTTTTCCTGTAACCAAGATTTTTGGATTACCGAGCCTTACCTTAATATTATTTGCTTCATGCGATACCTGTGTTTGAACAGATTTCCCATCCACGGTCGCATCAAGTACATGAAGCCAAAGGCGATAGGTTGCCCCGTTTCTTGCATATCGTTCTGGAATAAGACGAAAGAGACCATGCCGCGAGGCATCACCAAAATCATAATTAATGGTTTCCGTCACCGTCAGCAGGCGATTGGATTTGAGCGTCGCATCCACGTGGAAAGAATTGATCGTTTCCGCGAAAGCAGGCATTGCAAATACACTAATCGCTAAAGCAAAAAATGCCCCAAAAATTCGTTTTTTCATGCAAAGAAAAGCATAGCAGAAAATCAGATAGAAAAAGAGCGTCCCATCAATGAAGATGAGACGCTCAGACACAGATAGACTGTGCTTAGTTGGCGAGCCCCTTAAGCACCGCCTCGCGAAGTTCGTCGCGTTGTCGCAACTTCACCTCACACTCCAAGGCCTTGCCATCTGCGACAAAGGCACCCATCAAGAGAATGGCGCCACTTGCGCACAGAATTGCGCCCAGCGGGGCATGTGTCAGCAGGCTCAAGAGGAAGCATGCTGCAGCGAGTGCAATCTGCACGTACATCCAACGAAGGAAGGACGTGAGCTTGGCTTCGACGCTGATATTCTTCGGCGCCTTTGCCTTAGGAACGACGACGCGTCGGGTGACTCGTCGATTTTTCTTGCGTGCTTTCACAGAGCCTCCAGCTTTGGTTCGCGACGAGCATGTCACGAATCCAAGAAGAGTGCTGACAGAGTACGGCGTGTCAGCTTCGCCGAAAGTATTTTACCCTACTTCTTGGGTTTGCCGAGGTGCGCTTCGACGGCAGCGGTTGCGCGGGCGAGTTCATCGAAGGATGACACCTTCACGAACTGCTGCGAACCGTGCACGGGCCCGCTCATCGGTCGGCCCATGCAGTCTTCCCAGTCTGAGAACAAGAAGTTCTCGAGGCCGAGCGACTCGCGAATGGTGCCGATGAAAAAGAGGCCGGACCTATACTGGACGCCCCAATCATAGCCGCCCGCGATATAGGCGCCCTGGAGACCACCGTCACGGATGACGAACGGAACCCCTCGAATCTCTTCGAAGGCGGTCGCCATGATGCCGAGTTCCCTCTTCGCGGCGGCGAGGCGTGCATGCGCGTGCTCGGCGAGATGCACGGCTTCGTGCAGCTGCACTACGAAGCGGTTCTCGTCGACTAACTTGTCCTCGACGCAGAGCGAGCTCATGGCGAGCCACCAGCAAGTCTCCGAATCGGAGGTGAGATCGATGATCTCGTGACGAACCTGTTCGACAGCCTTCATGGTGTAGGCCGCGTGCAGGATCGTGGAGAGCCTCTGCTTGTTACGCGGGATGAGATCCAGCGCGCACGCGAGACCCGCATCGAGACCTTCACCTCGACCAGCTTCCCGCGGAATGCGTCCGAGAATGGACATCCCCCCATCCACGTATACCGGCCATTGGCCGAGCTTCTGGAGCCGCGCGATGGCATCGCGCGCCTTCTCACGGATCTCCGTGAGATCCTTTTCGAAATTCGCCCCTAGCGTACTTTGAATGTGCATCTTTCCTCCAGCTTTGGTCCGCGACGAAACTGTCACGAATCCAAGAAGAGTGCTGACAGAGTGCGGCGTGTCAGCTTCGCCGGAAACAGAAATCGTTTCAAGATTGAATCAGCTTCGACCAGTTCTCTTTTGCCTTGCGGGAAGAGCTGTCGGTGAGGCGTAGCTCGATCGTGCCATTTTCTTCCTGCGCGATAACAAGTCTCGAGTAACCCCCATCGCCGAGATAGACGACAACAAAGGGTCAACGACGGTCCGTATTGAGCGAGGTCAGGGAGTCCTGAATTTCCTGCCTTACCTGAGGAACGCTCGCGTCAGGACGATCTGAGAACGTTCCGAGCAAGGCCCTCGTGAGAATTTTGTCGATCTGCTTCAGCAGATCGAATGTGCGCACGGCATCTCTTTCGAGAATCGCACTTATCAACCGGCTTTGAAGGTTCATTTGCTCTCCTAGTTTTTTCGTATTTTGTTCGCAACGCACTCGTCACTGAACAAAGTAATATAGCACAAAAAAACAACTTTGTCAAGGTAATTATTACACTATTAATCGCTTACATTAGCCAAATTAACGGCTGACACTATCAAAATAAGCATATTTTTTCAATAAATTCGGTTCCCAAATACATAACACATCACTTCCCCGCTTCATGTTGCGGCGTGAATAGCATAGAATAGGCCTATGAAATACGATGTGATCACGATAGGTTCGGCAACGCAAGACGTTTTTATTCGAAGCAAAGCTCTCGAAGAACAAAAAGATCCTCTCGTGCCTGACGGCATAGACGTCTGCGTTCCACTTGGTTCAAAAATCGGCATAGATGAACTCACCTTTTCAACGGGCGGTGGCGCAACAAATGCAGCGACGACTTTTTCTCGCCTCGGTCTTAAAACAGCGTGTATCGCGCGCATCGGTAAAGATGTTATTGGCCAAGCTATTAAAGCTGAGATTAAAAAAGAAAAAATTGATACAAAGTTTCTTCAAATAGACCCGAAAGAAAAAACGGGCTATTCGGTTGTTCTTCTTGATCGAACGGGACGTCGCGGTATTTTGACGCATCGCGGTGCTGCACAGAATCTTCAGGCAAAGGAACTTCCATTAAAGAAAACAACCTGCCGGTGGCTCTATCTCACGAGCTTTGGCGGTGACACAAAACTTGCAAAGGAGGTTATCACTTCTGGAAAACGCATTGGAGCCAAAATTTCCTGGAATCCGGGCGGGAAGGAACTCGCGAAAGGACTCAGAGCCCTTCGTCCTCTTATTAAAGAAATTGATGTTCTCCATGTTAATCGAGAAGAAGCGGCGCAACTTACCGAGCTCCCCCCGCGCCATCTGCAAGATGTGATTAAAAAACTCGCGGGATTTTTTCACGGCATTCTCGTTGTCACAGATGGGTCTCATGGCGCCTATGTGCATGCAGATGGAAAAACATTTTTTGTTGGAACGCTTAAAGGAAAACCCATAAACACCACGGGCGCGGGCGATGCATTTGGAAGCGGGTTTATCGCAGCGCTCGCAAAAGGAAAGGATTTAGAAACAGCTTTGCGCATTGCGGCGCTAAATGCAGATGGCGTTGTAAAATCCATGGGCGCAAAGGCTGGAATTTTGAGAAGCCTCCCCAAAAAAAATGCCGTGGAAAAAATAAAGGTTACGCAGGTTCGCGCAGAGATTAAAAAACGATAGACTCCTTTGTATGCAGATTTGGCAACACATAAAAAAGATTCTCATTGAAAATCAGATTACAGCGATTTTAGTAGCCTTCATTGTCGGCATGGCGTTTCCGGAATTTTTTCGTCCATTGAATACGTATTCAACCCAGCTTTTGATTTTAGTTTTCTTCTTTTCCAGCCTTCGTCTGGAGTTGAAGGAAATTTTCGATTATTCAAAAGATTGGCGCATGCTTGCAATTATTGCTGTGTATATGCTGGTTATTATGCCGTTTGCGCTTTTTCTCCCCGCGCTTCCTTTTTCGTATGAATGGGCTGTTGCCCTTCTCATCCTTGGAGCAACGCCTACTGGAATGACGATTGCTCTCATGGCGGAATTCTTTGGTGGAAAAACCTCACTCGCTCTTGTGATTACAACCGTCACTTCTCTCCTTGCTCCTTTTACGATTCCGCTTGTAACAAAGATTGCTCTAGGACGCGCCGTGCCAATTCCCGTGTTGCAAATGTTTTGGTCGCTTTTTCTTACGATCGTCGCTCCCTTCATGTTGGCGATGCTTGTAAAACGCGCGGCGCCAAAACGCGTCAATAAATATGATGCCTGGTGGCGAAATATTTCCGTTCTTGCTTTTGCCTTGCTCATCGCCGGCATTGTTGCCAATACCGCCGGAGGAACGCCTATTCGCATCGGGCGCATTGATACTGCCATGATGTTCTATAGCGCTCTTTTATTCGGTTCTCTTATTTTTGCGTCTTATTTTCTCGTGCGCTGGCGTACGCCGGGTGAACGCATTACCATTTCACTTTGCATGCTCTATTTAAATAATACGCTTGCCTTGTTCGTCGGAGATAAATTCTTCGGCCAGCTCGGTGTTGTCCCGAAACAGATTATGCTTCTTGTTGTTGTAAATGCTATTCTTCCATTTATGAAGCTCGCTGCTGCAAAAATTGTTCATCCGAAAATGAAGTTTCGATTGAAAGATTTACTTACTTAAATCCTGTATCCGTGAAAACGGAAATACCTATTTCTTCTATGGCAAAACCCAAAGTATTTATCACACGGCTCATTCCCGATGAAGGTATTAAAGCCTTAAAGAAAAAAGGCTATCTCGTAGACGTCTACGAAAAAGATCGCGTGATCCCAAGGCAAGAATTATTAAAACGCGTACAAGGCGTTGACGCCATTCTCTCGCTCCTTACGGATAAAATCGATGGAGCCGTTTTGGACGCCGCAGGAAAACAATTGCAGATTGTCGCGAACTACGCGGTTGGCTTCGATAATATTGATTTACCGGCCGCCAAAAGCCGCCATATCCCCGTGACGAATACACCTGCGCCGGAAGTATCGGAAGCCGTCGCGGAACATGTTTTTGCGCTTATGCTTGGTCTCGCTCATCGCATTGTTGAAGCGGATAAATATGCGCGTGCGGAAAAATACAAAGGCTGGGCGCCCAATCTTCTTCTCGGAACGGATTTACATGGAAAAACACTTGGCATCGTTGGTCTTGGCCATATTGGAACCGCCGTTGCCAAACGCGCTGTAAATGGATTTGGCATGAAATGTCTCTATACAGATCTCAAGCCGAATAAGGCATTTGAAAAAGAATTTGGAGCGAAGTTCGTCAAAAAAGAAGTGCTGCTAAAGAAAGCAGACTTCATTACACTTCATATACCGCTCTTCCCTTCGACGAGACATTATCTCTCCACGAAGGAATTTAATTTGATGAAGAAAACCGCGTTCATTGTGAATACGTCTCGAGGACCCGTTGTTGATGAGAAAGCCTTATTGAAAGCACTCAAGGCAAAGAAGATCGCCAGCGCCGGGATCGACGTGTATGAATGCGAGCCGGCCATCGACTGCGATATTCGCGACAATCTTGAACTGAAGAGTTTTGATACTGTCATTCTGACGCCGCATATCGCAAGCGGGACGATCGAAGCGCGGCAAGCCATGTCGCTTCTTGCGGCAAAAAATATTATTGCTGTTCTTTCCGGAAAAAAACCTTTGACTCCCGCGAAATAAAAACTTTTCGATTTTATAAAACGCCCCGATCCGCATCGGGGCGTTGTGCTAAAGTAGTCGTCAGACTTCATCCTCGTCAGTGGCTCGTGAAATCATTTCTGAAATGATTTCACGAACAGTAAAAAGATCGCTCGTCATGTCTACGAGTGTATACGTCGTGAGATAGGCGTAAATGATGTCTGTTGTGAATGAACCTGTCGGTCTTCCAAACTTGGGCATGACCACAAAGATTAGCGGCACCGACAAAAGGAACGAGACAAAGCTCGGCCAAAGGAGCTTTGCCCATCGAAAGCGCTTCTCTTGAAGTCTCTTGAGCGTACCAATGCCCATCTTGTATCCCAGGGCGCATGCCGTACCAAGGACATAGGCCCAGGTGAAAGAGAGTTCATCCGGCGTCGAGACCTGCTGCGCAAACACGCGCGGGACAACGATGAGGCCGACGAGAAAAATGCCGGTTGAAACCAGCAAATGAACAAGAAGGCTTCTGCTTTTACCATGTGCCATGTAGCACCTCCGCTTTGACCTGACCATAAACTGCCGAGAAATGCAAACATAAGGTCTTATTTCATACAGCACGGCGAGAAGAGCCTCTCCAGCCTTCGGCTTGCCTTTTGATGCGTTTTCGGTTAAATTGCGTTGGCAACGAGGGCCGTTAGCTCAGCTGGCTAGAGCACCGCCTTTGCAAGGCGGGGGTCGTGGGTTCGAATCCCACACGGTCCACCAAACGAAAACACCCCTGAACGGGGTGTTTTCGTTTTTGAGATTTATCCTGCAACTACAAATGTATTCATGCTTTGATCCAGCGTTGCTTCGTATATCGCTTCATCAAATTGTGCGCAGAAAGAGTCGCCAACCGACAAAACGATTTTTCCATGGCAGGACACGTCGTCATACATATCTCCATTCACAAGATGTTTTGTGAAGGTGAATAGAACACGCGTTCCGGCGACGTTCGCGAGATAGTAATCAGAATAATAATGCTGGCCCGCTCCCGGGTCATCCGTCTTTGTGTGACAGAAAGATGTTCCGTTTACTGAGAGCATACTTTGCGTTCCGCGTGAGCTTCCATTGCCGGTGTAACAATCGCCGGAAAGATTTGTATCGTCGGTGGCGATATAAGAAACTTCCCACTCGGGAGCATAACGTCCTCGTGTCGGATAGCGAAAGCTGAATGTTCCTGCACGGTTTGTGTAGCTTCCCCATGTGTCATCAATGGCGGCAAGATCCACGTGTTCCGTCATTTCTGCGGTCATGCCTTCCGTCGTTTCTTCTCCCATCATTCCTTCTCCTGTTGTTTGATCAGAAGAAGGCGTATTCGATTCGCCTGTATTCATCATGTCTCCTCCCATCATATTCTCGGTATTCGTTTGCACCTCTTGTTTCGGCTGTTCAGCCGGCAAGGGCGAGGTTTCGGGCTGGGCCGAAGGCAAGCATCCCGAGCCCAGAAGGGCTGCGGACGTAAAAAGAGTTGCTGCAGATATAAGGTATTTCATATATTCCCCAGCTTACGTTACTACACCCACTCCTTGCAAATAGAACCGTCTGATATGATGGGGCGCATATGACCGCTGCCCCACATACCATCATGGAATATTCGAAGATTGAAGATCAAATCTATATCGGCACAAATGCCTGTTGTATGCTGCACTTCAAACAAGAGCTTCTTGATCAAGGCGTTACCTGTGACATTTCCGTTGAAGGAGAAGCTCTTGATCAGCCCATTGGCGTAGATTGTTATCTCTGGCTCCCCACGGAGGATCATACGGCTCCTTCCCTGCATAATACGCTTGTCGGGATTGAAGCTCTGGATGAAATGCTTCGACAGGGACGAAACATTTATGTTCACTGCAAAAACGGTCATGGCCGCTCCCCAACTTTTTTTGCCGCCTATCTTATAAAGAAGCGCGGGCTTTCCCTTCAGGACGCTCTTGCTCGCATCGTCGCAAAACGTCCGGAAATTCATCTTGAACAAGTCCAAATGGACTTTTTGCAAAGCCTTTAATTTCTCTTGACAGGCGTTTCGGAATTTTAAATACGTCTGCTACACTTAACACGGTTATTTTAACCTTAACTATTTTGTAGTATGAAAAATCTTTTTAATGCGTCCTATCCGATGAAATGCAGATCATGGGGGTTGCTCGTCCTTCGCATTGTAGCGGGAATTATTTTTGTCCTTCATGGATATGGAAAGCTCACCGGAAACCCTTCCTTGGAACTGTTTTCCGGCATGGTAGCGGGAATCGGTTTTCCTGCCCCGATGTTCTTTGCCTGGGTCGTGGCTCTTACGGAACTCCTCGGCGGTATTGCTCTGTTGCTCGGAATCTTTGTTAAGCCAGCAACCTTCTTACTCGGCATTGTTATGATCATTGCGTTCACCGCCATAAAAAAGTTTCAGCTTCCTATGGGAGATCCGGACCTCGCTTTGCTAGGTGTCGTTATTGCGCTCTATTCCATGGGCCCAGGACGATTCTCCATTGAAGCGCACATGTGTAAAAAGGATGACAAAACCTGTGCCGGTGGCTGCTGTCAATCAGAAACGGAAAGGGCTTAGACAAAAAGCTCACTAAAAAAACCACAGATGCATTTCTGCGGTTTTTTTATTTTACAGACGGCCAAATGTTTTAAGGACTTTATAAAGCAATGGCTGCAGCGGGATATCGTAGGTTCCAACATATTCAAGCCGCTCTCCACCCCAGCGTTCTTTAAAGCGAGAAATTCCCTTCCATGAAGATTTAAAATCGAGCTCAGTTTCATCTGCGGGATTCGCTCCCCAAAAATCATAACTTACGAGCCCTTCTTTTTTTGCGGCTTTCATTGCTTCCCAGTGAAGAAGATAAGGCGCCATAACATTTCGATTTTTGCCGGAACTTGCTCCATACAAATAGGTTAATGTTCCCGCAAAAGCAATCTCCAAATTTGCCGCAAGAAGCTCTCCCTCCTGTTCTGCAACGCGTATGCATGCCATGCCTTCCTTTTGCAAAGCTTCGTATGTAGAGCGCAGATAGTCTCCTTCGTGCTGGCGAAAGCCATCTCGCCCTGCCGTTTCCTGCATGAGTTTTAAAAAGAGGGGCAAATCCTGTTCCGTACCGAGACGCGTTATTACCCCGTGCCGTTTCGCAATGCGAATATTGTAACGCGTTTTTTGATGCATGTGCTCAAGCAATTCTTCTTCCGATTGCGTAAGGTCTACACAGTACGTTGTGGATGGGTTATAGGCTCGATGGCGTTTCCATTTCTTTGGCAAAGTAAATCTTTGCTGAGAAGCTAATTCCGGCTCCACCCGAACAAACATCGTTTTTTCTTTTAGCGTCTCTTCCAAAAGCTTTCCAAGCTTCGTGAAATCCGCATGCAATTCATCAAAAAATACCGGGCCTTTCGGGGCAATCCAATATCCGCTAAAAGGCTTACGCTCTTCGCGGATAAGAGAAATTAAACCGAGTTTTTTTTCCCCTCCTTCCAGAGAAAAACGTCGCAGCTCTTTTCCTAAGCTCGTTTGCAAAACGCCCCATTCCCAACTTTGCAAAAAAGAGGGGTTCTTTCCGCGTTCGAGCAAATCGCTCCAATCTTTTTTCTCCGTTATTTCGATGAGTTTCATGACTTTGAGAGAAGACGCAATGCTTCCCGAATACGTTCGGAAGGATCCGCCATTTCTTGAGGAATGTATTTCATTACATCCCGCGCTTGATTTGCGGAATAGCCAAGCCCCATGAGTGCGTCGAAAAGATCTGTGTCTCCGGGCGCAGCTTGTTCTTCTTCCACAATCTGGCCTTTGAGTTCGAGAATGATTTTTTGCGCCATCTTTTTTCCAACGCCCGGAACGCTTGTCAGTGTAGAAAGATTTCCGCTCATGATGGCTTTTTTAATCGTGTCAGCTGAACCAATGGAAAGGATCGTAAGAGCAACTTTTGGCCCAATACCGGAAATAGCTAAGAGCCGTTCAAATAATTCAAGATCATGCAGAGAAAGAAATCCGAAGAGTTCTTCTGCATCCTCGCGAATGTGGTGATAGGTATAAATAAAGACTTCCTCACCTCCGCGAATAGTCGTTAATACAGCGGGTGAAGCTTTTATGCGATAGCCGATGCCCCCGACTTCAAGAAGAAGCCATAGGGCGCTTTTTTCAATAACATTGCCGCGAAGAGAAGCGATCATAGACTTCTAGGAGCTTAGCGCAAAGCGAGCCAGCTGACAAAAGATTGGTAAGGTTTTCATATGTTTTTTATCCCATGAAAAAACATCCCGATCTTGTCATCGGGATGTTTTTTATTAGACGAAGGTTACGCTTGAAACGAGATCATCTTTCTCTTTGAAGCGCATGAGACGAACGCCCTGCGTATCACGCCCGAGTGAAGGAACGTTCTTGAATGGCGTACGTACCACGATTCCTTTTTTGGAAATCATGACAAGATCGGAATCATCTTCTTTTGAAGAAATATATGCCGCGACCACCTTTCCGGTTTTTGGCGTTACCTTTGCCGTGCGAATTCCGGATCCTCCGCGGCCTTGCTGCTTATATTCTTTTAAGCTGGTCCGCTTTCCCATGCCATTTTCTGTAATAGTGAAGAGCTCGATGTCGCCTTTATTCGCTTTTTTCGGATCGATAATGTCCATGCCGACAACTACATCATTCTTTTTCAATTTGAGTCCGCGTACACCGGCAGCTGTGCGGCCCATTGCGCGCACGCCTTTTTCACTAAATCGGATAGATTGTCCTTGCGACGTGACGATAGAAATATCATCTGTTCCCGTTGATGGTTTTACGCGAAGTAAATCATCACCTTCTCGAAGATTGAGCGCGATGAGACCAGAGCGGCGAACATTGTCGAATTCATCGAGTGCCGTCTTCTTGATCGTACCCGATGCGGTTACCATCACAAGAAATTTTGCATCTTCTACGTCATCTTTTGGAAGAATAACGGATACACGCTCTCCCGGTGCGAGCTGAAGGAAGTTCACGATCGCCTGTCCTTTTGATGTTCGGCTCCCCTGTGGAAGCTCGTAAGCCTTCAATCGGAACACACGTCCGCGGTTTGTGAAGAACAAGATTTCCGAATGCGTATTCGCCATAAACATGCGTTTTACGCGATCTTCTTCCTTTGTTGCTAAGCCTACGACGCCTTTGCCGCCACGGCCCTGCGTGCGGAAGGTATCTGGTGGAAGTCGCTTGATATAGCCGTCCATCGTCATCATAACGAGTGTTTCTTCTTCCGGTACAAGATCTTCCATAGAGAATTCCCCAACGGGTCCCGGGATGATCTTTGTGCGACGTGCATCTCCGTATTTTTCTTGAATCTCTTCTACTTCTTCGCGGATGATGGCGAGAATCTTCTTCGCGGATTTCAGAATGGCTTCAAGCTCGGCAACAAGTTTTGTTTTCTCCGCATGTTCCTGTTCAACTTTTAAGCGCTCAAGGTTCGCGAGAGACTGAAGACGCATATCCAGAATTGCCTGCGCTTGAATTTCAGAGAGCTTGAATTTCTTCATCAAGTTTTCTTTAGCCTCTTCTTTATCTTTCGATTTTTTGATGGTCTCAATAATTTTATCGATGTGAAGCAAGGCAATTCTGAGTCCATCAAGAATATGCAATCGATCTTTCGCGCGATCCAATTCATATTGTGTGCGACGTCGTACGACTTCCTGACGATGTTTCAAATATTCTTCTAAGTGGTTTTTCAGCGTCAAAACGCGCGGCTGAATTCCATCGATTAAACACAGCGAGTTTACATGGAACGTGTCTTGAAGCTGCGTCATCTTAAAGAGCGTATTCAATACTTTTTTCGGATACGCGTCTTTTTTCAAATCGACGACCATGCGAATGCCCTCTTTGTTTGATTCGTCGCGCAAATCACGAATGCCCTCGATCTTCTTCTCATTCACGAGCATGGCAATTTTCTCAAGCAGGGTTGCTTTGTTTACCTGATATGGCAATTCGCTCACGATAATCTGAAAATGCCCTGCTTTTTCTTCAATAATTTCCGTCTTGGCGCGCATTACGATTCCGCCTCTCCCCGTTGCATAGGCCTGCTTAATCGCACTTTTATCATAAATAATTCCACCTGTCGGCAAATCCGGACCGGGAATAATTTCACAAAGCTCGTCGATGGTAATATCCGGATTCTCAATGAGCGCCACGATCCCGTTACAGAGTTCCGTTAAGTTGTGCGGAGGGATATTTGTCGCCATGCCAACAGCAATACCGAGTGTTCCATTGAGAAGCAGGTTTGGAATTTTTGCTGGAAGCACTCTTGGCTCTTGATGCGAACCATCATAGTTCGGACGGAAATCAACTGTATTCTTTTCAATATCAAAAAGCATTTCCTCCGCAATAGCGGTGAGCTTCGCTTCCGTATATCGATAAGCGGCCGCGCTGTCACCATCGATGGAACCAAAGTTTCCTTGTCCGCGTACGAGCGGATAGCGAAGTGAAAAGTCCTGTGCCATGCGAACCAAAGACTCATACACGGCGCTATCACCATGCGGGTGATATTTTCCGAGCACGTCTCCAACAACCGTTGCACATTTACGAAATTTTGCCGTTGCACGAAGTCCTTCCCGCCACATGGAATACAGAATACGTCGATGCACCGGCTTCATGCCGTCGCGCACATCTGGCAGAGCACGATCGACGATGACAGACATGGCATAATCCAAAAAGGCCGTCTGTACTTCTTCGACAAGAGATACCTCTGTAGGTCCGATAACGGACGGTGTTTGTTCGTTCTTTTCTGGTGTTTCGGGCATAGGAATTTTTGATTAGTGTACGTTTACCGTTTCGGGCGTAGACGTCGCGCTGGCTTTTACCGCCTGCTGTAATGAATCACTGGCTTCATGCACCGTCTCCTTTATCCCCTGCGACTGCTTCTCAAGACCCGCTTTCAGCTGCTGGGTAGCTTCTTTAAAAGCCTCTACGGCTGGATCGGGCTGCTGGGATGCGTTAGCGTTAATTGTGATTCCAAGAGTCATCCACCAGCCGACTATCACGGCGAGACTGGAAGCTACAATAGCGATGTAGAATCCCGGTCCAGGGCTCTTTTGTCCGTCTTGCCGCGCCTCTGTGTGGGCGAGAATAAGCTCGCGCTTTTCTTCTTCTGAAAGAAGGTGCCTGTCTTCGTTGGACGCCGAGCTCGCAGCGCGCGAGGTTTTGCTTTTGGATGGGCTCCGACGAATAGGCTTTTTCATATATAGGAACTACGGTGCATGTTTGCTCAGGCTCTTTCCAAAACCGTAACAACAAGATCTTCTGCTGGGAGATCTCGTTTTGTAATTTTAATTTTATTCGCGTCTTGTCGCTGACACACCAACTCTTTACAAAAGGCGTCTGCGGTTCCCAACTGTTCCTTCATACCTTCTACATGATGCGCGAGCGGAATAACCATGCGCGGCTCAATCAGGGAAATTGTTTCGACGGCTTGTTTTGCATTTGCCCAATTTCCTCCTCCGACCGGCAGAAATAATATATCAATATTTCCAAGCGCCTCGACTTCAGCTTCTGTTACCGCGCGATGGAGGCCTCCGAGAAAACCCAGGGACACTCCTTCTGTCTCAAAACGATACATAATACCTCGGCGTGTTTTTGTTTCCGCATCTTCAAAAGGAATCGCGTAAGCAAAAATGCCCTGCACTTCAAACTCGCCCGGCATATTTATAATGAAGGGTTTGTTTGTGAAGCTCTCGAGATTAAAGCGCTTCACATCTTGATTTGAGAGCGCCACAACATCCGGAGCGAGCGTGCGTGGAAAACGTAAACCTTGGTTTGATTCGTATGGATCTGTAACAAGCGTCGCTTGGCGATCGCCATGGCTTGCTTCTATCCGAATACAAGTGAATCCGTGCCAGAAAATCTGCATAAATTAGCGTAAAAATGGACCAGTTCGTCCAGGGCTATTTTAGCAGGTTTTGTGACACAAAACAAGAAAGAATCAAGGCCTAATTCAGGCGTTTTGCGAGGGTTGCTCCAACAATCGCGATGGCTAAAGCGTCCGCTATATCGTCGGGTTTTGGCACGCTTGTAAGCTTCAATAAACGAACCACCATTTCCTGGACCTGCTTCTTGTCCGCGGCTCCATATCCCGTTAATCCCTGCTTTACTTGGCCCGGCGTAAGCTCCACGAGAGGAAGTCCCGCATCTGCGATCGCGAGCAGAATTACGCCGCGAGCCATGCCAACCTTTATAGCTGTTTTTACATTGGTTTGAAAAAAAATATGCTCGACTGCTACAGCTTCCGGCGTATATTTTTTCATAACGACAGAAAGTTCATCACGCACGATCTGCAGTCGTTCGCTAAATGCCTGATCGGCGGAAGTCTGAACACACCCGCAGGCAATTTGAGTCAGTTTACCCCCCTGATCTTCAATTAAACCCCAACCTGTCCGATCAAAACCTGGATCAATTCCGAGAATACGCATGCTGCTATCTTACGCTAAATTACAAAACACGCGACTCACATCATCATTTTCTTCAAGCTTTTCAATTAAACCCGCAACAGCCATACCAATTTCTTCATTTGTTTCAATCAAGGTCTGTGGAATCCACTGGAACTCAACCGTGTCCGCTTCAAGCGAGGCTTGAGCGGTAGCATCGGCGACCTGTGCAAGATCCTTCGGATCACAGTGAATTTCAATGGCTCCTTCGTCATTTTGAATGTCGGTTGCGCCGGAATCAATCAACGCCAACTCAACTTCTGGAGAAAGCGGGTTTGCTTGCGCGACTTTTTCCGGAATGCGCACAACGCCCACATGATCAAAGAGGTATGTTACCGCTCCACTTGCGGCAAGCGTTGCTCCATTTTTTGTAAGCATGTGCTTTACGTCGCTTGCGGTTCGATTTCGATTATCCGTTAGACATTCGATGATCAGCGCCGTTCCCCCGGGGGCATAGGCTTCATATGTGAGCGTTTCAATCTCCCCTTCCTCACCACCGCCCGCACCGCGCGTAATGGCGCGTTCAATATTGTCCTTCGGCATTGAAGCCTCCTTCGCCCTTGTAATTGCCGCACGAAGGCGCGTATTCATATCGGGGTCAGAGCCTTTTTCACGTGCCGCAACCGTAATTTCACGCGCAAGCCTGGTAAAAGAAGCTGCGCGCTTCGCATCGATCGCGCCTTTAAATTGTCTGACTTTGTGCCATTTAGAGTGACCGGACATATTTCATAGATAGTTAACAGCATGCAACAAACCGCTGCAAGTTATCAATATTTTTTCCTTACAAAAAACTCCCCACGCGGAGGAGTTTTTTGTTTGCGTATTTTACGCTCTACGCATTTTCACTTTCAGGAGGCTCTTCTTCCTCATTATCTCCGGAGAGATCTGCGCCAAATCCTGTTCCGGCAGGCGTTAGACGTCCGATGATAACGTTTTCTTTCAAACCTTCCAGGTGGTCTACCTTTCCGGTAACAGACGCGTTGATGAGGACGCGCGCCGTTTCCATGAAGGAAGCCGCCGAAAGGAAAGACTCCGTTGAAAGGGCCACTTTCGTGATACCCATGAACAGTGAATCGACGGTAGCCAATTCCCCTTTCTTCAATTCGCCAACACGTGCGTTTTCTATATCGGCACGAGATTTCTCAATGATCTGTCCAGGGAGAAGATCTGTGTCGCCGACTTCCTGTACATAGACACGTGAGAACATTTGTCGAACGATAATTTCAATATGCTTTGCGTTAAGCTTCTGACCTTGAGATGCATAAATGGCAAGAATTTCTTTCAAAACATAGCGCATAACATCGTCGCGACCGCGAAGACGGAAAAGCTCCTGCAGATCAAGCTGACCTTCCGTTAGAATATCGCCGGATTGAATTTCATCGCCGTCTTTCACATGAAGCGTATAACCGGAAGGAACTTCCATTTCAACAACCGCCGGCGCCTCAAAGACAATGGTAATAGTCGTATCCATTACCTTTGTTGTGCCATTGTGTGGGCTCTTTAGCTCTTCTCCCGTCGATTTTATGAGAAGGACTTGTCCTTCTTTTACTTTTTTCCCGTCTTGAACTTTTACATCGTCCTTCTTGCGTAGCTTAAGCGTTTCTTCCTGCATTTCCGTGAAATGAATTTGGAGCGTCTTTGCACCTGCACGGGAATCAACAAGCTTCTGTCCTTTTGCCGTTTGAAGGATGCGTCCTTCGCCTTCCAAAATCTTTGCCGTTCCGGCAACAGGAGCAATAAGCGCTTTGCGCTTAGGAATGCGCGCCTCAAACAGTTCTTCAACACGCGGAAGACCTTGCGTAATATCCGCGGCAGCGGCACCACCGGAGTGGAATGTTCGCATGGTCAGCTGCGTACCTGGCTCACCGATAGACTGAGCGGCAATGATACCGACGGCTGTCCCGACTTTTACAAGCGCATTGTATGCAAGATCATATCCATAACACTTTTGACAGAGACCTCGCTTCAGTTTACATGTCAGAACGGAGCGTACATGCGCCTCTTCGATATGATGTTTTGTGAGCTCGCGGATATGCTCTTCGTTGATGAGCGCACCCTTTTTCACGATCGTTGCTTTCGTATCCGCGTCTTTCAAATCTTTAAGCAGCACGCGACCAAGCAAACGCGTCAAAATCGGCTCACCAATTTCATCACATTCTTCCGCCAATAACGTCACACCATCGGAATCTCCACAGTCCTCTTCTTGAATAATGACATCTTGTGCAACGTCTACAAGACGACGCGTCAGATATCCGGCGTTTGCCGTACGAAGAGCCGTATCCGTCAAACCCTTTCGAACACCGTGCGAAGAAATAAAGTATTCAAGCACGTCGAGCCCCTCACGTAGAGAAGATTTAATCGGGAGCTCAATAATATCACCAGCTGGGTTTGAAACGAGACCCTTGGTACCGATCACGTTGGTCAACTGACCAACAGATCCACGAGCACCGGAATCGATCATCGCGAATACGGAGCCTTCCTTTTCAAGCGAATCTTTTGAAATACGCTGCACCTGATCTTTCACATCTGACCAAACGCGAATAATTTGGTTGTATCGCTCTTTTTTGGTCAGCAAACCCTCTTTGTACTGATCTTCAATTTCTACGATTTTTTCTTCACCAGCCGTCATGATTTTTGTCTTATCAATTTTCGGCAAGTCGCCCATTCCGTAGCTGAAGCCAGACTTCGTCGCGTAGAAAAAGCCGATATTTTTCACTTCATCCAAGAAACGCGCTGTGCGCTCAAAACCACGAAGCTTAATTGTCGTGCGCACAATTTCTCCAAGCTGTTTTGTTCCGATCACTTCATTGCGGAATCCGATTTCTTTCGGGAACAGCTGGTTAAGCAGAATGCGTCCGATGGTTGTTTCTGTCAGCTCTTTGCTTGCCGGTAAGCGAATTTTGATTTTGTCTCGAATATCCAGTTTTCCCATTTGGAAAACATAGAGTGCTTCTGCGACAGAACCAAAAGCTTTTACCTTTTCGTCCTCGGAGGCGCGCATGGTTGTCATGTAGTAGCAGCCCCAGGCAATATCTTTATCCGGTTTTGCAATTGGCTGGCCGGTTGCAGGCTTCAGCAAGTTCTTAGTCGCCAACATGAGATTCTTCGCTTCCCAACGAGCTTCCTCCGTAAGAGGAACGTGAACCGCCATTTGGTCCCCATCGAAGTCGGCGTTAAAACCAGGACAGACCATCGGGTGAATTTGAATGGCTTTTCCTTCAATGAGTTTCGGCTGGAATCCAAGGATACCAAGACGGTGAAGCGTTGGAGCACGGTTCAAGAGTACAACGGAATCTTGCGCGATAAGTTCGAGAATATCCCACACTTCCGGGTGATCCGATTCAATAAAGCGATTTGCACTTCGAATATTATGTACCAATTCTCGCTTAATAAGCTGTGCAATCACGAATGGCTTGAAGAGTTCAAGTGCCATTGTTTTTGGCAAACCACATTGATGCAATTCAAGCGATGGACCGACGACAATAACGGAACGTCCGGAATAGTCGATACGCTTTCCGAGCAAGTTCTGACGGAAACGTCCTTGCTTTCCTTTCAGAATGTCCGCAAGGGATTTCAACTGACGCTTTTTTCCGGTCGCGGCGATAACCGTTTTCGAGTGGCGCGCGCTGTTGTCGATCAACGAGTCAACCGCTTCCTGAAGCATGCGCTTTTCGTTGCGCACAATAACTTCCGGCGCGCTCAATTCCAGCAAGCGCTTCAAACGATTATTACGGTTGATGACGCGGCGATACAAGTCGTTCAAGTCAGATGTCGCGAAGCGTCCACCGTCGAGTGCAACCATTGGGCGCAAGTCCGGCGGAATAATTGGGATGACTTTCAGAATCATCCAGGAAGGAATGAGCTCATTTGCTTCAAGCGCTTTCAAAAGCTTTAAGCGACGAATAATGCGATCGTGCTTTGCGCGCGAGGCACCTTCTAAGTCCGCTTCCAATTCTTTTACCGTTGCGGAAATATCAATTTTTTCAAGCAAGACATTCAAGGCTTCCGCTCCGATCATCGCTTCGAACATGTGTCCGTATTTAAGCGACAATTCATGATAATCGGTTTCGCTCAAGAGCTTCATCATCTTCATGTCTTTCAGCTCTTTGTCGGCCTGCTCAAAATCCGCATCCAACTCATCGAGTCTGTGCTGTTTGTTTGCTTCGACTTTATCTAACTCTTTCGCTTCTTGATCCGGCTTCCATCCTTTTTCTTGGGATGTTTTCTTTGCCCGTTCGTTTTCACGCGCAGACTCGGATTCAATTGCTTTACGCTTTCCTTTATATTCCGTGCGTATTTGTTCAACGGTCTGTTTGCGCAAATCTTCATCAACATGGGTTACGATAAATGCACTGAAATAAATAACTTTTTCCAGTGATTGAATCGACATATCGAGAACCGTTCCGACTTTTGACGGAACGCTTCGCAAGAACCAGATATGCGAGACAGGAGCCGCAAGTTCGATATGGCCCATGCGTTCGCGACGAACGAGGCTATGCGTAACTTCTACACCACACTTGTCACAGATAATGCCTTTGTAACGAATTTTTTTGTACTTTCCACACGCACATTCCCAGTCCTTTGCTGGACCAAAAATTTCTTCAGCAAAAAGTCCGCTGCGTTCTGGCTTTTGCGTGCGATAGTTAATCGTTTCCGGTTTCGTCACCTCACCGTAGGACCAGGCGCGAATGATATCCGGCGACGCGAGCTTCAAGCGAATGGCGTCGAAGTCGGTCGTTTTGATGTTCTCCGTTTGGAAGAATGCCATAGTATGTTGGTCTAGGTGAGTTAGGTTGATTTAGGTGTTGCCCAAGCTTCATCATCCGGAGCTACGCTTGCGGTCTTAAATTGCGCGGGGCGATTTGGAGCTTCATCAATACGCGTTCCATTTTTCAAAAGCTCCACATCAAGACAAAGACCCTTCAACTCACGAACAAGCACGTTGAATGATTCTGGTACGTTCACTTTTTTAATGGGCTCTCCTTTAATAATAGCTTCGTAGGCTTTCGAACGTCCTGGAACGTCATCTGACTTAATCGTCAAAATCTCTTGAAGCGTATGCGCTGCGCCATAAGCCTCAAGCGCCCAAACTTCCATTTCTCCAAAACGCTGACCACCAAATTGAGCCTTTCCTCCAAGCGGCTGCTGCGTAATCAAGGAGTACGGACCAATGGAGCGTTGGTGAATCTTGTCTTCCACCATGTGGTTCAGTTTTAACATGTAGACATAACCGACCGTTGGGTCATGGTCATATCGTTCTCCGGTGCGACCATCGTAAAGCGCGATCTTACCATCTTCTGAATATCCTGCGCTCTTCAACTCGGCACGGATCGTGTCTTCCGGAACGCCATCAAACACCGGCGTTGCAACAATATAGCCAAGCGCGTTTGCGGCAAGACCAAGATGCGTTTCCAGAATTTGTCCGAGGTTCATACGTGAAACCACACCAAGCGGAGAAAGGATAATGTCTACCGGTGTTCCATCCTCAAGGAAAGGCATGTCTTCAATCGGAACGATTCTGGAGATAACACCTTTGTTTCCGTGACGTCCTGCAAGTTTGTCTCCCACCTGAATCTTTCGAAGGTCTGCAACAGAGACAACAATTTGCTGCAAGACACCCGGCTGAAGTTTGTCTCCCGCTTCACGCGAGAAGATTTTTACGTCAACAACTTTTCCTTTTTCTCCATGCTCCAGATATAAGGAAGAGTCACGTACATCGCGAGCCTTTTCGCCAAAAATTGCGCGAAGGAGTTTTTCTTCCGCAGACAAATCCGTTTCTCCCTTCGGCGTAATCTTTCCGCAAAGAATGTCACCGGATTTTACTTCGGCTCCGATGCGGACAATGCCTCTTTCATCGAGGTTGCGAAGCTTTTCTTCCGAAACATTCGGGATGTCGGATGTTACGACTTCTTCGCCAAGCTTTGTGTCTCTCACATCGAGCGTGTGATGCTCAATGTGAATGGAAGTGAAGCGATCTTGGTGCACAAGGCGTTCCGAAAGAATAATGGCGTCTTCATAGTTGTATCCATCCCAAGAAAGGAAGGAACACAACAGGTTTTGTCCGAGGGCAAGTTCTCCGTGCTGAACGCTTGTTCCGTCAACAAGAACTTCGCCGGCGTAGACCTTTTGTCCTTTATCCACGGTCGGATGAAAGTTGATACAGGTTGAGTGGTTTGATCGCTGAAACTTTATGAGATCATAGCGGCGCATTTCTCCCGAAGCCGTTTGAAACTCAACATGATTTCCGGATACGGAAACAACAACACCATCTTCCGGCGCAATGAGCGCATGGCCCGAGTCGATGGCGACGCGGCGTTCAACACCGGTTCCGACAATAGGAGCATCCGGTTTGATACACGGCACCGCCTGACGTTGCATGTTCGTTCCCATGAGAGCGCGGTGACCATCATCGTGTTCGACGAATGGAATGAGCGAAGTTCCAATGGAAAGAATTTGTTTGGAAGAAACATCGACGTAATCGATTTCATGTACGTCTACAATTGTTGGCTCTCCGTTTTTTCTGGCGCTGGAGCGCTTCACAGTAAAGTTTCCATCTTTGTCGATCGGCGTTGTTGCCGGAGCCGTTGTTCCCTTCTCTTCCGTAAAGGCATTCAGATAAACAATCTCGCTTGTGACATAGGCTTGGATCGGCAACTTATCGATTGGAAGCTTTGCCATTTTTTCCGCGAGCTTCTTATCAACTTTTGTTGCAGCTTTTGCGATCAGCTTCCCTTCACCGTCGCTAACATCTACACGAAGTGTGTCTCCCACTGCATCTTTTCCGTCATTCTTTGCCCAGTTTTTTACTCTTCGAAATGGTGTTTCAATAAAACCGTAGTCATTGATACGGCCATAGGAAGCCAAGTGTCCTACCAAACCAATGTTCGGACCTTCCGGAGAAGCAATCGGACAAATGCGTCCATAATGTGTTCGATGCACGTCACGAACGTCGAAGCCCGCGCGTTCTCGCGTCAAACCTCCCGGACCCATCGCGGACAGACGGCGCTTGTGTTCAAGCTCGGAAAGCGGGTTGGTCTGATCCATGAACTGGGACAACTGCGAACTCATGAAGAATTCGCGAAGCGCACCAATCACCGGTCGAGCATTGATAAGCTTTGCCGGATTGATAGAGGTAATATCCATCGTCGACATACGGTCTTTTACGATGCGTTCCATGCGCGCAAGACCAATGCGGAAACGATTTTGTATGAGTTCACCAACGCCACGTACGCGACGGTTTCCAAGGTGATCAACGTCATCTGCTTCTTCCTGAGAAACGTTCAAACGAATGAGCTCGCGCAAAAGATGCACAAGGTCTTCCTTTGTCAGAATGCGATTTTCTTCCTTTGAAACAAAATCGTGTTCAGTCTCAAGATCAAAGCGTTTGTTAAATTTGTATCGTCCAACGGTTCCAAGATCGTATCGATCGAAGTTGAAGAACATCGAGTGAATAAGCGATCTGGCATTGTCGGTTGCCGCAAGATCTCCCGGGCGAATACGCTTATAAACTTCTGTGTATCCTTCTTCCTCATTGTTCGCAACATCTTTTGCAAGTGTTGATTCAATGTATTTGTTGAGCGGATGGATATCGATATCTTCGAAGAGCCTCAGGATTTCTTCATCCGAGCCAATACCAAAAGCACGCAGAAGCGACGTTGCGGCCACTTTGCGTTTTCGATCAATCTTTACCCACAACACATTGTTTGTGTCCGTTTCAAACTCGAGCCACGCACCACGGTTCGGAATAATTTTTGCTCCGTAGTAACGGCGGCCATGCGTCATGCTTGCTGTAAAAAATGCACCGGCACTTCGTACGAGCTGCGTGACAACAACACGTTCAATTCCGTTGATGATGTATGTTCCGCGATCCGTCATGAGCGGCACATCACCAAGATATACTTCTTGTTCTTTTTCCTGATTCGTCCGTTTGTTTGTAAGCTTGAGCTTTACACGAAGCGGCGCTTCGTAGTTTACGTGTTTTTCTTTTGACGTTTTCTCATCGAACTTTGGTTCGTCGAGAAAATAGTCAACCACGTAGAGCTCAAGATCTCGGCCGATAAAATCTTTGATCGGCGAAATTTCATTAAAGAGTTCACGAATTCCTTCTTCAAGGAACCAGCGATAAGACGTCTTCTGAACCTCAATGAGGTCAGGAAGGGCCATAGCATCACGAGCGGCCGTAAAATAACGACGCTCGCGGTCCTTCGGTTGAAGGCGACGAAACTGCATCGCAGACATGGACGATAGGGTCTACCCGTTTTTCCTTTTTGTCTCGCGGGACCGAAGACAAGAGACACGGCAGCCGGGGGCATCGGTTGCCACGGAACAAAAAGGCGGGCGGGAGAATAAGTTGTACACGCGATTCCTTCCAAAAAATCAAAATACCTCCCGACAGGGAACTCGGGAGGGGCTTCGACTACTTTTGGAGGGAAAACATGGACAAAATGACAGAGTTCATGACAAAAGACGTGGATTATCCTTTGTCAAGTCGCGTGGTTACTGGCGAAATCTATCATTGTTTTGTAAAGGCGTCAAGCTTTTTCGATAAAAATGTTTTTGTCAAAAAATGCTTTGATTAGCCAAAATATTACCTTGCTTTGCATTTCTCTTCTTTTTTATCCATACCTTATCCACAATTTTGCTAAGTTGAGAGCATTTTGCGCATACATACATTACAGTTTTGTTATTAAAGCGCTAGTTTTGGCTTATTTTAGTAATTTTACTGTAAATATCTTGTCTAGTTACTCTTGACAAAAGATAAAAGACATGTTATATTACTTCGTTCGATAATCGGAGATCCTCCGAGTCGGAACCCTTACAACAGAAGAATACGTCTCGAAAAAGAGTGAAGCTTTCGGATAAATACTCACCAAAATGACAACTTGCCCCACGAACAGCTTTTTATCGAGACGTAATCAACATAAACAACAATTCTTTTTACATTCTTGCAAAGGTATTGGGGGAGGAGCGCTCTGACTTTGGTCGGAGCAAGGTATGCGCTCGAACGACCTGATCTGGCTTCGGCTGGAACATCTCGTTTGAAGCATCTCTGGATTCGCAGGTCTTCTGACCATTACGAACCACTCGCCTCCAACACCTTTGCCGGAATTTCTCATATCAAACAGAGAGATGTGGAGGAGGACCCTTGCTCGCAACCCAAACATGGGAAGTAAGCAGGCGAAGTCTGAAGTCAGGTTCGGCGGCTTTGGCTGCCACCCCTGATAGGTAGGGCTTCACTCATTAAGCTTCCGCTTGCGGGATCACTTAATTTTCACCTTCACATCTTTCCGTTTGAATCGGTGCTCTTTTATCTAAACGTGTTTCATCGAACCGATAGCGTTCCTCTATCGGACATCGATCCAAGGAGCAAACCCGTTTTGCTTCTTCGATCGGTCAGGTGACCGATAATAGTGTAACCAACCCAAACAAAGGAAAGAACGGTGTCTAATGCATAAGCGTTAACACCAACAGTACACTTGGTGGTTGTCCCCGTTTTACCACCCGGCGAAAAATGGAGAGCCTTGAGGAAGCAGATCCTCATTCCAAACTTTGTTCTTTACTAGAGACTCCGGGTGCTGCTCGAGCTCGGCTCACTTGCACCCAAAAAAAGAGAGTCTCACCGCGTCCGGCGGATCCGGACTCCACGCACATGGGAGTGTCCTGATGACATACCCCCGAGGTCGCGCCGTTCTGGACGACGTCTGATCTCAGCCTGGCGGAGAACGATCGTAAATCGTTCTCCGCCGCCCACTTCGCTTGTTGACTTGATCAACAAGCGAAGTAGGTGCCATCCGAAGACAGTATCGTCTTCTATGCGTGCCGAAAGGACATTCCACAATGGACAAGGCTTTCATTCTCGATCTCATCAGTCGTCTCGAGACGCTCATTCGTCTGTTCGCCTACAAGGACAAGACCGCTGTGCCGGTAACCGCTGCGCGCTGGCAGCTTCGTTTCGAGTTCCTCTTCACCGAGAAGGAGCTCATCAAGGCCTTCGGCGTGAAGTCGAAGCAGGATCTCTCCAAGACCGCGCGGAAGGCCATCGAGGTCGTCGCGCGCATCCACAAGGGGCGAGACAGCTACGGCGTCATCCTTGCCAAGGCCGAGAAGCTCTCCAAGCTTCTCCAGCAGAAGCGTCGCAACATCATCGAGACCGAAGAGCGCGAGGCAGCCATGAACGAACTCACGGCACTCGACCCCGAGTCCGTGATTCCGTCTGACACGAGCGCCATCCGGTGCGCCGCAAGCGAGCTCCGCGAGGAGCTTCGCGCGGGCTGTGTTCATCTCCTCAGTGAGGTGAACGCCTTGCATCGACGCCTCGAACGAGAGGTCGTCACCTGCGACGATCCACTCATGCTCGACGGCGAAGAACTCGCCAGGCTGCATGAGAAGCTCGCTGATTTGCACGAAGAAGCCGATGAGGCCTTCGCCGCACAAGAAAAGGTGCGCGAGCCGCTTCGCGAGGAGTGCGTCGCGCTCCAGCACGAGATCTTCAAGATCGAAAAGTGGCTGCGGCTTCGACCGACGGAGATGGCGTTTCTTCCGAAGGGCTTCAAGTCCCTGAATGAGGAGAAGCTCGAAGAGCTTCAAGCGTCCTACGCGCAGATCCTGCGCCATCGCAACCGCGAGCTCCAGCAGAAGGAGCGCCAAGACAGGATCAACCAGGCGCGGCGTACCGGCTACCTGCCCACCATGAGGAAGCGCGCTGCTGGCTGAGTTTGTTCCCAACGCGAGGAGAGGGGCCAATAACCGGTCCCTCTCCTCGCCCCTCCTACCCGCCCTTTTTCTTTGCCTGATTTCTTCTGAAATTGGGCACCCATTTTGCCGCTTCGACATGTTCGGAGCATCAAAATGGGTGATCTTCCAAAGCTATCTTGCTTTGCATGTATCCCCCAAAGGACTTTTCCATGAGACAGAATCCGTTCGTGGTCTCCATTCTCGCGCAGACATCTCTCATTGTCGGCAACGTTTTGGACGGTATGCAGCCGATCGAGATCGAAGGGCGAGCCGCCCGTACAAGTTCCTTCGAGGAGCTTTTGCGCGGTGAGCTCTCCCATCTAGGCCTTCTCCAAGAAGCGCCCGTCGAACTCTCGGAGGCACTCGAAGGAGTGGATCCGGAAATGCTCGCGGCACAACGCGACACGGAAGAGCTCTCTTGGGGAGAGCTCTTCGCGAGAGGATGAGACTCATGAAAGGCATCGGCGCTTTTCTCGGCCTACTCGCAATCGCGCTCATTCTCGGAATGCTCCTACGCCCGCTTCTCAAAGATGCGAGCTCAGGCAAAGCAGACCCGAGAGCAGCGCGCTACGCACTCACCGTCGAGGTGAACTTCAGCGCCAACCGCCAGGATATGATGCCAAACATCTATCCGGTGGTCAGCGGCGTTGGAGCCGGTGCAGAATCCTCTACGATGCCCGTCTGTCACAGCGACTGGAATCATCGCGACTGCGGCACGGGAGGCGATTGGCGCAACGAGGTTCTCGTGATCGATGGGATGCAAGTCATTCACGTCGAACTCAGGAACTGGCCCCTTGGAACTGAACGGTTTGAGGGAGACTTCCCTCTTGGCGCCCAGCTCCGCAACGGATTCGTTCAGCGTATCAATGGCGGCACACTCACTGTGCGCAGCCTCGGTTTCCGCCGACTCTGAATCCTTCTTCTCGGCTCTCGCACTTCGCGAGAGCCGATCACCATTGGCAAGAACTTGCTTCTTGTCAGCGGCGATCTTTCCACATAAAATCCCGCTCCGGTTTCCGGAAACGCGTGGAGGTTACAAAGATGGATGCGTGCAAAATTGTTCTCCGGCAAAGCTGGACCGCGATGTAGACACGATTTTCTTCTCCGAGCGCCGAAAGGTTTCTTCCTCTTGGCGCTCATCTCCATACGCTTCCGGAAACCGCCCCCTACATTTGCCCTTCAGACTGGAGTTTAAATGCAGGGGACATCATTCCCTGAGGAGGTTTCTATGACTACTCCTACGAAATGGGAGCGAGACAAACAGTTCTATGAAAACATGGGGTTTCCCCACTTCATTGCGACTCCTGAAATTCTGGAGCTGGATGAAGACGAGCGACTCTATGAAGGAGTTCGCCCATGCACTTGCCGTGAAGAGCAGATGCTTCTCGCGGCGCTTGGCGCCGAATCCGTCAGCGCAGATGCACTTGATGACACCAAAAGCGATGCCGAGGAGTTCGCGGACAATCTCTCCGAGCTTCTCCAAACGCTCAACCGCCGCAAAGAAGTTCTGCTTCAGAAACAGCGGGAAGAGCCCTACTCTCACGAGATCAGCTTCTCTGACCGAACACTGCTCCGACGAGTGGCAAAGCTTGGAGGCTTTCCAAGCTTCGTGTCCGAAGAGAGCGCTGACTGGATCGAGGCGACACAAGGAACTCTCGAGGGAATTCATTCCATCGAGGAGAAGCTTGAGGAGCTCTCCACCAAAAAGGAGCGTCTCCGCAGAGAGCTCGACCAAAAGGGATTCTTTGTCCTTTCGCGGCTGAATAAACAGCTCGATAGTCTTGCCGAAATGCCCGCGGGCAACTTCAGCGCGCTCATGGATAAACTTCAGGACAAGGGGCTTGGTGAGCGCGTTGCGTTTAACGACGTCATTGCGCTCGCCCTCAAAGCGAGAAACGTAAAGCCCAAAAAGCAGGAGCCGGAGTCAACCGGCTTTGGTTCCCTGTTCGAAGGAATTCTTGAGGATGACGTCGACCTCGATCTCGATCCGAGCTTCCAGCTTGCTTCGCTTGTCCGCGTCAGACTCGAGACACTTCGTTTGATCGCAAAGCAATACTTCGCGATCGACAAGGCGTGCTTCGAACGACTTCACGTAAAAAAGGCGCAGCTCGAACGGCGCCTTCTTCCGAAGCCCTGTACTCCGGAAACACACACTCGACGATGAGCCCTTACCGGCTCTCGTCCCTAGGATCTCCTTTTGGAGGTCCTTCCCTATGCCCGTATCACAAACCGTGGTACGCACATAGGGGAGAACCGCATAAGCGGTAGAAGACTTTATCCGAGGTCGTCAGCGGATCATCCGCGGATTAACCCTCAATCTATTTTTATCTTTCGAAACATCTCCCCCAAACCTGTTCGTACGTTCGACAACCAAAGATCTGGCTAAGGCATACTGCTAAAGCCCAATTCATTTAGAGAAAAGAAAAGGAGGGCCATCGTGTCCGAAAAAGAAGAAAAGAAAGTCACCGCTCCCAGCAAGCCGTCCGTTCCCAGAGTCTGGCTCCGCTTACCGCCCCCCTCCAACGTTCCCTCTGAACTGATCACGGATCGGTACGCCATCTCCATCACCAACGCGCTCATCGCGGGAGTGATTCCCCTGAACCTCCACATTCGGCTTCAGCCCAATGAGGCCAACACGGAAGCGTTCATGAAGGCGGTCGCGCCCACCGGCGACCAGGAAATGTTGAGCGAGCGGCTGGAACCGCAAATCCTCAGCGCCCTTCAGGGGGTTCACCTCAATCCGGATGGAAGCAAGGTAGCGATGATGACGAAGGGGCGAGGCAAGGAACCCAAGCCTGTGAAGATGCAGGGCTTCGTGCCCAGCTTCAAGACGTCCTTCGGCCCCAACAAGGGACAGTCGAGACCACTGGAACTCACCATCCCGTACTACAGGCTAAGCGCAGTGATGAACTCGCCCGGCCTTACCATCAGCTACCGAGCTGGAAAGAAGTACACCGCGTTTCTCACGAGCTTCGTGGTGGGATCTCAACGAGTTGGCAAAGATGCCGCTGTCGCTGTCATTGTCGGTCTCATGCCGTGCTACAACGCGAACAGCGCCACGTTCGAAACGGGCGGCACCGTTGCCCTGCTCGACCCTCGGTTCGTGCGCATTCTCTGCAAGCTGCATGCAACGCTGCAGACGATTCTCCGAAAGGCCTTCACGCCCGGGGAGATTTTCTTCGAACTCTACGGACTTCATGAGAAGCGTGGAGAACGCAGCGTTGGATTGCCGAGTCAACAAATCAGCGCTCCCGAGCCTGAGCTCGAATCCGAATCCGTCGCGTCGGAGGAAGAAGTCACCGAGACACTCCTCGATGAAGTCGCCGAGGACGCAGAAGTTCTCAACGACACGGCCGACGACCCGCCGTCCGATCAGGTTGAAGCCTGATCACCACACAAGGCTCTCTCGCAACTAAAAGCGAGATCGAGCCATCCCTGACCCTCATTTGTCGAAAGACGAATGAGGGTCTTGTACTATCTGGACAAATTCTTCCAAACTGCTACCTTTAGCCTTCTGGGAAGGAATCCTATGAAAAGTAAAAAAGGGCTAAAAACAAAGCCCGTGCGTAAAAATAAAAAGAGGCCAAGTAAGAAGCCTCAACCCCGAACATACACTGACCAAGATCTGAAAACCTTGGACAAAATGCGCAAAATCGCGGGCATCGACACGCTTCCGCCAAAAGCGAAGCCCACGGAGTCCGAATGAAGCCGCGCAAACCATTTAGGACATACCGCCCTTTCCCCTCACAAAGCCTTTTAACAGCTCGCCCGATGCAAGCTGTTATCCCACTAGACTCACGACATATCGTGAGTTTTTTATTTCTTTATTTTACTCCAGAAGGAGCCGGTTCTGTTTGCCCGGGCAATGGAGGAAGTTCGCGCTCGTAAATTACGCGTCTTGTGATACTGGCTTCGTCGCCATAACGCCTTCTCGCCGTCACATGAACTTCCGTTGTTCCCCTTGAGATGTAAAGTGTTTTTTCAAATGTTCCATCTGGATGCACGATGGCTGGTTGATCATTGATGCGAACCGTTGCTTCGGGCAATGTTTTCCCACGAACGATAATCGTCGGATCTTCATATCGCGTACCTTCTACGGGCTCGATAACTTCAAGTGATGGCGGTGCAGCGATCGTGCGAACTTGGTAATACACATATCCGCCAAGCAAAATAACAAAAACACCGAAACCCGCTATTGCAAGAAGACGTGGTGTCACTAAAAGGTCTTTTGCACGCAATCGAATGGGGCGCGGCAGAGATTCGTTTTTTGATTGAATAATGCCTCTTGTTTCAAGACACTCTCGATATTTGTGGAGATAATAAGAAACGTTTCCTCCGAGCTGCGCTACATACGTTCTTAATAAGCGCTCGGAATATACTGGGTCCGGAATATCTTCCAGTCGTTCATTTTCGAGCGACTGAATAAATGATGGAGTAATTTTTGTCTGCTGAGAGGCCTCGGCAATCGTTAAGCCAGCTCGTTCTCTAAGCTCAATAAGATCCGGACCGAGACATTCGCTCCCATGCACCCGTTTCATTACGAAAGCCATAAGATTTTAGTATTCTCCCTCTTCCTCATCTTCAGCCCCCTCCTCAGTGTCTTCATATTCTCCCTCTTCCTCATCTTCCATTTCTTCCTCATCTTCAATATCCCTCTCTGTTTGTAAAATTTCTCGAGGTTTTGCTCCGTCCGACGGACCAATAAACCCTTCTTCTTCAAGGATGTCTAAAATTCTAGCGGCGCGCGCGTATCCAACCTTCAAACGGCGCTGAAGCAGTGAAGCTGAAGCTTTGCCCGCACGCAGAATTTCATCCTTCGCATCGGAAAGAAGCGGGTCCGTGTCCGCATCTCCATCGAGACCGCCGCCCCCACTAAACCTTGTTCCGCCTGCTCCTTGTTTTTCCGTAATGGAGTGGTCGTAATCCGCTGGCTCGTATGTTGATTTAATGAATTCAACCACACGCTGAATTTCCGGCTCGGAAACAAAAGAACCCTGTATGCGTTTAAGCATAGCCATTTCCGCTGTGGAATACAGCATGTCTCCACGACCGAGAAGTTTCTCCGCTCCTTGTTGATCCAAAATTGTTCGGGAGTCCGTTGTGGATGCGACGGAAAAAGCGATACGACCTGGAATGTTTGCTTTGATCAAACCTGTAATAACGTCGACGCTTGGTCGCTGCGTGGCCAACACAAGATGGATACCCACTGCACGAGACATTTGTGCTAAACGCACGATTGGTCCTTCAACCTCTGAAGCGGAAGTCGCCATAAGATCCGCGAGCTCATCAATAAAAATAATGAGGTACGGCAATTTTTCTTCCACGCGCCCGTTATAAGTCGACAAGTCCCTCGATCCGAACTTTGCTAACAAGTCATAACGACGATCCATTTCGCGCAGAGCCCATTTTAACGCGTTCACCGTTTCCGGAACTCTTGTAATAACCGGCGTCACAAGATGCGGAATACCGTTGTACACTTGCAACTCAACGCGCTTCGGGTCAACCATAATAAATTTCACTTCATCCGGACTTCTCGTATAGAGAAAGGACATGATGATTGTGTTCAAACAAACGGACTTACCGGAACCCGTTGCTCCCGCAACGAGTAAGTGCGGCATTTTTGCCAGATCACTCACCCATGGTTTGCCCGCGACATCTTTTCCTAAAACGAAGGAGAGCATGCCTTTACTATCACGGAACTCTTTTGTTTCCAACATTTCGCGCAAACCAACGGTTGCAACGGATTGATTTGGAACCTCAACTCCTACGAGTGATTTTCCTGGGATTGGCGCTTCGATACGAATTGGGTGTGCCGCAAGTGAAAGGGCGAGGTCATTATGCAATCCTGTGATACGGGAAAGTTTTACGCCTTCCGCTGGTTTGAGCGCGAACTGGGTTACCGTCGGACCAACGGCTACTTCTGACATTTCTACATTGATACCAAAGGTTTCAAATGTTCTTCGAATGACTTCACGATTGTGAAGAATATCACCGGACGTTGGCCGCTGATCGCGGCGATCAAGCAAATCAAATGGAATATCAATTTTTGGATAACGCCTTTTTCGTTTTTTAGGACGCGCAGGCTGGGCATCTTCTTCGTCAGAATCTTCTTCCTCTTCCTCGTCTTCTTCAAAATATTCTCCCTCAGAAAATTCGCCTTCTTCCTCTTCCTCGTCTTCTTCATCCTCGCCTTCTATTTCATGAAGCGCTAGCGGTTTGGACTGATTTCGTTTTTCCATTAAACGCCGAATTGGCATGAGAAGTCCTCTTGCAAAAACGGCTAAGGCTTTCCACGTTATATCAAGCACAAAAAGAACTTGACGAAGCGTGGCATTAAACATGAGTAAGAGCGCCATGACAAAGATCGCTGAAAGAATGGTTGCAGCGCCCGCCATGCCAAGCATGTTTACCAATGGAATCGAAATAACTTCACCGAGCTTACCTCCTGCTGTTTGTAGAGCCGCTTCTCCGACTTGGAGATTACCTGCAAATGTCACCGCGTGTACCAATGGATTTAACGTAAGAAAAAACAAGAGAAACCCAATTGTATTTGAAAACTTTAGTGGCAGTCGCTCCGGCGCCAGAATATGATATGCCCAAGCGATAAGAAAAAACGGTAGCAGTAATCTGTCCCAACCAAAAACGTATGAAACGGCCGCATCAAGAGCCTGCCCAAGCGCTCCAGCGAGACCAAAAATACCAAGGAGCATGAGCACAGAAAACGCAAACAAAAAGACGATACCCACTCCCTTACGGGTTTCAGGGTCTACAGAAAAATCGACTGCTACTTTTCTACGTCGTCTTGCCATGCCTCGTTTAGCTCATTATAGCGCGCTTGCTCGCTCCTGGCGAGAAGAAGAAGTGCACCCTTAGGCGACTTCTTCTTCACTCGCTTTTATTGCGGGGGCTTTGGGCTTTGTAACACCATTCGCCACATCTTCACGGCTTTGCCACTCATCTAAGCAATTTTGCCGCAGCTCCTTCATGAGGTCAGGACGTTCCCGCAGGCTCGCTTTTGCGTTTTCTCTCCCTACACCAAGCTTTTCCCCTTTGTAGGAATAGCTATTCCCTGCTTTTTGAAGCGTCCCGAGTTCAAGCCCCGTATCAAGAAGGTCTCCTGCTAAAGAGATACCCTCGTTATACATAATGTCGAATTCACATGTACGGAACGGTGCGGCAACTTTATTTTTTACAATTTTAGCCTTCACGCGATTCCCCATGACCTTATCTCCCATTTTGATTTGCGCGCTGCGGCGTACCTCAATGCGCACAGACGAATAAAACTTTAATGCATTTCCACCTGGCGTTGTTTCCGGATTGCCGAAGACAACACCAATTTTCATACGAATCTGGTTGATAAAAATAACAGTTGTCTTCGAACGTGAAATAACACTTGTTAGTTTACGAAGTGCCTGGCTCATAAGTCGCGCCTGCAAACCCATATGCGAGTCGCCCATCTCTCCGTCGATTTCCGCTTTTGGCGTTAATGCGGCGACTGAGTCCACGACAACAACATCAATTGCATTTGAGCGAACAAGGGTTTCCACAATTTCGAGCGCTTGTTCTCCCGTGTCCGGCTGAGAAATAAGCATTTCATCTACATTCACACCAATCTTGCGTGCGTAGTCAGGATCGAGTGCGTGCTCCGCGTCCACGAATGCCGCAATGCCTCCCATCTTCTGCGCTTCCGCAATAATGTGCTGAGCTAAGGTTGTTTTTCCGGAAGACTCATGTCCATAAATTTCGACAACGCGCCCTCTTGGAACGCCGAGAATGCCAAGTGAAAGATCAAGAGAAAGACATCCGGTTGGAATAGATTCGACATGCATTTTTCTCGCTTCTCCGAGTTTCATAATGGAACCTTCTCCAAATTTCTCTTGAATTTGATCAATCGCACTTTGCACGGCAATTTTGCGTCCGCTGTTTTCTTCTTGCGTAGTTTTTTTGGCCATAGAGGTATATAAGTTTGCTGTTCTATTTATGTTCGCTATCGACCTTATCATGTCTACAGAATAATGTGGAGTCATCGTCAAGAGATTTTGGCCTGTCAGAGGCGACCCGTGGTCGGGCGGGTCGCCTCTGACAATTCTGAAACGTGGCTTTTTCGGTGATTCACATGAAGGTCTTCCGTCGGTTTTCGCAAGCCGCTCATAGGCCTTGACCTTGTTTGCGCTTAACAAATACACGAGTCACATATGATGGAGAAACGAGGGGTTCGCCCAGGGCCGAGGCACCACACAGAAATATCCACATGGCCGTGCGGTCTCCGAGCCGGTTCACCCGGAGTGCACGCTTCTTTCAAACCTTGCTTCGTCCTACCGATTTCTTTTTTCTGGTCTCGCGACCTGATTTAACCCTATAATTTAGCTAAGGTTGGGTCAATTTTTCTGTTTGTTTCTTCTAACATAACAAAAGGCGTTCGCTGAATTTTGTTTTATTTTCTTTCATTTGCTCTTCTTTTTTCGTTCAAAAATCCTGACGTTTTCTTTTTATGACAGAAATAAGCGTTTTTCTTCTTCATTCCTGTGTATAACTCTGTTTTTTCGCTGAACTTCGCGCCAAAAATAAAGAATAAGCGTGTAAGAGGTTAATAAAAGGATGTAGCTGAAGGTCACATTGTTCCACGTGCCAAATGAAAGACGCTCTGGCAGACGGCTGATTTCTAGAATAATTGAAAGGAAGCCCTTTGCTGGCAATACCGCCCAGGAAAAACTTGGCATGAGCAGAACGCCGAGACTGGAGATCGTTACCCACGGTGTAAGCGGAACGGCAAAAAGGTTTGCGATGATGCCGATCAAACTTACTTGTCCAAATGCCCATGCAATATAAGGAGCGGTCATGAGCGTTGCTCCGAATGTTGCTCCGGTAATTTCACGCATTGTTTTCCAAGGAAAATATTTTTGAAAATATTCATCAAACCACGTTCCCCAAGTTAATAGCCCGATGGTCGCGAGAAAGGAAAGAGCAAAGCTCGCATCAAAAAGAAGTGCCGCCGGATGCACCAGTGTAAATGCCACTGCTGCAACAAGTAAGAGTCTCGATGCTCTCACCAGTCGACCGACGAGCGGTGCAAGTTCAATCAGTAACCCCATAATAGCTGCGCGTACAACGGAGGCCTGCGGTCCAACAAAACCAACAAAGAGAACCACCGAGATTGCAAGCGCGAAAAAACTTTTGCGCCGATCTAATCCAATGCCGAGAAGAATGCGCATCAAAATAACAACAAGTATTGTAATATTTGATCCGCTTACGGCTATCAGGTGTGTGAGGCCCGCGCTTTGAAAGCGTGTCTTCGCTTCTTTGGAGAGACCACGTTCTCCGTAAAGCATTCCCGCGAGTAAAGCGCCTTCGTCACCGGGCAGAGCCGTGTTAATTTGCCGTGTGAGGTTTGAACGTATGTTTTGCAAATAAACCTCCACCGCATTTGTGGGCTTGCTAACTGTCCAAGAGTGAATGAGTCCAGCTGAATCAAGTGCACGCAATCCTGTGGGAAGCGATGGGATCGCGACATCGAAACGCCAAAGGCCCGCCGCAAGAAAAAGAGCAATAAGCCCCGCTATTTTTAGATTTTTCGATGAACACACAATGGCTCCAAGACTTCCGGCAACCGTCAGAATCAGCACAAAAATTCCCAGCGATCGATAGGGCTGAAAACTATGAATGGCAATCCCACACAAGAAAGCGCCTCCGGCCAATGTGACCCTGTCAAAACGCCCGCGGGATTCCATACTTCCTATGCGCGTCCAATGCGAAAATAACGAAATCCTATTTTTTGCGCTTCCTCTGGTTGTAGAAGATTGCGCGCATCCATAACAACATCTCCTTTCATGAGCGTCTTGAGCCTCGCAAGATCAAGCGACCGAAACTCGTCCCATTCTGTTGCAATGACAAGCGCATCCGCGTCTTGTGCGGCTGCGTATGGATCCAGGGCGCGTTCGAATATTTCAAACAAAGTCTCTTCTTGAATTTTTGCTTCCGGATCATAGGCGCGAACGCGCGCGCCTTTTTCTGCCATCCGTTTCATAATTTCAATAGCTGCGGATTCACGCGTGTCGTCCGTATTATTTTTAAAAGACAATCCAAGAAGAGAAATGTTTTTGTCTTGAAAAGAGCCGAGCGCGTTTTCCAGTCTCTCGACCACGCGCGTTTTGGCGCGCGCATTCATCTCAATAGCTGCGCGAACAATCGGCATTTCCTGTTGAACCGTTGAAGCTGTATGCAAAATTGCACGTACATCTTTCGGAAAACAAGATCCACCCCAACCGAGTCCGGCACGAAGGAAGTCACGACCGATTCGAGGGTCCGCGCCGATGCCTGACGCAACCTCCTCAACATCCGCCCCGAGTTCTTCGGCGAGATGTGCGATTTCATTAATGTAGCTAATTTTGGTCGCGAGAAAGGCATTCGCGGCATATTTTGTAAGCTCCGCTGAACGCGGGCTCATAACAAGCTTCGGACAGTCAAGAAATGCGTATAATTTGAGCATTATTTCACTCGCCCTCTTGTTGTTCGCGCCGATAATGATGCGTGTTGGGTTCATGAAGTCTGTAATAGCATGGCCTTCACGAAGGATCTCCGGATTCGAAACCACATCAAACTCTCCGCTATAAATTGCCCCGATAACTTCTGTGACTTCTTCTGAAGTTCCTACCGGCACCGTGCTCTTGTCCGCGATCACGGTATAGGATTGCAAATGACGTGCTATTTGCTCTGCGGCCGCATACACAAAAGACAGGTCTGCTGAACCATCGGGCGCCGATGGCGTGCCGACGGCAATTGAGACAACGTCAGCGGTCGGAACGGCTTCCGCGTATTCCGTTGTAAAACGAAGTCGGCCGGATGCTTCATTGCGTTTGACGAGCTCTTCAAGTCCCGGCTCAAAGATCGGCATAATGCCATTCTTCAAACGCTCAACTTTTTCCGCGTCCGTGTCGACGCACGTTACATGATGCCCAAGCTCTGCGAGACAAGATCCCGACACAAGCCCAACATATCCTGTTCCAATAACGGCGACGTTCATAATAAAAGTAAATATCCTGCAAGAAAGATGATTGGTCAAGAAAAATATTGACGTCGCGTTTCTATCCGTTTATGCGAAAGTAACAAACGTCTCCGTCTTTAACAATATATTCTTTTCCTTCGATGCGTGTTTTTCCCTTTTCACGCGAGCCGGCTTCGCCTCCGTAAGCGACATAGTCATCGTATACCGTGACTTCAACGCGAATAAATTGTTTTTCGAAGTCGGAGTGAATCTTCCCCGCAGCTTCCGGTGCTTTTGCGCCGCGTTTTACCGTCCAGGCGCGCGTTTCCTGCGCTCCGCTTGTTAAAAATGTAATGAGCCCAAGCAAATCATAGGCTTCCCGAATAAGCCGATCCAAGCCGGATTCACTTTGGCCTGTCATCTCTAAATATTCTTTACGCTCTTCATTATTCATCCCAACAAGATCTGCTTCCATTTTAATACAAACTGGAACATGCTTTCCTTTTAAATTTTCCACGCGCGTTTTCCATGAACCGTCTTGAAGCTGTGCTTCGCTCACATTCACAACATAGAGCATCGGCTTCATCGTAAGCAGATTGAGTGGCTTTAAACTTTTTCGTTCATCATCTTCCCACTCCACATTGCGCAGCATTGTTTCTGCACTTATGGAAACAATCGCGCGCGCGACAGCTGCTTGCTCTGCTTCAAGCTCTTTTGTTTTTCCTGATTTTAAACTTCGCTCGATACTTTCTTTTCGTTTCGTCAGCAGTTCAAGATCTGCAAGCGCAAGTTCCGTGTTAATTGTTTCCGCATCGCGTACAGGATCGATGGAGCCGTCCACGTGCATAATGTTTGTATCTTCAAATGCGCGAACCACTTGCGCGATGGCATCCGTCTCGCGGATGTTTGAAAGAAATTTATTTCCAAGACCTTCGCCTTCCGCTGCGCCTTTTACAAGACCGGCAATATCAACAAACTCAACAACTGTAGGCACGATTCGTTCTGTTTTATTTAAATCGCCAAGAACCTTGAGCCTTGGGTCCGGTACTTCCACGACGCCGACATTTGGATCAATCGTGCAAAACGGATAGTTTGCACAATCAACCTGCTTTTTTGTGATCGCGGAAAATAATGTGGATTTCCCAACATTTGGAAGCCCGACGATGCCTATTTGGAGTGCCATAATGCGGCCAGCCTACGGGAAAATGGAAATGTCATCAAGGCTTAAACCGATATCGGATCTTTTCAAGAATCATTGACGAAATGCATGATTTCACGTAGGTTCTAACCCTAATATGGCTACACATACAATTACAAAACTTCCAAAGTCGGAAGTGAAAATCGAATTTGAAGTTACTTGGGACGAGGCAAAGCCTTATCTGAATGAAGCGGTTCGCGATCTTACACAATCAAAGCCGATCCCTGGATTTCGTCCGGGAAAGGCAAGTTATGAGGACGCAAAGCGCCATTATGGAGAAATGAAAATTCTCGAAACAGCCATTGAGCGCATTATTCGCTCTACTTACGTAAAAACGGTTCTTGCCGAGCAGCTTGAAACCATCGGGGCCCCTTCCATCGAGGTTGGACAGCTTGTTCCGGGGCAGGTGATTAAATTCACCACGACCAGTTCTCTCCTCCCGGGCATCACAACCTTCCCGGATTTTGCTAAATGTGCTGTAAAAACAAAGAAGGTGGCTGTTGGCGATGAACAAGTTAATCAAGCAATTGAGGAAATGCGCCGCATGCGCAGAGCAGAAGCGCTTGTTGACCGCCCTGCTACGAATGATGATCTCGTCATCATTGATCTTGAAATGAAGAATGAAGGTGTGTCCGTAGAAGGCGGGAGCGGCCAAGATTTTCGCGTATATTTGTCGGAGCCGCAGTATATCCCCGGCCTTGCCAAAGAGCTGGAGGGCATCAAGGCAAATGAAGAGCGTCGTTTTAAGCTTCCTTTTCCTGCAGACCATTTTCAAAAACAGCTTGCCGGTAAAGAAATTGATTTTTACGCAAAAGCAAAAGGCATCTATGCGCTTACACTTCCAGAGGCGGACGATCATTTTGCGAAAGGCGTCGGACTTGAGTCGATAAAATTACTTCACGAGAAGCTGGCAGAAAACTTGCACAGCGAAGAAGAAGCAAAAGTAAAAGAAGCAGTAGAAATTGAAATGCTTGAAAAGCTGACGGACGCAACAGCCTATTCTGAAATTCCTGAAATTCTTGTGAACGAAGAAGTGCGCCGAATGATTCACGAACTCCAGCATGGCGTTGAAGAGCAGGGCATGAAGTGGCCGGACTATCTTTCGTCCATCAAAAAAACACCGGACGATTTAAAGCTGGATTTTATTCCTCAGGCTTTGCGTCGCATTAAGACAGCTGTGCTCATCAAAGAGCTCGCTAAAAAAGAAAACATTAAACCAACAGATGAAGAGATTGATGCTGAAGTTGATCGCATTCTCACACAGGTTCCTCCTAAAGACAGTGAAACGCGCGAGCGCGTGTCTTCTCCAGACTATCGAGACTATGTCGCTTCTCTCATGCGTAATCGAAAAGTCCTTGAGTGGCTCAAGCAACAATGCGTGAGCTAAGAAATAAAAATCCCCGCTCTTCCAGCGAGGATTTTTATCATCTCGCTTTTTTTCTCAACTGTGAGAGAATACTTTTATGAAACTCTCCGTCAAAGTCCTCCCAAATGCAAAGCGATCAGAAATTGTTGGGTGGCTTGGATCGGCCTTAAAAATCAAGCTTTCTGCACCGCCAATGGAAGGGCGAGCAAATAATGAGCTCATTAACTTTCTTTCAGACTTCATTCATTGTTCAAAGTCTGAGGTAACTATCGAGCGCGGGCTTTCTGGAAAATTAAAACGCATCACGCTCCCGATTGATCGCGAGGAACTCGACAACCTTTTACGGGCTTACTTTTCCGGAACGGGATCATGACCGCCCATGCTCCACGGATGACAACGTGAGACGCGCTTCACCGCAAGCAGACCTCCTTTTAGAACGCCATAGCGATCAATGGCTTGGTATCCGTATTCGGAACACGTTGGATGGAACTTGCAGGCACCGTGTGGCGCCATGAGTTGTAATGGTCCGTGATCAAACGAGAGCGTTTTTTGATAAACGCGAATGAATTTTTTTACGATGGTTTTTGGAATACTTAAGACGCGCTTCATACGCTCGGCTTTTGTTTAAAGACAATAGAGGATGGTTTTTTCGCACGTGGTGTTCGTTTCTTTGGCGGCTTTTTCATCGTCTCTGGTATTTTAACAAAGGTCTGTCTTACCGCCTCTTTTAATTCTGCGAACGCAACACTCATGACTTCGCGTTTTATAATAAACAATAAATCAAATCCTTCGGGCCACTCGCCCTGAAGTCCGGCGAGCGCCGCTCGCATGCGACGCTTCACGCGATTTCGATCAACCGCTTTTTTAAAAACTTTTTTTGATGCAACAAATCCAACTCTGGAATCCGCCCCGCTCTTGCGCAGGCGTAACGTAAACAATGGATTATAAATAGCGCGGCCATGCTGTGAGAGCAGGGCAAAATCTTTTGCTTTACGCAAACGAAGATATTGTTTCAACATGGAAATAAAAAACGGCCCGGAGGGGCCGCCTCTTTTCTATTATGCCACGGATTAACGCTTTGCGCGCTTCCTTTTCGTTGCGACTTCCACCGAATGTCGGCCCTTGCTGCGACGGCGAGAAATAGTATTTCGCCCGGCGCGTGTGCTCATACGCTTAAGAAAGCCATGCACACGTGCACGATGTCGCTTTTTTGGCTGATATGTACGCTTTGTTGCCATAGGATAATTCGGAAAAAGTATAATTGTTTTTTCTATTTTTGACAAGGGGCTGGTATTTTATCCACTTTTCTTCCACAATGTTTGACATGGAGGCGCGCGCTTGAAAATATCAAACAACTCTTCTTTCCTTTATTCGATACTTTTGCTTTTTACCGCTTTATGGATCTCCAAGCCCTTTGGCAGGCCTCTCTGGGAGAGCTTGAACTCACGCTCTCAAAAGCCAACTTCACCACTTGGTTTAAAAATACGTTTCTTGGTCAAATCGAGGACAACAAAGCGGTTGTTTGCGTTCCAAATACATTCACAAAAGCCTGGTTAGAAAAAAAGTATCATGACGCCATACTCAAGGCGCTGCGCAATGCTTCAAATCTTCCTCTTCGCGAAATCGCGTATCGAGTTGAGGTGCGAAATACCACCGTTCTTCCTCTTGATGACGCAGAACTGGCCGCTGTCGCAGATGACGCCCAGCCCTATGCCTCTATTCCGGAGCAAACCGAACCCGCCTCAACGGAATTCGGCCTTAATCCGCGTTATCATTTTCAAAATTTTATCGTAGGAAAAAGCAATGAGCTCGCGCATGCGGCCTGTATGGCGGCGGCGGCAAAGCTCGGTGAAGTTTATAATCCTCTTTTTCTTTATGGCGGCGCTGGAATGGGAAAAACCCATCTTTTACAGGCCATTGGACATCATGTGCTCGAAAAAAATCCGCAAGCGCGTATCCGATATGTTACTTGTGAACGCTTCACAAATGAGTTTATTCAATCCGTTCGCGGTGGGCGTATCAATGAATTTAAAGACAATTATCGCATGGCGGACGTGCTTTTAATTGATGATATTCAATTTTTAACCGGTAAAGAAGGTACGCAGGAGGAGTTTTTTCACACGTTTAATGCGCTTCACCAAAACAATAAACAGATTGTTATCACGTCGGATCGCCCACCAAAAGACATTCAGTCGCTAGAGAGCCGTCTTTTGTCCAGATTTGAATGGGGCATGATGGCGGATATTTCAAAACCGGATTTTGAAACACGTGTTGCCATTCTACAATCCAAGTCGAAGGAAAAGAACTATCCCCTTTCCACGGAAATTCTTCACGCTATTGCGGGTGCCATTCAGTCTAATGTACGTGAGCTTGAGGGCGCTCTTAATAAAATTGTTGCCTATCATCAATTTAAGAATTGTCCGCCAACGCTTGAGTCTGTTCAACCCCTCCTTCAGAGTTTTAGCCCAACGCTTACAAAGCGAAGTCTTACTCCGCGTGTTCTCTTAGAAGCCGTCATGTCTTATTACGAAATCTCCATGGAGGAGATTATTGGAAAAAGCCGTGAAAGGCGCCTCGCTTTTCCAAGGCAAGTCGCCATGTACCTGCTTCGAGAGGAGGCAAAGTGCTCTTTTCCGGCCATCGGCGAACACCTGGGCGGGCGAGATCATACAACCGCTATGCACGCCTGCAAAAAGGTCTCCGGCTTATTAAAGGGAAATGATCAGCTAAAGCGCGATTTAAGCATTATTCGAGAACGCCTTTATAGTCAGCCTCATTCCATGCGTTCCTAGGTGGATAACCCTGTGTATAAACGAAGCTCTTCTGGGTACAACATGGTCTCTCTTCTCCAGATATCTTTCGTGGCAAATTTCCTCCACAAAAGGATCCCCTGCCTTCCCCAGGTAACCGTGGACAAAACGAGCCACAAAACCACTGGTACGTAGGGTCCATCTAGACTTATCAACTTCATACACAGCCCTTACTACTACTACTAGTTATATCTATATACTTGATTCATCCATAAGGCTGTGCGAACATTCGATTAAATCTCTTCTCTATGCATGTAGCTTGTACCCAAGAAAATCTTCTTCAAGGACTCTCACTCGTTAGTCATATAGCGGGTAAGAATTCCAACCTCCCTATTCTTTCCCATGTCCTGTTAAAGACGGATGGTGGAGGACTTAAATTATCAGCAACTAACTTAGAGATGGCCGTGTCAGCTCAGGTTCGTGGAAAGATCGAGGCGACCGGTGAATTCACAGTTCCTGTAAAACTCTTACAGGACTACATCACGCTCCTTCCTTCCGGGAAGGTGGAGCTTGTTGTGCAGGATGATGTGTTAGAGATTGTTTCCGATGGAAAAAAGACGACGATTAAAGGAATGCCTTCATCCGAGTTTCCGCTTCTTCCAAAGCTTGTTGGTGATGGAGGATATAAGATTGAAGCGGAAGTTCTTCGTGAGGCTATCGATCAGGTCGCCTTTGCCGTTTCTTCTTCCGAGTCTCGTCCTGAGCTTGGGGGCGTAGCGTGTTATTTTAATGTGTTTGGACCGGGAGCCCTTGTTATGGCCGCAACGGACTCCTATCGGCTTACAGAGCGCATTGTGAAGCTTGCTGCGGGCAATCCTACTGGGGAACTTCGCTGTATCGTTCCTGCGAAGGCTATGCAGGAAGCTGCGCGCATTCTTTCTATCTATAAAGACGAGGTTGCGACACCTGAGGAAGTCGTTTGGACGATGAATGAAAGTCAGTTGGTGATGAACTATGGCTCCGTTGAACTTATTAGCCGACTTATTGAAGGCTCATTTCCGGATTATCGCCAAATCATCCCAACGGAGACGGCTACAACCGCTGTTGTTGCTCGCAGGGAGCTCGCAAAAGCCATTCGCGCCGCAGCCTTGTTTGCGCGCCAGGGAATTTTTGATGTGCATCTTGAGGTATTGGCTGACGGCCGTCTTAAGATCGCTTCGTCGGACTCCGGCACGGGAACACACTCTGACGCGATTCAGGCTTCTGTGGACGGTGGTGAGAACGCGGTAACGGTGAACTTTAAGTACATGATGGATGGCCTTTCTGCCTTACGAGGAAACGAAGTGGTTATTAAATTAATTGATGCGATGAATCCGGTGCTTCTTCAGGAAAAGGATGGTGAAGATTATCGTTATATCGTCATGCCAATTAGACAATAATAAATATAAAAAAACACCCGGTCGTCACAGGGTGTTTTTTTTATTATGGCACGATGGTTATAGGGACGCTTGCTTCGACTGAACTCCCGTCAGGATGAAAGCCCTTGATTACCAGGCGGTAGCTCCCCTGTGGTGGTCCGAGCGTTGTGTGAATGGACGCCGTGGGTTCACTTGGGTTTTCAATGAAGCCTATGAGTCGGTCAACGCCATCCGAACCGATGAAGCTGACATTCACTCGGTTATAGCTGCTCGGATTGTCCATTCTGAACTGAATGTCTTTTGGAAACTCAGTTCGTGACCAGATGGTATTCGCACTAGGTGAGACAACCTCTATATTTGGAATGTCTACACGCGGATCGGCGGTGAGGTTTATCTGAATACTTTCTTCACGCTGATTCCCAATGTCGTCATAGGCTTTTACCGTAAGCGTTCGAAACCCTTTTTCAATCCAGTTTGGTGCGGAAGCTTGAATGGTCCAAGGAGCATTGTAGGAAGTGCCAATAAGTTGATTCTCAAGATAGGCGTCTACATGCGCGAGAGGACGCTGCGCGGATACCTCTACAGAAATGGGGAAAAGACGGTTTGTGACAACGCTATCATTTGTTGGGAAAAGAATGCGGAGGCTCGGTTTGAACTCATCGCTATACTGGTTGTCCACTTCGGTTGGAACGGTACTTGTTGTATGCCATTCTTTTTCTTGCACCCAAGCTTGCACGGCGCTTTCCCAATTTGAGAACTGTGGATCTGCAGCCGGGTTTGTTGGAGGCGGGCCGAGCGGATCTTCCTTATCAATGTAATAGAGGATGTTGTGTGCTACATACCCTGTTCGATCTTCGATTAATTCCGGTGGCGTATTTGGGCCGGCTAATTTTCCCGTAAGGCGATTCACTTGTACGGTCTGTTCATTTGCATTTCCCAGAAGGACAGGTTTCGTTGTGCTGGATGGGCTCGGTTTTTGGAAGTTTTCTACCGGCATGTCTTTTGTTGCGCGCTTCATGTAGTTCTGCCAAATAGGGCTCGCTACAATAGAGCCATCTGCCCCCGATTTCATTTTTGTATTGTCATTATTTCCCACCCAAACCACGCTCACGAGATTTGGTGTATAACCGGCCACCCAGGCATCATGGAAATCATTTGTCGTTCCGGTTTTTGCGGCGACGGGACGATCCGGAAGGGTTAGACGATTGTTTGAGCCAAAGATATATGCGCGCGCATTGTTGTCCGAAAGAACATCGTTGAGCAGTTGGGCGACTTGAGGCTCAAGCACCTGTTGGCCTTCGGGCTTCTGCCATTCTTCAAGCACGTTTCCATCCGGATCCGTTACTTTCAAAATGGATGCGGTTGGAACACGCACGCCGTTGTTTGCGAAAACGCCAAAGGCGGAGGCGTGTTCAATTGGTTTTACTTCGCCCCCACCCAGTACAAGAGAAAGTCCGAAGCGACTTCGGTCTTGCAGGGTTGTGTAGCCCAGCTGTTCGGCAAGATCGAGCGTGCGCCCGATACCGACGAGATAAAGCATTTTTACAGCAGGGATGTTTAGCGATCCGGCCAGAGCCTGGCGAATACTCACGGGTCCGATTTCTTTTAAGCTGTAATCTCTCGGTGTGTAGTTGGCGGCATCCGTTTTAAAAACGGTGGTTACATCCCAGAGCGTTGTTGAGGGAAGGTATCCTCGTGCAAAACCCGCGGCATACACAATTGGTTTAAAGCTTGAGCCCGGCTGTCGAGGACGAAGCGTGACATTTACTTGCCCATCGTTTTCATTGTCGAAGAAATCTTTTGATCCCACCATGGCAAGAACTTCACCCGTCTTTGGATCAAGTGATATGAGTGCGGCATTGGAAAAACCATAGCGCTCGCCTCGATCCTCTACTCCTTTCGCAACCTCTTCTTCCGCAGCGGCCTGTTTGTCATAGTCGAGCGTTGTAATGACATTAAGTCCACCTTGTTCAACAGCCTTTTGTCCGTATTTTTCTACAAGCTGTGAGCGAACATACATAACGAAGTGTGGCGCATGAATATCGCCGATGGTTCGCGGGAGAATTTTTTTAATCGTGTCTACTTGTTTTGCGGCGTCTGCTTCTTCTTGGGTTACATGGCCCTGCTCAGCGAGCAGATCAAGATCGTGATGCTGGCGTGCAACAAGCGCGTCGCGATTATCGCCGTAATAGCCGGTTCCATACGGGTTGAAAAATTCCGGTTGTTGCGGAATGGAAGCGAGTAGCGCGGCTTCGTCGAGCGTGAGATCTTTGGCAGATTTTCCAAAATAGGTTTGAGAAGCTGCTTCAATTCCATAAAGCGTTGAGCCATATGGAATCTCATTCATGTAGAGCTGAAGGATTTGGTCTTTGGTAAAGCGTCGCTCAATTTGCAAAGAAAGAATGAGTTCACGAATTTTTCTATCCAGTGTTCGTTCGTTTGTCAGAAGAGCATTCTTCACAAGTTGTTGTGTGAGCGTGGAGGTTCCTTGAATGCGCTGACCTTTTAGAACAGACATCACAACAGCGCGAATAAGACCGCGCCAATAAATACCATGATGCTCGTAGAATTGTCGGTCCTCCAGGGCGATGGTCGCCCATTTCGCATAATCGGGGATGTCTTCAATTTTTATAAGCGTCCGCTTTTCATCGCCATGGATCTCGTAAAGAAGTTTTGTGCCTGTTCGATCGTAGATTTTTGTTGATTGGGCCACATCGCGCGTTAAGAGCACGTTTGGGTCAGGCAAATCCCGGCTCACGTAGGCCGCGTAAAGGGTAAAAGCAAAAAATCCAACGACGATAAGCCCGAGGCCTATAAGCACGCCTGACTGAAGCCAGGGTTTGCTGGATTTGAAGAATCGCCCAAATCGGGCGCTTTTTTGTTTCATGGTAGTAAGTACTTTTTGGCTAAAGTTAGCGATTTTCTGCATAAATTCCCTTGACAAAACTCTTGATTCATGATATCTTTTTGCGTTAAAAACACAACCCACCACCATGACCAACTACGCCAAGCACAAACTTCAAGGCCAGTTCGTTCGCTACGGAGCGGTCGCTCTTCTCGCGATTCTTCTTGTGGTAGCCATAAAAGCTCCTCCTGCGAATGCCGAAGCCGCGATATTTGACGCCCTCTTCGGCAAAGCGACTGTTTTGACCGGTCCGGATGCATCGGTAACGGAATCGTTTGATATTGCTGAGGCCACACCGCGCCCAGAAGCTGTTAAGGTTATGCGTGTGGATGCAACTGCTTATACAAGCCGTCCTCAAGAAACGGATGGAAGCCCCTTTATCACCGCCGACGGTTCTGTCGTTCGTGACGGTGTTATTGCGACAAATGTTCTTCCGTTTGGAACCAAGGTTCGTATTCCTTCCGTTTACGGTGACAAGATCTTTGAGGTGCATGATCGCATGAACGCACGTTATACAAATCGTATTGACGTGTGGATGGACGATGTTCATACGATGAACCAGTTTGGCATCAAGCGCAATATTCAGCTCGAAGTTATTGAGTGGGGCGACGGTACAAAACAGTGGGACCAGTGGAAGGGACGCTCCGCGGAGTATTTCCGTATTGGAAAGTATGGTCCGCCGGATCCCCCGCTTCCGCAGCCATATGCGGAACTCGCAACAGCTAATGAAGTCTAATAACTAGCCGCCCAAAAGGCGGCTTTAGGCTGCTTCCCTTTTTGTGTAATCATTGTTACGATCGCAACCGCCACTAAACAACAGGGCGTGGTAGCCAAGTGGTAAGGCAGGGGTCTGCAAAACCCTTATTCGCGGGTTCGATTCCCGCCCACGCCTCCATAAAAAAACCTCGTTATATAACGAGGTTTTTTGTATCCACAAGGCGGGGGGCTTGACGTTAAATTTGTTCTCACGTACCATCCTGCCTTGCGAGCGGGTAGAGACTCTATCCGTTGCACGTTCCCAAAAGAAAACCCGGCGTATAACGCCACCTGAACCTGATGGAGTGACCACGTGAAGAAGAACATCCTTGTGACCGAGCAGGCGCAGCCTGCCAACCTCTCCTCGATCTTCAAGGGCAAGGTGATCGATGAGATCGCTGGCCTGACGATCGATCCGACCAAGAAGCGCAACGGGGTGAAGGTCTACATGACCCCGGCCAACCTCAAGGGCATGACCATGTTGTCGCCCATTAAGTTCGACCCACCGAAGGACGTCGTCGTCATGCGGAACTACCTCCGTGTGGGTGAGAAGGAGACGCTCACCATCCTGGTGGGCTCGCCTGAGCTCATCGGCCTCCAGGGGAACGAGGGGCTTCTTGACCACCTGGTCGAGTCCTTCGAGGCCATGAACGAGCGTCCCGACACGCTGGTCATGCTGGGTCTCGGCGACACCGTCGCCATCGCCCAGTACGGCAAGAACACCCCGTGGCAGACTCTCGAGGAGTATCTGCCCTTCGCCGTCAACGCGAAGACCAACACGGTCTACGCCTTCGGCCTCCAGAACGGGTCCACGAAGAAGGACATCTTCGCCGGCGCCTGGAACGAGACCAAGTCTCAACTGAGCTGGAAACGCATCGCCAAGACGAAGGGTGCGCTCCACGGAGCTGGTCGTGCGCTTCACAGCGAGGGGCGCGTCATGGTCGACATCGCCTTCTCCGGCGGCGAGAGTCGGATGCTCACCATCGAGCACAACGGCAAGACCGACTGGGATAAGAGCCGTGGCGATCGTGCGATGATCGCACCGATCCACAGCTACAACCGCCAGGGCGAAAGCACAGGGGTCTTTGGTATCATTGCCAAGGACGTCGACAACAACGCCTTCTACGTTCCGCAGGGTGAGTTCACCCCGCGCGAGCAACAACTGATCGGCACGAACGTCTAGCGCTCGTCGCCCGATCCTCTCTTGAACGACCCGTGTACTTCACACGGGTCGTTTTTTAATAAGTAGGCAAATTCAAAGCCGGTTGCTACGCTTGTTTCCATATGAAATCTCAGGGCAGGTTATTTTTACTTGATGCAAACGCGTTGCTTCATCGTGCGTGGCATGCACTTCCACCGCTTACGAGTCCGGAAGGACAAGTTGTGAACGCTGTTTATGGAACCCTCATGGTTGTAATGAAGCTTCTCCAAGAAGAGCGCCCTGATGCCTTCGCGGCCTGTTGGGACACAAAAGCACCTACGTTTCGTCACGAGGCTTATGCGGCCTATAAGGCGCAGCGCGAGCAACAGTCTGATGAGCTTTATAACCAGATTCCTCTTGTGAAAGAGGGCTTGGCTTTTCTTGGCATTCCTTCTCTTGAGAAGGATGGATTTGAAGCGGATGATTTATTAGGTACGCTTGCCGTTCGCGCGGCTAAGGCGGGTTGGGATGTTGTGATCGTAACGGGCGACCGAGATGCGCTTCAACTCATTCGTCCGGGAATTTCTGTGCTGTCTTTTAAAAAAGGCGTAAGCGAAACTATTTTATTTGATGAGCAAGAGCTCATGAAACAATACGGCCTCAGTCCGCAGCAGTTTCTTGAATACAAGGCTATGCGCGGAGACCCGTCGGATAATATTCCCGGCATTAAAGGAATTGGAGAAAAGGGCGCAACGAAACTCTTACAGGAATTTAGAGATTTAAAAACAGTCTTTCAGGCGGCACATGATGAGACGAGCGCCATTCCAAAATCTCAGCGTGAGAAATTATTACAGGCGGAATCAGAAATGCCAGCTATTCTTAAGCTGGTGGAAATTGAAACACAGGCTCCTATTAAGTACGTTCCTCAAAAAGGTAGTGCGCATATTCAAGACACGGATGACTTCGTTGCTTTTTTGCGCCGTCTAGGGTTTAAGGCGCTTATCGCTCGTGTACAAAAAGAAGACGTAAAAAAGGAAACGTTAAAAACGAAAGAGCGCCGATCTTCCCGTGGTGCGGAAGAAGCGATTGTCGAAAATGAGAAGGATTTTACGCAGGCACTTTCTACTTTACAGAAGGCGACAGAAATTGTTGTTTGCACAGAAGTAGACGCTGCCGACTCCTTGTTTGCCGGTTCCGTACACGGGCTCGCCTTGGCAGATACTGAAAATGTCTATTTTTTCTCCAACAAAATTCTTTCTTCAAAGGTGCATCTTTCCTCGCTACAAGCATTATTTGATCAGCAGACAATCGGTTTTGCTGCGCATGATATTAAAAATGAAATGCGCCATCTCGCGGGTTTGGGGCTTCTTAAGAATGTTTGGTCTTTCGATACAATGTTGGCGGCCTATCTTCTTGCCGCGGGCGAACGAAATCACGATCTCGCTTCATTAACGGAGCGCTTTGGCGGCGCGGCCGTCACACCGGACTCGGGTGCCGTGCAGAGAGCTCGAGCCATCTCAGCGGTCATCCCCTCGCTTCGCGCGGCTTTAAAGGAAGAGGCTTTGGAAGACGTTCTAACGCGCTTCGAACTTCCTTTGGCGCCGATTCTTTTTGAAATGGAAATACACGGGATAAAAATAGATGAGACATATCTTCAAGAGCTTTCTAAAGAGCTTACTGCAGAAAGACAGCGTATAGAAAAACGCATGTATAAAATGGTTGGCCGCACCTTTAACCCGGCGTCTCCACAGCAACTTGCAGAAGTGCTTTTTCAAGATCTCGCGCTTCCGACCAAGGGAATCAAGCGTGGGAAAACAGGTTATTCAACGGCGTCTTCGGAGCTTGAAAAGTTGCGTGGGGCGCATCCGATTGTTGAGTGTATAGAAGACTTTCGTGAATATTCAAAACTTCTCTCTACGTATATTGATGTTCTGCCAAAACTTGCCGACAAGGATCACCGCGTCCACACAACGTATAATCAGGCGGTTACTTCTACGGGAAGACTTTCTTCTACAGAACCGAATCTTCAAAACATTCCCATTCGCACGGAAGCCGGTAAAAGAATTCGCGGAGCATTTATTGCCGAGAAAGGATTTCAATTGTTGTCTTGTGATTATTCGCAAATCGAACTTCGTATTGTAGCCGCTCTCGCAAAAGATCCGCAGATGTTGGACGCTTTTGCGCGAGGCGAGGATGTGCACACGGCTACCGCTACAGCCATCTGGCATGTGAGTACAGCTGATGTGACAAAAGAACAGAGGCGCATCGCAAAAGCGATTAATTTTGGGCTGATTTTCGGACAGGGTCCGCAGGGTTTGGCACAGACAGCGGGAATTTCTTTTGCAGATTCCAAAAAATTTATCGAGGCTTATTTTGAAGCGTATAAAAGCATTAAAAAGTACATGGAAGAAACGAGAGTTTTGGTGCGAGAGCTTGGCTACGCGGAAACATTTTTTGGACGAAGGCGTTACATTCCGGAAATTCAGTCTGCTCTCCCTCAGTTGCGGGCGCAGGCGGAACGCATGGCTATTAATATGCCTGTTCAAGGAACGGACGCGGACTTTATGAAGCTTGCTATGATCAAGCTTCATAAAGAACTTCCAAGCGTTTCAATAAAGACGCGAATGTTATTACAGGTGCATGATGAATTGGTTTTTGAAGTTCCGAATGAAGAGCTTCACGTGGTTGCCGCTTTTGTAAAAAAGACGATGGAGCAAATTGAAGATATCGGCGTTCCTATTGTTGTTGAAGCAAAAGCCGGATCAACTTGGGGTGGCATGAAGCCGCTCATATAAAAAACGAGCCCTTTATTTCAGGGCTTGTTTTTTTATTTTTTGACTTGCGTGCTTCTGTGCTTCAAGATACAGACATGCTGATTTTATGCTCCGGTCCGGACACATTCTACGCGACAAAAAAGGCGCTTGAACTTGAGCAAGTTTTTAAAAAAAAATACGACGCAGATGGAAATAGTGTTGAATATTTGCATGGAAAAGATGCGCCGGATCAGCTTCTCCAAAAAATCAACACAGTCAGTCTTTTTTCCCCACGACGATTTTTACGCATGCGCAATCTTATTCAAGATGGGACGCGTGCAAAACTTGCGTACATCGCAAAAGCGCTCGTAAAAGAGCCGGAAAATATTATTGTTGTGAGCGTTGAAGAAAAAGTGCCAACCGCTTCCGCGCTCAAGCTTTTTGCAGAGCAGAATGTAAAACTCGTTTCTTATGATTCCCCTGTGCGTAAAAATCCTGCTTTTACGCAGGCGATAAGTTTACTGTCAAAAGAACTCCAAATTCAAGATCAGGCCTTCGTGCGAAAAATTGGTTCCGTGTACGAAGGAGATACTTGGGCGGCTTGGGGGGCACTGCTTCAAGCTGCTGCCGGAGCTTCTGTTGATGAACTTTTGCAAAAAGATGGAACAAGTGTATTTGATAGGGCGGATCTTTTTTTAACGCGAGACGAGCATAGGCATGCTGCGTTGGCAGATTCAACGAAGGCAAAAGATATTATTAATATATTATTATCACAATCACGATCGGCTTTACGCGTTCGTGACGGAAGTGGTCAAGGCATTCATCCTTTTGTTCAGAAGAAACTCGCTCGAGCGAAGCTCCAAAACACGGAAAAAGTTTTTGGTGAGGCGCTGCTTGGGTACATGCTTTTACGCCGTGGTTGGTGCATGGATGATGAAGCTGCAGAGCTTCTTTCGTAGGTATTAAAAAAACGCCCCGGTGGGGCGTTTTTAATTTATTTCATTGCTGAAACAAGTTTTCCGGCTCGGCTCGTTTTCTTTTGAGCTTTGTTTTTATGGAAAACATGCGTCTTTGACGCTTTCGCAACACTTTGCTGCAGTTTTTTTGCGATCTCCGCGGCTTGTGTTTTGTCCCCCGCTGTTACAGCGTCCTTAAGCTGTTTTGTAAGGCTCTTTACATGAGTCTTCATGCGAGAGTTCGCGGCGTGGCGAACAGTAGATTTGCGCAATTCTTTAATTGCTGACCGTTTGTTTGGCATATGATGGGCGTAGATTAGCGTTCAATTTTACTTTAGTCAAGATGCTGCGTGCAAACGCGTTGACAGTAGGCGCTTTCAGAAATATAATAGCGATCGCCGAACTTTTCGCTGAAGAAAGGTAAAAATAATTTGTTGTATATTTTACGACACACTAGTCTGCATAGTTCAATGGATAGAACGAGAGCCTCCTAAGCTCTAGATCGTGGTTCGACTCCACGTGCGGACACCAGGTGGATCAATCGTGCTTTGATACTTCTATCCACGATTGTTTCACGTGAAACAATGTTAAAACCGTTTTGAAACTGTTTCACGTGAAACAATAAAAAATTAGCAATAGCCAAAAACGCGGCTGGCATATTCGTTTTTGATGTTTCACGTGAAACAATATCTGGTTTTAAAAAGAACAATCTTTCTAATGGGCCGATAGCTCAGTTGGTAGAGCGCTGCATTCGCATTGCAGAGGTCAGGGGTTCGACTCCCCTTCGGTCCACCATAAAATAATTACGACATCTGCCGTAATTATTTTGTTTCACGTGAAACATGGATTTTATCTTTAGATTGTTTTGTTTGTGTTTTAAACACGGCTTCTGGTTCTGCATATATTAAGTGATTGATACATAGATATTCGTTGATCATGCTCCAGGGGCTTTTAGCTCGAGTTTTATCTGCGCAGTACTGTTTTTAGAGAAATGTATAAAAACGTAAATACAATAAGTTAAATTAACTCTTCTATTAAACTATTGTGCCATGTTTCACGTGAAACAGTTATAAAGGATTTGTTAGCCCTGTAAGTCTAAGGGTTTTATCGCTCACTATTTTAAGTTTTTTTGTACCCGACTTCGTTTGCTTCTAGATCAAAAAAACAATGATCACATTTTTAATGCATGAAGGAGCCTGGCTGACTAGTTTGTTTCTCTGGTGAGCGATTAAACATTGTTTCACGTGAAACATCAGATGATTAAGATGACTAATAAGTGATTGTTTAGTTATAACTATTTTATAATAGTCAACGTTTCGTTTTCTGTTGCTTTTTACATAGAGACCGAAAAGTGGCTGTATTTTAAAATAAAATCAGTGCGGTTCCGGGTTTCTGGTTGCCTCTTTAATCGTTTTAAGATTGTTTCACGTGAAACAGCACCTAATAAATGCGCACAAAAAAACTTTTTGCTTTTTAGGTGGCCTATTCTTTAAGTTGCTGAATGTCTTTTTGTCTTACTGTGTAAGAGGGGTGTATTCATGGACTGAAAATGAAAGAAGCTTGTTTTAATCGCTCGTCTAGAAAACTGTTTTTTAGAAAGCCCGGCATTAAGTCGGTTATGTATATTTTGATTTGTTTCACGTGAAACAAATATGCTGTTAGGTGGCAGGGTATAAAAGAGTGGCCATAGCAGTATTTTACGACACAGTAACATATCCACCTTTGGTAAGCTTGAGGAAATGCGGTATAATAAGAGCGTGTTTTATTAAGTCGCATCATTTTAGTTGCATGCTGATTCGCTTTGCTTCGCTCATTCTCGTATTCGCGTTGTTTACCAACGCGGCTTTTGCGATGTCGAGCACAAATTATTTAATAAATTGGGACAATATAAACTCGGGGGGTAATGAGCTTGGTACCAGTACAAACTTTAGTGTTTATGACACTCTCGGAGACAATGCTTCCGGTACAAGCACTAGCGCAACTTATACGCTTTCAGCGGGATACCGGGCTTCGGAGCAGGCCGATCAATTATCCCTGGATGTAAGATCAGAAGACTCGGGAACGCAGATTGTATATTCAGCTTTTGATAATGCCGGAGGAACGGTAACCGTCGCGTCCGCAACGGGTTTTTCCGTTGGTGATTATATTGCGGTAGTTGAGAACGTCGGCTTCTCTGAGTTGGTTTCCGTTGGAAAGATTGCCTCTATTGCGGGTACAACACTTACGGTTGACGGTTTTGATGGCAATGGCGGCACTATGAGTGCCGTGCCTGCCGGAGGCGATGATTTTGTTTATCGTCTTACATTGAACGCTGTTGCATTTGGAAGTGTTTCTGCAAGCGTTGAGAATGTTTCTGCGACGGTTTCTTCCGTATTTTCAACGGTTGCAAGCGGATACAGCGTTTACATTCAGGCAGATCAAGAGCTACAAGACGCTGCCGCGGATATCATGACCTCTGTTACGGATGGTAGCGTGTCGCTCGCATCAGAAGAGTATGGATCGGAGAACGTGGGTACCTTTGCCGTGAATGCTAATACAGATCTCGGCGTTACAACGACACAGCGCGTTGTTCAAACAAGTGGAGTAGATACGGGCGGCGTCCCTGATCGTGTTGCAATGCTTTACAAGCTAGCGGTTACGGACGCGACAGTCGCCGGAACGTATACGCAGACAGTTCTTTACACACTTACGGCAAATTACTAAATAATTTATTATGTTTTTATTTCGCGCGCGCATCCTCATCTTTTTCCTCGTTTTTCTGTGCGTTTTGGGCGTCCATAGCGCTGCCGCTTTTACGGTTGCACCAGCTATTCAGGAGGTTTCACTTCGCCCAGCTGAATCGAAGGTGGTTAATATTAAAATCACTAATGATCAAAACCGTCCTCGCGCTTATGTCTTTTCTATACAGAAATTTATTCCGAAAGGCTCACTTGGTCAGCAAGAATTTCTTCCGTTGACGGATACAAGCGGTTTGCCTGAGTGGATGTACGTGAGTCAGCCGGTTCTTCAAATTGGGGCAAATCAGTCGGCGACATTGCCTGTTCAAATTACTATCCCAGCTGATGCAAAAGCGGGGGGATATTATGCCGCTCTTTTTATTTCGGAACAGATCGACGTGGCAGGAACAACGGAGTCGGTTTCCGTTCTTCCGAGAACAGGCGTTCTCTTTTTGGTAACGGTGAATGGCGATTTAATACAGAACTTTAATATTGCTTCGTTTACAGGATCTCCGCAAAACACAAACCGCCTTCCTATTTCATTGGAAGCTTCCGTTGAGAATGTGGGAAACGTGCACCTTTCTCCTACCGGGGAAGTTCGTATTCAGAACATGTTCGGACAAACAGTTGCGAAATATGAGGTAAATGCTTCTGGGGCAAGAGTTCTTCCGTCCTCCACGCGTGTATTTCAGACTGCTTGGAACAAGGTAGATGATACGCATGTTTCCAGCGGATTTTTTTCTGAACTGAAGAAAGAGTGGTTAAACTTTGCGATTGGACGCTATGAAGCGTCCTTGTCGCTTCAGGCGAACGGCGTTGAAAAAACACAGCCCACTATATTCTATGTGTGGCCTTGGCGTCTTATGTCGCTTGTTGGACTAACATTTATTGTTGTCGTTGCTCTTCTTGTGCTCTGGTTCCGCCGTTATCGCAGAAGCCTCCTGGTAGGATAATCGGGTTCCGGCCTCGGGAAAATCTCGAGGCGGGCATCTGATGCTCACTTTTATGAAGGTTCATCGTGTTTTCAAGCGTGTATTTACCGTGCTTCTTTTGGCGCTCTTGTTTTTGCCCGCCAATTTTTCACAAGCGGCGAGCGTTTCAGGCGTGAGTGATATAATGAGCGATCAGCTGCCTTCCGCTTCTTCAAATCATGCGATTTATTTTACAACGCCTACAGGAGTAAGCGCTTCGGGAGATACAATCGTTTATACATTTGCGCCCGGATTTGATCTCACGGGTTTGGTGGTAGGAGATTTTGACTTGTCTCATGGGCCTGCTATCGGCCTTGAAACAAGTGAGACATTGGCCGCATCGGCCGCAGCGGGTGTTTGGGGCGTTGCCGTTTCCGGTCAGGTTATTACCTTCACGCCTCCAACGGATGCCGCCGCGGGAGAGGTTGCCGCTAACGATATTGTGAGCGTTTTTATCGGTACAAATGCGAGCGGCGGAAGCAATCAAATCGTAAACCCATCTTCAAGCGGTACATATAATCTTTCATTCTCAGGGGTGTTTGGCGACGTTGGAGGCATTACGCTTCTTATCGGGTCAGATCATTATTTAGATATTAGTGCAACGGTTTCAAGTCCTCCTATAACCGGTGGCGGCGGAAGTGGCCACGGAACGGTGGGCGCAACCCCACCGGTTATTTCAAATGTTCAAGCAATTAATATTACACAAACAAGTGCGAACATCACTTGGGATACGGACACGTCGGCAAACTCGCTGGTTTCTTATGGCGTAGATACATCCTATGGGAACACGGGGAGTGATGCTGGTTATGTTGTGGCACACACGATTCCTTTAACGAGTCTTACGCCTGATACGCTATATCATTATCAAGTTTCATCAAGTGACACTGTTGGAAACACGGCTTCAACGGGTGACTTTACTTTCCGTACGCTTCCGCCACCGTCTCCGCCCGTGATTACAAATGTGCGAGCCCTTTCTATAACAGATCATTCGGCGGTTATCGCTTGGGATACAGATATTCCTTCAACGAGTATTGTGGATTATGGGCTTAGTACGGCCTATACAAGTCAGGAGACGGCCGCGGCGCTTGTTACGAATCACGCGGTTATCCTTTCCGGTCTTTCCACGGCGCAGCTATACCACCTCCAAGTTTCATCTGTAGAGGCTACGGGCTTAAGCGCTTCTTCGGGTGACAATACCTTTTTAACGCGGAGCGATGTTACGCCTCCGGCAAATGCTTCGGCCTTCACTGCTACAGCGGGAGACGCGCTTAATGTACTTCGTTGGACCAATCCGCCGGATCTGGATTTTGATCATGTTCTTATTATTGCCCGAACGGATCATTATCCAGTAAGTCCTTCTGACGGAAGAATCGTTTATACCGGAAACGCGACGGCCATGACGGATGCCGGTTTAACAAACGGAACGACCTATTTTTATACAAACTTTGCATACGATGTTACGGGCAATCGAAGTAGCGGTATTGTTGCACAAGCAACGCCTTTAGCCGGGTTGCCGCCACCGACTCCGCCGACTCCTCCTGTTACGCCACCGGGTACACCGCCTACAACTCCGCCTGGCACACCGCCAGCTTCAGGAGGGACGGGAACAACGACAACAACTCCGCCTGTTATTCCGCCGGAAGGAACAACGACAACAACTCCGCCTGTTATTCCGCCGGTTGTTTCACCAGAGCCACCTGTAAGTCCGACACCTCCTGTCTCGTCGATTGTAATTCAACCTTTTTATTTTGGAGGAGCCGGACAAATCCCGCTTAGCCCAGATGCGAATGGAACAATTACGGGTATTTCAGGTTCTCCTATTTTAGTTCAAGTATCGATTGTAGGTATTGGACAAACGCCTACAAGCGGAACGCTTTCTGTTCAGGGTTCAACTTATCTTTTAACACCATTACCAGGGGGAGCCGCTTGGGGTGCTACCTTTGTCCCTTCCGGTGGTGCTGGAACACAACCGGCTACGGTACATCTTAATTTTGAAGATGGATCACAAGCTGAGGCGGTAAACAATTTAGTTCTTGTTTCACTCGGCAGGGTTTTGGGCAAAAACTTATTTGGCCAAATAACACCTCTGGCCGATGCAACGCTTACTTTGTATGACGATTCAGGTACTGTTGTTTGGGATGGTTCGCGGTATGGCCAAGCTAATCCTATAAAATCAAACGAAGACGGCTCTTTTGCATTCCTTGTTCCGAATGGAACCTATACGCTCAAAATCACCCACGATAATTATGTTTCTCAGGAGCGTGTTATTCATGTAGGTAATAATATTCTTTCTCAAGACATCGTTCTTGCTTCTCGAATTAAGACACCGATCGTTGGAGCTGTTCTAGAAGCGTTGCAATCAGAGCAGGCTCAACAAGCCGCAACGATCGTTGCGCCGGTCGTATTGATTGCGGCGGCCGCAAACGTGCTCGCCTCAGCTTCTCTTATTGGGTTGTTGAATTACATTTGGTTTTTCTTAACGCAGCCGATTCTGCTCTTGGGCAAAAAAAAGCGAAAGAAGTTTGGAATTGTTTACAACTCATTATCAAAACAACCGATTGATCTTGTTGCCGTGCGTCTTATTCATGCCAAGACAGGTCTTGTTGTTCAAACGAGAATTACGGATTCAAAAGGTCGATTCTTTTTCCGTGCAAAGCCTGGCGTGTATCGTTTGGAAGCGGCGAAGAATGGCTATGAATTTCCATCGAAGTTTGTTGTCGGTGTAAAAGAAGATGGCCCGTTCTTAGATGTTTATCATGGAGAAAATATTGAAGTGAAGGAAGAATCGAATATTAGTGCGAACATTCCGATCGATCCGCTCGTTAAAGAAGAGGTTCCTCGGAAGGTGATTATTAAAAAGTATCTTCGTAAACTTCAACATGCCATCGCACTCTTAAGCGTTGTGGTTACGCTCTTTGCCTTATTCATCGCACCAAGCATCCTTTTGGCCGCGATGCTTGTTGGACAAGTTCTAACCTATTTATTGTTTAGGAGACTTGCGCTTGCCGGTAAGCCAAAAGGTTGGGGCGTTGTGTATGACGCAAAGAGCCGAAGGCCGCTTGGGCGATCCGTCGTACGTATCTTTGATAAGAAATACAATAAGCTGCTTGAAACGCAGGTTACAGATGCGAAAGGTGTTTACGGTTTCTTTGCGAATGAAAACGTATTTTTCGTTACCGCACAGAAAGCGGGCTATGGTGCATACACGTCTGAAGACATTGACTTAACAGGAAAGGAAGAAGGCGTCGTAGACAAACATATTCCGCTGCAAAAAGCAGATACAAAAGCAAAATAGGCATAGTCCGCAAGTTTTCCACATACGAATAGTTTGCTTATAAAAACAGGCGTAACTTCATAAAGATGAGCTTATATGACGTTTCCAGCCTGTTTTTTGTATTGCATGGCATTACAGGGTTCTTGTTTTTGCTTCCTGTTTTTATTAGGAAAAGTATTTTTTATAGCTATACCTAGCCTAGAAATAAGTTGTTAGCAGTTTATACACAGGGATACTTTTTGGCTAAGGTCAGTTTTTTGCCTAATCTTAGCCATGTAGCTGACTAGTGGTTATTGTCTATATAATTAGGTTGTGACTTGGGAAGCGCTGGGGTAGCGCTTCCAGTAAGCCACGCATATATGCAAAGACGGTTATTTTTCGCTTCCCTACGGGGAAAGTGAAGCTTGATTGTCTGTAGAATTCCATGAATTTATTCCGTCCCTTTTCTCTTTCTGACCTCGCTAAAAAAAGCGGGGACATTGTGTTTCTTCTAGGAGGAGCTCTTCTCGCCCTTTTTATTACCCTCTCTATTCACTCGATTCCGGCGCAAGCAGCCAAT
>Ga0100377_1000041_pt1 | contig 96227 bp, 85 predicted proteins | sample CryGeymeta201501_FD_83664 | JGI IMG/M metagenome (GOLD analysis project Ga0100377, IMG submission 83664) | Groundwater microbial communities from Crystal Geyser aquifers in Utah, USA - Crystal Geyser metaG 2015-01 | ecosystem: Environmental > Aquatic > Deep subsurface > Groundwater | place: USA... | reverse complement strand
CCGCAGATAAACCCTGCAAAGAGGCTGCGTAAACGCAGCAGGGAACAGGGAACAGGGAACATGGTCATTCATGCTGTGTGGGTCGCTCCCGCCCGCTGTGGATAACTGATCTGCCCACACCACCCCCATACTTCAGCTGGGAAGGGAAGAAAAGGGTAGCGTCCCCTTTTTCCTTTTTCTCACTTTTTTCACTCATCAATCGGTGCACAAACTCTGCTCAGGTCTGTTCTGCGGCCAGCCACCTCTGCCTGACCAACGCCTTGTGGCTGGCAAATCGCTCCAGCAGCGCGGCGGGGTCAGACGCCACCATCAGCAGCTCACGTTGTGCCGGCTGCATGAACTGCTGTTGCGCCGCGTGGTTCAGAAAGGTGATGAGCGCGTCGTAATAGCCCGCCACGTTGAGCAGCCCGACTGGCTTGGCGTGCATACCGAGTTGCGCCCAGGTCCAGATTTCAAACAATTCCTCAAACGTGCCGATGCCACCGGGCAGGGCAATGAAGCCGTCGGCGAGCTCAGCCATGCGTGTCTTGCGCTCGTGCATGCTGGCGGTCACGATCAGCTCGGTCAACCCGGCGTGCGCCACCTCCTTGCGCGCCAGCGCCTGCGGAATCACGCCGACCACGCGTCCGCCACCGGCCAGCACGCTGTCGGCCACCATGCCCATCAGGCCGATGCCCGCGCCGCCATACACCAACCCGATGCCACGCGCCAGCAGTGCCTGGCCCAATGCACGCGCGCCCTGCGCATAGTCCGCCAGTCGCCCGGGGCTGGAACCGCAATAGACACAGACTGTTTTCATGGCGCCATTATGCGGTGCCAGGCAACGTCGCCAGGCGCTGCCGTGCTGGCACTAAACTAGACGCCAACGGCAGGCATCAACAGCAGCAACACGCACCCACACGGCTCTCTTGTTGATCGCTGCACAGGCATTATTTATAGGGACTGGAAGTCTTTTCTATTCACAACTTCGATGCAACGCCGAACCCTTCTTTTGTCTGCCGCCGGCGCCCTGGCCGCTTGCGCCACGCACGAGCCAGTCAAGCCCCCGCCAACGCCGCCACGCCAACCGCGCCTCGGCTTGGCGCTGGGCGGTGGCGGTACCAAAGGCTTTGCGCATGTCGGCGTGATCAAGGCGCTGGAGGCACAGAACCTGGCCCCGGCGGTGCTTGCCGGCACCAGCGCGGGCAGCGTGGTCGGTGCGCTGTACGCCAGCGGCTTGAGCGGCTTTGCCTTGCAGGAGCTGGCTTTTGCGCTGGACGAAAGCCAGGTCAGAGACCTGAACCTGCGCAGCCCCTGGGAAGGTCTGCTGATCGGCCAGAAATTGCAGGACTACGTCAATGAGCTGGTGCACGGCCGCCCGCTGGAGCAACTGGGCAAGCCCTTTGCGGCAGTGGCCACGCAAGGCAGCAGCGGTGCGCGGGTGGACTTTGCCCGTGGCAATACCGGTCAGGCGGTGCGCGCCTCCAGCAGCTTTCCGCTGTTTTTCAAACCCACGCTGATCGCCGGGCAAACCTATGTCGATGGTTGCCTGGTCAGCCCCGTGCCGGTGGATGCGGCGCGCAAACTCGGCGCCGATATCGTCATTGCAGTGGACATTTCGGCCCAACTGCAGCGCGGCAAAGGTTTTGACGGCCTGGGCAACGCCATTGACAACGCACTGATCATCATGATCGGGCGCCTGGGCGCGCAGGAACTGGCGCGCGCCGACGTGGTGATCCGCCCCCAGGTGGACACCATTGGCGCCACCGACTTTGACCAGAAAGACAAGGCCATTCTGGCTGGCGAAAAAGCAGTGGCACAGGCATTGCCATCGATTCGCCGGGCGATTGCAGACTGGCAGCTTGAACACATTCAAGCTATTCCAACCGGTCAAATCTGATTAAGATCGATGCATGTTCGCGTCCTTGCTCCGCCGTCACTCGCTGAAGGCCCGGGTTACGCTGGTAACGTTGCTGGTGTTCCTGCTCGCCCTGTGGGGTCTGGCCTGGTATGCCAGCCACGAACTGCGCGAGGACATGCGCACCCAGGTGGGGCACCAGCAAAGTTCGGCGCTGGCGCTGTTGACGGCGGCGGCCGAAGAAGATTTGTCGTTGCGCAAGCACGCGCTGGAGGCCAGCGCCAGCGGGATCAATAGCGAGCTGCTCAACCAACCCAAAGCGCTACAGGCACATTTACAAAACAGTTTCCACTGGTCGGGGCTGTTCAGCGCTGGCCTGCTGGTCATTGATCAACAAGGGCGTCGCCTGGCCAGCGTTTCGCACCAAAGCGCCCAACTGACGCCGCTTTATGACGACCAGCCGTTTGTACACATGGCGCTGGTGCAAGAACAAACGGTGATCGGGCAGGTCACCTTCGACCCGGTTGCCAAGGCTGCGCTGTTTGGCATGGCTACACCACTCAAAAACCAACTCGGCCAGACGGTCGCGGTGCTGGCCGGTCTGGTTGATCTGAATCGCCCCGGTTTTATGGATGTCATCACCCAGGGTGAGTATGGTGCCACCGGCGGCTACCTGGTGATCGATGCAGTACAGCGGCGCATCATCTTTGCCTCCGACCCGCGCCGCCGACAGGAGCAGCTTTCAGAGCCAGGCATCGACCCCGCCACCGACCGGTTATTGGAAGGTTACGGCGGTGCCCAGGTGTTGCGCAACCCAATCGGCCAAGAAGTCCTGGTCGAAGGCCAGGCGCTGTCCAGCGTGCCCTGGGTGATGGCCGTGATGTTGCCCACCGCCGAAGCCTTTGGTCCGATCAAAACCACGCAACAACACCTGCTGTTGGCCACTGTGCTGGCCACCCTGATCGCCGCGCTACTGGTGTGGTGGTTGCTGCAAGCCAGCCTGACGCCCGTATTTGACACCATGCAACTGCTGACCCACATGAGCGCATCGACCGAACCGGCGCAGCCGTTGCCGGTGGTCAGAGAGGACGAACTCGGGCTGCTGGTGAAAGCCTTCAATTCACTGCTGCAACGTCAGCTCGGCAACCAGGCTGCGCTACAACACCACGCCGAAATGCTGGCGCGCACCGAAGCCGTGGCCAATATCGGAAGCTGGCACTGGCAAGTGGCCACCGACACCGTGCACTGGTCTGAACAGTTGTTCCGGATTTACAGGCGCGATCCGGCCCAAGGTGTACCCACGCTGGATGAACAAGCCAGCTATTACCCGGCGCCAGACCTGCAACGCTTGCGTCAAGCCATCGCCGTGGCTTTGGCCAAGCATCGTCCCTACGAGCTGGCGCTTGATCTGCGTTACGCTGACGGCAGTCTGTGCCATTGCATCGCACGCGGCCGGGTCACGCTGGGAGCCGATCAAACGGCAGCCGAGGTCTATGGCACGCTACAAGACATTACCCAGCTCAAACAAGCGCAGGCCGCCGTCGCCGCCAACGAAGCACGCTTGCAAGAAATATTCAATACCGCACTCGACGCGGTCGTCGGCATGGACGCGCAGGGCCGCATCACGCATTGGAATCAGGCCGCCGAAAGCATTTTTGGCTGGCACCGCCAAGAAGCCGTTGGTCAGGAGCTGGCCGAGCTGATCGTGCCGCCCCAACACCGCCAGGCGCACCGATTGGGCATGCAAAAGTTTCGTGACACAAGTCAGTCCAAGGTGCTGCGCCAGCGCATTGAAATCACGGCGCTGCGCCGCAGCGGCGCCGAATTTGCCGTAGAACTGTCGATCTTGCCGTCCGTCACCGACGGTCAGACGCCTTTCACCGCGTTCATTGCCGACATCTCCGAGCGGCGCGCGGCGCAGGTGCAACTACAGCTCGCCGCCAACGTGTTTCAGCACGCCTTTGAGGGCATCACCATCACCGATGCCGCCGCCAACATTCTCGATATCAACGAAAGTTTCACCCGCATCACCGGTTACAGCCGTGCTGAAGTGCTAGGGCAAAACCCGCGCCTACTGCATTCGGGTCGGCAAAATGCCGCTTTTTATCAGACATTTTGGGCCACACTGTTGGACTGCGGCCATTGGTGCGGTGAAATCTGGAACCGGCGCAAGTCGGGTGAAATTTACCCGGAATGGCTGGACATCAGCGCAGTCAAAGACAGCCTGGGCGTGACACAACAATATGTAGCGCTGTTTTCCGACATCACGGCGCGCAAAGAGCTCGAAGATCGTATTCGTCAAATGGCGTTTTTTGACCCGCTAACCACCTTGCCCAACCGGCGGCTGCTGAGCGACCGGCTGGGCCAGGCGCTGCTGGCGGGCAAGCGCAGCGGCAGCTACGGGGCCCTGATGTTTCTCGACCTGGACAACTTCAAACCGCTCAACGACAGGCACGGCCACGCCGTGGGTGACCTGTTGCTGGCCGAAGTGGCGCACCGGTTGCAGACCTGCGTGCGGCAAAACGATACCGTGGCACGCATCGGTGGCGATGAATTTGTGGTGATGCTGGCCGAACTGGATGCCGATCAGGCGCTGTCCCAAACCCAGGCCATGGCCATCGCCGAAAAAATACGTGTCTCGCTGTCAGACAGCTACCGGCTGGTACCCGACCCGACTGACCCGTCTCAGCCCGTGATTGAACACCACTGTAGTTGCAGCATCGGCGTGGCCCTGTTTGCACCGGGCCAAAGCGATCAGGATGCCATCATCAGGCAGGCCGATGCGGCCATGTACCAGGCCAAGGACACAGGGCGCAATCGGGTGCAACTGGTCGCACCACCGCCAGCGGACAACAGCACGCTCAAACCCGTTTGAGCACCTCGGCCACGCAGCGATCAATGCCGACAAAAACGTCACTGAGCTTGGCATCGTCAAACATGTAGGCCGGGCTGGTGATGAGCTTGTGCGCTTCGTCGATGATGATCTCGCGCGCGCTGGGCGTGTTTTGGTTGTGCTGACCCAGTTGCGTCAACGCGGCGGCGCAGCCCGCGTCGTTGCCCAGCGTCATGGCGGCAGCGTCTTTGGCCTGGTGCAGTGCCAGCGCCACCAGCGCCGGGGCAATGCAAATCGCACCGACCGGTTTTTTGGCATCAAAGAAGCTGCGCACAAACGCCGCCACATCCGGGCGTACGTCCGCATCTGCGCCTTTGAAGGCAAACGAGCAATGGTTTTTGGCCACGCCGTAGCCGCCGGGCATGACCAGCGCGTCGTAGTCGGCCACCTTGGCCAGCGCCAAATCCAGGCACTGGCCCACACGTGCAATGCGACTCGACTCTTCCAGAATATTGCGTGTAGCGCCCGCCACCGGTTCACCGGTGACATGGTTGATGACGTGAAACTGCGGCGCATTCGGCGCAATGCACTGGAACGCCGCGCCGTGCTGATCCAGCGCCAGCAAGGCCAGCACGGCTTCGCGCACTTCAGCGCCGTCCAGATGGCCGCAGCCAGACAACAACACGGCAACTTTGGGGGATTGAGGGGTAGGTGACATGGCATTCTCCTTTGGGGTGGGCGCATTATGCGGCGTTCGTTGCCCGCATCGCAAGCGGCACAACCCCAGCGCCACATCATCTGGCAAGGGGTCTGCTGGCTGCTACATTCAAGCCTGATTCAACGCCACGCCGCCTCACGCCTGTTGCGTCTGCTCAATGGCTCCCCCATCCAGACCGTCACTCGACCACGTCGGTCGGGCTGGCACAAAAAAATGTTGCACCTGTAGATCGATGAGGGTTGCCAAACAAACGGTTCAGATCGTGGCTTCGCATGATCAACCTGACTTGTCAGGCAAAGCCATGCGCCAGCTTGCTGGCCTGCTCCTGCTGCTTGAACTGGTTAAAGCGTGGCAGGAACTTGTCCCAGTCGATCTGGTGGCTGTCGAGCTCGGGGCCATCGACGCAGGCGTGTTTGCGGACCAACTTGCCGTCAATGGTCACCGGCACCATGCAGGCGCCGCACATACCGGTGGCATCGACCATGATCGAGTTCAGGCTGGCCACGGTCTTGACACCGTAGGGTTTGGTCAGGTCGCTAACGGCGCGCATCATCAGCGGCGGCCCGATGGTCACCACTTCGGCAATTTTTCGGCCTTGGCTGGTTTGCTTGTTTTTCAGCATCGCTTCAAGCGGGGTCGTGACAAAGCCCTTGGTGCCGAAGCTGCCGTCATTGCTGGTGTAGATGACATCCAGCAAGGTTGGAAACTCGGCTTGCAACTGGGCCACGCGCTCGCCGTTGCCGACCCAGAACAGCAGATCGGAATTGCGGAAACCGGCGATCAAAGTGACATGGTTGCCCAGCCGCAGATGCGCGCGCATGATCGGATAAACCGGCGGCAGCCCCAGGCCACCCGCCGTAAAAACCACGGTTTGCTGAGCGCTGTAGCGGTGCAGCTCGCTGGGCCGACCCAGTGGGCCGGCGATACCGGCGAAGGCGTCGGCAACGATCATCTTGTTGATGGCGATGCTGCTCGCTCCCATGCCTTGTACCACCAGGCAAATGGTGCCGGCCTGGGCGTCCCAGTCGGCCAGCGTGAGCGGGATCAGCTCGCCTTTTTCCCACGGCAACACGCGCACAAACTGACCCGCCTGGGCGGTCGCTGCCACCAGTGGCGAATGCACGATGAACTCGACAATGCCGTCGGCCAGATGGATTTTTTCAAGAATGGTTTGCGGCGCGCCCGCCAGTTCGGTGTAGTGGCCAGCGGCGCGCACGCTGCGCTGGATTTGCTCGGCTGTCAGGTCGATGTTGCCAACAATTTCACGCGCCGCAGCTTGGCCGTCGCCGGCCGCGCGGATCGCCGTGGAGCCACCGCGTGCGGCATCGCCCCCCGAATACACCCCGGCCAACGAAGTCTGCTGTGAGCCCGCCGTCACGTCGATGGTGCCCCACTGGGTGGTTTTCAGGCTGGGCTCGGCGTCCTTGATGATCGGGTTGGGCGTGTTGCCCAGCGCCATGATGACCAGATCGACGGCCATCGGTTCGGTCTGGCCGGTGCTCACCGGGCTGCGCCGCCCCGAGGCGTCGGTGGCGCCCAGCGCGATCACATCAAGCAGGCTGTGGGTGACAAAATGGGTCTTGTCGTCGCCGATGAATTCGCGTGGTGCGCGCAGCTCTTTGAGCTCGATGCCTTCCTCAAACGCGTGGTGCAATTCCTCGACCCGCACCGGCATTTCGGCCTGCGTGCGGCGATAAACGATCGTCACCAGGCCACCCAGGCGGCGCGCCGTGCGAGCGGCATCCATGGCGGTATTGCCGCCACCGATGACCATGATGCGCTTGCCACGCGTCTCGGGCAGCGGCGTTTCATAGTCGGCGTGCAGACCTTGCATCAGGTTCACGCGGGTCAAAAATTCGTTGGCCGACATGACGTTGAGCAAATGCTCGCCCGGCACGTTCATAAAGCGCGGCAGACCAGCGCCCGTGCCAACAAAAATCTTCCAGAAACCGGCCTGCTTGAGGTCTTGCAGCGTGGCGGTCTTGCCGACGACAAAATTGGCCACGAATTTGCCACCGAGCAGCTTGATTTTGCCGACCACGTCGTCGATCAGGTCGTTGGGCAGGCGGAACTCGGGGATGCCGTAGCGCAACACGCCGCCCAGGGCGTGAAAGGCTTCGAACACCGTCACCGGGAAACCCTCAGACGCCAGCAGATAGGCGTTGATCAGACCGGCCGGGCCCGAGCCCACCACCGCCACCGGCGGCTTGTCGGCCCTGGCCCACGGGTCGGGCCGATTGGCAAAGCGCGCGCTGATGCCGTCGGCGTTGACCAGCTTTTCGCGTTGCGGCAGGTACCACTCGATCTGGCCGATCTCGATCGGCTGCTTGTTGTGCGTGCAAACGCCCTGGCACTGTAGCTCTTGCGGGCAGACGCGCCCGGTCACATTGGGCAGCGGATTGCAATTTTCGATCAGCTCCATCGCTTCGCGAAAGCGTCCGGTGCCCAGCAGTTCGAGCATTTGCGGGATATGAATCTTGACCGGACAGCCGCCCTTGGGCTCCGCCTTGCCAGCGATATGCAGACCCAGCTCGCACGGTTTGTCTTCACACTGCTTGTCGCGCAGCGCCTCGAGCCAGACCAGCAGCTCGACCTCGCGCGCGCTGTAGCCCTGGCTCATGTAACCCAGGTAACCCTGGTTGACCAGAGCAAAGTCTTGCGAACGCTCGACTGGGTCGCGCATAAATGGCGGAATGGAATTTTCGGCCGGCCAGTTTTGCGACAGACCCTTGAACATCGGGTAGCGCTCGGACAAATGCAGGTCAATGGCGCGCACAAACTTGCGTTTGAGTTTGAGCGGCACGTTCCAGACAAAGCGCATCAGCACCTGGCTGGTATCGTCGTCACGCAGCAGCATGGCCCAGAGCGTGCGGATAAAGTCCGCTCCAAGCGCCTCTTGCTGAAACTCCCAGGCGATGGCATCGCAGCCGTCGGCAATGAAGATGTCGCGAAACGCCTGCGGTTCGCTCAGCAAGCGCCGACGCAGCAGCGCCAGTTGGCGATGAAAGGTTTCGACCGCTTCGGTTTGCTCGAGCGCTTCGAGCTGCAAGCGCGTGGCCTGTAGCGTGCTGCTGGCGTTGAGGTAGCGACCCAGCTCGTTGCCGCTGCTGGCAGGGGCGTTGGCGCGGCTCACGAAATAATCTCCGCGTCGCAATTGGCCGCGACCCGCTTGATCCGGGCTACAAGTTCGGGCGTGACCTTGACCCGCTCCAGCGCGCCAGCGATCAACTGCCCGACATCACGTGCCTGGCCGTTGACCACGATACGGGTTTTCTCGAATAGCTCGGGCAAATCCTGATAACAGGTCTTGCAGTCGGTGCATTTGACCTGGTCAGCGATGTCGTAGTTGACCAGCGCTGGCGCCGTAGCCACGGCCGCGCTGCTGGCCGTTGTGTTGCCAGGGCCGCTGCCGGCGTTGGGCGCTTGCGCCAAGATGGGGATCACCCGGGCACTGCCGACGGGCGCCTTGCTGGCGGCGGCCAGCTCGGACATGGCGCGCGCAAACGCGTCCAGAGAAGTGTCGCGTTGCGTCACTGAATCCTGGTACTGCGCCTGTAGGCTAGCCATGCCAGTGCGGTGCTCTTCGGTCATTTTCTGCACATGTTGCCCGGCCAGAAATTGCAGCAATTGCCAGTATTTGCGCCGCTCTTCGACCAGCGAGACGATGGCTTCGGTCAGGGCGATTCGGGTCAGGTGCTGGTCGGCGTCAGTGGACCAGATAAAGGCCGTCTTGCCAACACGCTCGGCTTGGGACAGTTCCACAAAGTTCTGCACCGGCAGCGCGTTGACAGCGTCGGCATCGAGCGGGTGAAACTGCTTCTTGAAGCGAATCTCGCCCAGGGCAAAGTGCGCCGGTGTCAGCACGATGGGCAGCAGCTTGAGCTGCCCCGCGTCGTCCAGATATTCCAGGGTGCTGCTGGCCCAGGTCTGATCTGGCTCCGGGTTGCCATCCAGCGAGAACCAGTCGTGCAGCGTGCTGCCACGGCGCGGGTCGTGTACAAACACCGGGTTCATGCGGCTTTCGACCGCCAGGCGCGAGCGCTGGTTGGAGGCCGCGTCGCTGATGCCTTGTTCGCCCTGGCAGGGGGTATAGACGTCGAGCAGCGCCGGGCCCTGACTGTAGGCCAGCGCCTCCAGGGTGTTCTTGAGAAAGTGGCCTTGCAGGGCCGTGCTGGTGGCGCAGACAAATACGTTGGCGTGGAAGGCGGCGATCAGCGCGAGCTCTTTGCGCGACTCGTGCTTGCCGCTGGCCTGGTGGCCAAAGCGTGCCAGATCGGCGTCTTGCGCGATGAAGCTCGACGTGCAGGCCTGCCCGCCCGTATTGGAATACGAGCCGGTGTTGAGCACCAGAATTTTGAGTGGTGTGCCGCTCATCAGGATGCGCGAGAGCGCACCAAAGCCAATGTCGTAGCTGGCGCCGTCGCCCCCGATCGTCAGCACGGTGGGCAGCAGGCCCAGCTCTTTGACGCTGAACTGCTCCCAGGACAGCATGCGTAGCGCCTGGTCGTGGACGTTGGCATCGTAGGCGTCGGCCAGTTCGAGCTCGGCTAAGCGCAGCGCGCGCACGTCGCCCACGGTTTGCGCGGCGATACCTTCAAAGATGCCCTTGGCCAGCGGCTGCGCGTCCTGAAACAGGCTATTGACCCAGGGGTCGTTGAACGAGTTGTAGGGGAAGGTTGAGGCATAAACGCTGCTACAGCCGGTCGAGTTGGCCACGACTGTTCCGCACGGCCCGTTGCCGCTCGGGCCGCTTTCATAGAGGTAGAGGCGCTTTTGCAGTGTGTTGACGAGCTGGCCGATGCGCTCGGCGCGGGCGCGGTCGCGTTTGACCACGGCGGCTTGTTTAACGGCCAGGCGCTCGAGCAGGCTGTCGAGCTCGCGGATATGTTCGCGGCGGCGCTTTTCGGTGATGGCGTGGTTGGTTGACATCACCAGGTGGGTGGCGGTCACCTCGCCGCAGCCACGGCAGGCGCCATGGCCACCGGTGGTGCTGTAGTAATTGTCGCGGTCCAGGAACAGGCGTTTGATGTCACCACCCGGCTGCGTGGCATCAGCCACAAAGCGCTGTGGCGTATTGGCGGTTTTGCGCATCAGTTCAAAGCGCGTCTGCAACCCGGCCAGCAGCGCCGCGTCCTGCTCGGTTGACACCAGGGCGCCCGGCCCGCAGACTTCAACGCATTCTAGGCAGCCGGTGCATTTCCACGGGTCGATGGTGACCGCATAGAGCCCGCCGCTGCCTGGCTTGGCCTGTTCCATCGCATCAAAAAAGGGCCGGGTGCGAGCCACCGGGTACAGCGCCAGAATGTCAACCAGCTTGCTCAAGTTGCGCAGCAGCGTGACGTTGTCGGTCTCCAGATGAACTGCGGCCTCGGCCAGCAATTCGTGCAAAGGTCGGGCCTGTTTGCTCTGCAGGTAGTGCTCGCGCACGCTAGCGGCCAGCGTATGAATCTGTTCACGCATGGCATCACGCTGCGCCGCTGTCAGGTCGATCTGGCCCATGCCGGTCAGCAGCAACTCGGCAATGTCATGCACGCTGTTTGGGATGGCGCTATCCGGACAAACCAGGGCGCATTGCATGCAGCCGGTACACAGGTCGGCTTGAAACGTTGGCACGGTGCGTCGAAACAGGCCTTTGTCCTTGTCGCCAGCGCTGCCCGCTGGCATGAACAAGCCGGTGCCAGGCAGCACTGGTGCCTCAGCGATGCTGCCGTCACGAAAGGGCTGTGACACCATCGCGTCGAAATAGTCGCGGTCAAACAGACCAGAGCAGCCAGAGTTGCCGCTGCTGCGGCAAATCGACGCCGAGGCTGACTCGGCGCGAATGGCAATCGGTTCGGGCACGGTCTTGAGCTGGGCGAATGCCGGGGTGTCGTAAGCAATCCGTTGTGTGGCCTCGATGCCTTCTTTGATCACCGCCATATTGCCAGCGATCACGGCATGGCCTTTGCCGCCAAACTTTTTGCTGATCTGCTGCTGGACTTTCTTCAACAGGGCATCGGCGCTGGCACCGGCGGCGACTTGATCCACGTGGCCCGACACCGCGCCGATAAAGGCGATGCCCATCATGCGCGTGGCCAGCTCGGGCGTGGGCGCGTGCTTGCGGGCCACGGCAAAGGCATCGATGATGAAGAAGTTGATTTTTTTCTCAACAAGGGTCTTGCGCGCCTGATCCGGCAACTGGAGCCAGACCTGTTCTGGTGTGGCGTTCGATTGCAGCACAAAGGTGCCACCCGCAACCAGACCCAGCAAAGGATTGGTGTGGCTGAAGACCTTGTGGTCGGGCGAAATGACAACCTCGACATCTTCCAGTTCGGCGTTGGTGATTTTGACCGGCTCGGGGCTCAGGGTGATGTAGTAGTTGGTCGGTGAGCCGCTTTTTTCAGAGCCGTATTTGGGCGCTGATTTCGAGTGCATCGCCAGCACACCGGCCAGGATGTCGGCCAGCAGCTTGCCGGTAGCGATGGTGCCGTAACCACCGATCGAGTGAAAGCGAATCCGCAGCGCGGCTTTAGGCAGCAGCCGTGGGTTGGCCTCGGTGGCTAGCGCCATCAGCTCGGTTTCGGGGTAGGCGGCCTTGAGCCGCGCTTGCAACTCGGCCACCTGGGGCGACGCTGTCTTGGAGAAAAACTGCGATCCCAGATAGATCAGCGGTGCCGCGTTGCTGTCTTCCATGTTTTTGAAGGCGGCGATCAGATGCCGTGGTTGTAGGTCGTGCCCGCCCAGGCCAAAGATGGCGGTGGTCAATTTGGGGCTATTGGCCAGGGCCGGGATGCCCGCATGGCGCAGTTGCAGGGTGTTCTCGCGCGCTTTGAACAGTGCCTGTGTGACCAGACTGGTCAGCGCGGTTTGATCGGAGCGCTCCAGCACGGTGACGGCTTTCTTGCCTTTGAGCGCAGCAATCAGTTCGGCTTCAGGGAAAGGTTGCAATAACTTGATCGCAATCAAACCGACTTTCTTGCCCTGACTGCGCAGGTAGCTCACTACCGCTTGCACGTCGTCAGTCACCGAGCCCAGACCCACCATGACGGTCTTGGCGTCGTCGCACATAAAGGTTTGCACCGGTTCATATTGGCGCCCGGTCAGCGCCGTGTACTCGCTCATGGCTTGGCGTACCAGCGTCGGCACGGCGCTGGCAAAGTGGGTGCGGTGATCGGCCGCCCCAGCCTGAAAGTCAGACTGGTTCTGCACCGCACCGGTCAAGCCCGGGTTGTTCACATCGACCAACGCTGGCACCAACTGGCGCGTGCCCTTCTCAAAGGCGTTGAGCCACTGGCGCTGCCACTGCGCGTGCAATTCTTCGGGCAGCCAAGCGAGTGTTTTGGCAACCAGTTTGCCCGCGCTATCGGCTTCAATCTTGGTGACGTTCTGATCGAGATAACTTTGCAATTTGGTCGAGTTAGCCTCGGTCAGATCGGCCTGATGCCGTACCAGGTAGCGCTGCAACTGGGCCACGCGGCCTTTGGCACCGTACAGCATCTCTTGTGCCAGCGTGGGTGCCTTGATGCGTCCGGCCGGGTCGCCCAGGTACTCGGCCAACAAGGCTGGCTCAGGCAGTAGCGCCTCGCACAGCATATGGCTGGTGGCAAAACCGTCCATCGCGTTGGCCACCGGGATCAGCGACAGCGCCGCAGTGCGGTAGGCAATGGCGGCCAGGTCGGCCGCCTCCTGCGGGTTGGCGCCAAACAAAATGGTGTAGCCAGAGGACAGCAGCGCATAAACATCGTCATGGCCGGCCATGACGTTGAGCGAATGTTTGGACACCACCCGCGCGGCGACTTGCAGCACAAAGCCCCCGACCTTCTTGCCGACGGTGACGTAATGCGATTCCATGGCGTACAAAATGCCCTGGCTTGACGAAGCGTTCGAAATGAATTGACCGCCCGTGAGCGCGGCGCCGAGCGCACCGCTTTGCGCTGAATGCTCGCCTTCGGGGCCGAAGAAAAAAGGGTGCTGACCCCAGACGTTGACGCCGCCTTCGGCGCGCGCCGCCTCAAACAGTTCAGCGATTTCTGTAGAGGGTGTGATTGGGAAGCCGATAACACCGCCGCAGACATGATTCATGACGTAGGCGACAGCGCCGTTGCCGTGGATCACGTTGGGGATCCCAGGGTATTTGGGTTGCTTGTTTTTCATAAGTGACTGTCCGTGAGTGAAGGGCCAAGGGTGACGCCCGACCCCAAGGCTTTGTGCACGGGTGGTGCGGCAGGCGTTGCGTCAGGCTTTCACGGCGCGCCCGGAGATAGTCCGGTCAGCAGGCAGGCTGGTGGCTTAACACCGGCCTTGGATGGTCAGACCAGAAGTTGAGCCTCTGATCCGTTCGTGAAGCTACAGTATAAGAAACATTTCGTTACGGAAAATACCACTGTTCCCCAGTGAAGACGCTGTTTGTCTGCTGCTGCCATTGAAAAACAAACGGCTTCGACATCATATGTTGCAGAGCCATTTCACATACAGAGAAATTGGCTGGAATAATAGGCGTTGAAGTGCTGCGTTTTGTTTGATGTCGAATGTGCGCCATGAACTGGGGGCGTCTGATCAGTATGGGTAGCTGGTTGAACGAAGCCTGCGGTACAGCGTCTGTCGGCTGATGCCCAGGTGCCGGGCCGCCTGTGACATGTTGCCAGCGCAGTCTTTCAATGACTGCTGCATGGCCGCTTGCGAAAGCTGCGCCAGGCTTTGCGGTGCATCATGGGCTGCGGGCGCGCTCAACTTGGTATGAGACTGCTGGGCTGATGCTGGCGTCACGGTCAAGTCTTCCAGCAGATCATCCGACAAATGCGCCCAGTCAATGCACGCCTCCTGCGGCTCCAGCATGGCGCTGGCGGTGCGCAAGGCGTTGGCGTATTGGCGCAGATTGCCGGGCCAGGCGTGCGCACTCAATCGCGCCAGCAGTTCCCGCGCCACGTGTACGCTGCGACCCGGATTCAGGTCACTTAGCAAGCGCTGCGTGAGTACCGCAAAATCAGTGCGCTCTCGCAAGGGCGGCAGTTGCACCGTCAAACCGTTGATGCGGTAATACAAGTCGTTGCGAAAGCGCCCGGCCTCGGCGGCCTGGCGCAGTTGGCAATGGGTGGCACACATCAACGCAAAGTCAACGGCCACCGCCGGGCCACCGCCTAGCGGGCTGACCTGGCGCTCTTGCAAAACCCGCAACAGCCGCGCCTGCATGGGCAGCGGCATGTCGCCAATTTCGTCCAGAAACAGCGTGCCGCCGTGGGCTTCGCGCAGGCGGCCCGGGCTGCCGTCGCGCCGGGCACCGGTAAACGCGCCCGGCGCGTAGCCAAAGAGCTCGGCTTCAATCAGGTTTTCTGGAACGGCGGCGCAATTGATGGCGACAAACGGTTTGGCGCGGCGCGGCCCGCTGTCATGCACGGCACGCGCAAACAGTTCTTTGCCAACGCCTGACTCACCCTGGATCAGCAGCGGTATGGGTTTGTCGGCCACGCGACGAGCCTTGTCGGCGGCGCTGCGCCAGCGCGGGTCGCCGGTGTCCAGTTGGGCCAGCGCGTCGGCCGACTGACCGCTACCCGCGTCGTCCCGCAGCGTCAGTTGCGCGTTGACAGGCGCCAGCGCCTGCCAGCGCAACGCCTCAGTGGCTGGCTGGACGATGACATACAAGGGCGCGCCGTCGCGTCGGTGCACCAGCAGGGGTTCGCCCGGGCGACGCTGCTGGCGCGCCAGCAGGGTATCGAGAGACAGGTCGAGCAGCGACTTGAGTCGCGTCACCCCGAGGTCAGCCAGGGTCAGTTGCAACAGGTCAAGCGCCGCGCGGTTGCAGCCCAGCACCGCGTCATCGCCCGACACGACGGCAATCGCTTCGGCCACCGTGCCAATGCCTTCGCGCCGGGCGTGCAGGTGCAGGCGAACGTGGCGCGCGCTGGTGGCGCTGATGAGCCGGTTTTCAATCAGGCGCGCGGCCATGTTAACGAGCCCGAAGGTGTGCGGATGACCGCTGCGGTGATCGCCGGAAATGTCCAGCACACCGATCAATTGGCCTTTGGCCGAGACGATCGGCGCGGCGGTGCAGGTCAGGAATTCGTTGCGTGCCAGAAAATGTTCGCCTCCGTGGATTTCAACGCAGCACGCCTCGGCCAGCGCCGTGCCGATGGCGTTGGTGCCGCGCTGGCTTTCATGCCACGACGCGCCAGCCGACAAGGCCACCTGTTGCGCCCGTTGTAAAAAATCCGCCTGCCCCAGCGTGTGCATGAGCGTGCCGCGCGCATCAGCCAGGACCACCATGCTTTGGCTGTCTTGCACTTGCTCAAACAACACCTCCATCACCGGGCGTGAATGTGTCAGCAGCTCATGCCCGCTGGCCATGATGCGGTTGAGCTCGGCGGCGTTGGCGTGTTCGGTGTCGGTCAGCCGGGCATCGGGCAGCAAGCCTGCCGCCAGACTGCGCCGCCAGGAGCGCGCCACACGCTCGTCCATGCCATGCGCCGGGCAGTCGCCGTATTCCAGCAAATGTTGACGCGCCTGGCTGATCGACAGGGCGGTGGGTCGGGTACGCATGAGTCTCCTGCTATGGGATGCGGCAGCGCCAAGGCCGCCGCTTTTTGTATTGCGATGGTAGTCATCAAGACAATCCTTGGCGATATGAAATGGCGTGCATACAGAACACACGGGACAGGTGTTGCAGGATGGGACAGGTGTCACCGCCTGCACCAACCAGTTACGGCGCGGCTCGGCAGTCATCCACAAAAAACGGTTTGAAATCAATGCAGTCAACGCCAACCGCCCAGTTGGCACGCGTCTTGATGTTCAACACTGCCCGCAAGGGAAATTCATTCGATTTTTTTCAAAACAGGAGACCTCATGATCTACGCAGCCCCCGGCCAAGCCGGTGCAAAAATCGCTTACAAAGCCAAATATGACAACTTCATTGGCGGTAAATATGTCGCCCCGCTCAAGGGTCAATACTTTGACGTGATCAGCCCGATCAGCGGCCGGGTCTATACCCAAGCCGCACGCTCAGGCGCTGAAGACATCGACCTGGCACTGGACGCGGCCCACGCCGCAGCGGATGCCTGGGGCAAAACCTCGGTCACCGACCGCTCCAACATCCTGCTCAAGATTGCCGACCGCATCGATGCCAACCTGGAACTGCTGGCCTACGCCGAAACCGTTGACAACGGCAAGCCGATCCGCGAAACGTTGGCTGCTGACATTCCGCTGTCCAGCGACCACTTCCGCTACTTTGCCGGTTGCATCCGCGCGCAAGAAGGCGCCTTGAGCGACCTGAACGAAACCACGGTGGCCTACCACTATCACGAACCGCTGGGTGTGGTCGGGCAAATCATTCCCTGGAACTTTCCGATTTTGATGGCCGCCTGGAAGCTGGCCCCTGCCCTGGCGGCAGGCAACTGCGTGGTGCTCAAACCCGCTGAATCGACCCCGGTGAGCATTCTGATTTTGATGGAAGTCATTGGCGACCTGCTACCCCCCGGCGTGCTCAACATCGTCAACGGCTATGGCCGCGAAGCCGGCATGCCGCTGGCCAACAGCAAGCGCATTGCCAAGATTGCCTTCACCGGCTCCACCAGCACCGGTCGGGTCATCGCGCAATCCGCCGCCAACAATCTGATTCCGGCCTCGCTGGAACTCGGCGGCAAGTCGCCCAACATCTTTTTTGCTGACGTGATGGACAAGGACGACGGTTTTCTGGACAAAGCCATCGAAGGCCTGGTGCTGTTTGCCTTCAACCAGGGCGAAGTCTGCACCTGCCCGAGCCGCGCATTGATTCAGGAAAGCATTTACGACAAGTTCATGGCACGCGTGCTGCCGCGTGTCAAAGCCATCAAGCAGGGCAACCCGCTCGACTCTGAGACCATGCTGGGTGCACAGGCCTCACAAGTTCAGTTGACCAAGATTTTGTCCTACCTGGACATTGGCAAGCAAGAAGGTGCGCAGGTGCTCACCGGCGGTCACCAAGCCAAGCTGGCCGGTGATCTGGCCGGTGGCTATTACGTGGAGCCCACGCTGCTCAAGGGTCACAACAAGATGCGTGTGTTCCAGGAAGAAATTTTTGGCCCCGTGCTGGCTGTCACCACCTTCAAGGACGAAGCGGATGCGTTGGCGCTGGCCAATGACACGCTGTACGGTCTGGGCGCAGGCGTGTGGAGCCGCAACGGCAACGTGGCCTACCGCATGGGCCGCGCCATCAAGGCCGGACGCGTCTGGACCAACTGCTACCACGACTACGCTGCGCACGCGGCCTTTGGCGGCTACAAAGAGTCGGGCATTGGCCGCGAAACGCACAAGATGATGCTGGATCACTACCAGCAAACCAAGAACCTGCTGGTGAGCTATAGCGAAAGCAAGCTGGGGTTCTTCTGATCGGGCTGACCGGTTAAGCACTGTTTTGCTAAACCGCGCTGCGAGGCAGGCGGGCGGGGCACCCCCTCATACTGGAGTACCAGAAATCGGGGGTTGCCCCACCCACCTGCCTCGTAGCGCTTTCGCCAACAATTGTTCATTTTCTGAGGGAACTCCATGGTGGACAAAGTCATTGCCACACCGGCCGCGCTGGAACTCATCGCCTTCCTGAAAACCAAGCACGGCCCGGGTCTGATGTTTCACCAGTCGGGCGGCTGCTGTGACAACAGCGCGGCCAATTGCTACCTGCTGGGTGAAATCACCATGGGCGCGGGCGATGTGCTGCTGGGCGAGATCGGCGGCTGCGCGTTTTACATCGGCAAAGCCCAATACCAATACTGGAAACACACCCAACTGATCATCGACGTGATCGACGGCAGCGGCGGCGATTTTTCATTGGAAACACCCGAGGGCAAGGGGTTTCTGACGCGCTCACGGGTGTTTACAGCGCAGGAACTCAATGAGTTGAAAGGCAGCGGGATTTAGACCATGAGTCATCAGCGTGGAGGCGATGCCGTGTGATGTGGTGTACATTGGTAGCGACTTTCATGATTGGAATCAGACATGACAAACTTGGATCGCATTACTCAATCGCCTGGTGTCATGGGCGGCAAGGCCTGCGTGCGCGGCTTGCGCGTCACCGTGGCGATGATTGTTAACCAATTGGGTGCCGGCCACAGCATGGATCAGGTTCTGGCGGACTACCCGTACCTGGAACGTGAAGATGTTTTGCAAGCCCTGCGCTACGCAGCCTGGCTGTCTGAAGATCGTGAATTGGTGTTGGCTGCTGCATGAATTTGGTGGTGGACATGAACCTCTCGCCCCGTTGGGTGAGCGTGCTCGAGCCCCAATGCCATCAGCCCTCAGGTGCTCGCAGCCCTGCGACAAATGACATCAGAACTAGAGCAGGGCGCCTTATTGACGGTGGATACAAACCGAACGCGTTTGCGCCTGCTGCCATTTGCGCGTTGACACTCAGTCTGAGGCTCCGACGGGTCAGCCTTGGGTGTAGATGTGCTCAGCCGCACGTCGGATGGCTTCGTTGCACCGTCTTGCCGTGGCGCTGCCACTGCCTGTGACGACGCGCCTAGCCAGGAACGGTTTGTGAACCGCTGGAAACGCTGTTGCTGTCGTACGGCCATCGCGCTGCAGCAACTTTTTGCACTGGCCAATCAGATCAGGAGATACCGATGGTTGACAAAGTCATTGCCACACCGACCGCGCTGGAACTCATTGCCTTCCTGAAAACCAAGCACGGTCCCAACCTGCTGTTTCACCAGTCAGGCGGCTGCGCGTTTTACATTGGCAAGGCGCAATACGAACACTGGAAACACACCCAACTGATCATCGACGTGGTCGATGGCAACGGCGGTGATTTTTCTCTGGAAACGCCTGAAGGCAAGGGGTTTCACACACGCTCCCGGGTTTTCACTGAAGCTGAATTGGCGGAACTGGCAGCGCTTGAGTGATGCCTTCATAACGCATTTTCAGTATGTGGGAGTTGCTTTTTAATTTGTAGCAAAATGGTGCAGATGAGAGGTTGGGAATAGGCTGTAAGCGGGTCTACAGTTTGCTGATCAGCCCGCCGCATACCTGCCGTTCAATCTGGCGACTTTGGGTACCCGCAAAAGACCCTTACCCGACGTTCGCCGGAATCGCATGAATCCCGCCGAAAAGTGGAAAGCTGACTTTCAATTTCGCAGGAAACAGTCACTCTCCGGCAGTGCCAAAAACTTGGAAGCAGTCACCCAGCTATGAAAATTGATTTTTCAATTTAGCCGTTGGCAGCGCAGCGGGAGCGGTCGGTCACCTGGAAATCGGGAGCACCCGGACTTGGCAAGTAACTGGCATCAATGTACGTGCAAAAATGGAGTCTTATTGGAGCGACCTTGGAACTTCTTCGTCTGAGCCTTTTGTTCGCACTGACAGCAGTGGCGGAAATCATCGGCTGCTATCTCCCTTGGCTAGTTCTTCGTCAAGCTAAGCCGCTTTATTTGTTAATACCCGCAGCAGCCTCATTGGCGCTTTTTGCTTGGCTATTGACACTACATCCAGCCGCAGCCGGGAGAACTTATGCTGCCTACGGTGGTATGTATATCGCTGTCGCGCTGCTCTGGCTCAAATTCGTTGATGGCGTTTCATTAACCCGATGGGATGTCTCGGGGGCGATGATTGCACTTGTTGGCATGGCTGTAATCGCACTTCAACCGACAACTACCTGACAGCCCGGTAAGGGTGAAGCCGGTAAAGACCTGGAAAACTGCACGGCGTACCCACCATCGTCAAGACCAGACCCGTTGCTGACCATCAACTTCGGGGACTCTCTTCCCCAAAGCCGACACTGCCACCAGTTACCCAACCCTCTGCAAAGTAGCAACCATTTTGATGATCTCGGTACTCTGTGCAAACATACATTTGAAATGCCGACGCATTTAGGCCGCTGCCGAATGCGCAGTCAGGTTGACTTGAAGCCTTTCGCGCACCGCACGGAAGATGGCCGCCAAGTTGTCCATACTGGGATTGCCCGTTGGCGACAACATCCGATGCAAACTCTTGCTGGGTTTGGCCGTCAGCGTTGCAAGTTGTTCGAAACCGATGGTGGCATTCACCAGGTCACGCAGGATCAGGCGGGCCGTCTCAGGTTCGCCGTTGAGAAACAGTGTCGCAGCTTCGTCCAATAGGGCCTGCGCAAATGAAGCGTCACTCTGCACCCGCTGGATGACGGTTTCTTTGAAATTTCTGGTTAATGCCATTTTTGTTACCCCTTTTGCTTGCTGCCTGATTTGGCTGCCATCATTTTTTTACGGGCCTTGTACTCGGCCAACAGTTCCTTGGCTCTATTGATGTCCCGTTGCTGACCACGTTTGGTGCCGCCACCAAACAGGACAATGAGCATGTCGCCATCCTTGGCGAGGTAGATTCGGTAACCCGGACCCCAGTCGATGACGTATTCACCCATGCCATCAAACCACTTGATACTGGACGTATTGCCCAACTCCATTCGAAGTTTGGCAACGGTCACCTTGGCTGCAGCCTGCGATGACAGGCTGTCAAACCATTGCTTGTACGGGTTGGATGCATCCTCACGGATGTACTCTTCAACTTTGATTGCCATGCTTCATGGTAACACATGTGTTACCGTTATGCGGAGGCGATCTTGATGCAGGGGAACTCCAGCGTTTGACTTCAATAGTTAAAACCGGCCGGTCCTATAGCTGCCGATCACCAATACCCGCTTGCGCTGCACAGGCGCCACCTGAAACGCCAGCGTTTCGATGAAATCCGCTCAGCAGTCCAAGCGCAGGTCATCAGAGAACCAGTGGTTTCTTGCCCGTTGAACACCCCAGCGCAAACTCGCGCCAGCCCAGCACCTCACAGCCTTGCCTTGCATAGTGGCCATTGCCTCCATAAATGATCTGCGGTGACAGCGTAGGCGTATCTGCCAGGCCAGCCCATTTACTCACAGCGTGCGGCCAGTCTGATGCAAAAGTGCTGCCAGATTTGATCTCGATGGGTTGCAAGCCTTGCTGGGTTTCAAACACCACGTCCACCTCGTGGCCGACGTTGTCGCGCCAAAAATACAGCTCAGCGCTTTGCCCGTTGTTCAAACGCTGCTTGACCAATTCAGAGACTACCCAGGTTTCAAACAATGCCCCACGCGCGGCATGCGTCTCGATGCTCGATGCCTCCCGAATGCCCAGCAGCCAGGCCATCAGCCCGACATCCAGAAAATACAGCTTGGGGGTCTTGACCAGCCGCTTGCCAAAATGACGATGGTAGGGCGCTAGCCGCATGACAAGGTAACTGGCTTCCAGCACCGACAACCATTTGGCAGCGGTGACCGCTGCAATACCGCAATCTGCACCCAGTGCCGCCAGGTTCAGCAACTGCCCGGAACGCGCTGCGCACATGCGCACAAAGCGATGAAACTGGCTGAGGTCTTGCACCGCCAACAACTGGCGCACGTCGCGCTCCACATACGTGGCCACGTAGTTGGCAAACCAGTCGGCAGGTGCCAGCGCACGGTCATACAGCGCCGGATAACCGCCTGTGCACAGCACCGTGTTCAGGGCTTCAGGCAATCGAGCGCCTCCAAGCTCCAAGCCGCTCAAGGGCAGCAGCTCAATGCGCCCGACCCGCCCTGCCAGACTTTGCGTGACACCCGCCAGCAGGTCAAACTGGGCCGAGCCGGTGAGCACAAAGTCTCCCATTCGGGCACGCTCATCCACCATCTGTTGCAACCAGGACAGCAGCGCCGGGCAGCGCTGAACTTCATCCAGAATGGCACCCTCAGCAAACCGCGCCAGAAAGCGCTGCGGGTCCGTCAAGGCAAATTCGCGCTCTTGCGGGTTTTCCAGCGACACATAGGGTTTGGTCGAAAAAACAGCCCGTGCCAGCGTGGTCTTGCCTGACTGGCGCGGCCCGGTAATGGCCAGCACAGGAAAACCCCGGGCCAAGCGTTGCAACGTAGAGGTAGCTTGACGAGGAATCATTTCTTACAAATCGAAGTTTGTTACTTTGAATTGTAAGCTTGCCCCGGCAAACACTGTGGCGCAGCGAACGCCGTGGCGGCATTACACAGCTTGAAAACAACAGGCAAACATTAGCCCATCAACTGCACGCGGGGCTTCCAGGCTCTGGCCACGGCGCGTCTGGCAAAGCGGCGATCGTCAAACGTCATCACTTGGCGACATTGCCGATACGAGGCGTGGTGCAGTGCATCGGCAAAGTCGAAGCCATCGGCCAAGCCCTCAATGGCCATAACCACGGCAGTGCGGTCTTCAACTTCCAAGTTGGGCAGCGCCACCATGTGACGCAGTACCGCCAACACATCGGGCACCGGACTTTTGTAATACCCACGCAGCACCCACTCCAATTCCAGAATCACCGTCTTGCTCACAACCAGTCTTCGGCCGCTGTCGATCAGTTCCCGGGCGAGTGCAGCTTGGGTCTGTGTGGCCTCGTCCGAGCTCGCCACGTAATAACGCGCCAGCACGTTGGTGTCGAGCCCGATCACGGCGCGCTCTGAGCCAGGCTGGCAGTATCCAAGTCGACCGGAACCGCCTTGCGGCGGCTCTGGATCAAGCCAAAACCGCTGACAGAGGCTTCCCGGGCAGAGGGTGCCGGACGCAGGGCAATGTGATCGCCTTCCACTGTGAAGCGCAGCGCCATCCCCTGGCGCAAGCCAAATTGCTGGCGCACATCCCGCGGAATGGTGACTTGTCCTTTGCTGGTCAGGGTGGTTTGCACGGTAGTACTCCAGAAGTGTTACGCGGTAATACTACCACCCTGACCACTTAACTTGAAATTTGCTCCATGCAACCCCTTACTTGGCTGCATTCGGAAAGAACAACTGTTCACCGCCAATTTTGTAGCTGGCAATCACTGCCTGACCGGCGCTACCGGTGACCCAGTCGATGAACTTCTGGCCTTCCGCCACTTTCACATGCGGGTGTTTGGCCGGGTTGACCAGCATCACGCCGTATTGGTTGAACAGACGCTTGTCGCCTTCCACCAGCACTTTCAGGTCACCGCGGTTCTTGAAGTTGAGCCAGGTGCCACGGTCGGTGAGCGCGTAGGCGTTGGTGCCAGAAGCCATGTTCAGCGCCGGGCCCATGCCGCAGCCGCAGGATTTGTAACCGCTGCCGGTCTTGCCAGTCAGGTCGGCCATTTTCCAGAAGCGCATTTCAGCCGCAAAGGTGCCGCTCTTGTCACCGCGCGAGATAAACGGCCCGTTGGCAGCGGCGATTTTCTTGAGTGCTTCTACCACGTCGTTGCCCTTGGCTTTGGCCGGGTCTGCCGTCGGCCCCACCACCACAAAGTCGTTGTACATGACTTCGATGCGCTTCACTGCAAAGCCCTCGGCGACCACTTTTTCTTCGGCCACCTTGTCGTGCACAAACAGCACGTCTGCGTCGCCCCGGCGGCCCATGTCGATGGCTTGCCCGGTGCCTAAAGCCACCACTTTCACGTCAATGCCGCTGGCTTTTTTGAACTCGGGCAGCAGCACCGAGAATAAGCCGGATTGCTCGGTCGAGGTGGTCGATGCGACCACAATCGACTGCGCCTGCGCGCTCAGCGCAGCGCCCCAAACAGCTATTGAAACAGCAGCTACACGCGCACATCCAAAAAGGGCTAGAGGCCAAAAAGACTTAAAAGATTTCACGGCTTTCATACAAGTTCTCCTTTGACAAACAAATGGGCCGCCGGATACTGCTGTTGCAGCAACGGCCCGCTAAAAAAATCATCGACCGGCAAATCGGCCAGCACGCGCCCGTGCTCCAGGTAAATCACCCGGCTGGCCAAGCGCTTGACCTGGCCCAAGTTGTGGCTGGCAAAAACCAGCGTCATGGCATTGGGGCCGCTGGCAAATTCGTCTATCAAGGCCTCTACCTCGCGCTTGGCATGGGGGTCCAGGCTGGCCGTGGGCTCGTCGAGCAGCAGCACCTGCGGCTGCAAGGCCCAGGCGCGCGCCATCGCCACCCGTTGCACTTGCCCGCCCGACAGGCCACGCGCGTTGCGCTGCGCCAATTCGCTCAGACCCACGCGCTGCAAGGCCGCCAGCGCCAGCGCTTTGCACTGGCGCCATGGCGTGCCACGCAGCCACAGCCCCAAAGCCACGTTGCGCAACACCGACAAGCGCAGCAAATGCGGCTTTTGGAACAACATGGCCTGGCACACATCGGGCGCGCTGTGCAGTTGCCCGGCAGACGGCACAATCAGCCCATGTAACACGCGCAGCAGCGTGCTTTTGCCGCAGCCATTGGCCCCCACCAGCGCCACGCGCGCTCCGGCGTGCACTTGCAGATTGACGTTCGCCAAAGCACGCACACCGCGCTCTGGTGCGCCAAACTGGACGCTCACGTCACACAACTCAAACACTGGGGCAGCAGTGTGGCGCTGACTGATACAGGGGTTGGGTAACGCACCCCCTGGCGCAACGCAACTGTCTGCTCGCGTAAGGCGCGCAGCCGCGCGACCCAGGCGTTGCGCCGTCGCAGCGCAGCTCACAGCGCCAGCACCTGATAAACCGGCGCGCTGGCCTCTTGACCCTCGCGCCAGCGCTTAAGCAGTGCAATCAGCACATTGAGCAGCAGCACCACGCTCAGCAAGATCAGCCCCAGCCCCAAGGCCAGCGGCAAGTCACCTTTGCTGGTCTCCAGCGCGATGGCCGTCGTCATGACGCGCGTGAAGCCGTCAATATTGCCGCCCACAATCATCACCGCACCAACCTCGGACACAGCCCGACCAAAGGAGGCAATCAACACCGTCAACAACGCGTAGCGTTCGTCCCACGCGAGCAACAAACTGCGCAGCAAGGGCGCAGCACCCAACGACTGAAGTTGCTCACCATGCAAGGTTTGCGCGTCTTCCACTGCCTGGCGTGTCAGGGCTGTCACCACTGGCAACACCAACACCGCCTGCGCCAACACCATCGCTTTAAAGCTGAACAGCCAGCCCAAAAAACCCAGCGGCCCGGTGCGCGACAACAGCAGGTAAATGACCAGCCCCACCACGACCGACGGCACGGCCAGCAAAGTATTCAAAACCGTGAGCACAACACCCCGGCCAGCAAAGCGCACCACTCCCAACCAGGCCCCCAATACCAGCCCCAAACTACAGGCCAGGGCGCAAGCGGTGGCACTGACCGACAAGGACCGCCAGACGATGGTGACCAACTCCGGGTCCATTGAGATGATGAGTTCCAGCGCGGTGGCGGCGCTGTCGGTAAAGGTGGTCATGCAGTAAGAAGAAAAGTTGCGGTATCGTAGCCACCCAATCAATCCTTGGCGATATGAAATACCGTGCATAGACTCCAACTTCACTACACCCTGTCCAAATACAGCAGCCCAGCACAGGTACGCAACCCGTTGATTGATCTGTTGCAAGCGGTATCCAACCATGGCTCCATCTCGGGCGGCGCGCGTGCGCTGGGCCTGAGCTACCGCCACGTGTGGGGCGAACTCAAGCGCTGGGAGCAGGAGCTGGGTGACGAATTGCTGGTGTGGGAAAAAGGCCAGTCGGCGCGCCTGAGCACCTTTGGCGCCAAGTTGATGTGGGCCGAGCGCCAGGCGCAAGCACGGCTGGCACCGCAGATTGAAGCGCTGCGCGCCGAGCTGGAGCGCAGCTTTGCCCAGGCGTTTGACGATTCGGTGCAGGTGCTCACGCTTTACGCCAGCCACGACGAAGCCATCTCTGCGCTGCGCGAATACGCCTTGCGCGCCACCGAAGAGTCGGCCCGGCTGCATCTGGACGTGCGTTTTACCGGCAGTGTCGATGCCATCCGCGCACTCAACGAAGGGCGCTGCATTCTGGCGGGCTTTCATACCCTGACCAACAGCGACCGCAAAACGCTGGCTGAGCGCACCTACAAACCGCTGCTCAAGCCGGGGTTGCACAAGATCATTGGGTTTGCCACGCGCAGTCAGGGGCTGATGCTGGCCCAGGGCAATCCGCTGGCGCTACAAAATTTGACCGACGTGGCGCGCACACAGGCGCGCTTTGCCAACCGCACCCTGGGCTCGGGCACACGGGTGGTACTGGACGAATTGCTCAGTCAACAGGGTTTGAGTGCGCACGAACTCAACGGTTACCAACGCCTGGAGCCATCGCACAGCGCGGTTGCCCAGGCGGTGGCGTCGGGCCAATGCGATGTGGGTCTGGGTATTGCCGCCTCGGCGCAACTGGCCGGGCTGGACTTTGTGCCATTGGTCACCGAGCGCTACCACCTGGTGTGCCTGAAGTCTGCGCTGGAGCAGTCCGCCGTGCAACAACTGCGCCAACTGTTGCAAACGCCCGCGTGGCAAGACGTGGTGCGCGGCATCGCAGGCTACCGCCCGCAGGACAGCGGCCAGGTACTTTCGATGCGCAAGCTGCTGCCTTGGTGGCACTTTGCGCAGACCAAGGAACACTCTAGCTAATCCCCTGCGCGTTGTGGCTGCGCGAACCCGGTGGGTCTGCCACGGCGGAAAATAATTCACAATTGCCCCTAAAAATCCTCAGGGCTTTGCCAAGCGGTTGCCGCTAAACTCCGGCGGCGCAAGAACCGCACCCCGCCATGATCGTGGCAAACGTGCAAAAAACTCAAACGATGGAGACACCATGACCCCTCTGCTCTCGCTGTCCCGGCTGATCGACCAGATCACCACCGGCATCGGCAAATTTGCCATGTGGCTGATTCTGGCCACCACCCTGATCAGCGCCGGTAACGCGCTGGCGCGCAAGTTTTTCAACGTCGGCTCCAACAGCCTGCTTGAAATTCAGTGGTATTTGTTTGCCGCCGTGTTCCTGCTGGGCGCGGGCTACGGCTTTTTGCGCAACTCGCACGTGCGCATCGACTTTTTGGCAGCCAAGTTTTCGTCGCGCACGCGCAACTGGATCGACATTGGCGGCATCCTGCTGGTGCTGGTACCTTTTTGCAGCATCAGTATCAACCTGGGGTGGGCGTTCTTCATGCAAGCTTACCTGAGCGGCGAGATGTCGCAAAACGCCGGTGGCCTGATCCGCTGGCCCGCTTATCTGCTGATCCCCACCGGTTTTGCCTTGCTGCTGATGCAGTCGATGTCTGAACTGATCAAGCGCGTGGCCTTTTTGCGCGGCGCAGGGCCCGATGTGCTCAGCGGTGAAGACGCCAAGTCGGACGACCAGAAAAATGCCGAGGCGCTGGAGGCGCAACTAGCCAAAGAACTCGCGGGAGCCAAATAAATGCAAACCACTTTTCTGGCACAGCAATTTGTGCCGATGATGTTCATGATGCTGTTTGCGGTGCTCCTGACGGGTTTCCCGGTGGCGTTTGGCCTGGCCGCCACCGGTCTGGGGCTGGGTTTTATTGGCATTGAAGCCGGCATCTTCCCGGCGGCGATGTTCCAGGCGCTGCCGCTGCGCATTTTTGGCATCATGCAAAACGATACGCTGCTGGCGATTCCGTTCTTTACCTTCATGGGCATCATCCTGGAGCGCTCGGGCATGGCCGAAGACCTGCTCGAAACCGTCGGCCAGGTGTTTGGCCCGGTGCGCGGCGGTGTGGCCATTGCCGTGGTTCTGGTAGGTGCCCTGCTGGCGGCAACCACCGGTGTGGTGGCAGCAGCCGTCATTTCCATGGGCTTGATTTCGCTGCCGGTGATGCTGCGCTACGGCTACAGCCGCACACTGGCCACTGGCACCATCACGGCATCAGGCACGCTGGCGCAGGCGATTCCGCCGTCGCTGGTGCTGATTGTGCTGGCTGACCAATTGGGCCGCTCCGTGGGTGACATGTATTCAGGTGCCTTGACACCGGCATTGATGACGGTCGGTTTGTACCTGACGTTTGTGGTGATAGTTGCCATCTTCTTCCCAAAAATGGCACCCGCTTTGCCCCCTGAGGCGCTGCTGTTCAAGGAACCCAACGGGCGCACTGGCCACCGTTCGTTATTGGTACTGTTGCTGGTCTGCATTGCCGTGGGCTACGGCTGGTCACAGGTGCACGACGGCCTGATGACGCAGTGGCTGGAGCGCGCCACCAAGTCGCCCGCCGATGAAACGCTGATCCTGTCGATGACGCTGGCTTCCATCACCGGGCTGGCGCTATCCATCATCAATCGCGTGACCCACATGGGCCTGCTGTCACGGTTGGCCGAACAAGTCACATTTGTGTTGATGCCGCCGCTGATTTTGATCTTTCTGGTACTGGGTACGATCTTTCTGGGTGTCGCCACCCCCACCGAGGGCGGTGCCATGGGTGCCATGGGCGCGCTGATTCTGGCCAAGGGCAAAGGCCGCTTGCAGATGACGATTCTGACGCAGGCGCTGGAAAACACCGCCAAGCTGGCCAGCTTTGTGCTGTTCATCTTGATTGGCTCCACCGTGTTCAGCTTTACCTTTAACGCCGCCGACGGCCACATCTGGGTGGAGCATCTGTTTGACAAAATTCCGGGCGGTGGCTGGGGCTTTTTGATTGTGGTGAACCTGCTGGTGTTCTTTCTGGGCATGTTCATCGATTTTTTTGAAATTGCCTTTATCGTGCTGCCCCTGCTGGCGCCGGTGGCCGAAAAAATCTTGCCCGGCATGGTGCCCGGCATGACCCCCGACCAGGCCATGATCTGGTTTGGCGTGATCGTGGCCATGAATTTGCAGACCTCGTTTTTGACACCGCCGTTTGGCTTTGCTCTGTTTTACCTGCGCAGCGTGGCCGCCAAGTTAGACTACAAGGACCGCGTGACAGGTCAGACCATTGCTGCCGTCAAGACCCTTGAAATCTACAAGGGCGCCTTGGCGTTTATCGTGCTGCAATTGATCATGGTGGTCAGCGTAATGGTGTTCCCAAGCCTGGTCACCGGCGGCATCGAGAAGGTGGAGAGCCTGAGCAACGACCAGATCATGGAGCAGTTGCAGATGCCGGGCGAAGAACCCGCCACAGGCACCCCAACCGACGCTGCAACGGGTGGTTCATCCGCCCCCGCAGCGGCCAGCCCACTTGACCCGGCAGCACCCACTGGCGACGGCAAAGCTGCCGAAGAAGACCCCATGAAGGCCTTGCTGGAGGCGGTTCAAAAAGACAAAGGAAAAACACCCTAAACAGGTGAACCGATTTGCCTGGGATGCAAGGCTATGCACTGACTAGGACAGGGTAAATTTGCTCTCGCGCCAAGTCGTTGTTTTACCGTCAGTCCTGCGCAGGCGGGAATGACGGGGATGCCTGAGATCAAATTTACCCTGCTGACTAGGAGCCTGTCGGATTTGCGGCTCAATGCCAACAGTCAGACCGGCCGCCAGGTAACCAAGTTTCAAGGGAGTGCGGTAACGTCACAACGGCTGCAAACAGTCCGTGTGGCGGTGGTGTCATTTCGGGCGTGTGTTGCCGTGTTGCGGACAACCGCGCACCAAATTCAAGCCGTCAGGAGCTTTTATGAATGGGTTCGAGACATTTTTTGGCCCGGGCGTACGCTTGATGCAGCGCATGAATTTGCGCTCTCGTTTGCGGGCAATGGCGTTGTTGGTGCTCACGCCACTGCTACTGATTTTACTGTGGTTGGCGTATCAGGCGGCAGCCACCCAAGCTGCAAGCACGCTTGACCTTGTTTTGCCTTTGACGGGTTTTCTGTTTGTGCTTTATCTGTGGGTGGCGTTTTATCAAAGCCTGACACTGGCAGTGGACAAACTGGCAGCGGGAATCGACCGCAGTGCGCGTGGTGATCTGTCACTGAAAGTAGAGATTGCCGGGCACGACGAGTTGGCCCGAGCCGGCGACCAGATTGAAGCCTTGAACGAAAATTTTTCTGGCTTGGTCGGCACCATCCGCAACCAGTCGGTGCATGTGGCGCAAGCTGGCGAAACGCTGGCAGCCAACATGGGTGAACTGGCGCAGCGCACCGAGGCACAAGCCGCCAGCCTGGAGCAAGCCAGTGCCAGCATTCTTGGTCTGAATGAATCGGTGCACGCCACCGCGCAACGCGCCACCGAGGTGGACCGCTTGACCCAGCGGGTTCGCGGCGAGGCCCAGGCTGGTGCGCAAGCCATGGATGTTGCCTTGCACGCCATGCAGGAAATCCAGGGCAGTTCCAAGCGCATGGGCGAGATCATCGGCGTGATTGATGGCATCGCCTTTCAAACCAATATCCTGGCACTCAACGCTGCCGTTGAGGCCGCCCGTGCGGGTGAGTCTGGGCGCGGATTTGCGGTGGTGGCCGCCGAGGTACGCACGCTGGCACAGCGCAGTGCCACTTCGGCCAAAGAGATTCGTGGTCTGATCGTGCGTTCCTCCGAGCAAGTGGGCATTGGTGTGACCCGTTTTGAAGCAGTCAACGAAAACTTGCACACGGTCGTCCATGGCGTTCAGCAGGTTGCAGAGGGGCTTGACAGCATCACCACAGCCAGCACCGAACAGAGCCTGTCACTGTCAGAAATTGCGCAGGCGGTCAAACAACTTGACAACATCACCCAGCAAAACGGTGCCATGGTGGAACAGACTCTTCATGCTACTGAGGGCCTGCGCGACCGCGCCTCCAAGCTCAGTGAAGCGGTAGCGGCCATCAAGCTGCGCCGTGGCACGGCCGACGAAGCCTACGCTTTGGTCAGGCGCGGCTTCGATTTGATTGGTCAGATCGGCTTAACGGCCGCTGCTGCACGCTTTCATGATCCTCACGGTGGTTTTCTGGATCGGGATCTGTACCTGTTTGTATTCGACCGTGCCGGGGTTTATCAGGTCTTTGGTGCAACGCCGGATCGGGTTGGCAAAACCGTCTATGACGTGCGCGGGCTTGACGGCAACCATGTGTTGCGTGAAGGCTTTGCCGCCGCTGAGCGTGGTGGTGGCTGGATTGACTACGAAGTGGTGAACCCGGTCACTGGCGTGGTTGACGAAAAGACTTCTTATATCCTCCCCTTGTCTGATACCCAGCTGATAGGCTGCGGCGTTTTCCGCCCCAAAGGTGGTTTCAACCTGAGCGCCCAATCTTCCTAGCGCAATTGCTGCACCCTGTGACAGAAGCCAAGCGCTTGCGCGCCGCCGCGCCAACCTGGAACCCGTGCCCGCACAGACCATAAAAAACCCGCCGAGGCGGGTTTTTTTTGACTCAATACGCTGCGTACTACAGCTTTTGCGCCTGCATGAAGCTGTCGAACTTGGCTTCAGTGAAGCGGAACCACAGGTTTGATTCGCGGCGGAACGCCGAATAATCGGCGTAGATTTTTTTCCATTCCGGGTTGGTGTTATTGAGTTCTGCGTACACCTCTTGCGCCGCCTTGAAGGCAGCACTCAGTACGGCATTCGGGAACGGTTTGAGCTTGACACCCTGGCCCACCAGCGTCTTGAGCGCAGCCGGGTTCTTGGCATCGTAGGTGGCTTGCATGGTGGTGTGTGCAAAAGCAGCCGCCGACTCGATGATGGCCTTGTATTCTGCCGACAGACCGTCGTAGGCCTTCTTATTGACATACAGCGACAGTTGCGGGCCACCCTCCCACCAGCCAGGATAGTAGTAGAACGGTGCCACCTTATTGAAGCCCAGCTTCAGGTCGTCATACGGTCCCACCCATTCGGCGGCGTCGATGGTGCCTTTTTCTAGCGCGGTGTAGATTTCGCCACCCGGAATGTTTTGTGGTACCGTGCCCAGCTTGGTGAGCACCTTGCCACCAAAACCGCCGACGCGGAATTTCAGACCTTTAAGGTCGGCGACAGATTTGATTTCCTTGCGATACCAGCCGCCCATTTGCGCGCCGGTGTTGCCCATCGGGAAATTGACCACGCCAACCTTGGCGTAGAACTCGCGGAACAGTTTCATCCCATTGCCTTCGTACATCCAGGCGGTCATCTGGCGGCTGTTCAGGCCAAACGGGATGGCGCAGTCCATGGCAAACGTCGGATCCTTGCCAAAGAAGTAATACGGCGCGGTGTGCGCCATTTCAACGGTGCCGTTGGACGAGCCGTCGAGCACACCCATGGCGGGCATCAGCTCGCCGCCGGCGTGCACGGTGATGGTAAATTTGCCACCCGACATTTCGCCAACTTTCTTGGCGAACACCTCTGCAGCACCATAAATGGTGTCAAGTGCCTTGGGAAAGCTGGAGGCCAGGCGCCAGCGGATAGCGGCACCCTGCGCGTGCACCACTGGCGCTACACCAGCGGCCAAAACGCCAGCGATACCAGCGTTTTTGATAACGGAACGACGATCCATCGAAATTACTCCTGTTGTTGAAACGATGCTCACTGCACAGTCAATGCAATGACGACTGATAAGAGTCAGCGCGCATTCTAGGGAGCACACCCCACCGACAGGCTGCGGGTTTTCCCTTGACTTGCGACGCAACTATTTCAAACGTTTGCGGAAATTTTTTCAGTGCAAAACTGCAACTGGACAATGATCAAGCAAAACGGGCTCGCACCGCGCGCTCGATACCCGCCGCATCCAGCCCCTGCATGGCCAGCAATTTGACCGGGTCACCGTGCTCGATGAACAGGTCGGGCAAGCCAAGTTGCAACACGGGCTTGACCACACCGGCAGCGGCCAGCGCCTCCAGCACGGCACTACCGGCACCACCCATCACCGCGCCTTCCTCGACCGTTACCAAGGCGTCATGCGCAGCGGCCACCTGCAGCAGCAAATCCACATCCAGCGGTTTCACCCAGCGCATATTCACCACCGTGGCGTCCAGTGATTCTGCGGCTTGCAGCGCCGGGTACAGCAGCGTGCCAAACGCCAACATGGCCACGCGCTGGCCCCCCTGGCGGCGCACTTCGCCCTTGCCAAATGGCAGCGCATCCAGCGTGTGCCCCACCGGCACGCCAGCCCCAGCGCCGCGCGGGTAGCGCACGGCCACTGGCGTGCTTTGCGCAAAAGCCGTGCTGAGCAATTGGCGGCACTCGGCTTCATCGGCCGGGCATGCCAGGCTGATATTGGGAATGCAACGCAGATACGGGATGTCATAGGCCCCGGCGTGGGTGGCGCCGTCGGCCCCCACCAAGCCAGCGCGATCCAGCGCAAACACCACCGGCAAGTTTTGCAACGCCACATCGTGAATCAACTGGTCGTAGGCGCGCTGCAAGAAGGTGGAATAAATCGCCACTACTGGCTTGAGCCCTTCGCAGGCCAGCCCGGCGGCAAAGGTCACCGCGTGTTGCTCGGCAATGCCGACATCAAAGTAGCGCTCCGGAAAACGCTGGTGAAACGCCACCATACCCGAGCCTTCGCGCATGGCCGGTGTGATGCCCACCAAGCGTGGGTCGGCCGCCGCCATGTCGCACAGCCAGTCGCCAAACACCTGGGTAAAGGTGAGCTTGGCGGGCAGCGTGCTTTTTTGCAGGCCAATGGCCGGGTCAAACTTGCCCGGGCCGTGGTAGGCAATCGGGTCGGCTTCGGCCAGCTTGTAACCCTGGCCTTTTTTGGTCACCACATGCAAAAATTGCGGCCCTTTGAGCTGCCGGATGTTGTCAAGCACGCTCACCAGCGTTTGCACATCGTGCCCGTCGATCGGGCCGACGTAATTGAAGCCGAACTTTTCAAACAGCGTGATCGGTTTGACCATGCCCTTGGCCGATTCTTCAAAGCGCTTGGCCAGCTCCCACAGCGGCGGGGCGCCCTTGAGCACGGTCTTGCTGGCATTTTTGGCCGCCGCATAAAACTGGCCGCTAAGCAGTTTGGCCAAATGGCGGTTCAGGGCACCCACCGGCGGGCTGATCGACATGTCGTTGTCGTTCAGGATCACCAGCAGGTTGCAGTCCATGACACCGGCGTTGTTCAGCGCCTCAAACGCCATGCCGGCGGTCATGGCACCGTCGCCAATGACGGCCACGGTGTGACGTTCTTCGCCCTTGATGCGGCTGGCCAGCGCCATGCCCAGCGCAGCCGAAATGGAGGTACTGGAATGCGCGGTGCCAAAGGCGTCAAACTCGCTTTCATCGCGGCGCGGAAAACCGCTTAAGCCGCCCAACTGGCGCAAGCTGGCCATGCGCGGGCGCCGCCCGGTCAGGATTTTGTGCGGATAGGTCTGGTGGCCCACGTCCCACACGATGCGGTCGTGCGGGGTGTTAAAGACGTAATGCAACGCCACCGTGAGCTCCACCGTGCCCAGGTTGGAGCTGAGGTGGCCACCCGTTTTGGCCACGCTGTCGAGCAAAAAGGCACGCAGCTCGGTCGAAAGCTGTTCCAGCTGCCCACGCGCCAGGCGCCGCAAATCGTCTGGGCCGTCGATGGTCTGCAGCAGGGGAAACGGTAAATTCATCAACATACGCTTTACTTTTTGTAGCTGCTTACGCTTATTCAATAAGCGCTAGAGCCATATTTCATGATATTTTACCGACACCTCAGCAAGACCGGTTGACCACCCAGTTGGCCAACGCTTGCAAGGCTTGCGTGTCGCCGAGGCCACTGTCTGCCAGTGCCTGGACGGCTTGGTCGTGCAAACTTTGCGCATAGGCACCGGCCGCTGTCAGCCCCATCAGCGACACATACGTGGGTTTGTCGGCCGCAGCGTCTTTGCCCGCAGTTTTACCCAGCGTGGCGGAATCAGCGGTCACGTCCAGCATGTCATCCACCACCTGAAACGCCAGCCCGATCGCAGCACCATACGTCTGCAAAGCCGCTTGCGCCTGCGCAGATGCGCTGCCACAGGCCGCGCCCATCATCACACTGGCTTGCAACAGCGCACCGGTCTTGAGCCGGTGCATCTCACGCAACTGTGCCTCAGTCAGATGCAGCCCCACGCTGGCCAAGTCAATCGCCTGACCACCGGCCATGCCCGCGCAACCTGCTGCGCGCGACAGCAGGCGGCACAGCTGCGCCTGCTGCGCCGCACTGATCACGCCCACATCAGGGGTAAGTAGCTCAAACGCCAGCGCCTGCAAGGCGTCGCCGGCCAGCATGGCCACCGCCTCGCCAAATTGCACGTGCACGGTGGGCTTGCCACGGCGCAACACGTCGTTGTCCATGCACGGCATGTCGTCGTGCACCAGAGAATAGGCGTGGATCAACTCGGTGGCACAGGCCGCGCGCAAGGCGGCTTCATGGCCTGGGGGTGCGCCGGTGGCTTGCGCTGTAGCCAGCACCAACAGCGGGCGCAAACGCTTGCCGCCGCCTTGCACGGCGTAGCGCATGGCAGCCATCAGGTCAGCGGGTGCCTGATGGCCCATATCGGCCGTGGTGGCGATGCTGACCCAGGTATCGAGCGCGTGCTCTACCGCAGCTAACTGAGCTGCCATCCAAGGCTGAAAATCAAACGCGGCGCTCATGGCGCATCTGCCGCCCAGGTGGAGAGCACGCCCTGGTCGAGCACCTTGACCTGCTCTTGCACGGTTTGCAGCCGGTCACGGCAAAACGCCAGCAACTCGGCACCGCGCTGGTATTGCCCCAGCAGCTGTTCCAGCGGCATGTCACCCGATTCGAGTCGCGCCACCAGTTGTTCCAGCTCTTGCACTGCGGCTTCGTAGCTGACTGGCGCAGCAGAAACGGAATGGGTCACTTTGGCCATAAACTGTGCTATTCCCAGATGAAAAGCGTGCATTTTAGGCGTGACCCCGTCAGCCCACTGACTACAATGACAACACCAACGTGAACCGGTTCTCTCCGGTTTTTTTATTGGCACCGCTGGTGCATCCCTCTGTGGGTCGGCTTACCCATGACCAATTTTGAACCGCAACAAGCCCATGGCCCTTTGCCTGTGGGCGTCTATGCTGATCCCGCGCTGTATCAGCGCGAATTGCAAACCCTGTTTCAACATGGGCCGCGCTACGTCGGCCATGCTTTGAGCGTCCCCAACGTGGGTGACTACCAAGCCTTGCCCCAAGAGGGCGAGGGCCGCGCGCTGCTGCACACTGGTCGCGGCGTAGAACTAGTGTCCAACGTGTGCCGTCACCGGCAGGCGGTGATGCTCAAGGGGCGCGGTCAATTGGGCACAGACGGCAGTGCAGGCAACATCGTCTGCCCGATCCACCGCTGGACTTACGCCGCACAGGGGCAGCAACCCGCAGGGCAGCTCATCGGTGCACCGCATTTTCCGCAAGACCCTGGCCTGAACCTGTCCAACTATCTGCTGCAAAACTGGAACGGGCTGCTGTTTGAAGCCGCCGGGCGCGACGTGGCACAAGACCTGGCCGGGCTGACCGAGCGCGCCCAGCTCGATTTTTCGGGCTACGTGTTGGACAAGGTGGAAATGCACACCTGCAACTACAACTGGAAGACGTTCATTGAGGTGTATCTGGAGGACTACCACGTGGCCCCTTTCCACCCGGGGCTGGGACACTTCGTCACCTGTGATGACCTGCGCTGGACGTTTGGCGAACAGTATTCCGTGCAGACCGTGGGCGTTTCCAAAGCGTTTGGTAGGCCGGGCTCGCCCGTGTACCAGCGCTGGCACGACGCGCTGCTGGCCTACCGAGGCGGCAAGTTGCCCGAGCGCGGGGCCCTCTGGCTCACCTACTACCCGCATATCATGGTCGAGTGGTACCCGCATGTGCTCACCGTCTCCACCCTGCACCCGATGGCGCCTGACAAGACCCTCAATATGGTGGCGTTTTTTTACCCCGAAGAGATCGCTGCGTTCGAGCGTGAGTTTGTGCAGGCGCAGCAGGCGGCCTACATGGAAACTTGCCTTGAAGACGACGAGATTGGCGAACGCATGGACGCTGGCCGGCGGGCGCTGCTGGCGCGTGGTGACAATGAAGTGGGGCCGTACCAAAGCCCGATGGAAGACGGCATGCGCCACTTTCACACCTGGTACCGCCGATGGATGGATCTTTAAATACTCTGTTTAACATAGCTGCTTGCGCTTGTTTCATAAGGGCAAAAGGCCAATTTCTTCTATAAAAATGCAAGCCCTGTGGATGGTGTTGGCGTCGTTTCTTTTTGCCACCATGGCGGTGGGCATCAAGGTGGCATCGACCAGTTTCAACCTGTTTGAGCTGGTCTTTTACCGCGGCGTGGTCAGCATGGTCTTCATGGCGCTGGCACTGCGCTCGCGCGGGGTGGCGCTGCGCACGCCCGTGCCATGGATGCACGCCTGGCGCACGGTGGTGGGTGTGACCGCCATGGCAGCCTGGTTTTACGCCATTGCCCATTTGTCTTTGCCCACAGCCATGACGCTCAATTACATGAGCGGCGTCTGGGTGGCGGCGTTTGTGGTGGGCGGCGCGCTGCTGTACGGCAAGGCCACGCCGCAGGGGTCGCTGCTGGCCACCGTTTTAGCGGGTTTTGCGGGTGTGGTCATCATGCTGCGCCCTTCGCTGGATCAAAGCCAGTTGTTTGCCGGGCTGGTGGGCTTGCTGTCGGGGCTGGCCGCATCGCTGGCGTATTTGCAGGTGACTGCGCTGGGCAAGGTGGGCGAACCCGAGGGCCGCACCGTGTTTTACTTTGCCGTGGGCACGGCCTTCATTGGTTTGGCCGGCGCCAGTTGGGTCGGCTGGACGCCCTGGGCCAGCGTGCGCTGGCAAGCCGGCGCCTGGCTGGTGCCACTGGGGGTGCTCGCGTCGTTGGGGCAATGGAGCATGACGCGCGCTTTCAGCCGGGGTGCCACGCTGCTGGTGGCCAACCTGCAGTATTCGGGCATTGTGTTTGGTGCCTTCTACGGCCTGTGGTTGCTGGACGACACCCTTGACCCGCGTGAATGGCTGGGCATGACGATCATTGTGGTCAGCGGGATCGCCGCTACCGCGTTGCGTAACCGTGTGCTGCCCGACAACGCCGCAGAAGAACATTAAATACTTTCAGGAGACCTTGGATGTACACCACGCTCATATCCGTGCCCCAACTGCAAGCGCTTCAAAAAAGCTCGGCGCCGCTGGTCGTGTTTGACTGCAGCTTTGAGCTGAGTCAGCCCGCCGCGGGAGACGCCCAATACGCGCAGTGCCACATTGCAGGCGCGCTGCGCGCCGACCTGGACCGGCATTTGAGCGCACACGGCTCAGCAGATGCCGCCAGCGGGGGCCGACACCCGCTGCCCGCGCGTGAAAAATTCGCCGCCTGGATCGGTGCCATGGGCGTGCAGCCGGGCACGCAGGTGGTTACCTACGACCGCCAAGGAATGGTGTATTGCGGTCGCTTGTGGTGGATGCTGAAATGGCTGGGGCACGACGCGGTGGCGGTGCTCGACGGCGGGTTTCAAGCCTGGCAAGATGCCGCTGGCCAAGTGCAAGCGGGTCACGCAACAGCCCCAGACCCGCGCAAATTTCATGCATCAAATTACCCTCTAGCCCCTACCAAATATGCGTTGGTAGCTGCTGATAACGTAGCAAAACAATTGGGCCAACCGCAGCAAACCATTCTGGATGCGCGCGGTGCGCCGCGCTTTCGGGGTGAGGTGGAGCCACTGGATCCCGTGGCCGGGCATATCCCCGGCGCACTCAACCGCGTTTACAGCGACAACCTGACGCCACAAGGCTGCTTCAAGTCACCCGCGCAATTACGCCGCGAATTTGAAGCCTTGCTGGCCGGGCGCGACTCGGCCACGGTGGTGCACCACTGCGGCAGCGGCGTCAGCGCTATCCCCAACCTGATCGCCATGGAAATCGCCGGTTTTGGCCCCACCACCCTGTACGCAGGCAGTTGGAGCGACTGGTGCAGCGACCCCCGCCGCCCCGTGGCGCAAGGCTGACGGGCACGCTGGCTTGTCAGGTTTTTTCTGACAAGCCATGTCACCCGCGCTGACACGCGCAATATCCAAATGCTGATTCAAGTTTTTGACGTGGGCTTCCAGAATCGGTTTCATGGTGGTGAACAAAGCAATTGAGCCCAAAACACCATCCAATTTATTGAACCCCATTTGGAGCCCATCATGAACGACGACCAACTCTCGCAAGAAATTCGCGACGCCAACCTGACTTACCTGATGTTGGCGCAAAACGTGATCCGCAAGGACAAGGCCGAAGCGCTGTTCCGCCTGGGCATTTCTGAAGAATCGGCCGATCTGATTGCCCTGTTGTCACCCGCGCAAATTGTCAAGATTGCCAGCAGCCCGATGCTGTTGTGCCGCTTCCGGGTGGACGACGACATGGTGTGGGGCCTGCTCACCAACCACACACCGTCCAAGGTGGACAACGATGCCACAACCAAACTGCACGCCAGCATTTTGATGGCCGGCAAGTACGCACAAGCACTGTAAGGAGCACATCATGGCCACCGTATCTACCAAAAGTGTTCGTAACGACTCCAAACAGGTTGAACGCGCGATTGCGCTGATCGAACTGGGCGCACGCCTGCAAGTGCTTGAGAGCGAAACCACACTCTCTTACGAGCGCCTGCTGCGCCTGTACAAGGAAGTGGCGGGCAAGTCGCCGTCCAAGGGGCAACTGCCGTTTTCCACCGACTGGTTCCTGAGCTGGCAGCCCAACATCCACTCGTCGCTGTTTCTCAATACCTACGAGTACCTGAGCAAGGTGAGCGCGCTGGACGACATTGACGCGCTGATGAAAGCGTATCGGCTGTATGTGGAACAAATGCGCAGTTGCCAACTGGAGCCACTGCTAACCATTACCCGCGCCTGGCGCCTGGTGAAGTTTGTTGACAACAACATGCTGGCGATGACCACCTGCAGCAAATGCGGCGGCCATTTTGTGACTGAACCCTATGAAAACGCACGCCATTTTGAATGCGGGTTGTGTACGCCACCGGCCCGCGCGGGCAAAGGGGGCGTCGCTGGCGGCTTGCTGTTGCACTGAAAAACCCGTCGCGGGCTTCTGAAGCCAGCGCTTCGCATTAAACTGTTGCCCTATGTTTGTATTAGTTGGCTGGCTCATCGTGATGGTATGCGTCTTTGGCGTGTTCATCTTTCACGGTGGCAATATTTCGGTGGTACTCAAGGCTTTACCCTTCGAGCTGATCACCATTGGCGGGGCCACCGCCGGTGCTTTTGTGGCCAACAACCAGATGAAAGTCATCAAGGCCAGCGTTAAAGGCCTGGGCACTTGCTTCAAAGGCAGCAAATACACCAAGGCGCGCTATATGGATTTGCTGGCGCTGATGTACGATATTTTGCAAAAAGCGCGCAAAGAAGGCTTGATGGCGATTGAAAAAGACGTGGAAGAACCCGAATCCTCTGAGCTTTTCAAGAAGCACGGGGCCGTGGGCAGCGACCACCATGTGGTCGAGTTCATTACCGACTACCTGCGCATGATGGTCTCGGGCAACCTGAACGCCCACGAGATTGAATCGCTCATGGACAGCGAAATCGACACCCACCACGCGGAAGAGCACGCCGCCGTTGCAGCGCTGCAACGTGTGGCCGGTGGTTTGCCGGCGTTTGGTATCGTGGCAGCCGTGCTGGGCGTGGTGAACACCATGGGGTCGGTGGGGCAACCACCAGCGGTGCTGGGCGGGATGATTGCATCCGCTTTGGTCGGCACGTTTTTGGGTATTTTGCTGGCCTACGCGTTTGCCGAGCCGCTGGCTGGCTTGCTGGAACAAAAGGTGGAAGAAGCGGGCAAAGAGTTTCAATGCATCAAGACCACGCTGCTGGCCAGTATGCAGGGCTACAACCCGGCCACTGCGATCGAGTTCGGGCGCAAGGTACTTTTCTCTACCGACCGCCCCACTTTTGTCGAGTTGGAAACCTTCGTCAAGAAGAAATAAGCCCATTCAGGTAACAACATGGCGAGCGATGCCAAGAAACTCCAACCCATCATCATCAAGCGCATAAAAAAAGCTGGTCATGTGGCGCACGGTGGTGCCTGGAAGATTGCTTACGCCGACTTTGTGACCGCCATGATGGCGTTTTTTTTATTGATGTGGCTGCTGGGCAGCACGTCTGAGGGCGACAAAAAAGGCTTGTCTGATTACTTTCAGTCGCCGTTGAAAGTGGCCATGCAGGGAGGCACAGGTGCGGGCGCCAGCCAGAGCATCATCAACGGTGGCGGCAATGACCTGACTCAAACCGCGGGTCAGGCCAAACGCGGCGACGGCGCGGACGCCAAAGCCAAACGCAACTCAGGCGATCAGGCCAAGGCGGCGCGAGCCAAGCAAGACGCGCAAAAGCTGGCACAGATCAGTGCCAAGATCAGCGGCATTATTTCGGGCACGCCCAAGTTGGCAGAGTTCAGTGACCAAATCAAATTGGCCATCACGCCCGATGGGCTGCAAATACAGATTGTGGACGACCAGAAACGCCCCATGTTTGACAGTGGCAGCGCCAGTGTCAAGCCTTACATGCGCGAAATTCTGCAACTTATTGGCGAAGCGTTGGTGGACGTGGACAACAAGATCAGCATGGAAGGCCACACCGACAAAACGCCGTATGGCAGTGGTGTGCGCGGCTACAGCAACTGGGAACTGTCCGCCGACCGCGCCAATGCAACGCGGCGCGAGCTGGTCGCCGTGGGTTTGCCCGACGAAAAAATGGCGCGTGTGATGGGGTTGGCATCCAGCGTTTTGTTTGACCCCGAGAATCCGACCAGTCCAAGCAACCGTAGAATCAGCATTACTGTCTTGACGCGGGAAGCAGAAGAGCGTCTGTTGGGGCCTCGTCCCGCTCAGGCAGCCCAATGAACGAAAGACAATCGATGCATGATTTTCTAGGTTGCCCAGAAAGGCTGTTGTATGGCCAATGAACTCAAATTTTTGGTGGTGGACGACTTCTCCACCATGCGTCGGATCGTGCGCAACCTTCTCAAGGAAATTGGCTACTCTGAGGCCGACGAAGCTGAAGATGGCGTGATTGCATTGCATAAGCTGCGCAATTCGAACTTTGATTTTGTTGTGAGCGACATCAACATGCCCAACATGAACGGCTTTCAGTTGTTGCAAGAAATCAAGAAAGACGAAAAACTCAAACGCATCCCCGTGCTGATGGTGACCGCAGAGGCGCGCAAGGAAGACATCGTGCTGGCCGCGCAGCAAGGAGCCGCTGGCTATATTGTCAAACCGTTTACCAAGGCCACGCTGGAAGACAAAGTCAACCTGATTCTGACCAAACTGGGGTTGAAATGAGTGACGACACAGCGACTACGCCAGACACGCAAACGCCTGGCAACTTGTCACACGATGTGCACCAGCGCATTGGCGTGCTCACGCGTCAATTGCACGACTCGCTGAACGGGCTGGGCCTGACCGAAAAAGTAAAAACGTGGGCGGGCGAACTGCCCGATGCAAAAAGCCGTTTGTCTTACATTGCACGGCTGACGGGCGAAGCCGCAGAAAAAGTGCTCAACAACGTGGATCAGGCCAAACTGCACCACGATCACATCGCCAAGGAAACACGGCGCATCGGTGCCCTGATTGTGCAAGACCCGGTGGCTGCCGTGGCCAAAGGCCATGTGATGAATTTCATCAGCGATGTGGAAGAGGCCAGCCAGGAGATCGACAAAAACCTCACCGACATCATGATGGCGCAAGACTTTCATGATCTGACCGGCCAGGTGATTGCCAAGGTGGTCGGTCTGGCCGCCAGCATTGAAGAGCAATTGATACAGTTGCTCATCGTCACCGCACCATTGGACGCCGCAAGCAACCGGATCGCACCCGAGCCAACACCCGCAGTACAACCGCCAGTGACCACCGCGCTACAGCCGGTCTTGGCCGGCCCGGCCGTCAACCCCGAAAGTAATCCGGATGTGGTCAAGAGCCAATCCGAAGTGGATGATCTACTGGCCAGCCTGGGCTTTTGAAGTCCGCCTGTAAATAAGCGGACAAACGCCCCGCTTATTGCCCTTTAGTTTTTAGGGCAGCCAAAGACAATGGGAAGAACACAAGATGTTTTTCCCCCATGGAATCCAGTAGCCAAGACCGCAATTTACCTGCCTCTGAGCGCAAGCTGAAAAAAGCGCGTGACGACGGTCAGGTGGCGCGCTCGCGCGACCTGTCCAACCTGGCTGTGCTGGGCGGTGGTGGTTTCACGCTGCTGCTGCTGGCACCCACAATGTTTGAACACATTCGAACCCAGGTGGGTGTGCAGTTGTTGTTTGACGCACAAGTCCTGAAAGACCCCATGATCATGATCAGCCGACTGGGCGCCATGGCAGGGGTCGGACTGGGCGCAAGTGTGCTGTTTGCGGTGGTGGTCAGCGTGATCGCTGTGATTGGCGCGGTGGCCACTGGCGGTTGGGTGGCCAGCCTCAAGCCGATCATGCCTGATTTCAGCCGCTTGAACCCCCTGAGCGGCTTTGGCCGCCTGTTTACCAAGGACAAAGCCACCGAAGTGCTCAAGATGAGCTTCATCGCCGGCATGATTTTGTGGATTGGCTTTGGGTATTTGTCCGCAGGCATGGAGACGTTGGGCGCGCTGGTGTTGCAACCTTCAGGCCAAGCCTTGGGTGTACTGGGCGACTGGGTGGCCCAAGGCGTCGCACTGATGCTGCTGGTGCTGCTGGTGGTGGCCATGGTGGACGTGCCGCTACAGAATTTCTTGCACAAGTCGCGCATGAAAATGTCGCACCAAGAGATGAAGCAGGAAACCAAGGAATCTGACGGCAACCCACAGATGAAAGGCCGACTGCGTCAGCGCCAACGCGACATTGCCCAGGGCAACAGCGTGCAAGCCGTTCCCAAGGCCGACTTTGTGCTCATGAACCCCACCCACTACGCCGTGGCCCTACGCTATGACGACCAGACCATGGCTGCGCCGCGTCTGGTGGCCAAAGGGGCCGACCTGCTGGCTTTCAAAATTCGGGACCTGGCCAAAGAACACAACATTCCGGTGCTGCAATCACCCGTGCTGGCGCGCGCCCTCTACGCCCACGCCGAACTTGACCAAGACATTCCAGCCAGCCTGTATACCGCTGTGGCACAGGTGCTGGCCTACATTTACCGTCTGAAGGCGGCCATGCGCGGCGACGCTCCCATGCCACAGGAAGCACCGGTGCCCTTTGTGCCACCAGAACTTGACCCGCTGTCCAACGTGTTAGCAGCGCAAGCCTTATGAACCCCCTGCTGAACAAACTGCAAGCCTGGCTGGGCAACCACATGGCGTTGGTGCAGGGCGCGGCCGCGCCCATGCTGGTGGTGGCTATTTTGTCGATGATGGTGCTGCCGCTGCCGCCGTGGTTGCTTGACACCTTCTTTACCTTCAACATTGCGATCGCCTTGATGGTGATGATGGTGGCCGCGTACATGCTCAAGCCGTTGGACTTTGCCGCTTTCCCTACCGTGCTGCTGCTGACCACCATGTTGCGTCTGTCGCTCAACGTGGCATCCACCCGGGTGGTGCTGCTTGAAGGCCATACCGGCTCCGGTGCTGCCGGCTCCGTGATCGAAGCATTTGGTCACTTTTTGATTGGCGGCAATTTTGCGGTCGGCCTGATCGTTTTCTCGATCCTGGTTGTGATCAACTTTGTCGTGGTTACCAAAGGTGCAGAGCGCATTGCAGAGGTTTCTGCGCGCTTTGCATTGGATGCCATGCCGGGCAAGCAGATGGCCGTGGATGCCGATCTGAACGCGGGCCTGATCGACGAGAAAGAAGCCAAACGCCGGCGCGCCGAGGTGGGCGAAGAAGCCGATTTTTTTGGCTCCATGGACGGAGCTTCCAAGTTTGTGCGCGGCGACGCAGTGGCCGGCATCCTGATCCTGTTGATCAACATTTTTGGTGGATTCACCGTGGGTGTGTTGCAACACGATTTGAGCGCATCCCAAGCGGCAGATACCTACATTCTGCTGGCCGTGGGTGACGCGCTGGTGGCACAGATTCCGGGCTTGCTGATTTCTGTGGCGGCAGCCATGGTGGTGTCACGCGTGGGCAAAGAGCGTGACCTGGGCAGCCAGATCATCAGCCAGATGTTCATCTCGCCGCGTGCCATTGGCATCACGGCCACCATCATGGGCATTCTGGGTGTGATCCCCGGCATGCCGCATACCGTGTTTTTGGGCGTGGCCATGATGCTGGGCTACGGCGCCTGGTTGCTGGCGCACCAACCAGCGCCCGTCGAAGAAGCCCCGGTGGTGACCCCGCCAGCGGCCGACGTTGAGGCCAGTTGGGACGATTTGCAACCGGTGGACCAATTGGGGTTAGAGCTGGGCTACCGGCTCATCACGCTGGTGGACAAGCAGCGCCAAGGCGACTTGCTCACGCGCATCAAGGGCGTGCGGCGCAAGTTTGCTCAAGAGGTTGGCTTTTTGCCCCCACCCGTGCACGTGCGTGACAACCTGGAGCTCAGGCCCAGCGCTTACCGCATCACACTGCGCGGCGTGATCGTGGGCGAAGGCGAGGCTTTCCCCGGCCAGTTTTTGGCCATCAATCCAGGTGGCATCACCACGCCCTTGATCGGTACCGCTACCACCGACCCAGCGTTTGGACTGCCGGCACACTGGATCGACGCCGCGCAGCGTGAAGCGGCGCAAATGGCCGGCTTTACCGTGGTTGATTCCGAGACCGTGATGGCCACCCATTTGTCACACTTGATGCAGGTGCAAGCCGCCAAGTTGCTCAGCCGCACAGAAACACAACAGCTGGTGGACCACGTGAGCAAGCAAGCACCGAAATTGATTGAGGAAGTGGTACCCAAAATGGTTTCGATTGCCGTGTTCCAGAAAGTGCTGCAACTGCTGCTGGAAGAGTCTGTGCACATTCGCGATATCCGCACCATCATCGAATCGATTGCAGAGCACGCCACCACGATCACCGACCCGACCGAGCTGGCACGGCGTGTGCGCGTAGCGCTGTCACCGGCCATCGTGCAACAAATTTACGGCCCGGTGCGTGAGCTCAACGTGATCGCCATCGACCCGGCGCTGGAACGTCTGCTGGTGCAGGCACTGGGCAACCCCACAGGCCAAGGACAGGCGCTGGACCCGGGTGTGGCCGACATCCTGACGCAAAAAGCCGCCGAGGTCGCGTTCAAGCAAGAAGAAATTGGCATCCCCGCCTGCCTGTTGGTGCCCGATGCCATTCGCAGCGCCATCTCGCGGCTGGTGCGCCGCGTGGCACCACGCCTGCAAGTTCTGGCACACAGTGAAATTCCCGAATCCCACACCATCCGCATCGGCCCCATTCTGAAAGGTGCAGCATCATGAACATCCAACGCTTTACCGCCCCCACCGCACGAGAGGCCCTGTACAAGGCACGCATGGCGTTTGGTGACGGCACACTGATTTTGTCCAACCGCCCTACCAACAACGGTGTTGAGGTTATGGCCATGGGCGAAGAGGCCTTGGCTGAGCTGGACCGGCAAAGCGGACCGGCCCCGGCCCAAGGCCAACCGGCGCTGTCAGCGCGCCAAAGTACACCGGTGCGTGCCAACCCGAAAAATGCCGTGCTCGACGATGCCACCCAACTGGCAATGAGTACGCTGTCGTTTCAGGACTACGTGCGTGAGCGGATGCTGCGCCGCAGACAGGAAGGTCGCACCGAGGGGGCGAGCCCAACGACAGGCAAAGCACCGGGCGCACCCGCTGTCGCCACGACACCTGTTGTGCGGGCAAATAACAGCAACGCCGGCAGTGCCCCGATCACCTTACCCTCTGCGCCCGTGATCAGTGCGCCAACAACCTCAAACGCGAACCCGTTGTCCATGACAACCAGCAACATCGCGCGCGAGCTTGCGGCCATGAAAAACCTGATCGAAGAACGCTTTGACACGCTCAGCTGGCTCGGCCAGGCGCGCCAAGACCCGATTCAGGCCAACCTCATGCTCAAGCTGATCCGTAGCGGCTACTCACCCAGCCTGGCGCGCAGCGTGATGGAGCATTTACCCGAGGGGCTTGGCGCGGCCGAGGCGATGCGCTGGATCATGGAGATGTTGGCACACAACCTGCGCACCGACGCTGACAGCGCACCGCTGCAGGAAGAAGGCGGCGTGTATGCCCTGGTTGGCGCCACCGGCGTAGGCAAAACCACCACGGCCGCCAAACTGGCGGGCTTGTGCGCCCAAACACACGGCGCGGCCAGCGTCGGCCTGATCACGCTCGACACTTATCGTGTGGGCGCACATGAGCAGCTGCGCGCGTATGGCCGCTTGCTGGGCGTGGTGGCGCATCAGGCACACGACCGCAGCGCACTGCAAGACCTGCTGGGCTTGCTGGCCAACAAAAAAATGGTGCTCATCGATACCACGGGGGTGTCACCTAACGACCCGCGCAAAAGCGACCTGCTGGCGCCACTCGACATCCCCGGGGTGCAGCGCCTGATGGTGCTCAACGCCGGCGGACACGGTGACACGCTGGAAGACATGGTCAGTTCTTTCAAGCACGGCAGTGTGCAACAAACCGTGCTGTCAAAGACGGATGAAGCGGCCAAGATCGGGCCAGCGCTGGACGCGGTGATCCGCCATCAGCTCAAGCTGCGCGGTGTAACCACCGGTCAAAAAGTACCCGAGGACTGGGAACGTGCCAACGCGGTCCATCTGGTGGCGCTGTCGATGCGCTCGACCAACAAATCCGCGTTTGACCCCAAGACCACCGACCTGGGTTTTTTCTTTGCCCAGGCCAACGCCATGCCCGCAGGACGCATCCATGCTTGAGCCCTGCGTCAACCAGGCCGCCGGACTTCAGGCGCTGGCACTTCAACACGCGCCACGTCTGGTCACGGTGGCCAGCCACGGTCGTCAAGCCGGGGAACTGCCGCTGCTGTGGGGGCTGTGTACCTGCTGGGTTGAATTGGATCTGTCGGTGCTGGTACTGGACGCCCACACGCAAGAGAGCCCCGACAACCCGGGGCTCGCGCAATGGCTGGACAACCCACTGCAACGCGCGGGTGACGACTTTCAGGAAACTGCCTGGCAAGTGCTGCCAGCATCACACGGCCTGCGCCGACTAACAGGCCTAAGTACGTTACAGAACGCGCTGGCACATCTGCCGCAGCAACACGACGTGGTGTTGATCTATGCTGACGCAGCATCGCTGGCACGACTGTTTTCGGGTTGCGGCATCGCACCTTTGATTGTGGTGCCGCCCGCGCTCAGCGCCGCCGTCAGCGCCTACGCTGCCCTCAAGCAACTGCTGCAAAACCAGCTGCACCCGGGGGTTGCCAACCTGGTCCCGGAATCCATCAGCTGTGCGCCTGGCGCGTCCACTACCTCCATGCTTCATCTGACACAATGCGCAAGTGCCTTTTTGGGCTACCACATGCAGCCCAGCACAGTCATTGCGAGCCCCCAACCCATACAGGTGCGCCAGGACTTGCAACACCTGGCCTTGCAATTGTTCGAAAATGCGTTGCCGCTGGTCAAAGTCCAGCGCAACGAAAGGGTTCACTGATGTACACCGCCAAGGGGCAGCTCGACCGCAACGCCCTGATCCGCCAATACCAGCCATTGGTGCACAAGCTGGCGCACCACATGATGGTCAAACTGCCGGCCAACGTGGAAGTTGACGACCTGATCCAGGTCGGCATGATCGGCTTGTCCGAGGCGCTGTCGCGGTTTGAGGCCACACAAGGGGTGCAGTTTGAAACCTTTGCCACACAGCGCATCCGAGGCGCCATGATCGACGAGCTGCGCGGCAATGACTGGGCCTCACGCAGCACACGCAAAAGCCAAAAAGAAATCGAGGAATCCATGCGGCGCTTGGAGCACCGCTTGGGGCGCACGCCCAAAGAAAGCGAGATCGCAGCCGACCTGAACCTGAGCCTGACCGAGTACCAAAGCCTGCTGGGCAAGGTGCGTGGCACCCAGTTGGTGTACCTAGAAGACATGAACCGCAACGCCGAAGACGAAGACGGTTTCCTGGACCGTCACCTGGGCGATGCCGAGGCCGACCCGCTGAACCTGTTGCGCAATGAACGTCTGCGTCAGGCACTGGTGCTGGCCATCAAGACGCTGCCAGAGCGCGAGCAGTACATCATGAGCATGTACTACGAACAAGACATGAACCTGAAGGAAATCGCTGCTGTGCTGGATGTAACCGAATCACGCGTGTGCCAGTTGCACAGCCAGTCGATCGCCCGCTTGCGCGCCAAAATGCGCGCGCACTGACCATCCCGCTGCTTTGAAACCCTGGGTGAAGGTTCAGGCCCGAATGACCTTGAATTCACCACTTTGGTGGCCGGCGCTGCCGTAAGGTTGTGCTGCGCGGTTGCGCAGGCCGCCGGTATAGGTGTCGCTGCGAGCAGCAGGCACCAGCGTTTGTAGCGCCTGAGCATTGATCGCAGCACGACGCGCCAACTGTGACTGGCAAGACGTCAGCGTAGCGGCAACGTGTTGCAGGCACTGTGCCAATTTTGCATCTTTTTTTGTAGCTACTTGCGCTTGATCAGCAAGGGCTGAAAGCCTGAAAGCCTGTGCATAAAGCGACGCACCCGCAGCCTCAAGCGACGACGCCGACGCTGGCTGCGCCAGCTCTTGTTCAAGCTTTTGTACACAAGCCCGAACCGCTTGCAGGCAAGGCTCCAGGGGGTTGGTCATGATCCAGCCCCCCTGCATCCTAAGACAGGCGGCTGGCAGCGCCGGGTCAGATCGATGTCTGACGCTGCAACATTTCTTGAGCGTTGGCGAGCAATTTGTCGGCAATCACGCCAGGATTGACCACATACGTGCCATCGGCAATGGCTGCGCGCACAGTTTGTACTTTTCCCAGATCGACGTCCGGTGCTTCGCCTGCATTGTTGGCATCCAATGTGCGCGCCAACGCCGACACCGTGACGGCTACACCTGCAGAGCGCGTGCCTTCGGCAGCAGCCGAGCGCGCCTGAAGACTCGCTGCTGGCGCGCTTTTGGCGTTTGCCGCAGACGGCTTGTTGCCGGCAACAATGGGCTTTTCGGTGGGTTGGCTGATCTTCATGGTGTTCTCCAAAACTACGACGTACGTAGCCTCGTAGTTTCACTTTCGGCAAAACCGAGCCCAACTTTAACCTTTTTTTCACATCACTGTCCGTATTCACAGCAACACCCGAATCGTTTGACCGTCAGCTACCTGCCCCTGCAAGATCTGTCCATTGTCCATGCGTACCCGGGCACTTTGGCCCACCACGCCGGCAGACAAAGCCTGACCGCGGGCCGCAATCTCAAACCCGTTGCCTCGGGCCACCACTCGCACCTGACTACCTGCCTGAAAGACTTGCGTGCCGCGCACCATGTCTTGGCGCAGCGGCTGCCCAGTGGCCAACAGGCGGTTGGCGGTCTTGCCCACCCATTCAGACTGATTCACAATGATCGGACTAGTGGCACTGGCCCAATCCACCTCAGTCGCTATCGCGTCAGAAGCCTGCAAAACAGTGCCGGGAGCCACCTGCCCCTTGATCACCCAAGCCGGGCCAAAGGCTTTGACCGTGATTGGCAAAAACACATTCCAGCGACTGCTGCCCTGCACGCAGCGCACGCCCAATCGGGTAGCACCCCACAAACGCGATCCAGGTGGCAGAAAGGGCTCCATATGCTGGCATGGCGCCAACCGAAGACGCGGATCAAGACGCCCCAGAACCACCTCCGTGCGCAACGGCAGCGTCTGCGACTGCTGGGCCAACGCCTGATTCAGCCACTGCCGCGCATGGGCGAGCACCTCAGCCGACGGGTCGGCCCCACCCTGCACCTGCTGTGCCCAAACACCCGGCAGCAACAGGCTGATACTTATCAGCTTGAACAAGCGCTTGAACAGAAGACAAAGGGACTGAAGCACGACACTCTCCGTAGTTAGGGTTGACTTTAGGCTTGAGTCGGGTTTCGGAACAACCGCAAGTAAGACCGGATTGCCCCTTTTATTGGGGTTTAGAAAAAGCACAGGCTTTCCATAATCTGTCGGCACGTCGTTCCAAACCCGCTGCGGTAGGGAACATCTTGGAAAGAAAGTAGAGGTGTCGCCATGTTTGCCAATTTGACCAGTGGACTGGACTTCCATTCCAAGGCCTTGGTGCTGCGCGCCGAGCGTCAGCGTATTCTGGCCAGCAACATGGCCAACGCCGACACCCCGGGCTATGTGGCGCGGGACTTCAACTTCAAGGAAGCACTGAGCCAGATGACCCGCCAGACGGGTGGCGAATTGACCCAGGCCGGACGGGGTCTGAGCCTGCGCACCAGCGCAGCCGTCGGCGACCCGAAGCACCTGAAACTGTCAGGGCGCACGGGCAACAGTTCGCTGAGCGCCTCGGGTGCGTTGGCCTATGGCACCCAAAGCCAACCCAGCCTGGACGGCAACAGCGTTGACATGGACCGTGAACGCGCCAGTTTTGTCGATAACTCGGTGCGCTACGAGTCCACCCTGCGCTTCATCAACGGCCAGTCCAAAACCATTCTGAGCGCCATTCAGGGACAGTAAAACGCTGCGCTAACGGAGCAACACCATGTCGATGTTTTCTATTTTCAACGTCTCAGGCAGCGCTGTCAGCGCGCAATCACAACGTCTGAACGTGGTGGCCAGCAACCTGGCCAACGTGGACGCCGTGGCGGGACCAGATGGCCAGGCTTACAAGGCGCGTCAGGTGGTTTTTGAAACTGTGCCCATGGGGGGCGAGGCCACCGCTGGTGTCAAGGTCAACGCCATCACCGAAAGCAACGTGCCATTCAAGCGCATCCATGACCCCGACCATCCGTCCGCCGACGCCGACGGCTACGTGAATTACTCCAACGTCAACCCGGTGGAAGAGATGGTGAACATGATCTCGGCCTCGCGCTCGTACCAGAACAACATCGAAGTGATGAACACCGCCAAGTCGCTGTTGCTCAAGACGCTGCAGCTTGGCCAGTAATTTTTTATAGGAAAACACCATGTTGACCGGAACCTCTTCCGCGACCGTGACCAACCCAGCTACCGTGGGTGCGAGCACCAGCACAACCAGCAGCACCTCCAGCATGGACGCTGCGCAAGACCGGTTCTTGAAATTGCTGGTGGCCCAGCTCAACAACCAGGACCCCATGAACCCGATGGACAACGCCCAAATGACCAGTCAGATGGCGCAAATCAACACCGTCACGGGCATCCAGCAGGTCAACGACACGCTCAAAAGCATGGCTGAGCAATTCACCGCCATGCAGGTATTGCAGGGCTCAAACCTGGTGGGGCATGACGTGCTGCTCAAGGGCAACACGCTGGCCATCAACAACGGTAGCGCTGAAGGTGCCATCGACCTGAGTGCGCGCGCGGAAAGCGTCAAGGTTGAGGTGCTGTCGCCCGGCGGGCAGGTGGTTGACAGCTTTGACCTGGGTGCACTCGACGCTGGCCAACACGCCTTTACCTGGGACGCCAGCAGCTACGCCTACGGCGGCACCCCCAGCTACAGGGTCTCGGCCACGCTGGGTGGCAAGCCCATTGAGAACACCGCATTGACGCGCGCCACCGTGCAATCGGTGGGCAGCAGCAATGGCGCCATGAACGTTCAACTGCAAGATGGTAGTTCGGTGGCCTACAACGCCATCCAGGCCGTTTTGTAATTTTTTTATTGATACACCAAGGAAATCATCATGTCATTTCAAACCGGACTCTCAGGACTCAACGCCTCCAGCCGTAGCCTGGACGTGATCGGCCACAACATTGCCAACGCCAACACCGTCGGCATGAAATCGTCGCGCGCGGAGTTTGGTGATTTGGTTGCGTCATCGCTAGGTGTATCGGGCGGCTCCAACCAGGCTGGCATTGGTGTTGGTCTGGCAGCGATCGCCCAGCAGTTCACCCAAGGCAATATCACCACCACCGGCAATAGCCTAGACGTATCCATCAACGGCGGCGGATTTTTCCAGCTCACGCAAACTGACGGATCAATCGCCTACACCCGCGACGGCCAATTCAAGCTGGATAAAGACGGCTATATCCTCACCAACTCAGGTGCCAACGTCATGGGATATCCGACCGACCAAAGTGGCACAGCCACCAGCGTGGCAGTGCAAAAACTGCAATTACCCACCAGTGCGCCCATTCCGGCCAGCGCCACCGCTACCATCACCGCAGAGTTCAACCTGGATGCGCGCGCGCCCGTCGCTGCGTCTGTTATCCCCCCGACGCCACGCACCACCTACGGCACATCGTTGACGGTGTATGACTCGCAGGGCGCAGAAGTGCCCGTGAGCTTGTATTTTGAGCGAGTTGCTTCGACAGTTGCTGATCCCGCCGCAGTGCCACCCGTTTCAGCCACCGACAACTGGGACGTCTATGACGTCGCCACCGGCGGCGCTCCCCTGTTCCAGATGCAATTCAACGCCAATGGCAAACTGACCGCGCCAGCTGTATCCCCCACATTGACGATCGCCACACCATCGACCACCACGCCCGACATCAGCGCCGCACTCGACATCAGCAAGGTCACCCAATTTGGCTCGTCATTTGCTGTTTCCAACCTTACCCAAGATGGTTACCCGCCGGGGGAACTGACCGGTTTGAGCATTGGCGAAAGCGGCGTCATCACCACGCGCTACTCCAACGGGCAAACCTTGTCCTCGGGGCAAATTAGCCTGGCAGATTTCCGCAATATCCAGGGCTTGCAGCCACTCGGCGGCAACTCCTGGGCCGCTACCTTTGACTCGGGTCTGCCGGTGCAAGGGCAGCCTGGTGTTGGTAAGTTTGGTGCCTTGCGAGCGGGTGCACTGGAAGAGTCCAACGTGGATCTGACCTCTGAGCTGGTCAACATGATGACAGCGCAACGTGCTTACCAAGCCAATGCGCAAACCATCAAGACGCAAGACCAGATCATGTCCACACTGGTGAACCTGCGCTGATGTGCGGCCTAACAAACTTTGACCAAGAGCCTGTATGGACCGTCTGATTTACACCTCCATGACCGGTGCCAACGCCGCCGCGCAACGTCAGGCGATGCTGGCCAACAACCTGGCCAACGTGTCCACCAACGGTTTTCGCGCCGAGTTGTCCACCTACCGTTCGGTGCCCGTGAATGGCGACGGCGCCAGCACCCGGGTAATGGCCATCGAAGCCACGCCGGGCTGGCTTGACCTTCCCGGCAGCCCGCAACGCACCGGCCGCGCTATGGATGCCATGACCGCTGGCAACAGCTGGTTTGCCGTACAGGGCCGTGACGGCACCGAGGCTTACACACGCAATGGGTCGTTTGAGGTGGATGCCACCGGCACGATGACCACCAACACTGGGCTGGTCGTCTTGAGCGACGGCGGCGCGCCCATTACCGTGCCTGCGGGTGCAGAGGTCACCCTGGGCAGCGACGGCATCCTGACCGCCAAGGTAGGCAAACAGCCGCCCGCTGGCATTGGCCGCCTGAAACTGGCCACCCCGGCAGCAGAAGACCCGCTCAAACGCGGCGGCGACGGACTATTCCGCACCACCAGCGGCGAACCCATGCCCAACGATACCACCGCGCGGCTGCAGTTGGGCGTGATCGAAGGCTCCAACGTGAACGCCATTGCCACCATGGTGGACATGATCCAGACGGCGCGCCAATTTGACGCGCAAACCCGCTTGATGCAGACCGCCGAGGCCGACGACCGCGCCGCCGCACAACTGCTCAGCATGCAGGGCTAAACCAGTTATCAGTTTTTAGTTATTAGTGATTAGTAACAACCTGACTTCCGACTTCCGACTAACGACTAATAACAAACAACTACCGACCAACCGAGAAAAATCATGATCAACTCCCTGTGGATCTCCAAAACGGGCATGGAAGCCCAGCAAATGCAGCTGGACGTGATTTCCAACAACCTCGCCAACGTTTCCACCAACGGCTTCAAGCGCGCAAGCGCCGTGTTTGAAGACCTGATGTACCAGAACCTGCGCCAGGTGGGATCTAACAGCACCGAACAATCCACCTTACCCACCGGACTGCAAGTCGGCTTGGGCGTGCGCACCGTGGCCACCAGCCGCTCGTTCGCGCAGGGCAATCTACAACAAAGTAGCAACAAGCTCGACGTCGCGATCCAGGGCGACGGCTTCTTCCAGGTCACCCTGGCCGACGGCACCACCGCTTACTCGCGCGACGGCGCGTTCCAGGTCAACTCGGCCGGTACGCTGGTCACCGCCACGGGTTTGCCCATCGCCAATGGGGTCACTATCCCCACGAATGCAACTTCGGTCACGATCGCCGGCGACGGCACGGTCAGCGCCACCATCTCGGGCAACACGGCGCCGCAGCAGATTGGAACGATTGCGCTGGCGCGGTTTATCAACCCGGCTGGGCTGTCACCGCTGGGCAATAACATGTACGCCGAAAGCGCCGCCTCGGGCCAGCCGCAGGTTGGCACACCTGGCGCAGACGGCATGGGTACGCTGATGCAGGGTTTTGTGGAAACCTCCAACGTGAATGTGGTGCAAGAACTGGTCACCATGATCCAGACCCAGCGTGCCTATGAAATGAATTCCAAAGCGATCCAGACCTCAGACCAGATGCTGCAAAAGCTGGGCCAGCTTTAAGCTACCGAGGTGTCTCATGTGCTGCCAAATACGCTCTTTTAAAAATAGTAACTTACGCTTTATCCATCTGAGCTGCGGGCTTTTTTTGTCATATATCCTGGCAGGATGTGCAGGATTGCCAAAATCCGTTGCGGTGGAGTTTCCGACAGCCGATCCGGTGCGTCCCTTGGCCACCACGGCACCGGTCAGCACGCCCGCCAGCGGCAGCCTGTACCAGAGGGCCAGCTACCGTCCGGCGTTTGAAGACGCGCGTGCACGCATGGTGGGCGACCAGATCACGATCCAGATCGTAGAAAAAGTCACCGCCAGCCAGGTGTCGTCTTCCACCGCCAACCGCACCAGCTCTGGCTCCACCAGCGTCAGCGCCTTTCCATTTCTTTCGCCGCAGGACCTAGGCAACCTGAGCACCGGCACCAAATCCGCCAGCGACTTTTCCGGCAAGGGCGGAACTGAAAGCGCCAACACTTTTTACGGCACCATCACCGCCACGGTGGTCGATGTGTTGCCCAATGGTCACTTGGCGGTGGCGGGTGACAAACAAATCGGCGTGAATCAGAATGTCGATGTCATGCGCTTTAGCGGCACGATTGACCCGCGACTGATTCAGCCCGGCAACCTGATCAATTCCACCCAAGTGGCCAACGCGCGGATGGAGTCCAGGGGCCGTGGTGCCCAAGCCGAAGCGCAAACAGTTGGCTGGTTAACACGGTTCTTTTTCAGCTTTCTGCCGTTCTAAAGTTTTGCAGAATAGTGCCGAGGGATTCACCCATCATGCACGCATTCAAAACACGCCTCTTGTCGACTCTGCCGAGCAAGCCAGCCCTGCGCTGGCTGAACTGGCTGTTGGCCGCAAGCTGCCTGCTCGGCAGCCTGTGGCCGCTTGACCCGGCGCACGCGGCACGCATCAAGGAGGTGGCCGCAGTAGAGGGGGTGCGCAGCAACCAACTCACGGGTTTTGGCTTGGTGGTGGGGCTGGACGGCACGGGCGACCAGACCACGCAGATGCCCTACACCTCGCAGGGCATGACCAATTACCTGCAACAGCTGGGCATCACGCTGCCCAGCGCGTCGGTGTCGCAGCTGCAAATGAAAAATGTTGCGGCCGTAATCGTGACAGCGCAGTTGCCCGCCTTTGCCCGGCCCGGTCAAGCCATTGACGTGAGCGTGTCCTCCGTGGGCAACTCCAAGTCGCTCAAGGGCGGCATGCTGATATCGACCCCGCTCAAAGGCGCCGACGGTGAAATTTATGCTATTGCCCAGGGCAGTCTGGTCATCGCAGGTGCAGGCGCTTCTGCGGGCGGCAGCAAGGTACAAGTCAACCACCTCAGTTCCGGCCGCATCCCTGGTGGCGCGCAGGTGGAACGCACCGTACTCACCCCGCTGCAAGAGGGCAATGGCATCACACTGGGCTTACAAGCGAGCGACTTTCAGACCGCGCACAAGGTGGCACAAGCCATCAACACCCGCTTTGGCGCTGGCGCTGCGCAGGCCATCGACGGGCGCACCATCCGCGTCAATGCGCCTACCGAGCCCGATGCACGTGTCAGTTTCATGGCCGAGCTGGAAGAACTGTCGCTGGAGTCATCCGTCCCCTCAGCCCGTGTCGTGATCAATTCACGTACTGGCTCGATCGTGATGAACCAGGCGGTGACCCTGAAAGCCTGCGCCATTGCGCACGGCAACTTGTCGATTAGCATCACCAACACGCCGTCCGTAAGCCAACCCAACGCGCTGGCGCAGGGGCAAACTGCTGTGACCAACAAGGCCGACATCCAGATTCGGCAAGAGCCAGGCATGTTGATCGAGTTGCCGCAGGCGGCCCAGTTGTCGGACGTGGTGCGCGCGCTCAATTCCCTGGGAGCCACACCGCAAGACCTATTGGCTATTTTGCAAGCTATCAAGGCCGCAGGCGCCCTAGACGCCGAGCTGGAGGTGATCTGATGAGCCTGGGCTCTTCCGTCAACCTGAACAACGCGCTGGCCGCAGATGCGAATTCGCTGAGCACGCTCAAAGCGCAAGCACGCGACAAGACGCCCGAAGCGATTCGGGAAACGGCGCGCCAGTTTGAGTCGCTGTTCATGCGTGAGCTGATCAAAAGCATGCGCGAAGCCTCCATGAAGTCGGGCCTGCTCGACAACCCCGGCAGCGACCTGGGCACGGACCTGCTGGACCAGCAATTTGCGGTCAAGATGTCGGGCCAACCCGGCGGCCTGTCGGATCTGATTGCGGCGCAGTTGGCGCGCCAGATGGGGGTAGAGATGCCCGCAGGTGGCCTGAACGCTGACGCGCCGCCCGCAACGCCCCTGACCCCGTACAAAACGTCCACCCCCACCAGCGCCCTGCAAAAAACGTCGTCGCTGGCAGCCTATGGCACACAACCGGTGCAGACCAGCACCTCGCCCAGCGGCTTTGTTGCGCAACACAGCGCTGCCGCAGCGCGTATTGAACAAGAAACCGGCATCCCCGCCAGCTACATGCTGGGTCAGGCGGGCCATGAAACGGGTTGGGGACAACACAACATCCGCATGAAAGACGGCACGCCGTCGCACAACCTGTTTGGCATCAAGGCCGGAGCTGGCTGGCGTGGCAAAGTGGCAGAAGTCACCACCACCGAATATGTGAACGGTGTGGCGCAAAAACACGTGGCCACATTCCGCGCCTATGCGTCTGAGGATGAATCGTTTCGGGACTACGCGCGGCTGATCACGCAGGCACCCCGCTACGCCCGGGTAGCCCAACACACGGGCTCGGCACAGGCCTTTGCCAACAGCCTGCAACAGGCCGGCTATGCCACCGACCCCCAGTACGCGGTCAAACTGAGCCGCGCCATTGAAACCACGCAACGCGTGCAACAACGCATGACGCTGGTGGCAAGCGCATCATGAGCGGCGTTCTGAACGTTGCCACACGCGGCCTACTGGCCAGCCAGACCGTGTTGCAAACGGCGGGCAACAACATTGCCAACGTCAACACGCCCGGCTATTCACGCCAAAGCGCGGTGCTGCAAACGGTAGAAGGTCAATTTACCGGCGGCGGCTACGTCGGCAAAGGGGTGGATGTCACTACCATCGAACGCAATTACAGCGAGTTTCTGACACGCCAAGCCGCCTTGGCGGGTGCTGCCGCTGCGGGCGATACAGCGCGCGCAGACAAGCTGGCGCAACTGCAAGAGCTGTTTCCGGGCGGCACCAGCGGGCTGGGCGCGTCCATTACCGACATGCTGAACGCGTTTTCTGACGTGGCCAGCGCCCCCACCGACCTGACCGCGCGCACCGTGGTGCTCACCCGTGTGAGCGAGACTGCGTCGCGTATGCGCAGTGCTTCCACTACGCTGGACGACCTGCAATTGGGCACCCAACAAGAGCTGTCACAAAAAGTCAGCGCCATCAACAGCCTAGCCAACAACGTTGCCGACGTAAACGACAAAATTGCGCGTGCCATGGGCACTGGCCAAACACCCAATGACCTGTTGGATCGGCGTGACCAGCTGGTACGCGAACTCAACCAGTACATCCAGACCAGTTCCATTGCTGCCACCGACGGCACGGTGGGTATTTTTGTCGGTGGTAGTCAGGCCCTGGTGCTAGGCACCACCGTGGCACCCTTAAAAGTTGTGGCCGACGACTTTAGCGACCCGCTCAAAAGCCGTCTGGCCATCACGCGCAATGGGCAAACCATCAACCTCGACGAAGCCATGCTCGGTGGTGGCGAGGTGCCGGGCTTGCTGCGTTTTCAGAACACCGACCTGGTCGAGGCGCGCAACCTGCTGGGCCGCCTGACGCTGGTCGTCAGCACCAGCCTGAACACACAGAACAAGTTGGGGTTGGATCTGGATGGCAACCCGGGCGGTAACCTGTTTACGCCGACGGATCTGAACACGGGGGGCAATATCCTCAAGCCTGCCGGTCAGACCAGCACCACGCTGTCGCTAGCCATTGCCGACGTGACCAAGTTTGCCGTTTCTGACTACGAAGTCAACTTTACCGGGGCTACCACCGGCAGCATCACGCGCAAGACAGACGGCGTGGTGACCAATTTTGACTTTGCCACACTCACCCCGGTGGTGATCGACGGATTGAGTCTGACTAAAAATCTTACCGACGCCACTGCAGGTGACCGCTTTTTGCTCAAACCCTTCAGCACCTCGGCCAGCGACATCAGCGCCGAGTTTTCCACCCCACGCGCACTGGCCGTGGCCAGCCCGTTCGTCGGCAAAATGGATGCCGCCAATACGGGCAGTTTGCAACTATCGACCCTGAGCGCTAAAACAAACGCCACCACGCCGCCGCAGCCGTCGCCGGTGGTGCTGACCTTTACCGGCAGCAACAGCTACACGCGCAGCGACGAACTGCCGCTGGCCAATGCGACCCCTTTCACCTACATGTCGGGGCAAGCCATTACCGCCGCCGACTGGTCGCTGGTGCTGCAAGGCGCGCCCAAGACCGGAGACACGTTCACCGTGCTGGGCATCAAGGACGCAGCCAACAACAATGGCGTGGACTACAAACTCAACGCCGGTAATGCCAACGCCATGATGGCGCTGCGCGACGCAGCCACCTTTGACGGCGCGGCGCTGACTGACGGCTATGCGGGCATGATTGCCCAGATCGGTATTCGCACGCAAAGTGCCAACTACGCGGCAAAAGTTTCTGGTGTGATTGCCTCCAACATGGAAACCGACCGCACCAGCGTGTCGGGCGTCAATCTGGACGAAGAGGCTTCCAAGCTGATCCAGTACCAACAGGCGTATCAAGCCTCGGCCAAGGTCATTCAAGTGGCCAAAGGCATTTTTGACACGCTGATCCAGTCGATGAACTAGCCACTTGCGCACGCATTAACCCTTGGCTCAAACGCTACACCCCATAACGGGAGCCCACCATGTCCATGTCGTTTAACCGCGTCGCCACCGCCAACACCTACGACCGCGCCATAGGCAACGTTTCGGCGCGCGGCACTGCGCTGTCCAACCTGCAAGAAAACCTGACCTCTGGCAAGCGCGTGGTGCGCGCCAGCGACGACCCCACGGCCGCTGCCAACGCCGAGCGCGCCATGACGCGCATCAGCCGCATCGCTACCGATCAGCGAGCCCTGGAGTCCCAGCGCAACACCATCGCGCAAGCCGAAAGCACGCTGGGCCAGGCCACCGACGTGCTACAGCGCTTTCGCGAGCTGGTGGTAAGCGCGGGCAATGCGGTGCACAGCAGCGCCGAGCGCAGGTCGATTGCGGTGGAGTTGCAAGGACTGCGCGACCAGGTGTTCTCTTTGGCCAACGCCAAGGATACCAACGGCATGCCGCTGTTTGGCGCCCTGGCCAGCGCACTGGCACCGTTTGTCGGTTCGCAAGCCAGCGCGCCTGACTACACCTTTCAGGGGCTGCCGGGGCAGGCCGCCAGCAGCGACGTGGCGATTCCGTTTAGCCTGAACGGTGACGCCGCGTTCATGTTGCAAAGTGCGCGTGACGCGTCGTACAACGTGCAGAACGGCAACGCTGCCTCACAATTGCAAACCAGCGCTGTCACGATGACCAATTCAGCACTGGTCAACGGATCGTCGTACAACATCAGCAACATCGCCGTCTCGGCGGGTACCTTGCCCAACACCAGCAAGGTGTCTTACGACCTCACAGAAACCACAGCGGCCGGCGTGACTTTGCCCGCCGTACCTACCACAGAGCCCGACTACGCCAGCACGCAGGGAACTATTCCGATCAACCTGCCAGGCCTGAGTCTGACACTCAGCGGGAGCCTGAGTGCTGGCGACAGCTTGAGCATCACGCCCAACCCCAGCGTCTTCAGTGTGCTCGACAACGCCATCAAAAACATCAAGGAGGCGACCAATAACAACGCCGCAGCCCAGGCGGTTGGCCAGGCACTGCACAACATTGACATTGGCATGGAACGCATCTCGGCGGTTCGTGGTCAGGCGGGTGACCTGCTCAACCGCGCCGACCGCATCAGCGCCAACCAGGAAGGCCGCAGCATCCAGCTGGAGGCCGACCGCTCGCGCGCCGAAGACCTAGACATGATTCAGGGCATATCGGACTTCAACAATCAGCAAACCGGCTACCAGGCCGCGCTGCAAACCTACGCCAAGGTGCAACAGTTGTCGCTGTTCAACTTCATCTGACTTAGGGCTCGCAAAGCAATAACTTGTACTTTTGTCTAGCCATCTTTGGGCGCATTGCGTCGTCGCAAATCGCTTGTTTAGCAGAGCTAAACGGCGCGCTTTGTGCCTAGCACTGCATCCCAAATCCGGCCGTCAAACTATACAACTTATTACTTTACGAGCCCTTACGCCACCAGCGCCAGCGCGCCAAAGTCGCCCACGCGCGCCCCCAGGCCCGCGCTGACGATGTCGCAGCCGTCGGTAAGCGCCGGCAATTTGCCCGCCACCACCGCACGCAGCCGGGGCAACAGGTAGTCGCGGTGGTGCCAATAGACACTGCCGCCGATGCTGATACGCTGTAAATCCAGCGTAGCGATCAGGTTGTAGAGCATCCGCCCCATGACCAGGCATAAGCCATCAATAATGGAGATAGCCCTTGTATCACCTGCATATGCTGCTTTAAAAAGTGCAGCAGCGTCGGGATAACCCTGCGGCGAAAAGCGACGTGCCAGCGCGTTGCCGGCAATCAGCCCCTCCACATCCCCCACGTTGCCGCAGCCGCACAGCGCGTCCGCGTTATCGCTTACAAACAGATGCCCGGCGTGACCAGCATTGCCGTTTTTGCCGCGCAACACCTGGCCATCCACGCACAACCCGGTGCCGATGCCGGTGCTCCAGGTGACATACGCGCAATGCTTCAGCGCTTGACCATCGGCGTCGCGCAACGCGCCCCAGCGCCGCTCGGCTTCCAGCGCGCCAATGCCGTCGTTTTCAACCCGCACATCTTTGAAAGCCGCGCGCAACGGTGCTTCCAGCAAAGCAGTCTGCCAGTCGTTGGGCAGGCCGCGCGCCTTGCCCGCCAGGCCACCGCAGATATTGGGTGCGGCCAGTTCGACCAGACCCTGATGCAACACAAACGGGCCGCAAGACGACACGCCTACGCGCGCAATGTCCTGCACCGCTACACCGGCCAGCGTGCAGCTTTGGCCAATCAGCCGCATGATTTGTTGTGCCAGCGCGTCGTTGCTGCCGCGCGTTTCAGTGGGCTCGGTGAGTTGACCGCGGCTGCCTTGCGCATCAACGATGCTGACCGCGACCTTGGTGCCGCCCAGGTCAACGCAGGCTACGGGTGCGCTACCCGCAGGCAGACAGAAACCGTCGATGGATGTTTGTGTTGTCATGGCTGGATCCGCTCGTTACCGTGGGTTGTGGTGGGTTACCGTTATGCGCGCCCGTAATCATCGCTCAAGCGCACAATATCGTCTTCACCCAGATAGTCTCCCCACTGCACCTCGACAATTTCAACCAGACTGTCGCCTTGGTTAGCCAACCGGTGCACCTGCCCCAGCGCAATGTCGCAATGCTGGCCCGGCATCAGGTCAAAGCTGTGCTCGCCCAGCATCACGTGCGCCGTGCCCTGCACCACCACCCAGTGCTCGGCACGCTGGCGGTGTATTTGCAGACTGATCTGCTGGCCGGGCAACACGGCGATGCGCTTGATCTTGTGGCTGGGTGCTTCAAACACGGCCTCAAACCAGCCCCAAGGGCGCACTGTTCGCCCTGCATTCTCAACAAGGCTTTGCATGGTCAGGGTGAAAGTTGATCACACCGCGATGCTAAACCCTGACGCCGCGCCGGGTTACCGGCAGATTACGCCGTCTGGCGGTCGCTCATCCAGCCAGAGCCAGACCCAGTCATCAGCGCTCCAGGTTCTGTTGCGTCCAGTGCACCATGTCGGCAACACCCATGGCACCGGGCTGGCGCGCCACCTCGCGGCCACCGACAAACAGCGCCAGCGTGGGAATGCTGCGGATATTGAAGCGCGCGGCCAAGTCTTGTTCGGCCTCGGTATCGACCTTGGCCAGGCGTACCAACGGCTCGAGTTGCGCCGCGGCCTGCTCAAACGCAGGCGCCATCTGGCGACACGGACCGCACCACGGTGCCCAAAAATCCACCAGCACCGCAATCTGATTGCGGCTGATATGGCGGTCAAAGCTGGCCGCGTCCAGCGGCACCGGATGCGCCTCAAACAGTGGTCGGTGACAGCTGCCGCAGTTGGGCGCGCTACCCAGGTTGGCGCGGCGGATGCGGTTGGTGGTGTGGCAATGCGGGCAAACAACGTGCAGTGAATCGGTCATGACAAAGCCTTTCTGGTGACACACATGCCACCAGGCAGCGCAATTTCAAGAGACACCACAGCATCTGCCCATCCCCCAGGGGACACTCGGATCCCTGAACTCAGAGAACTTTTGAAATGCCAGCCGCCACCAGGCTCAAGATGATGGTGGTGGTGAGCGGGATGAAGATTTCGCGCCCAAACAGCTTGAAGCGGATGTCACCCGGCAAGCGGCCAAAGCCGAGCTTTTGCAACCAGGGCGTCAGCCCGTTGAGCAAGATCAGCGCCAGCAACACAACAATCAACCAGCGGATCATGGTGGGGCTCCAACATCCGATAAACAGTTAAGGACAGAGCAAAGTGCGCTGCGCGACACTGTTGATCTGTCCCGCAATCTTTCAGAGAGTATGCGTCTTGTCGCCATGGGCAAATCCCATCGCCTGCCAGGGCTCGCCCTTATAGAACCCGATCACCTTGAAGAACTCGCCCATTTCGTGCTCCATGACGAGTTGCTGCGCCTGCAGGCGGGTCTTGTGGTCGGCCACCTCCATCTGCTGCGCCAGACCACAGTTAAGCAGAAACGTCGCTTGGTTGCAGTAACCCAGCACGCCCAGACCGGCTTCGTTGCCCGCCAGCGCCACACCGGTAAAGTTGACGTGCGCGGTGATGTCTTTTTGCCCCACCGCGCGCAAGGGGTCGTCATCGACACGGTGCGCCCGATGACACATCACCGTGCCCATGTGACGCTGCGGGTGGTAGTACTCGGCTTCGGGAAAGCCGTAGTCAATCAAAAACACGGCTCCGGCCTGCAGGTGCTGGCCCAGCGTACGCACAAAAGCTTCACCCTGCGGATGGATTTCGGTCAGGTAGTCGTGCGCCCCCGGAATATCCAGCGGCGGTCGCAAGTCGGTGGCGCGGTCTTGCCAGACAAAACCCAACGCACTGTCACCATCGGTTTGGGCCTCGGGACCGGCCAGCACCACACCGCGCTCGTGCCACACGCCGCCCACGCGCGCCAGCAATTTGACCGGCATGGCATCCAATACCTCGTTGCCCAGCACGATGCCACTGAAACGCTCTGGCAACGCATCGACCCAGCGCACACAGTCGGCAAAACCAGCCAGCGTGGCCTGCTGGCGCGCACGCAAACTGCTGGAAACGTCCACAATGGTGTAGCGCACCAGCGGCACACCCTGCGCCTTGAGCGCCTGCAAAACCTGCAGCGCCAACGCGCCCGAGCCCGCGCCAAATTCCCATACCTCTTGCGTGCCGGTCACCTGCAGTGCCTGCGCCACCTGCTGCGCCAGCGTCCAGCCGTACAACGGCGACAACTCGGGCGCGGTCACAAAGTCGCTGCCAGCCACCCGCACGCCGTCTTGCACCCGGTATGGCAGCGCGCCAAACTTGGCGCTGTCATGCGCGTAGTAACCCAGGCCGGGCGCATACAAGGCTTGGTGCATGAAACGGTCAAAGCCGATCCAGCCCCCCGCGTCTGCCACGTCAGCGGCGATGCGCTCCGACAGGGCCTTGGTTAAACTTGTCGCGTTTGTCATAGCCTTGAATTGTCCCCGAATGTCCACCCCCACCCCACCTGTTGCGCCGCAACCCACCGTGCTGGTCACCGGCGCGGCCAAGCGCCTGGGCCGCGAAATTGCCCTGAAGCTGGCCGCAGCGGGCTGGCGCGTGGCTGTACATTACCGCGATTCGGTCGTGGAAGCTCGCAAAACAGTAGCTGACTGCACAAAGCTGGCAGCGGCTAGCACCTCTTTTCGTGCCAATCTGGCAAACGAGACGGCGGTGCGCCAGTTGTTGCCCAGCGTGCTGGACAAATTTGGCCATGTGGACGCAGTCGTCAACAGCGCATCCACTTTTGAGCACGACACGGTGGCCAGCTTTGGTTTTGCCGCACTGGAAAAACACATGCGTGCCAACGCGGGCGCCGCCATTTTGCTCAGTCAGGCCTTGCACAGCCACCTGAAAGAGCGCAACGCCTCGGGCGCCGTAGTGAACCTGCTGGACCAGAAGCTGTGGAACCCCAACCCCGATTTTTTGAGCTACACGTTGTCCAAGGCCGCGCTGGAAGCCGCCAACACCCTGCTGGCCATGGAGCTGGCACCGCGCCTGCGCGTGGTGGGCGTGGCGCCGGGCCTGACACTGACCAGCCACATGCTGAGCCCGGAAAAATTTGAGGCGCTGCACAAGCTCGCGCCGCTGGGGCATTCGTCCACCGCTGCGGACGTAGCCGCCACGGTGGCCTTTGCGCTGTCCAACCCGTCCATTACCGGCACCACGCTGCTGGTCGATGGCGGCCAGCATCTGATGCGGTTTGAGCGCGACTTTTCTCTGATGTGATGCGTCTGTGGCGTATCACTTACCCGGGCACCCCATGACGAGCAATTCCACCCTGGCCTCACACTTGCAAGGTCTGCAAACCCTGACCCTGACCGGGCTGCGCTTTGACGCCAACCTGGGCATTCTGGAGACCGAAAAAACTGCGCCGCAGCCAATCCAGGTGGACGCCGAGCTCAGCCTGGGCGCGCAGCCGCTGTTGCCGTGCGACGATGACATTTGCAGCGTGCTGGACTACCGCAAGGTGCGCAAGATCATCATCGACGAATGCACCGCCGAGCACGTGAACCTGCTTGAGACGCTGATTGGCAAGCTGTGCAACCGACTGATGCAGCTGCCCAATGTGAAAGGCGTGCGCGTGAAGATTGCCAAGCTGGAAATTTTTGCCGACTGCGAGGTAGCCATCCGCATGGAAACCGGGCAGTGGTAAAGCCCTCTCTTCATCCAGCGAATGGCCGACATCACGAGAGAGGCAGAACCGGTAAATATATGAATATACTTAAATGCGAACTAAAATCGGGGTATGAAAACCTCACTTGACTTTCCTGACCCTCTCTTTCGTCAGCTCAAGGCGCACGCTGCGTTGCAGGGCAGTTCCCTCAAAAACCTGGTGTTGAATTTTGTCGAACGCGGCCTGCGGGAAACCCAAACCGTACCAGCCACACCACCTCAAGACACCCGTTGGGAGGATCAGTTAGACCCCTTCACCAAGAGTCTGCTCGGTATTGCCGTGCCCACAGACGGTCGGCCAACACCCACCATGGATGATTACTACGCCCATCTTGAGAAAAAACACCTTGGACAAAACACACCATGAGTGTGCTCATCGACACCAACATTTTGCTGGACGTCGCACTCAAACGCGCGCCGTTTTACCAAGCCAGTGCGCTGGCGCTGGCCAAGGCGCGTGGCCACGGCGAGACGCTGCTGTGTGCCATCAGCGTGACGACGCTGCACTATTTTTTGCGACAAAAGCTGGGGGAGAAAGGGGCAAGACTGTTTGTCGCTCAATGTCTCACCGCCATGACCGTGGTCACGGTTGAAAAAGCCACCTTGCAAGACGCTCTGCGCAGCCCCATGGGCGACTTTGAAGACGGCGTGATCGCGCAGGCAGCGCTGGTCGGCTCAGCCAGTTTGATCTTGACGCGCAACACCAAAGATTTCATCAAAAGCCCGGTGTTGGCTATCACTCCTGAAGACTATCTGGAAAAAGCGTCATGAGCATCCCCCGGGTTGATACCCAAGCAGGCGCCATGGACGCGTCGTGCGCCCCCAACGGCCCAGCCAGCGCGCGCCAAACCGCACTGAGCCGCGCGCGCGAAGCGCACAAGCTCGAAAAGCGCCTGTGCCGCCAGGTGGGCCAGGCCATCATCGACTTCAACATGATCGAAGCGGGTGACCGCGTGATGGTGTGCGTGAGCGGCGGCAAAGACAGCTTTGGCCTGCTGGACATTTTGCTCAAACTGCAAAAGCGCGCACCGATTCACTTTGACATCGTCGCCGTCAACCTGGACCAGAAGCAACCAGGTTTTCCGGCGCACATCCTGCCGGAATACCTGGGCAAGCTGGGCATTGAATACCACATCGAAACCCAAGACACCTACAGCATCGTCAAGCAAAAAGTGCCCGCAGGCAAGACCATGTGCAGTCTGTGCAGCCGCCTGCGCCGGGGCATTTTGTACGGCGTGGCCGACCGCCTGAAGATCACCAAGATCGCGCTGGGCCACCACCGCGACGACATGCTGCACACCTTTTTTCTGAACCTGTTTTTTGCCGGCAAGCTCAAAGGCATGCCACCCAAACTGGTCAGCGACGACGGCGGCCACGTGGTCATCCGCCCGCTGGCCTACGTGGCCGAAAAAGACCTGACGGCGTGGGCCGCGCAGCGGCAGTTCCCGATCATTCCGTGCAGCCTGTGCGGCAGTCAGGAAAATTTGCAGCGCCAGGAGATCAAACGCATGGTGCACGCCTGGGAGCGCCAGTACCCGGGCCGCACCGAGACCATGTTCACCGCGCTACAAAACGTGGTTCCCAGCCACCTGATGGATCAGTCGCGCTACGACTTCAAGGGCGTCAAGGCCACCGGCGTGGCCGACGCGCAAGGCGACATCGCCTTTGACAGCAACGAACTGCCCGCGCCCCGACTGCCCGGTATGGCCGTGGTGCGTTTCTAAAGTTTTAAGCAAAATAAGCCTCTAGCCCTTATGTATAAAGCGCTGACAGCTCTCTTATTTGTAGTATTCTGGGTGACAGGCTGCGCCAGCGTGCGACTGCTCGACACCCAGGTCAGCAGCTATGCGCCGCACACCGTAGCCGCCGGTAGCCAGTACCAGTTTGAGCGCCTGCCATCACAGCAAGTCAACCCGACGGCCCAAACGCAGTTGGAAAGCTGGGCCCAGCAAGCGCTAACCCAGATTGGGCTGAAGCGCTCCAAGACGGCCGCATTGCGGGTGCAAGTGAGCGCCATGCAGCGCCAGGACACGGCCGTGCAGCGGCCGGGTTTGCCCATGCACTGGGGTTTGAGCGCAGGCCCTGCTCCAACCCGCAGCGGCGTCGTGGTGCCACTGCGGGGTGTCCGGTTTGCCAGATTCCCCGAGCCGCCCAACTACTGGCGTCAAGTCAGCCTGATCATGCGCGATGGCACGGGTGCGGTCGTGTTTGAGAGCCACGCCAGCCACGAAGGCCCGTGGGCCGACAGCCAGGCCATCTTGCCAGCCTTGTTCCAGGCCGCCTTACAAGGCTTCCCGAATCCGCCCGAAGGCGAGCGCCGCGTCGATATTGAAATCCCCAGGTAATTGACCCAGGTATTTGACCCAGGTATTTGACCCATGCAAGCCACCCGCATCATTGCCGTGCGCCACGGCGAAACCGCCTGGAATGTCGATACGCGCATCCAGGGCCACCTGGACATTGCACTGAATGCCACCGGCGTGCTGCAGGCCGGGCGCGTGGCGCAGGCGCTGGCCGACGAAGCGGTGGACGCCATCTACGCCAGCGACTTGCTGCGCGCCTGGCAGACCGCCTGCGCCATCGCGCATGCGTGCCGCTGCACGCCCACGCCAGAGCGCCAACTGCGCGAGCGCGCTTTTGGCCGTTTTGAAGGCAAGACCTTTGCCGAACTGGAACAGCATTGGCCCGAAGACTCGCGCCGTTGGCGACAGCGCGACCCCGACTGGGAGCCACCCGGTGGCGAATCACTGATCGCCCTGCGCCAGCGCATCGCAGCTGCTGTCACCGAGCTTGCAAGCCGCCACCTGGGCGGCCAGATCGTGCTGGTGGCGCACGGCGGTGTGATGGATGTCCTGTACCGACTGGCCACCGGACAGGAATTGCAGGCGCCGCGCACCTGGTTACTGGGCAATACCGCCATCAACCGTTTGCTGTGGACTCCTGATGGCCTGACGCTGGTCGGCTGGGGCGACACACGTCATCTGGATGATCTGGTGCGCGATGAAAGCAGCGCCTGATCTCTGAAAATTCCTAAAAGTCATGATGTCACGTTGAACCCGCGCGGCGACTGGCTTTGGCGGCCTCCTCATACGGGGGTACCCGAAATCGTCGGCCGCCCAAGCCAGCCACCGCGCTGGACACCTTGGTAAAAAGGCGCTTGTCCACCAAAAGCGTCTAGCTGCAGGGAGCCCCACTGGTAAGCGCCGATTTCTGGTACCCCAGCATGAGGCGTTTGCCAGTGGGGCTCTCTGCGGCGGGTTATGTCGTACACCACCGACTACACTCTATCTAACCCCTATTAGCCTGCCCCCGGGCATTGCGTCCCCATTCACGGAGAACTGTTGTGCAACTTGTCTGTCTTGACCTCGAAGGCGTTCTGGTCCCTGAAATCTGGATCGAATTTTCCAAACGCACCGGCATCCCGGAGCTCTCGCGCACCACGCGCGACGAACCCAATTACGACAAGCTGATGACGTTTCGCTTGAGCCTTCTCAAGCAGCATAAGCTAGGCTTGCCCGACATCCAGAAAGTGATTGCCGAAATGGGCCCCATGCCCGGCGCGCGCGAGTTTCTGGACGCGCTACGGCGCGACTACCAGGTGATCATTTTGTCCGACACGTTTTACGAATTTGCCATGCCGCTGATGGCGCAACTGGGTATGCCCACGCTGTTTTGCCACCAGCTTGAAGCCGACGCCAAGGGCTTTCTGGTGGCCTACCACCTGCGCATGGCGAACCAGAAAAAAGAAGCGGTGCAACGCTTTAAAGAGCTCAACTTCAAGGTCATTGCTGCGGGTGACTCGTACAACGACACCGCCATGCTGGGCACCGCGCACGCCGGTATCCTGTTTCACCCGCCGCAAAACGTGATTGACGAGTTTCCGCAGTTTCCGGTGACGATGAATTACACCGAGCTGCGCGCCCGGATCGACCAGGCATCGCGCGCCATCGCCTGAGGGCCTGAACAGCCGTCAGCAGCGCTCAGCCCTCGGACAAGCCAAACAAGCCCTCGCCCGCCGGATTCGCGGGCGGCGTCACGCCCAGATGCCGGTACGCGGCCAGCGTGGCAATGCGCCCGCGCGGCGTGCGCTGCAGGTAGCCCTGCTGAATCAGATAGGGTTCGATCACGTCTTCAATCGTGTCGCGCTCTTCGCCAATGCTGGCGGCAATGTTGTCCAGCCCGACCGGGCCGCCGTCAAAGCGGTGGATCACCGCCTCCAGCAGCTTGCGATCCATCAGGTCAAAGCCTTGCGGATCGACGTCGAGCATTTGCAGCGCGCGGTTGGCAATGTCCAGCGTGATCTCACCCACGCCTTTCACGTCGGCGTAGTCGCGCACGCGGCGCAACAGCCGGTTGGCAATGCGCGGTGTGCCACGGCTGCGCCGCGCAATTTCAAAGCCACCTTTTTCGTCGGTTGGAACCTTCAACAGCCCGGCACTGCGTTTGACGATGCGCGCCAGCTCTTCGGCGCTGTAAAACTCCAGCCGCGCCACAATGCCAAAGCGGTCGCGCAACGGGTTGGTGAGCATGCCCGCGCGCGTGGTGGCACCCACCAGCGTAAAGGGCTGCAAATCGAGCTTGATGCTGCGTGCCGCCGGGCCTTCGCCGATCATGATGTCGATCTTGTAGTCTTCCAGCGCCGGGTACAAGATTTCTTCCACCACCGGGCTCAAGCGGTGAATTTCGTCGATGAACAGCACATCGTTTTTTTCCAGATTGGTCAGCAGCGCGGCCAGGTCTTTGGGTTTTTCCAGCACCGGGCCACTGGTCTGGCGCAGGTTCACGCCCAGCTCGGCGGCGATGATGTGGCTGAGCGTGGTCTTGCCCAGGCCGGGCGGGCCAAACAGCAGCACATGGTCCAGCGCCTCGTCGCGCTTTTTGGCCGCACCAATGAAAATTTCAAGCTGCTCACGCGCCTTGGCCTGGCCCACGTAGTCGTCAAGCAACTTCGGTCGCAGCGCGCGCTCAATGGCTTCTTCGCCGGGCGAAGCGGGCGCGGTGGAGACCACCCGTTTGGGCGGCGCGGGGGCGAAGTCGTCGGTTTGAACGGTCACGGTAGGGTTGAGGTGCTGGACATGAATGCCATGACTATAGCGCCGCACCTTTGAACAGATTGCGCTGTGTGCGCGACAACGGTCACCGGCCTGCGACAATGCTGCCCCTGTTTCACTTGGCACGGGGCCGTTCGCCCCTCAAGCACCATGCACCTCGACGCCACGGATAGCGCTCGCACCTTTAGCCTCTGCGACTTTGACTTTGCTCTCCCCCCAGACCTGATCGCGCAGCACCCTGCCCCGCAGCGCAGCGGTTCGCGACTGCTTGACGGCACCTATGCCACGCCCGTCGACCGCGTATTCACCGATCTGCCAGCCCAGCTGCGTGCGGGCGACCTGCTGGTCCTGAACGACACCCGGGTGATGCACGCGCGCCTGTTTGGCGAAAAGCCCACAGGGGGCAAATGTGAACTGCTGATCGAGCGCGTTCTCGACGGCAACCAGGTTGCAGCGCACCTGCGTGTCAGCAAGAAACCAGCACCGGGTACTACCTTGCGGCTTGTTGCAGCAGCGGGCTGTGATGACCATCCCCGCGCAACCGTTCTGGGGCGCTGGCCAGACGAACACGGTGCGCTGTTTCGGTTGGCACTGTCCAACGATGCGGGCGACGACCCCTATACGCTGATGGCGCGCCACGGCCATGTGCCGCTGCCGCCCTACATAACCCACACCGACTCCCCTGAAGATGCACAGCGTTATCAAACGGTGTTTGCGAGTAAATTGGGCGCGGTGGCCGCCCCAACGGCCGCGCTGCATTTTGACGAAGCGGTGCTGGCACAGCTCGACACGATGGGGGTACAGCGTGCCTATGTAACGCTACATGTAGGCGCTGGAACGTTTCAACCCGTCAAAACAGAAAATCTGGCCGAGCACCAGATGCACAGCGAGTGGTACCAAGTGCCGGCGGCCACGCAACAGGCCATCGCCGACTGCCGTGCGCGCGGGGGGCGCGTGGTGGCGGCAGGCACCACCAGCGTGCGTGCGCTGGAATCGTGGGCGCTTCAGGCCAATGGGGTCAGAGCACACAACCGCTGTGCGGTCGGTGATCTGACCCCATTGACCCAGACCCCCTTAACCCTGGCCCCATTTACGGGTGACACGCGCATTTTCATCACGCCCGGATTTGAGTTCAAAGTGGTCGACTTGCTGCTAACCAACTTTCACCTGCCCAAGTCAACCCTGATGATGTTGGTCAGTGCCTTTGCCGGGTATGAACGCGTTATGGCGCTATACCAACATGCCATGACACAACGCTATCGATTCTTCAGCTATGGAGACGCGATGCTGCTGCAGCGTCAAAAACTTGCGAACACTTAGCCGGGCTCGCAAAGCAGTAACTTATTACTTTAAGAGCCCTTAGCAAATTGGCGGCACAATGAGTGCAGTCTGCGTGCCGCCACGCAAGATCAGACAAATACCTTGAACACTTTTCAAAAACGTACCGCCAGACTGAAATTGGCGGCACAATGAGTGCAGTCTGCGTGCCGCCACGCAAGATCAGACAAATACCTTGAACACTTTTCAAAAACGTACCGCCAGACTGATCGCGATGGTCAGTTTCATCCTGGCCTGCATTGCCAGTCCACTGGCCTGGTACGTGGCGCGTGAGAACGCGGAACAAAGCATTGTCTCGCTGGCTATTGAAGAATCCGGCCGCTTGCTGCATCGCTATAACGCCATTGACATGGATACGCCCGACGCTGTGGCCAAAGCGCACGACGCAGCGCAAACCATCAGCGGCGGGATGTTTGACATTGTTGAAATTTACGATGCTCATGGCCGCAAGCTCGCAGCGGCCAACACGCCCGAGGGCAAGGCGGTCGAGTCGTCGCTGCCCCACCATGGCCGCCCCAATTACACCGAGGCTTTTTACCGCGGCACCAAGTTGCCCAATGGGGTCTGGGCGTTGCGAGTTTTTGTTCCATTACGTAACTCAGCGACCGACATGACTTTGCCGGTGACAGGGTACTTTGAAGGCGTGCGTGTCATGCCCGCTTGGCAACAAGACCAGATTTTTTCCAGCGCGCTCACCGTCGCGCTCATGGTTGGGTTGGCAGCCCTGCTCTGTGGCGCGGCCTTGTACCCGGTGGTGGTGCACCTGGCTGCAGACAACGTACAAAAAACCCACGAAGTGCTGGATTCACACATTTCGATGATGGAAGCGTTGGGGCGGGCGATTGCCAAACGCGATTCAGACACCGGCGCACACAATTACCGCGTGGCCTGGATTGCTGCGGGAATTGCCGAAAAGATGGGCATTTCAGGCAACGCCATGCAAGCATTGATTGCCGGCAGTTTTTTGCACGACGTTGGCAAGATTGGCATTCCGGATGCCATTCTTCTCAAGCCCGGCAAGCTTGACGACACTGAGATGACGATCATGCGCACCCATGTCAATCAGGGCAAAGACATCGTGCTGGGCGCGGGCTGGCTCGACGGTGCACAAGACGTGGTGGCGGCTCACCATGAAAAGTGGAACGGTAGCGGCTACCCTGAACAGCTGTCGGGCGACAGCATCCCCCTGTCAGCCCGCATTTTTGCGGTGGCCGACGTGTTTGACGCCTTGTGCTCCAAGCGCCCCTACAAGGAGCCCATGAGCTTTGAAGCCAGCATGGCGATTCTTGAAAAAGACACCGGCAGCCACTTCGACCCGGCTGTGATGGCGGTCTTCCAGCCGATGGCGCGTGCCATCTACGACCAGCTCGCAAGCTGTGACGAAGAGGCGACACGCAAGCTACTGCAAGACCGCGTGAAGCGTCATTTTGAGCAGTGAACGGGCCGCCCCTTAGGGCTTGGCAAAGTAGTTCACCCCCGGCAAGCCCTGGTAATCTACATCTTGCGTCCAGAACGTGGCGCCTATCTCGCGTGCCAGGCTGTACATCATGGCGTCGGCCATGGTCAGGTGGTGCGCTGCCGCCACTTGCGCGGCCGCCACGGCGCGCCGGTCGGTGACCTCCAGCACCCGGCCCAACCGCATGACGTCCAGGCATTGCGCTACCGCTTCAGACGGCACTTTGCGGCTCAGCACCTTGTTCACTTCAAACAGGGCAATCACGGGCACGAACAAGGTGTTGCGCTGCTCGATGGGTGCGGCAAACAAGTCGGCCCGGTCCGTGTCTTGCAAGTATTCGATCCAACCCGAAGAATCAACGACATTCATTCAAACTCCCGATCGGGTTCTTTCTCAATTTCCAGATCGGCCGGCTTCAGGTTGTACTTTTTCAGCATCCCGCGGTAGGCACTCATCGGCAACTCCGGCCTGATCACCAGTTCTTGCCCGCGCAACTCGAATTTGATATGCGAGCCCGCGCTGATACCCAGTTTGGCGCGCATGGCTGCGGGCAGCGTGACCTGCCCTTTGCTTGACACAACCGCTTCAGTCAACATGATGAATTCCTATTACAAAATAGAAAGTAAAGCAAATCACAACTGTAAAGCGAATATGCCGATAGCACCACGCGCCCGTTGACCAGGCATAAGCCCAGCCATCAGATCAAAGACAATACCAGCCAAGCCTTTTTGAACCGCCATGACACACGACCACCACCACGATCATCCCCATGACCATCCGCATGATCACAAGCCACAACCAGTGATCCAGTTTGACCAGCTACGCACCGACCCACCGCTGCCCGAGACCGGCTACGTCGGCAGCCACGCGCGCCGCGGCACGATCACGCTGGCGCATGGCATGGTGCAAACGCCGATCTTCATGCCCGTGGGCACGTACGGCACGGTCAAGGGCGTGCTGCCATCGAGCCTGGAGGACATGGGCGCGCAGATCATTCTGGGCAACACCTTTCACCTGTGGATGCGCCCTGGGCTGGACGTGATGCAAAACTTTGGCGGCCTGCACGACTTTGAGCGCTGGAAGAAACCCATCCTGACCGACTCGGGCGGCTTTCAGGTCTGGAGCCTGGGTGCGATGCGCAAGATCACTGAAGAGGGCGTGCATTTTTCATCCCCGGTGAATGGCGACAAGCTGTTCATGTCGCCCGAGGTGTCGATGCAAATCCAGACCACGCTGAACAGCGACATTGCCATGCAACTGGACGAATGCACGCCGTACCTGTCAGTGGAGCCCAAAACCAAAGGCCAGATCACCACCGAATCTGAAGCACGTAAAAGCATGGAAATGAGTCTGCGTTGGGCCAAACGTAGCCAGGCCGAATTCGAAAGACTGGGCAATCCCAACGCGCTGTTTGGCATTGTGCAAGGCGGCATGTTTGAGCACCTGCGCCAGGAGTCCCTAGAGGCGCTGGTGGAGATGGATTTGCCCGGCTACGCCGTGGGTGGCGTCAGTGTGGGCGAGCCCAAGGACGAGATGCTGCGCATCATGGCGCACACGCCGCACCGTCTGCCCTGGCACAAGCCGCGCTATCTCATGGGCGTAGGCACGCCAGAAGATCTGGTGGAGGGCGTGGCGCAAGGGGTGGACATGTTCGACTGCGTCATGCCCACGCGCAACGCACGCAACGGCACGCTGTTCACCCGCTTTGGCGACCTGAAAATGCGCAACAGCCGCCACCGCAGCGACCACGCACCGCTGGACGCCACGTGCACCTGTTACACCTGCCAGGGCATCACCCGGCCTAACGGCATGGTCAGCGGCGGCTTTAGCCGTGCTTACCTGCACCACCTGGACCGCTGCGGCGAGATGCTGGCCCCCATGCTGCTGAGCATCCACAACCTGCACTATTACCTGAACCTGATGCGTGAAATGCGCGCAGCGCTGGACGCAGGCACGTTTGGCGCGTTCCGGGCGCAGTTCAAAGCCGACCGCACACGCGGTGTTTGAACCCGGTTTTCACGCTGCTGCCGATTCACGCTAAACGCAACATCCCTCGCGCCTCGATGAACGCAATCACCTCATCGATGCCATTGAGCGTGCGCTGGTGACTGTACTCAATCAATGGTTGATTCAATCCTGGCTCGTTTGATGTTTGCCGCCCCTGACGCGCCCTGGCACTTGTCACACGTCTGTCGCCTTGCTCTCACACAAAACCCGGCCATTGCACAGTTTTTTGCTTCAAAAAACCTAGCTGCTGACGCTTTATAGGTAAGCGCTAGCGGCATATTTTCTAATGATTCGCTCCTGGCCGCTTTGTTGACGATGGAGGATGTTGCAATACAAGACCTGACCCCAAGTCTCTTTTCGAATAAGCTGTAATAGCAGCCAATCCAAGCCCCATCAATCCCAAGACGATGGCTGCCTATCTCAAGGCCTGCAAAAGGTACAGCAAGCGGGCAAAGCAACCGCCTTGCGGCGGCTACCAAGCGCTTTGGTCCCTTGCAACCCGGCCTGGCGGACACCATTGCATCGGCTAACCTGGCGCAGATTGAAGCCTGGTTTGACAGCGCCATCACCGCGCCCAGTCTGGATGCCATGTTTAACAGCCCGGACGCACCCCGGCACTGACTGCGCAGCGTTGCACCCACTTCACCGCAAAACCCGGCCAGCGCGCCGGGTTTTTGCTGTCGGCGTGGCATGCTGGATTACCATGTCGCCATGAGCACCGAACCCGACCAATACGACACGCCGTGGAAAGAAGCCATCGAGCACTACTTTCCGGAATTCATGGCTTTTTACTTTGCGCACGCACACCGCCAGATCGACTGGCATCAGCCCTACACCTTTCTGGACCAAGAACTGCAAGCCATCACGCGCGATGCAGAAATTGGCAAACGATTTTGCGACAAGCTCGTCAGCGTCTATCTGCGGGATGGCCAGCAAGAGTTGATCTACGTGCACCTGGAAGTGCAAGGCACCACGCAAGCCGAATTTGCCGAGCGCATGTTTGTCTATAACTACCGCATCTACGACCACTACCGCCGCCCGGTGGCCAGCATGGCAGTGCTGGCCGATACCAGCTCAGACTGGAAGCCGCAGAGCTTCGGGTTTGATGTGCTGGGTTGTCAACACACGCTGACCTTTCCTGTGGCTAAGTTGCAAGACTACGCCGCGCGCGAACATGACCTGGGCGACGACCCGAACCCGTTTGCGCTGGTCACGCTGGCACACCTGCAAACCCAGGCCACTCGGCACGACGCGCAAGCCCGGTTCAATGCCAAGTGGACGCTAGTACAACTGCTGTATCGGCGTGGCTGGAACAAACAGCGCATCATTGACCTGCTGTTTGTGATCGACTGGATGATGCAACTGCCCGACCACTTCAAACACCAGCTATGGCAAAATATTGGCAACCTTGAACAGGAGAAAAAAATGGCTTACGTTTCTGACTTTGAGCGTCATGCAATTGAGAAAGGCCTGTCTCAAGGCCTATCCCAAGGCCTGTCCCAAGGCCTATCCCAAGGCCTAACTGAAGGCCTGCAAAAGGGGCAGCAAGCCGGCGAAGCAAACACACTGCGGCGACTGCTTACCAAGCGCTTTGGCCCCTTACAACCCGGCCTGGCTGACACCATCGAGGCCGCCAGCCTGGCACAGATTGAAGCCTGGTTTGACAGCGCCATCACTGCGCCCAGCCTGGATGCTGTGTTTGCTACCCCTGACGCGACCCGGCACTGAACACACGGCTGTAGCCCAGCGCCCCAACAAAACCCCGCTATTGCACCGCGTTTTTCCGTCAAAAAGAATAGCTGCTGACGCTTGCTGCGTAAGCGCTAGCGACATATTTTCAGAAAATTCCAGCGTGGCCACTTTGTTGACGATGGAGGATGTTGCAATACAAGACCTGACCCCAAGTCACCCTGCGTTTTCTGATGATTCGCTCCTGGCCGCTTTGTTGACGATGGAGGATATTGCAATACAAGACCTGACCCCAAGTTTTGCCAAGTTTTGCAAGTTTTCAAGACCTGACCCCAAGTTCTTCAATTTTTTTCGAAAAGCCGCTTTTCGCTGTGATACGATTAATGGCCTAAAGGTCAATGCCGCAAGAGCTGTTCATACGACATCGGGATTTGCAAGCGTTCAAGCGTTCATTTGTTTCAACCTTATTTAACTGGGGGTTTACTTTCATGAAGACCAAAAATCGTCCTCAATTGCGTTATGTCAAGATGTCTGCGGTGGCTGCTGCTGTAGCTGCTATTGCCGTTGGTTTTGCAGGGTGCGGTGGCAGTGACTCTGCACCAGTCGCTACGACGACAACGATCCCTGTGGTCGGTGCCGGCAACAGTCCCTTCATCAATGTGACCTTGAAAGCCACCTGTGCAAATGGCGCATCAGGTACAGCAGTCATTGGCAAGGCCCCCGCCGACCCGGGCACTGGCACCATCACCATCAGCAACGCTTGCACGGCACCCATTTTGATTGAAGCGATCAGTGCCGGCACGATGCGTCCCATTGGTGCGCCAGCCGATGGTTCTGGCGATGTGGACTATGACCCCGCCGTCAACTTACCGATCAGCAACATTTTGGCTGCCCCACCAGCTGTTGGTGAAAACGTGACAGCCAATCCTGTCACCACAGCAGTTGCCAATGCTGTAGCACCTTTGGGCACAACATTAAGTACAGTGAAGGCCACCGACATCGCTACGGTACAAGGCAATGTTGAAAAATCGCTTAACCTCGCCCCTGGTGATGCAAAAAGCAGCCAAGGTTATTTGATCCCTGGCGTTGCAGCAGCATCCATCCGCATGGCTGAAGTAGCCGCCCTTGCTGCCCAGTCAGCGGCAACGGCACCAACAGCGCCCACGGGCGTCACTGCAACCAGGTCATTGAGCCGGTTGATTGCGGAAGAAATCGCCAAAGAAGCGAAGAAAACAGGCGGAACGTTGAAAACTGCCGTGGACATAGCCAATTCGCTTAGCGCTAACGTAGCTAATGTTTCTGCCAATAGTTCCATTTCCAGTAATGCTATTGATAGCGATGCAGCCCGCGTGCAGAACATGGTTGCCACCGTTGTTAACGCTGCGGGTTCAACGCCGCTGACGACAATCGCTGCGTTGAACACCGCAATAGCCGGTAACAGTACGCTAACTCAAGCCATCAAAGATCAAGGCGCCGCAACCAGCCAACTCAGGGTGGTGAATGCTGCGATCAAGCTGATCGCAGATGCCACGGCAGCCGTCAACGCCCAGGCAACGGCACCAGCTCCGTCAGCCTCATCACCAGCCGGAACGACAGGCGTCACACAGGCTGAAAAAGATACGAAGATCGCACTGGTTAAAGCAGCAGCCGCTAAGATGGTTGCAGACACCAGCAACAAAATTGCCAACGTTTCAGGCGCAACCACTGCCAAAGACCTTGTTGTGCAAAGCAATGCCGTTGCTGCCGGTGTCCTGAAAGCCATTGTTGATGACCTGAGCGCGACCAGCGCCAACAAAGTATTTGCTACTCCACCCGCCGTCGGTGCCACTAACGCCGCGTCAGCTTTGGTTGGCAATTTGGCCGCAACAGCCAGCACGCTGACTACCGCCTCTACGGAGACCCAGAAGACCGCCGTTACCAACACTGCCGCCACGGCAGTTAAGGTAGCACAAGCCATCTATGACATGACACCGCCAGCGGTCGGCGCTACAGCATCCGACCGAGCTGCGTTTAATGCAGCCATCGCGGCCGTCGCATCCAAAACAGCAACGGACCCAACTGCCAACAAAGCGGCATTCCAAAAACTCATTACCGACCTTGACGCTGAACTGAAAACGAAGCTCACTGTGGACAGCGCCGTAGGTACAGATGACGCGGCTGCAAAAGCGCAAGCGGCAGCTGAAGCTTCGTTGGGAACAAATAAAACGATAGATTTTGCTGCACCACCAACACCAGGTACTATTCCTTCGGTCACAGTGACACCTCCGACAACTCAAACTCCAGTTGTACCGGCGACCACGACGACCACATCAACCACGACAACAACGACCACAACGGCAGCTCCGACGAGTACCACAACTTCGACGTCAACCACTACAACCTTGCCCGTAACAACCTTTGCTGGTGTATGTGAGGTCAAGGTAGGATCAGCAATCGGCTATGTCACCAACGTTCCAGCGGCTACCAATTGCGTGAGCAGCGAGTTGAACGTTGACGGTGGTGGAGCAGCTGTTGCGGTTGCACCAGCGACCTTACTGACAGGAAAAACCAGTGTCACGTTTGCTGTGGCTGCAACGTGTGACCCATTGGGTGCACCGCCCGCTGCTGGTGCAACGACATTGACCGCTTGCAAACTTACTTCAGTGGTGAGTTCTACGACGACCACCACAACGGCAGCTCCCACGACGACCACCACAACGGCAGCTCCTACGACGACCACAACTTCGACGTCAACCACCACCACTTTGCCTGCAGCAACTTTTGCTGGTGTATGCGAAGTCAAGGTTGGATCTGCAATAGGCTATGTAACTAACGTTCCTGCGGCTACCAGTTGCGTGAGTTCTGTGTTGAACGTGGATGGCGGAGGCGCTACTGTTGCGGTTGCGCCAGCGACCTTGCTGACAGGTAAAACCAGTGTTTCGTTTACTGCGGCTACAGCATGTGACCAGTTTGGTGCACCGCCCGCAGCCGGAGCAACAACTTTGACTGCTTGCAAGCAATAATCTAGGAGTTAATTTGATTTACAAGTTAATGTAAATTGATTATTTTTTAACTGGAAAAATGGGGCCTTTTGGCCCCATTTTTTTATCAGTTAATCATGATTTCTGGTGTTCAATAGTCTATTTATGATTAAATCAACCAAACTACCAGAACTCGACCGCTCTTATTTCCTGGACGGCATTCGCGGTTGGGCTTCACTCATGGTTTTATTCAGTCATCTTGTGGTTTTCTTTTTGGCAAATTCCATCAAGGAATTTCAACCCTGGATATTCGGAATCATCACCGATGGTAATTTGGTCATCTTTATTTTCTTTGTGCTTTCGGGCTTTGTGCTGACCCTGGGCTATGTTCAAAAAGGTGAGCGTCAAATCATTGTGGCACTTGCACTAAGACGCTATCCACGTTTTGCAATTCCCATTATTTGTACCTGCATTTTGGTTTATCTGCTGGCGCAAAATGGTTTGTTTTTCAACCATGAAGCAGGGCTATTGACCAAGAACGCATCCGCCTGGCGCCTGGGGTCAGGTCTTGTGGGGTCCGCCTGGGGTCAGGTCTTGTATTGCAATATCTTTCATGGTGCAAGCATCGGCACATCCACCTTGCGGTGAGTCGTATCTAGGGGGCCAGGCTCGAGTTTCCATGTAGCTGTTACTGGAAAATTTCTATCTGGTGACTTATAAAAACGATAGCGCACTACGCTTTGTGCACGATGGTTCTTGGCAATTCGCATGGATGGCTTGCGTGGTACCGCCCGGCCCGCCAGCCCGCCAGCCACATGCATGGCTTAAATACACGACACGTTTTGCGACATAATAGTGTCGCTCTTTGTCGCTCTTGCACGACACTACGTGCTCTACTCACGCCAGGGAACCACAACCAATGCCACGCGTCACACCCACCGAAGAACTCAAGCTGATCGAATCCATCGTTGCAGATCACCCGAATGGCTTGGGCATTTCTGCCATCGAAGCAGAAATAGCGCGCCGCCAAGGGGTCAAGCCCAACCGTCGCACACTGCAGCGTCGTCTGCAAAAACTCATCCAAGCACAGCACCTGAGCACCGACGGCGAAAGCATTGCGCTGGTCTATAAAGTGGCCGACGGTCACCTGAGCACTGCACTTTCAAGGGGGCACTTAGACACCTACGTGCCACTATCTGCCGAAGGCTCGGCCATCCGCAACCAGATCAGGCAAGCGCTGATGCATCGGCGCCCGGTAGGATACCAACGTGAGTTTCTTGACGCCTACCAACCCGGGGTAACGTTTTACCTGCCTGAATCGCTTCGGCAGCAACTCCATGACATGGGGCAAACGCCTGCCCTGGAGCGGCCTGCAGGCACATACGCCCGCGAGATTCTGGGCCGGCTGTTGGTGGATTTGTCTTGGGCATCATCCAGGCTGGAAGGCAACACTTACAGTCGGCTCGACACCCAGAACCTGATCGAGTTTGGCCAAGCCGCCCAGGGCAAAGATGCCATAGAGACACAGATGATCCTGAACCACAAGGCCGCCATCGAGATGCTGGTTGAAGATGCCCAAGAGGTGGGTCTGGATGCCTTCACCTTCAAGAATCTGCACGCGGTGCTGTCGCAAGAGCTGATGCGCGACCCACAGGCCAGTGGCCGCCTGCGTCGCCGACCGGTCGAAGTTGCAGGCACCGTCTTTCACCCTTTGGCCATGCCGCAGGTAATTGAGGACTGCTTTTTACTGCTGCTGGCAAAAGCCACGGCTATTGCAGACCCATTTGAGCAGGCCTTTTTTTTGATGGTGCAATTGCCCTATTTGCAGCCGTTTGAAGATGTCAACAAACGTGTTTCACGTATCGGTGCCAATATTCCGCTGATCAAGCACAACCTTTGCCCCTTGTCTTTTGTTGATGTGCCCGAGCGCGCCTACATCGAGGGGACGCTGGGCGTTTATGAACTCAATCAGATTGATTTGTTGCGTGACGTTTTCGTCTGGGCGTATGAGCGCTCGTGTCAGCGTTACCTGGCCATCACCCAAACCATGGTGGCGCCCGACCCGCTGAAGATCAAGTACCGAGTGGCCCTGATCCAGGCAGTTCAAGCCGTCATCAAAACGCTTCGGCAACCCAGTCCAGCGGTTCTGGCGGCATTAGCCCAGCAACACGCCCCCAAGGCGGACCAGTCAGCCTTCACCCAGATGCTCTCGCAAGCGCTGCATCAGTTGCACGAAGGCAGCCTTGCCCGCTATCGTCTGCGCCGATCAGAGTACCTTGCGTGGCAGCAGGCCCAAACCATATCTAAAGTTGAATCGCCTCTGGCGCACAGTCTCTAAAATGGTTTCATGACTGCAACGCCCGCCACCCCAAACGCCGTAGTCGCACGGCCCCGGCGCAAACTGCCCATTGGTATCCAGACCTTTGCCAAACTGCGCGAACAGGGTTGCTATTACGTTGACAAGACGGCGCTGGCGATGCAGTTAATCGACAGCGGCACGTATTACTTTCTGAGCCGCCCACGGCGCTTTGGCAAAAGCCTGTTTCTGGATACGCTGCGCGAGATGTTTGAAGGCAACCAGGCGCTGTTCACCGGTCTGGCGGCGGAACACGCCTGGGACTGGTCCAAAAAATACCCGGTGATCCGCATTAGTTTTGGCAGTGGCGTGTTGCAAAACCGCTTTGAGTTAGATCAACGCATTCGTGGCATTTTGCGGGTCAACCGGCTGGCGCTCGACCTAGGCCTGCCAGTCAATTTGCCAGAGACCGATTTGTCCGGAAGCTTTGAAGACCTGATCGCCCAAGCCCACCAAAAAACCGGCCAGCGCGCCGTGGTGCTGATTGACGAGTATGACAAGCCCATTCTGGACAACATTGACGACAGCGCAGTCGCCTTGGAGATGCGCGAAGGGCTTAAAAACCTCTACTCGGTGCTTAAAGGTTCTGACGAACATTTGAAGTTTGTCTTTTTGACGGGTGTGTCCAAGTTCAGCAAAGTCAGCCTGTTCTCGGGGCTGAACAACCTCAAAGACATCACGCTCGATGCCCGCTACAGCGCCATATGTGGCTACACCGATGCGGATGTGGACACCGTGTTTGCGCCCGAGCTGCCGGGGCTGGACCGCGAGCAGATTCGCCAGTGGTACGACGGCTACAACTGGCTGGGCACCTCGGTCTATAACCCGTTTGGCCTGCTGATGCTGTTTGACACCCGGGCCATTCGCCCGTATTGGTTTGAAACCGGCACGCCCACATTTTTGATCAAGCTGCTGGAGCAGCGTCAGCAGTTCACACCCGACCTGAGCCGCATCGTGGCCTCTGAGACACTGCTTTCCACCTTTGATGTCGGCAACATTCCGGTGGAAGCGCTGATGTTTCAGGCGGGCTACCTGACGATTGACACGGTCTGGCAAGCCCCCGGCCAAATGGAACTGACGCTGAAGTATCCCAACATGGAAGTGCAAGCGGCCCTGAACCACAGCCTGCTGCAAAGCCTTACTGGCAACTTGGCGTTGCCAGGACCGCACCTCAGCAAGCTTTATAAATTGTTGACACTGCCCGACTTTGATGGCCTCAAAGCCCTGCTCCACGCTTTCTACGCCAGCATTGCCAACGACTGGTACCGCAAAAACGAGCTGGCCCATTTTGAGGGCTACTACGTCAGCATTTTCTATAGCTACTTTGCCGCGCTGGGTCTGGACATTCGCCTGGAAGACCCCACCAACCAGGGTCGCATCGACATGACGGTGCTGTTCAATGGTCAGGTGTTTTTGTTTGAATTCAAGGTGGTTGAACTCAACCCAGCAGGTGCCGCCTTGCAGCAGATCAAGGACATGCGCTACTTTGAAAAGTTCATGGACCGCGGCGAGCCGGTGCACCTGATTGGCGTGGAGTTCAGCAAAGCCAGCCGCAATATCGTCGGGTTTGAGGTTGAAACGCTACAAGTTAAATAGCTGCTTACTCCCAATCTCACCAACCGATGCCACGCCACCCCTTGCTGGTTAAATTCTGCACCGCTGCCGCCCGAATCGCCGCGGCGGCACCCAGATTTCCCAGTTGCCAGGGTCGATGAATTCCCAACTGATCGCAGAACCAGTGCCGTCTTCTTGATGATAAAGTGAGCCCATGAAACCTCGTGTCTATCTTGAGACATCCGTCTTTAGCTACCTCACTGCACGCGACAGCTCGTCCCTGGTCGGTGCATCACGCCAGCACCTCACACGCAGATGGTGGGAGCGTCGTCAAGAATGTGAGCTATTTGTTTCTGAGGTCGTGCTTCGCGAATGCAAAGACGGCGATGCCCAAGCTGCGGCACGCCGGATGCAAGCACTCAACGCCATCCCCTTGTTGAGCCTGACACCACAAGCTGCAGAACTGGCAACGCTGCTGATCACAGAAAGCATCATGCCTGCCAAAGCAGCAGAAGATGCCTTGCACATTGCCAACCCGGTCATACAAGCAAAAATTGCCGCCAAATTAGGCTCAATTGGTCTGATGCTCCCATTTATTTGCCCGCCAGAAGAACTACTTGGAGAAGACGATGAATGACGAAATCATCAAGGCCCTGCGCACCACCAAAGAGCGCTTGGCGCAAGATGCCGGTTTGGACATCAAGCGACTGATTCAAAATATTCAACACGAAGAGGCCAGCAGCACTGCCGAGGGCCGTGTCGTTTTACAACCGCCCGCCAACAAACGCGCGCACACTGACTTTCAAAAAATTCGGTTTGCCAACAGTTGATGAGTCCATGGTGAGTTGGACGAAGCCGCCAAAATTGTGTCTGACATCAAATGAACTGTCATGAATGCAAGCCAACGCTTCGAATGATGAAAGAATGTTGTCCTGACGATTGCGTCCCCTTTGAAGTTTTTTCACCTTAAGACACTGTCTAGTGCCATGTGGATCGTCATACTTCGGGTGTTTTTATGGCTGCTGGCGCTTTTGGCCGCGCTGCCAGCCCAAGCTGGCAGCATTGGCTTTTCGATCAGCTTTAGCGGCGACGACATTGCCCTGACCAGCAGCGGCTCTGAGCCAGCTTACCAGGTATCGGCCTGGACGTTGGACGACGCCTTGCACTGGCAGCGCGTACCCGTGCTCAGCGGCAACGCCGCCTATCTGCCCCCTGGCCAGGGCATCAAGGGGCGGCGTTTGGGCGCTGCTGCGCCCACCGGCCTGGGGCGCGCTGACCCGCTGTTGGTGCTGCTGCACGACCAGGCCGGCAGCCCGATTGCCCAGTTGGCCTGGCGCCAGGCCCCGGCCGCGCACCCGCAACCCCTGCCCTCGCAACGCAGCGGCGCACAGCTCAGCGTGGCAGCAGACGCCGCGCTTGAGCAGAAAATCATGGCAAGCTACGCCGTGGCTGTGCCATATGAAGGCGTCCAGCAGCTTGCAAAACCACGACCCGCCAACGCCGCCCCGCCGGATCCGCTGCGCCACGTCTGGGCCGCTGGCGCACCGCTGCTGCTGGCCACCGGCACCGCGCAAGGCGGCACCTGGCTGGTGCACGAGAGCGCGGGCGGCGCGCTGAGCGTGCAGATCGTGCCTGACGGCGTGGCGCGCGGCCAAGAGCAGGTACCCGCCTGGCTAGCGTGGGCACGGTTGCATCTGCTGCGGGTAGCCGCCTGGTTGGCCGGGCTGGGGGCGCTGATGGGGGTGGGTGGATGGCTTGGGGCACGTGGCCTTTCGCGTCTGCCGACACTCCCACAGGGTCTGAGCCAGCGGCCCTACGGCTTGCTGCTTGACCTGGCGGTGGTGCTGGCTGGCGCACTGCTGATCGCCTCGGTACTGGGCATCGGCTTTTTGCGCTCTGGCAACCTGCCCACGGGCGGTGACAGCGCGTCGCACCTGCTGTACGTGTGGACGTATGCGCGTGAACTGCTGCCACGCGGCCAGATCACCGCCTGGATGCCCGAGGTGTTTGGCGGCTTTGCTTTTTTGTCCTATTACTTTCCGCTGTCTTTCATCAGCATTGCCGCGCTGGCCCAAGTGCTGCCTTTTGCACCTGCTATGAAACTTGGCATGTTCGCCGGCGCCCTGCTGCTGCCTGGTGCGGTCTGGCTGGGCAGCGTTTATCTGCTGCGCCTGCCGCGTGCGGTGGCCATCTGGGGCGTGCTGGCCAGTCTGACGTTTTTGCTGCACGAGCAAAACTCGATCTGGGGCGGCAACCTGCTTTCTACCCTGGCAGGGGAATTTGCCTACAGCTACGGCATGTTGTTGTCGATGCTGACGCTGATGGCCTGGCAGCGCAGCGTGCGCACCGGCCGACATTGGTGGCTGGCCGCGCTGCTGGAGGCCGCCACCGGGTTTTCGCACGGCTTTGCGCTGCTCATCACCGGCTTTGCCACGGCGGCGTTTTTGCTCGATCGGCGCAATTTTTGGCGCAACCTGCGCCTGCTGGCGTTGGGCCATGGGCTGGCGTTTTTTCTGCTGGCGGGCTGGCTGTGGCCGATGCTGCAAATGCACAGCCTGACCATCCCGAACGACGCGCTGTTTGAAATCACCCGCTGGCAAGAGCTGTTGCCGCAGCCGCTGCAACCGGTGTTGGCGGCCGGCGTGGCGGCCACATTGCTCCTGTTTATATTGCAACTCACGCAAGCGCTACGAGGGCTAGAGCCGGTTTTACCTGCAGTCGATTGCAGCCTGCGGCACGCCGCTTTCATGGCCGGTGCGGCGCTGCTGGCGGGCGTGGGCTTTTTGGCTGGCGGCAGTATTGGCGTGGCCAATATCCGGTTTTTTCCCTTTGTCTGGCTGTTTGGCGGCTTGGCCTGCGCCTGGGTCTGGGGCGCGTTGCTGCTGCGTCTGGGCGTGCTCTTGCCACGGCTGGCGCGCGGGGGTTGGCATTTGATGTCGGTAGCCGCCGGGCTGGCCTTACTGGGGTGGACTTGCTTGCAAGTGCTGGCCGCGCCCGACTGGGGCCTGTGGAACCACAGTGGGCTGGAGGCCAAACCGCAGTGGCAGCGCCTGAGCCAGTTGTTCCCGGCACTCGCGGGCCGACTGGACAGCCCGCGCCTGACCTTTGAGCACGACCCGGCCAATAACGACATCGGCTCCACCCGCGCGCTCGAGGCGTTGCCAATGTTTCTGGGCGGCCGCCCGGTGCTGGAAGGCCTTTACATGGAATCGGCCCCGGTGGGCCCGGCCATTTACCAGTTGCAAAGTGAGGTCTCGACCCACCCGTCGTCGCCGCTGGCGCGCTTTCCCAGTGGCAGCCTGGACCTGGAGCGTGCCGCCGCGCATATGAACTTTTTGTGGGCCAACCAGGTGCTGATCCGCCACGACGACACGTTCAAGGCCTTTGCCGCCAGCCCGCTGTTTACCGAGGTAGCCAGCGCGGCGCCGTTTCATGTGTTCCAGCTCAAGGCGTTTGACAGCCAGTGGGTGGATATTGTCGATACGGCGCGGCAGCCGTTGCGCTGGTTGCCCACGCAGAACTGGATGCAAGCAAGCTTTGCCTGGTTCAAATCTGCTGAGCGTTTTAGCCGTGAACTGCCCGTTTTTCATGCGGGAGCAGCTCCGCAAATCGTAGCGCCAGCGGCCGGTGCGCAGGTGCACGACTTGAAGCTGGAGCGGCAAAAATTGAGTTGGCGCACCGACGCCGTGGGCGCCGCGCACCTGGTGCGCGTGGCCTGGCACCCGCGCTGGAAGCTGGCCACCCAGGGCCAGCTTTATCTGGCCGGGCCAGGCTTCATGCTGGTGGTGCCGGGTGAGGCGAATGTGGTGCTGGAATACGGCCACACGCCAGTCGGCCTGGCCGGCATGGTAGCCAGCGCGTTGGCGCTGCTGGTGTTGCTGGCGCTGATGTGGCGCGACTTCCTTTGTAGGAGTCGCGCCCCCGCGACGAAGGCTGTTCAAACGCGTCCAAGTCCAAAGGCATTCGCCGCGAGGGCGCAGCTCCAACAAGACAGCCCGCCCAGTACCCCCTGGCCGCGCGACCGGCTGGCGGCGCTGTGGCCGCTGCTGCTGATCTGCGCCGGACTGTGGCTGCATCTGCATAACCCGGAGCGCTTGTACACCAACGCCTGGGTGTTGATGCGCGCCAACCAGCCCGCGCAAGCCGCGCCCGCCTTTGACCAGGCCTACGCCGCGCGCCAGGGCGACGCCAAAAAAGAAGAGGCGCTGTTCTGGGCCGCCAAGGCGTACGAGCAGGCGGGCCAGCGCGACGCGGCTTTGGCGCGCTATCGCGACTTGACCACGCACTTTCATGGCTACTGGTTGCCCGAGTCGCTCTACACTCAGTCGCACCTGGAACAAGCCGTTGGGGCCAGCGCGCCAGCGCAAAGTACCCGGGCGCGCCTGCTGCAAGAGTTTCCCAACGACCGCTGGACGCAGCGCCTGAAAACCGAAGCCACCCCATGACGCTGAACCTGAAACTGGTCAAGCAATTTGCCCAATACATCACCGTGGGACTGTGCGCGCTGGGAGTCGATGTGGGCACTTTTACGCTGGTACGGCACTTGGGGCTGGATCTGGTCAGTGCCAACGTGCTGGCGCGCTTTGCCGGGGCCGTGACGGCCTATAGCGGCAACTTTTTGTGGACTTTTTCACAATCACGCGCCAGCACCGACTGGCTGCGCACCAGTTGGCGCTATGCCGCTGTGTGGGTGGGCGCTACCACGCTGTCAACGCTGCTGCTCAGCGCCCTGACGCACCTGGGGCTGCCAGAAACCCCCAGCAAGCTGGGGGTGGAGATGGTCATGCCGTTTTTGAACTTTCTGGTCGCCCGGCTTTGGGTTTTTAAAGCCAAATAGGGCTCTAGCGCCGGTCATGCGTAGCCGGCATTCGCGGCTGCCGCCGCTCCTACATGGTGTGCATGCCCGCTGTGTTGGAGCGCAGGAAGGCGCGAATATCCTGCAAACCCACCGCAAGCAGGGTCACGGCTTATTGACCCAAAACCCCGTGCCATCGTCGAGCCGCTTGCCGCTCGCCGTAAAGTCCAGATAACCCTTGCTGGCGGCGTAATTCAGCAGCTCGGTGCCGCCTTGCGCTTGGAGGTTGGGCGCGTAGAAATACCACTTGCTGCGCGAGTTATCCCAAGCCCACAGGGACGTCAGGTTGAGGGGCACAGTGCCCACCGTAGGCGGCGGATTCAGCGTATCGGTCAACGACTGATTCAAGGCCGCAGGCGTGACGTTGGCAGCAGTGGCCACCAGATTCCACCCCTTTTTCAATTGGGCAGCACCCAGCGTGTAAGGTTGGCCGACAAATGGGTCAACCAAATTACCCAGCCGTTTGGCATTCACCCAAAACCCATCGCCTGGATTGAGCACTGTCAAGGCAGCGTAGCCCTTGCTGGTGGCGTAATCCTGTAGCGCATTGGTATCCATCGACGGCGTGTAGAACTGCCAGCCAGGCTTGGAGGCGTCCCACTTCCAGACCGTGGTGACAAGGGTCGTGTCGCTCAGCAACGCAGCAACGGCTACGGGCTGGTCGCTGGTGTTGCCCAGCAGGTTCCAGCCGCTCAGTAGCGCCAACCCCTTGCCAATCGTGATGAGTTGCGTCACTTGGGCGGCGGCGCCGTAGTTGGCGTTACCGGCCTGATTCGCCGCCACCAGGCAATCGCCGACCTTCACCGCAGTGACTGTGTTGCCAGCCACTGTGCAAACCGTATGGGTGGTTGAGGAGAAGGTCACAGCATTGCCCGACGCACCCCCTGTTGCCGCCAAAACACCTTGGCCACCCGCTACCAACGCTGGGGCGGTGCCAAAGCTGATGCTTTGTGTGCCCGCGCCGACCACAATCCATTGCAGCGTTTGCGGAGCCGCCAGGTAATTGGCATTGGCCGCTTGATTAGCCGCCACCGCGCAGTTGCCCGCGGCCAGGGCGCTGACCGTGCTGCCCGTCACAGCGCAAATAGAGGGTGTAACCGAGGAAAACACCACACCATTGCCGGAGGCTCCGCCGGTAGCGGTGACGGTGCCCGTTGCATCAACGACGAGTGTGGGAGCGGCCCCAAAGCTAATGCTTTGGGGCGCCGGGCTGACCACAATCTTTTGGGTCACCTGCGGGGCGGCGCTGTAATGGGTGCTGGCGGCCTGGTCCACCGCCACCACGCAGTCGCCCGCGTTGATGTCCGTCACCGTGCTTCCTGTGACCGTGCAAATGGTCGGCGTGGTGGAGCTAAACACCAAGGCATTGCCCGACTGCCCCCCAGTGGCACTTAACTGACCGCTGCCACCCAGTTTAAGCACCGGCACGGCGCCAAAACTGATGCTTTGCGGCGCCTGCCCCACTGCAATGGTGAGCGTTGCCTGTGGCGCTGCGCTGTAGTAGGCGTTGATGGCCTGATCGGCGGCCACCCCACAGTCGCCCATGCTCAGTGCGGATACCCGCCCGCCCGTGGTCACGCTGCAAACAGTCGGCGTAGTGGAGCTAAAGGTGATGGCGTTACGCACCGTTGGACAGTTGGCCGCGCAGCTTGTGGCAGCCGTTGCCGTGACGGTGGCCGTGGCCCCAAACAGCAAAGTGGGAGCGGGTCCAAAACTGATGCTCTGGCTATCGCGCAACGGTACAACGCTGTTGGAAGCCACCGACGCCACGCTGGTGCCCGCGCCATTAAACGCCGTGACCATGAAGGTGTAAGACACATCGTTGGTCAGCCCGGTGACGGTGATCGGACTGCTTGCGGCAATGCCGGTTCGCCCACCGGGACTGGCCGTCACGGTGTACTTGCTGACGGCAGCGCCGCCATTCACCATGGGCGCTGTAAAACTGACGCTGGCCTGCGCATTGCCGGCAATCGCGCTCACATCCGTTGGTGCATCGGCCGCTGTGGCCACCGCAGTGCCAGCCAGACTGACACTGTGCGGGCTGTCCAGCGCATCACTCACCAGCAGCAGTGCACCATTTTGTGAACCCGCCAAAGTGGGCTCAAAGGTGACGCTGATGTTGCATGTGGCACCTGCTGCCAAGCTGGCAAGGCAAGTGTGGGTCTGGGCAAACTCACCACTGGCAACCACAATGCTGCTGATGTTCAAAGCTGCGGTGCCGGTGTTGCGCAGCGCGATAACTTGCGCTGTGCCGATGCTGCGCAGGTTGGCAGAAGAAAAAGCCAAGCTGGTGGGTAACCCGGCGACCATGGGGGTATCTTTAAAACTGGCCGAAACGCTCTTGGCCGCATCCATGGTAACGGTGCAACTGGCGGCAGCGCCAGCGCTGGCACAGGCACCCCCCCAAGCAATCAGGTTGGTGGCCGGGCTGGCGTTGAGGGTGACTACCTCACCAGCGTAGTAGCCACTTTGGCAAACCGCGCCGCACTCAATACCGGGCAACACGCTGGTGGCCACTTGACCCGCACCGGTTTTGCTGACCGATAAAGCCAAGGGCCCAAAAGAGCGGCCACCGCGAACCCAACGTACATACAGGCCGCTAAAGTTGGTATTGGTGTTGACGTTGCCGGCCTTGAAATTCAGGTACCACGAGGCTTGGGCTGTCAGGGGCGTACTCGACCAAAATAAAGCAGTGATTGGCAGATGTGGAAACATGGTGGCATTGATCGCAGGTGCAAATCGGCTGTAATCAACCAGACTGGCCAACTCCTCCTCAGTGGGCAGTCGCCAATCGGCGTGTCCTGCATAGGTATTGATCGACGCGCTGGCGGTTGCCCAATTAGAGGGGCTCAAAGTGCCGCTGCAGGTGCCGTTGATCCAGCTTTGCCCTTGGGCACAGCGCTGCCAAGTCAGGCCGGTGGGTGTATGCAGCACCGTGCCGTCACCTTGGTCAATATAGTCGGCATCAGGACGGGTGATGTCCAACAGCCCCAAGGGTTGGCCGCCACGCACCAACCGCACATAGAATTTCACGCTAATAGTCGTTGGTGCGGCATCGGCGTTACCATGAATAAAGTTGACGTACCATGACTCTGATGGCGCAGAGAAATTTACCGTACTCGACCAAAAGTCAGACGCAATGTCGCTATATTTCGGCGTAAACGGAAAAGCCGCCACATCTATAGCCGGGCTCGAAACTGTTCTATCCACAATGGACTGTAGTTCGCGAATGTTGGGTAAGCGCCAGTCGCTCTGCCCGGCAAACGTCGATGTCAACGCCTTGGCTGTGGCCCAGTTGTATGTGGCTGCTGTACCAGAACACGTGGTGCCACTCCAGGTCTGTCCCTCTGCGCAGCGCTTCCAGGTTAGACCCGTGGTGGGGTCGGTGACCGTACCGTCGCTGTTGACGGTGTAGGTTTTAGCCGCCAGGGCGGGACTGGCCACCACAACCAAGGCGCTGGCCAACGTCAGCCAACGCAAGAGAGTCAACAAGTGTGATGGGAGACTTAAAACTGCGTGTTTGCAGCCGTAACAGAAATTCATCGCAACTCCCTACTCAATTATTGGGTCGCGCGATGTTAAGGGCGTCAAGCCAGATTTGGACTGGAAACGCCCTGGGGCAGGGGCACTAACTGATCAAAGATTGATCAACATCAGACTTTGCAGGGTCGTCAACGCCGTGGGCTTGCGCGCGCCAGCACCGACGGGCTGCGCACCCGTTGGCGCTACGCGGCCATGTCAGCGGATTACAAGCCGTAATCCAGCGCCAACCGGTTGCCATTGGCGTCACGCACCGAAATCCAGACATTTCTGCCGGTGTAGCTGCCGTTGTAGCTGGGCACCGTAAAGCTGGTGGTGGCACCGGTGCTGCCGCTGATGTCCACGCCAACATTGTTGAAAAGCTGTGTGCTCTGGTTCCAGGCACCAATGTCGATCCAGTCGCCATAGGTGTTGGCACCGGCTGACCAGTTGATCGTCAGGCTGGTGTTGGCGGCCCAAGAGCCCGATATCCCTGTGATGGTGGGGTAGGGCAGGCCCGCCAGCAAGGCCGGGTTGATCGGCGTGTTTTGCAGTCGGCTGGTATAGCTGTACAGCGGCACGCTGCTGGAGGCGCTGCCATAAGCGCTAACGGTGTAAGGCGAACCGGCACTGGCGGCGGCCGGATCAACGCAGTTGGTGGTGTTGCCAGTGTTGCAGTTTTGCGGCCAAATCTGGCCAACACCGGCAGAATAAATGGTCAAACCGGAAGCCGGATTGACACCCGGGCCAGTCAACACCACTTGGGTCACCGCCGTGGGCAATTTGTCAACATTTACGTTGATTTGGTTGTTGTAACTGGCCGTTGCACTGCTGGAAGTATGTTTGACCGCTTGCACGTTGGCGGAAAAATCAAATTGGCGCTGGTCACCGGCCATTAACCAGTTGTCAGAAGCGTTTTTGATCGCCAGCCAGGCCGAACCGGGCCCACCGCCGCCGGTTGAGTCAGCAAAAGTAAACCATTGGTGCGTGGCATCGTTGGGTGCTGCCCCTGAATCTGTCGGGTTCACCAGGGTGATGTTGACAAAGGCAGCGCCCACACTGGGGCCATTGCCAGTCGTCAGCATGGCCTGCAAGAAGTCGGCTTTGTTGGTACCACCCATCAAAAATGTGGTATCCACCAACGGGTCAAGGGCCGTCGTCGATGTCGGCATGGCGGTCGCATACAGATCCGAGAATGCTTTCATGGTGGCAGTGATACCGGTCAGGGCCGCAGCGTTGGCTGGGGCCGGTGCGGCGGGCAAGGTGGCGCTGAACGTCGTCTTGGCATTGACCCAGAAGCCGTCGCCGCTTTTAATGGTGGTCAGAAAGTCGTAGCCCTTGGTAGCTACGTAGGCTTGTCCACCGTCAGCCAGATCGGGCGAATAAAACGCCCACCCCGTGCCGGTCCACTTCCAGACCGTGGTCACCTTGGTTTTGTCGCCAAACGCATTCGCCACATTGACATCCGCCGCGTCGCTGTAGCCAAGCAAATTCCACCCGGCAATAGTGGCGTTGACGGTCGCCGCCTGCGCCGCCCCCCAACCCGTTGTAACGGCCAGCACCAACACACTTATTTTGTTCAGTTTCAACATGTCCAATTCCTGGTAGTTTCAATAAAAATTTAATTCGCAACCGTCATCATAGGCGCTCTATCCGCCCCGTGAAGGTGACAATTTTGGATGGGTATCACTCGACGTTGAATCCGGAATATCAAGAAAAGCACTGATGGTTGGCATTTTGAATCCACTTTCAGTGATTCACGATCACGGCCGATTCACCCAAAACCCCACGCCATTACCCAGCGTCTTACCGCTGGTGGCAAAGTCCAGGTAACCCTTGCCCGCGGTGTAAGCACCCAGAGCGCCATTGGCCTCCAGACTCGGTGCGTAGAAGTACCACTGCGACAGCGGGTTGTCCCAGGCCCACAAGCTGGTCAGATTGATGGGAATTGTTGCTGGTGTGGGCGGTGTTGCGCTCAGCGACAGGTTAAACGCCGACGGCGACACATCGTTGCCCGTGGCGACCAGGTTCCAGCCGGTTTGCAGGTTGGCCGCGCTCAAGGCAAACGCGCTGCCGCTCTGGCTGCCCAGCGTGGTCGCCTGGCTTGCGTTAACCCAATAGCCTTCGCCGGGGTTGATGACGCTCAGCACGCCGTAACCCTTGCCATCTGCGTAGGCTTGCAGCGTGGCGGCATCCATCGACGGCGCGTAGAACTGCCAGCCTGCTTTGGGGGCATCCCACTTCCAGACCGTGGTGACCAGCGCCGGGTTGGCGTACAGCGTTGCCACCGGCAGGGCTTGATCCAGGCTGTTGCCCAGCAGGTTCCAGCCTGGGGCCAACATCAAGACGCCAGACGTTGGATTTGCAGATTTTCCACCGCGCACCAGGCGAGCAGCGTACGGTTTACTCACACTTCCGCCATTCCCAATGGTTCCCAACATGAAATCAACCAACCAAGCGTAGTTCGGATAGGTGGCGTTTCCCGACGCAGACCAAAAATGTGTGTTAGGCGTATTCGGAAAAATGGTCTCGTTAATGGCGGGACTGGTATCGGTGTAGTTCACCAGACTCATCAGTTCTTGCACACTGGGTAGCCGCCAATCGGCTTGGCCCGCCATATTGCTTGTCAAGAGTTTGGCTGCGTCCCATGTAAAAGTACTTTCCGTGCCATTGCAGGTGCCTGCTGCCCAGCTCTGTCCCACTGCGCAACGCTGCCACACAAGCCCGGTGGGCGTATGGGTGACGGTGCCGTCACCGTGGTCAACATAGTCAGTGCTTGGGCGGGCATTGTCAAAAACGCCAGCGGGTTGTTCACCTCGCACCAGGCGGACTGCGCGACCATCGCCCACATATTCAGGAAACACATTGCCGTAGTTGGTGTCGTTGGTGAAATAGACGACCCATGCGCTGGTCGATACGGGTGCGATTCAAACTGATGTGGTGAATTGATCATCTACGCTGCTTGAAATTTTTTGCCAATAGCTATGCCACTGATGGTTTGCCCGATTGAGCCGCAAGGCCAGCATATGTTCGGCGTTAT